>Ga0137403_10002333_pt1 | contig 23312 bp, 26 predicted proteins | sample CZOMad2_1_16fung_FD_122057 | JGI IMG/M metagenome (GOLD analysis project Ga0137403, IMG submission 122057) | Vadose zone soil fungal communities from Angelo Coast Range Reserve, California, USA - CZOMad2_1_16fungal (Hybrid Assembly) | ecosystem: Environmental > Terrestrial > Soil > Vadose zone...
GCTGCGCGCCGGTGTAGTAGAAGAAGGTTTCGCGCGCCGATTTATCCGTTTTGCCTTGGACGTAGTCGCGCTGGTCCACCCCATCGAGCGTCGTCTTGACGATCCCGGGGTACTTGCCCGCCTCGATCTGTTTCTTCAGTCCGTCGGCCTTGGGCCCGTCAGCGATGTCAACGAACGTCGGTAACCAATCGAGGGACGCGAAGATCTCCTTCATAACCGTGCCCGGCTTGATGTGGCCCGGCCAGCGCACCACGCACGGGGCGCGCATGCCCCCTTCCCACGTGGTCAGCTTCCCGCCTTTAAAGGGAGTGACGCCGCCGTCTGGAAAGGTGATGACTTCTGCACCGTTGTCGGTCGTGAAGACGACAATGGTGTTGTCGAGTTCACCCATGTCTTCGAGTTTCTTAAGGACGGCGCCAATGTTGTCGTCCATCTGCTTCATGCCGGCCTCGTTGATGCCCCAGTCCTTGCCGCCTTTGGCGCCGAGCATGTCTTCGTACTTCTTAGGCAGCATCGTCGTGATGTGCATGCGCGCCGGATTGTACCAGCAGAAGAAGGGCTTCTTAGTCTTCTCGGGATCGTTCCGATCGAGCCAGTCGATGACGTGGCTGGAGATTTCCTCGTCGACCCCGCGGGAGCGTTCCAGCGTCAGCGGGCCTTCATCCTTGCCGGTCTGGTTTTTAGCCGTGCCGTCGGAAGATTTCATCCAGAGGACCGGGCGCGGCGGAGTCAGGCACGTGCCGGTTTTCGGATCAATCGCGCCGGGGACTGGCGGGATTCCGGGGATCGCCACCTGCATACACGGCGGCGCGATGCCCTGTTCGGTCGGACTTTTGTTGATATCGTTAAAGCTCACACCCTGCATCGCGTCCAGGTGATAGAGGTAGCCCCAGAACTCCTGGAAGCCGTGCGCCGTTGGCAGGGCATTGGGATTGTCGCCCAGATGGTTCTTGCCGAAATCGCCTGTGTTGTAGCCGAGATCCAAAAGGAACTTCGCGAGCGCCGGAGTGCCTGGTAGGAGGTAGGTCGGGCTGCCGGGCAGCTGCGGCGGAATCATGCCCACGCGCAACGGATGCATGCCCGTGAAGAACGCGGTGCGCCCAGCGGTGCAACTCTGCTCGGCGTAGTAGTGCATCATGATCGCGCCCTCTTGCCCAATGCGGTCGATGTTGGGAGTTTCCCCGACCATCAGGCCGCGGTGGTAGATGCTCGGCTGCATCCAGCCGATGTCATCGCCCATGATGAAGAGGATGTTGGGCTTCGGCTGTGCGGAGGCCGGCGTGGCGGCCAGAGCCACGGCCGTGAACAGCGCGAGCAGAGCGAGCAAGACTTTTCGCGGGTACCCCATCGTGTGTCTCCTTGTCCGTCCTTCAGTTAGCTGCATCGTGCGGCGCGTCGCCGAGCAGGAGCCCAATGTACGGTGAGGCGCCGGTGAACTCGGCTCCATGCGCCTTCAGCTCCCGCAATACGCTCACTCCCGGCCGATCGGCGAACTGCAGGCCCATCAGATCAAGGATCACCTTTCCCCCGACCTCGTCGACGGCCCGGCGCAGCTCGTCGACTTCGTCGCCGGTGAGTCGCCCGTCCAGCGTCAGTACCGCCGGCGGGCCTGGAGCAGTCGCCGTAATCCTTAGCGTCATCGGCGGTGGTCGCTTGGAAGGGCCGTGCCAAGTATATCGATCGACGTGGTCGGGCTTCATTACGTTTTGCGGATCGCGAGCTTGGCGATCTTTTGGGCAGCGCTTCTCGCGCACCGCACCCGGGCAGGCAAGTCCAGATATCGACTATACTGAGGCGCTATGTCGACGGGAGGCGATATGTCGCCTGAGAAGACCGCGTGATGGGAGCAGAAGACCAGCAGCTTCCTCCAACAGGAGCGGACAGCTTCGAGACGCTCCTGACCGCGGTGGCGACCCAGCTCCTCGGCGCGCCGCTGGAATCCTTTGACGGGTGCATCAACGACGTCTTGTCTCGACTAGTGGAGTTCAACGGTGTCGAGCGGTCGACGTTATCCTTGGCCGATCCGGCCGACGGCATGGTGCATACGACCCACGCCGTCGCTGCTCCAGGCGTGACGCCTGTTCCCCTCGGTACCGCCGCCGAGCTGAGGCTCCCGTGGATCACCAAGCAAGTGCGCGAGAAGCACATGCCAGTGATTCTCGAAGGAGAACACGACTTTCCGAGGGAGTCGGCTGCCGATCTCCGGACGCTGCGAGAGTTTCACATCAAGTCCGTGGCCATTTTCCCGATCGTGGCCGGAGATCAGTTCCTGGGCGCCGTTACGTTCGGAACCACCCGAGTCGAGCGATCCTGGCCTCAGCCGCTCGTCGATCGCATGCGCCTGATCGCGGAGGTGTTCGCGGGCGCGCTGCTGCGGTGTGAGCACGAGCGCGCGTTGCGCGCCACCCTCGCCGAGGTGACGACCTTGCGCGAGCGGCTCGCGGCGGAGAACGAGTATCTCCGCGAAAGCGTGTTCGTGGCCGAGGGGTTCGAGGACATCGTCGGGGAGAGCCCGGCCCTGCGGAGCGTCCTGTTCCAGGCCGAGCAGGTGGCGCCCACGGATGCGGCGGTGCTGCTGCTGGGCGAGACGGGGACGGGCAAGGAGCTGATCGCCAAGGCGATCCACGCCAAGAGCGCTCGGCGCGATCGTGCGCTGGTCAAGCTGAACTGTGCGGCGCTGCCCCCGACGCTGATCGAGAGCGAGCTCTTCGGGCACGAGAAGGGGGCGTTCACGGGGGCCGCGGCCCGGAAGCTCGGGCGGTTCGAGCTGGCGGATCGGAGCACGCTGTTTCTGGACGAGGTGGGCGAGCTGCCGCTCGGGCTGCAGGCGAAGCTCTTACGCGTGCTCCAGGAGGGAGAGTTCGAGCGTGTGGGCTCCTCCGCAACGCACAAAATCGACGTCCGTATCATTGCCGCGACGAACCGGGACCTGAGCGCGGCGGTGCGGGAGGGAACGTTTCGGTCCGATCTCTACTACCGCCTGCGGGTGTTTCCCATCGAGCTGCCCTCGCTGCGGGCGCGGAAGGAGGACATACCGCTCCTGGTGTGGTACCTCCTCAGCCAGCTCGGCGCTACGCTGGGCAAGAAGATCGAGCGCGTGCCGGGGCCGACGATGGAGCGGCTCGTGAAGTACGGGTGGCCGGGGAATATCCGGGAGCTGCGCAATGTGCTGGAGAGGGCGGTGATCCTCTCGCCCGGATCCGTGCTCGTGCTCGAGGAGTTCGGCGAGGAGCCGCGGACCGCGGAGGCCGCCATCCCCGACGCCGCCGGCACCCGCACGCTCGAGGATCTGGAGCGGGAGCACATTCGCCACGTCCTCGAGGCATGCGGCGGGCGCGTCCGCGGCCCGGGCAACGCGGCGACGCTGCTCGGGCTGAACGCGAGCACGCTGTACTCCCGCATGAAGAAGCTGGGGATCCGGCGACCCGCCTCAGGTCCGAGTTCTGCGGAACGCGACTAAGGGCTGCGAGAAAGAGGGACGCGGGCGCGGTCTCGAGTCTAGACTTGAGGGAAGTTCATGTCCAGCGAAAGCGTTCCCACCGCCCGTGAGAAGGCTGCCGCCCGCCTCCGGATGGCCTTGGATCTCTTCGAGACGGGGGTGGAGATGATGCGGCAAAGGCTCCGTCGCGACCATCCCGACCTCGCCGACCACGAGGTCGAGGCGAAGCTGGGAGCTTGGCTGCGGGAGCGGCCCGGCGCAGAGTTCGGTGATGCCGTAGGCCGGCCGGCGACCTGGCCCCGACGCTCGGGGTGAACCACCTCGCGGCGATACTCCGCGCGGCCGCGGCTGACCTGGCCAGCCTTCGGCTCCGGTGGGCACTGGTCGGAGGGCTCGCGGTCTCGGCTCGGACCGAGCCTCGATTCACGCGCGATGTCGATCTCGTCATTGCCGTCTCCGACGACGAGGGCGCAGAACAGGCAGTCCACTCTCTTCAGCGGCGTGGCTACCACGTCCACGCCTTGGTGGAGCAGGAGGCCGCGGGGCGCTTGGCGACGACCCGCCTCGTCCCGTCTGGTGAGAGCGAGGCAGGCGCAGTACTCGATGTCCTGTTTGCCTCGTCAGGGATCGAGCCGGAGATCGCCGAGGCGGCGGAGGCTCTGGAAATCCTGCCGGGGCTTCGGGTGCCGGTCGCGAGGGTGGGTCACCTGCTGGCGCTCAAGCTGTTATCCCGAGACGACCGCACACGGCCGCAGGACCGGGCCGACTTGGTGGCGCTTCTCCGCGTGGCTACCCCCGCCGATCTGGACGAAGCGCGACACAGCGTGACCTTGATCCACGCGCGAGGCTTCCAGCGCGAGCGCGACCTCTCCCGAGATCTGGAGCAGTTGATCGCTCGAGGCGCCTGAGTCTGGAATAGTGTTTGACCGCGACGGCCACTTGCTTTAGTTGTGGTGAGGCTTCCCACTCCCGCATCCGGAGGATCGCATGCCAGCACGTTCGCTGCCGACCGAGCAGGAGGTCCGCGCGTGGATCCGCGAGCGTCGCAACTGGGGGCGCTGGGGGAAGGACGATCAGCGCGGCGCCATGAACCTCGTCACCCCGGCCAAGCGCGTGGCCGCCGCGCGGCTCGTGAAGAGTGGGCGGAGCGTGTCGCTGAGCCGGCCCTTTCCCAAGGAGCCGGGGCCCAGCAATGCGCTGCCCGCTCAGCACTACATGAAGACACTACCGCGCGGCACGGGTGGCTTCGCCGCGGACTATTACGGCATCTTCTATCACGGCGTGGCCTCCACTCACATCGACGCGCTCTGTCACACCTGGGACGACGAGGGAATGTGGAATGGGCGCGACCCGAAGAAGGAGATCACTTTCGACGGGGCGACGTTCGGGGCCATCGAGCACTGGTCGGAGGGCATCATCACGCGCGGCGTGATGCTGGACGTTCCGCGCCATCGTGGAGTCTCGCACGTGACGCAGGACGCCCCCGTCCACGGCTGGGAGCTCGACGACATCCTGACGAAAGGTGGCCTCTCGCTCGAGCCGGGCGATGCCGTCTGCGTCTATGCCGGGCGCGAGGCCTGGCAGGCGGCCAACCCTGACGCTCCCTACGGCCGTCCCTTCGGCGGCGGCCCCAACGTGCGGCCAGGGCTCCACGTCTCGTGCCTGCCTTTCTTGCGCGACCACGACGTGAGCATGCTCGTCTGGGACATGCTCGACCATACGCCCATCGGCTACGACATCCCGTGGGCCGTCCACGCCTGCCTCTTCGCCTACGGGGTGGCCCTCCTCGACAATGCGCTCCTCGAGCCCTTGGCGCGCGCCTGCGTGGAGGAGAAGCGCGACGACTTCATGCTGGTGATCGCGCCGCTCACCGTGGTGGGTGGCACGGGTTCGCCGGCGAATCCTCTCGCGATCTTCTGAGGACGGAGGCGATCATGGCACGCAAGCCTGCCTCTCTGAGCCGTCCGCGCACCGTCCCGGCCGCGCCTGATCCGGGGCATCGTTGGGGACGGCCCATTCAGGCGCCCGGGCACATGCAGGTCGACTTTGAAGAGCGCGTGGACTTCCGGCGCCTGCACGACTACCGGCTCGCCCGGGTCCGCCGCGCCCTCGCGCGCTCGAGACTGGGCGCCCTTCTCGTCTTTGACCAGCACAATATCCGTTACATCTCCGGCACGGTCATCGGGGAGTGGGCGCGCGACAAGCTCATTCGCTACTCGCTCCTCAGCGGCAACGGCGAGCCGTGGGTGTGGGACTTCGGCTCGGCGGCGCGGCATCATCGCCTGTACGCGCCGTGGCTCCTCCCCGATCACTGCCGCGCCGGTATGGTGGGCATGCGGGGAGCGGTCCCGCCCTCGGCGGGACTCTTCGAGCAAGCCGCGCGCGAGATCAAGACCATCCTCAAGGAAGAGGGGGTCGCCGACATGCCGCTCGGCATCGACATGGTCGAGCCGCCCTTTCTCTTCGCCCTCCAGAAGGAGGGCATCGAGGTGCGTGACGGCCAGCAGGTCATGCTGGAGGCGCGCGTGATCAAGAGCGCCGACGAGCTCGTCCTGCTCAATATGGCCGCGGCCATGGGCGACGGCGTCTACCAGGACATCTTCGAGGCGCTCAAGCCCGGCGTGCGCGAAAACGAGATCGTGGCGCTCGCCACCAAGCGGCTCTACGAAATGGGCTCGGACTGCGTCGAGGCCATCAACGCCATCTCCGGGGAGCGCTGTTCGCCGCATCCACACAACTTCACCGACCGCATGATCCGCCCCGGTGACCAGGCCTTCTTCGACATCATCCAGTCCTTCGTGGGCTACCGTACCTGCTACTACCGCACCTTCAGCGTGGGGCGCGCGACGGCTGCCCAGCACAGCGCCTACAAGAAAGCGCGCGAGTGGATGGACAGGGCCATTGCCCTGATCAAGCCGGGCGTGTCCACCGAGGGCATTGCCAAGTGTTTTCCCAAGGCCCAGGAGATCGGCTTCGAGAGCGAGATGGCGGCCTTCGGCCTCAATTTCTGCCACGGGCTCGGATTGGGCCTGCACGAGCGGCCGATCATCTCGCGCCTCAACTCGCTGGACGATCCCATGGAGCTCGAGGCGGGCATGGTCTTCGCGGTGGAGACCTATTGCCCGGCCTCGGACGGCGTCTCGGCCGCCCGTATCGAGGAAGAGGTGATCGTGACGCCCAAGGGCGCCCAGATCATCACGCTCTTTCCCGCGGACGAGCTGCCCATCGCCAACCGCTACTAGGCGGTCAGGATCCCCTTCCGAGCGCGCTCGAGCCTCCGGTTTGCCGTGCCGGCGAAGCTGCTACACTCCAGTGAGTCGTAGCGGGGGCTTGGACATACCGGACATACCGGACATGCTTGGAGGACATCATGACGCGTGAAGCGAGCCAGTCCTCACGTCCCATCGCGCAGGTCGTGACCCCGGAGCCCGTCATCGAAGGGGCCGGTGTCCATCTTCGTCGAAGCATCGGAACCCGCGGTCTCGACAACCTCGACCCTTTTCTCCTCCTCGATCATTTCGAGTCGGCCAATCCCCCCGACTATGAGCCGGGCTTCCCATACCACCCTCACCGCGGGATCGAGACGGTCACGGTCGTGCGGAAAGGCGAGATCCATCACAAGGACTCCTTGGGCCACCGCGGCAGCATCGGCGCCGGTGACATTCAATGGATGACCTCGGGGAGCGGCATTCTCCACGAGGAGATGCCCCAGGTCCGGCCCGGAGGAATCGGAGGGCTCCAGCTGTGGCTCAACCTGCCCGCGCGCGAGAAGATGAGTCGGCCGAAGTATCGCGACCTGCAGGCGAATCAGCTGACCGAGACCGATCTGGATGGTGGAGCAAAGGTGCGGGTGATAGCCGGTGACGCCGCCGATGGACGGCTGGTGGGGCCGGTGGAAGGTTTGGCCGTCGCGCCGAAGTTCGTGGACGTGACGCTCCCCGCGCGCGCCGAGTTCCGCGAGGGAGTGCCGCTGGGCCACACCGCGTTCGCCTATGTGGACCACGGCGAAGTCCGCTTCGGGCCCCAGCGGACTCTGGTACGCGCGCCCGCCCTCGTGGTCTTCGGAGACGGAGACATGGTCGAGGCATCGGCGGGCCCGGGCGGCGGCCGGTTTCTTCTCGCGGCGGCCCGCCCGCTTGGCGAGCCGATCGCCCGTCACGGACCGTTCGTGATGAATACCCGAGCCGAGATCGAGGAGACGCTGCACGACCTTCGCACCGGGCGCTTCATCCGCAACGAGCCGCGCGACGCCTGAGTAGCAAACCGTCGCGGCATGGCCGCGCGCGCTCTCGAGCGCCCGCAGCTTCTCACTCTTACCGTCGGAGGATGGCATGGCCCGACCTCCCATGAACCTGCGCATGCGGCAGATCTGTCTCGTGGCCCGTGAACTGGCGCCCACCGTGGAGATCTTCCGCGAGGTGTTCGGCCTCGACGTGTGCTACCGCGATCCCGGAGTGGGGAAGTACGGGCTGGAGAACGCGCTCTTCCCCATCGGCCACGGCTTCCTCGAGGTGGTGGCACCCACGCGGGACGGCACGACGGCCGGGCGCTACCTCGACCGCCGCGGCGGAGACGGTGGCTACATGGTCATTACCCAGTGCGCGGATCTGATGCCGCGGCGCGCGCGCTGCGAGGCGGTCGGCGTGCGCGTGGCCAACGAGATCCGCCACGGGGACTATCACGAGCTCCAGCTCCACCCGCGGGACGTGGGCGCGGCCATGCTTTCCTTCAGCCGGCAGGAGGGCGGCGAGGCGGCCGACGGCCCCTGGCATCCCGCCGCCTCGCGAGCGACGTCGGCGCGCGGGCCGGTCACCATGCGGGCCATGACGGGGGCCGAGCTCCAGGGCGAGGATGCCGACAAGCTCGCGCAGCGCTGGAGCGAGGTGATGACCCTGCCCCTCGCGCGCGACCCGCACGGCCGCCCCCGCCTCCATCTCGACGACGCCTCGTTGCGCTTCGTCACCGCCACGGATGGCCGTGGTGAAGGGCTCGGGGGACTCGATCTCGCCTGCGCGGATGGCGCGGGCGTGCTCGCCAAAGCCCGCGCGCGCGGTCTGCCCGTGAAGGACGGGGTGGTGGTGGCCTGCGGGATTCGCTTCTCCCTCGTCTGATCCGGGTCGATGCCCGAGACAGCTCGTCTCCGCCTGCGTCGTCTCCGCCCTGCCGACGAGCCCACCCTCGTCGCCCTCGACAGCGACGTGGAGGTGATGCGCTACATCGGCAGCCGCGGGGGAACGCAGGAGCAGATCGTGGAGCGGGTGCGCCACCGCATCGATGCGGACCACGGCCCGCTCGGCTGGTGGCTCATAGAGAATCTCACCGATGGCGCATTTCAGGGCGTGGCGGCTCTCCTGCCCGTGCCAGATGGCGAGGACGTCGAGCTCGCCTATCGTCTCGCGCGCGCCTCGTGGGGGCGCGGCATCGCGACGGAGGCCGCGGCCGCCCTCGTGAACTGGGCGTTCAATCGCGCGGGGCTCCCCCACCTCGTCGCCGTCACCTTTCCCGAGAACGTGGCTTCACAGCACGTGCTCGAGAAGGCGGGCTTCCGCTACGACGGCATGACCGACTACAAGGGATTCCGGGTCGCCCACTTCACCATCACGGCCGAGATGTGGCGCGCGCGCCGCTGAGCGGATAGCGGCGGCCACCCAGCTCCAGCGTCGGGATCCCGCCGTCCTCGATAATCCACGGCGCGATTTGCTGCAAGGCGATCCGGCCGAAGCGTGCCCGGAAGGCGCCCTTGCGCACCCGACAGCAGAGCTGCGCGCCATCGTGCCCGAGGGTGGCGGGGTCGAGCGGCTCGCGGTAGTCGCCCACCAGGCGGAGCTCCACCGCGTTCAGACGACCGTCGGTGACGCCGAGGCCGAGCCGTTGGATCACGAACGGAGTGTCCGCGGCCTCGAACCAGTTTCTCTCACCCTGACAGAGGGCGAGCCAGCGGTCATCCGGAGTGCGCTGGAGCGCGAGCAGGAAGAAGCGCAGCGTCGCCGGATCGACGATCTCGGTGCCGTCGTGGAACACGCGCCCCTCGCCATCCACCCGATAAGTGTATTCACGCATGCGTGGATATTGTAGGCGGGGGAGCGGGGCTGGACAATCCGGCCGCCCCCGTCTACTATGGCCCGCCCACGCCATGCCGAGTCGCGAGCACTACGGTGACATCCTGCAGCTGAGGCCCGATCTCTGGCGGGTTCCGCTCGTGATGTGCCTCGCCACCGTCCTGCTCTTCCTGATCACCGTCCAGGCGGACTGGGCGGCCGCTCAGGGGCGGCTGACCCTGCCGAGGTGGCTGTCCGTCGGGGGCCCGGACGACGCGCGGGCCATCCTGGGCGCGATGCTCGGCGCGGTCAGCACGGTCCTCGCCCTCATCTTCTCGGTGGCGCTCCTCGTGCTCTCCATGGCGGTGAGCCAGTTCGGTCCGCGCATCCTCTATCGCTTCGTGCGTGACGCGATCACCCAGGTGACGATCGGCCTCTTTCTCGCGAGCTTCGTCCACACCCTGCTCACCTTCGTGGTCACGCGGCATGAGAGCGGGCGCGCCTTCGTTCCCCAGCTGACCATCTGCTCCTGCGTCGTCCTCGTGGGAGCGAGCTTCGGCTTTCTCGTGATCTTCAGCCATCGCATCGCCATGTCCATCCAGACCCAGAACGTGGTGGCCCGCATCGTGGGCGACCTCGACGACGCCCTCGTCGATTGGGAGCGCCAGCGAGGGGAGCGAGCGGCGCCGGGCGGAACGGCGCCGTGGGGAGCCGAGCTCGGCTCGATCCTCTCGCGCGGCGAAGCGGAGGGCGCGGCAATCGGGCCCGCCGCACCGGCTTCGTCCAGATGATCGACCACCGGAGGCTGGTGGCGGCCGCCGACCGGGCCGACGCGGTCGTACAGCTTCTCTATCGCCCCGGGCAATTCGTGCTGGAGAATGCCGTGCTCGGCCGTGTGCTCCCGGCGACCCGCAACGTCCAGCTCGCGCCCGCGATCAGGCGCGCGGTGAGGATCGGTATCCACCGAACGCTGACGCAGGATCTGGAATTCGGCATCGCGCAGCTGGTCGAGATCGCTCTGCGCGCGCTGAGCCCGGCCAGCAACGACACCTTCACGGGTCTCACCTGCGTGGACTGGCTGGGCGACGAGCTGCGCGCGTTCGCCCTTCGCGGGGAGGGGGCCGGCGTCTGGCTTGGGCCCACCGGCAAGATCCGTGTAGTCGGCCGGCCCCTCCGCTTCGCGCTCCTGACCCGAGCCGCCTTCAATCCGATCCGCCAGGCCGCCGTGGGCAACCCCGCCATCAGCATTCGGCTCCTCCACACCTTCGCGCGGCTGGCCGAGCACATCAAGGAGACGTCCTTCCGCGATGCGCTCTTGGAGCAGGTCGAGGCCGTCTGGGAGGCCACCGCGGCCGACCCCCTCGTAAAGTCTGACCGCGCCGACGTCGAGACGGCCTACCGTCGGCGCGCGAGGCCCTCGGCGGCCGCTGATGGACAAGATTCTCCGCGGCGTCGGTGACTTCATCCGGCGCCGCCGGCCCCGCCTCCGGGCAACGTTCAAGCGGTTGGCGCACGGACAGAACCCGCTGGCCCTCCTCTTGACCTGCTCGGACAGCCGTGTCGTCTCGAGCCTCCTCCTCGGTACCGATCCAGGCGACCTCTTCGAAGTCCGAACCGTGGGCAATCTCATCGCGCCGGCGGGCACGAGGGGCGCGGCCTCCGTGGGCGACGAATCCGAGGCGGCCGCCATCGAGTACGCCCTCCTTGCCTTGGACGTGAAGCACCTCGTGGTGATGGGGCACTCGGGCTGCGGAGCGATGAAGGCGGTGCTCAAGGGAAGCGTGCCGGCGGGTGCGCACAACCTCGAGCGCTGGCTCGTCCACGCGCAGCATCGCAGGAGAAGCTCGCTCGGGCGCCTGGCATCGATGAGCGCCTGCCGCCGGAGGACCGGCTCTCGCAGGCCAATGTCCTCCAGCAGATCGAGCACATCGTGAGCTACGCGCTGGTGGCCGAGCGGATCGGGCGAGGGGAGGTGGAGCTCCACGGTGCGTGGTTCGACGTGGAGCGGGCCGACCTCCACGCCTGGAGTAACGCGGAGCGGCGCTTCGTGCACATGGACGGAGACGTGATCTCGCGGGCGCTCAACCGGCGTGCCGCCGCATCTTCCCGACCAACGACAAGGAGCATGGGATGAACGAGACGGTGGGATTCATCGGGCTGGGCACCATGGGAATGCCCATGGCGGCGAACCTCGCGAAGTCCGGCGTGAGACTCGTGGTGCACGACGTGAGCGCGGAGGCTCGCGCGGCCGCGGGCAAGCTTGGCGGCGTCGGCGTCGCGCCGAGCGCGGCCGCGGTGGCCGGGCAGGCCAGTGTGCTCTTCACGTGCCTGCCCAACGATGACATCGTGCGCGCGGCCTATCTTGGGGCGGAGGGAATCGCGTCGGGGGGCAAGGCGGGTCTCATCACCTGCGACTGCTCCACCGTGAGCCCCGAGGCGACCCTCGACGTTTCGCGCGGACTCGCGGCCAAGGGCATCACCCACATGGACACGCCGATGCTGGGCTCTCAGCCGCAAGCGGTGTCGGGCGAGATCTTCTTCATTGTCGGCGGGGACGAGGCCAAGCTCGAGCGCATCAAGCCGTATCTCGAGATCATGGGCAAGCTGCACATGTACGTGGGCGGCTCGGCCATGGGCAACCGCGTGAAGCTGATCCACAACGGGCTCGCCGCGGTCACGTCCGTGGCGGTGGCGGAAGCGCTCGCCGTGTGCGTGCAGTCAGGCGTCGATCCCTACACGTTCTACGACGTGGTGCGGAACGGCGGCGGCATGGCCTTCGGCACCTATTTCGATCGCCGGGCCAAGCGCATCTTCGATGGTGAGTTCTCACCGACCTTCATGTGCGAGCTGATGCGGAAGGACGCCGGCCTCGCCTTGGCCCTCGCCCGGGCGTCAAGCGTGCCCGCGCCCATGCTCGAAGAGACCAAGCGCACCTACGACGAGGCAGTGGATGCCGGCTGGGGAAGGGAAGACTTCTCGGCCGTCACCCACGTTATCGAGAAGCGTATAGGCCGGACGTTATCCGGAAAATAGCCCCTTACACGTCCGGGTTACTAGCCAAAACTACCATATTTAACAATAGGTTGCGTATCTGGGTGGCCCTAAGAGCGCTTCAGCTTGACGAATGATCTTGACAATTCCGATAAAGATACGGATTATCTTTTCCGTGAATATGCCCTTGGCCCTTGAGAGTGGGCGAGCGCAGGATGCGCCGGGACGCTGCCAAGTGTGCGGAGCCAGGGTAGTAGTCAAGAGCGCCGGCGAGGTGGTCATCAAGAACTCCATCCTCAAAGTCGACGGCGCCTCAGGCCGCGTCACGGCGAAGTGTAGTCGCTGTAAAGCATGGGTGGGGGTGCCCCTCATGTACACGGGATAGACCAGCCAAAGGCATAAGTCGAAGGCGAAGACAAAAGCCGGGAGGCGGGATCGCAGCGGGCGATCCCCTCCCGGCTTTTTCATTCTGGAGGAGCCCATGACCGAGACGGTGAAAGAGACAAAGGCGCAGCGCGCCGAGCGCCTCAAGGGGCAGCTCAACCCGTGGTCCGCCTATGCGGAGATCGAGCGCTTCGCCCGCGAGGGATGGGATTCCATCCCCCCCGAGTGGCTCAACACCTACTTCCGCTGGTGGGGCATCTATACGCAAGGCGACGGCGTGGGCGCCATCGGGGGGACGGGAGGCGAGGGCAAGTCGGTGCGCCATCTCCTCGTGCGCATCCGCATCCCGAACGGCGTGCTGACCTCGGGGCAGGCTTCGCGCATCGCTGATCTCGCCGAGCGGTTCGCCCGTGGCGTGGCCGACATCACGGTGCGTCAGAACATCCAGCTCCACTGGATACGGATCGAGGATCTCCCCTCTGTCATCCAGGGGTTGTCGGAGACGGGCATCAGCACGCTGGGATCGTGCGGCGACGTCACCCGGAACGTCACCGGTTGTCCGGTGGCGGGCGTGGACGCGGATGAGATTGCCGACGCCTCGGCGCTCGTGGAGGCCACTACGGCCGCGCTCAACGGTAACCCGGAATTCTACAATCTGCCGCGCAAGTTCAAGGTCTCGATCACCGGCTGCCGCGTCTGGTGCTCGTATCCGGAGATCAACGATGTCGGGCTGACCGCAGTCCGCCATCCCTCCACGGGTCTCCCCGGGTTTTCCGTGCGCGTGGGCGGCGGCCTCTCCACCGATCCGCATCTCTCGAAGCGGCTCGACGCCTTCGTGCCGTGGCGACAGGCGCCCGCCGTGGTCAAGGGCATCGGGGAGATCTTCCGCGACAGCGACGTCCTTCGCCAGAATCGCGAGAAGGCCCGTCTCAAGTTCCTCTTCCTGCATCACGGCTGGACGGTGGACCGATTCCAGTCGGAGCTCGAGCGGCGTCTCGGCGAAGAGCTCGAGCCGGCCGTGCTCGAGAGCGCGCCCGACGACGTGTATCGCGATCACGTAGGCATTCACGCGCAAAAGCAGGACGGCCTCGCCTATGTCGGCATCGCCGTGCTGCGGGGCAGGCTCACGGCGAGCCAGCTCCGCGCGGTGGCCCACCTTTCCGAGCGCTACGGGTCTGGCGACCTGCGGGCCACGGGGATGCAGAACCTGCTCGTGCTCAACGTGCCGCGGAGTCTCGCGGAAGAGCTCGCGCGCGAAATCGAAGGCCTCGGGCTTCGCATCGACGCCTCGCCCTTCTGGCGCGGCACCATCGCCTGCACGGGCACCGAGTTCTGCAAGATCGCCCTCACCGAGACCAAGGGCTTTGCGCGTCGTCTGGTGATCGACCTCGAGTCGCGGCTGCCCGGATTCGAGCAGCACCTGAAGATCCACGTGACAGGCTGCCCCAACAGCTGCGGCCAGCACTGGATCGCCGATCTCGGCCTCGAGGGCAAGAAGATCAAGGTCGACGGTCGTCTGGAGGATGCGTACTACTTCTGCGTGGGCGGCGCCGTCGGCGCGCACGAGGCCGTGGCGCGCCCCGTCGGGTATCGCGTGGCCGCCCCGGAAGTGCCCGCAGCCATCGAGCGGCTGCTGCGCGCTTACCTCGCCGAGAGGCGTCCCGGCGAGAATTTCCGGCAATTTTGCGCGGCGCACACGGACGAAGAGATTCGCCACATCCTCGCCGCCCAAGCGGTAGAGGCGGTCGAGCGCGACGTCGCGCTGGCTCGGCCTCCTCACGGCCTCGACGGCTGAACACCTCCACCACCAAGGAGGCTACACATGTCACTGAGACGTGGCGACACCGCCCCCGACTTCAAATGATCCCGTACTATCCCGTCGCGCTCGATCTGCGGGACCGTCTCTGCCTGGTGGTGGGTGGCGGTCCCGTGGCCGAGGCCAAGGTCGAAGGATTGCTGGAGGCCGGTGCCCGCGTGACGGTGGTGAGCCCGGAGCTGACCGAGCCTTTGGCCGCGTGGGCGATCGACGGCCGTATCACGCATCGGCCTCACGAATACAGCGCGGACGATCTCGACGGGCAGCAGCTCGTATTCTCCGCCACCGATCGGCGCGAGGTGACGGAAGCGGTGGCCGCCGAAGCCCGGCGTCGCGGTCTGTGGGTGAATGCGGCGGACGATCCCGCTTTCTGTGATTTCCTGCTGCCCTCGGTGCTTCGCCGAGGGCGGCTGGTCGTCGCCGTGTCGACCGGCGGCGCGAGCCCGGCGTTGGCGGCCCGCGTGCGGCGCGACCTCGAAGCCTATTTCGCGCCCGAGTACGACGAGCTGGTGGAGTTGGCGGCGGAGGTTCGCGCCGAACTCCGCTCTCGCGCACAGCGGCCGGTGGCGGAGGCGTGGCGTGGAGCATTCGACCGAGACCTGGTCGGCCTCCTCGCCGAGGGCAGGCGGGGCGAAGCGAAAGCGCGGCTCCTCGAGCGTCTCGGAGTAGCAGGATGAGGCCCGGCCGCGTTTCCCTCGTGGGGGCGGGGCCGGGAGATCCCGGGCTCCTCACGGTGCGCGCGCTCGAGCGGCTGAGGGAGGCAGAGGTCATCGTCTACGACCGTCTCGTCAATCCCGAGCTGCTCGACCTCGCTTCGCCCGAGGCGCTCCGTATCTTCGCGGGCAAGCGCGTGGGCGACCATTGCCTGCCACAGTCGTCGATCAACTCGCTGTTGGTCCATCACGCTGAGGCCGGGCGCCTCGTGGTGAGGCTCAAGGGGGGCGACCCGTTCGTTTTCGGCAGGGGCGGCGAGGAAGCGCTCGCGCTGTCGAAGGCGGGCATCCCCTTCGAGGTGGTGCCCGGCATCAGCTCGGCTATTGCCGTGCCTGCCTATGCGGGAATCCCGGTCACCCATCGTGGGATCGCGGCTTCCTTCGCGGTGCTGACCGGGCACGAAGACCCGACCAAGGACGGAGAGGCCGTCGACTGGGCGAGGCTCGCGACGGCGGTGGACACCCTGGTCGTCCTCATGGCCGTGAGCTCATTCCCCAGGATTGTCGGTGCCCTTCTCGCCAATGGGCGAGCACCGGAAACTCCCGTGGCCCTGATTCGCTGGGGGACAACCGAGGCGCAGGAGGTGCGGGTCGGCACGCTCGGCGACATTGTTGGGCGCGCACGGGGACTCGAGGCGCCCGTGGTGGCCGTGATAGGGGATGTGGTTACACTTCGGGACCGCCTCGCCTGGACGGACGGGGCGGCGATTCCGGCTGACGGAGTCTACTCGGAGCCGACTGCTTCTTCTTGAGTGGGGCGGCTTTCGGTAGCTTTCCAGGTGTGCACCACGTGCTCCCCAACGAGCCACGCCGGAACGGCGAGCGCCAACACGTAGCTGACCGCGGCTTCCAGTCCCATGGCCATTCCCTCCTCTACGATGCCCAATGCGCTTCAAGGACGGCGCTCGGGGTATCGCAGAACTTGTGCCAAGCGACTTAGAACGATAAGTCGCTGACTTACGAGGGGCTGTCCTCACGGCGACGGGTAGGTCGCCCGGAGAAGGCAGGGATTGACTCTGGCGTGATGCCCGCCCGAGCCTCAGCGCCATGGGGATGGCGCTGAGGCGGGCGAATGACTACTGCCGGCTGGTGCCGGGAGATCCGGCCTCAGTTTTGATCTCGTTACGCTTGGGCGAATTGTCGAAGAGAGTGGTGAAGAACGTCTTCACGCTGCGTCCGAAGGAAACCGTGCCGTCGCGCACGCTCTCCCATGCATTCGTCGCCTTGGGCTTGGCGGCCTCGCCAGCGTCCTTGATCTTCTCACCCGCGACCTCGGCGCCACCAACCACGGTCTTGCCGACACCCTTCGCGGTGTCAACCACGCCATGGCCGATCTGCTTCCCGCCGCTCTCCACCTCTTGGGCGCCCTGATTCATTTTGGAATCGTCGGCCGCGCGGGCGGCGCTCGACCCGAGCGGGCCCAGTACGAGAAGCACCGCAGCGACAATCGTCAATGTCCTCATGTGTGAGTCCCTCCTGGCTTCGTACTGTCGCAACCGACGTGCCAGCCGAACCCGACCGCCCGGTGAGAGAAAAAGGCGTTTCTCGGCTCGATCTGACTCGCCTGCCCCGCAGGGTGGGTAGAGATTTCCTTCTCGCTCCAGGTAACTTTTCCGTGGTTTCGCCTTCGGTTTCGCCTCCGATAGTGCTCCGCGAAAATCGCGGCACAGCTTCGGTTTGCTGAGTACCATTTCTCTCACGATGACTGCCGTTCTCGCCGTCAACGCGGGATCGTCCAGCCTCAAGTTCGCGCTCTTCGGGTCAGGGGACCCGCCTTCACGACTGCTCTCGGGCAAACTGGAGCGAATCGGCGAGCCGGGTGGACCGCCAGATCACGCGGCGTGCGTGGAGCCTCTCCTCGCGCAGGTGACGAAAGCAGGCGGGACGATCGACGCGATCGGCCACCGTATCGTGCACGGAGGGCCGCGCTTTCTCGAATCGACCCGCGTGTCGCCGGATCTCCTCGCCGAGCTGCGTCGGATCAGCTCCTGGGATCCCGACCATCTGCCGAGCGAGATCGCACTGATCGAGGCCCTGGCGCGGCGGTTTCCGGATACTCCTCAGATAGCCTGTTTCGACACGGCCTTTCATCGGGACCTGCCGCGCGTGAGCCGGGTTCTCCCCATCCCGCGGAAATACGAGGCGGCCGGCGTTCGCCGGTACGGCTTTCACGGACTGTCCTACTCGTATCTCGTCGAACACCTGCGGCGCGAGCCCACCGGGCTTCCCCGGCGCCTCGTGCTCGCCCATCTCGGCAACGGCGCGAGCCTGGCCGCCGTGCGAGAGGGCAGGAGCATCGATACCACCATGGGCTTCACGCCCACCGCGGGGGTGCCCATGAGCCGGCGATCAGGTGATATCGATCCCGGCCTCGTCGCCTATCTCGCGCGCACCGAAGGCATGACGGCGGAGCGGTTCAACGAAATGGTCAACACCAAGTCCGGGCTCCTCGGGATCTCGGAGACGAGCTCCGACGTACGCGACCTCCTCGAGCGAGAGAAGAAGGACGTGCGGGCTGCGGAAGCGTTGGCCATTTTCTGCTATCGCGTCAAGCAGGCCATCGGCGCCTTCGCGGCCGCGTTGGGCGGGCTCGATACCGTGGTGTTTACGGGCGGAATCGGCGAGCACGCGGCGGAGATCCGCGCGCGCGTCGTCGAGGGGCTGGACTTCCTGGGCCTCGTGCTCGATCCCGTGCGGAATGACGCCCACGCCGCGGTGATCACGAGGGACGACAGTCGCGTCACCGGCCGGGTGATTCGGACCGACGAGGAGAGTGAAATCGCGCGCTCGGCGCGAGAGGTACTCAAGATGTGAGGAAGGGCATTCCCAGTCCGCGTGGCAAGGACCTCGTGCGCCGCATGGATGCCTGCTGGCGGGCGGCGAACTATCTGTCCGTCGGTCAGATCCACCTCTACGACAATCCCCTGCTGAAAGAAACACTCAAGCCGGAGCACGTCAAGCCGCGGCTCCTCGGGCACTGGGGGACCACTCCGGGTCTGAACTGAACTTCATCTACGTCCACCTCAATCGTAGAAGGTTCCCCCGTTCACGGCTTGGGGATGCGCAGCGTCTTGCTGATCATGAGCGAGCCCGAGGCGAGGAAAGGCAAGACGATAGCGTGCAGGGTGACGCCAAGGATGTGCATCCGGTACAGATTGCCCGCGTAGAAGGCCAGGATGAGGAGGCCGAGGGGGACCACGCTGGTGGGTATGGGCGTGCCCTCGAAGTACTTCACCTTGCCTGTCTTGCCGGACAGGCTTTCCGCGGTGACGTTGAATCGAGCGAGTCGGCTCAGCCCGCAGGCGGTGAAGTAGAGCAGGATGACCTGATCCAGCCACGAGTTCACGCCCGCCGCGAAGGTGATGGCGGCGGGAGCCACGCCGAACGAGATCACGTCGGCCAGCGAGTCGAGCTCGCGCCCCATGGCGGACGCCGCGTGCCGCCACCGGGCTATCCAGCCATCCAGGACATCGAAGACCAGCGCGGCAAGGATCAACGCGAAAGCGAGGAAGAGATGACGCGGATCGTGGTTGCCGAGGAACTTCATCGCCTGGAAGATCGCGGTCGCCCCGCACACGCCGTTGGCAATGGTGAAGAGGTCGGCCAGGTAGAAGCCGCGGAGCATGGAAAGGTGCTTGGGCGTGGGGAGCTCGGCCATGGCTGGCGTCTCAGGCAAAGGTTGGCTCCAGCCCGCCGAGTCCCGGCTCGGGGGGCGCCTCCTGCTCCACGTCGGCGGCCACCGGCTGGGTGTGGAGGTAGTAGCCGTCTTCGTCGAAGGAGTGCGTTCGTTCCGTGCTCACGAGGCTGTTGATAGAGCCGAGGCGCAGGACCTGCCATGCGTCCTGCGGCAATTCGATGGTTTCGAACGCACCGTCATCGCGCTGCACCCGAATCTTCATGATGCTGTCTCCTCTTCAGGATCCGGCCGACGTGGTGGTGGGCCCGCTTGCATGATTCCACGAGGCAGTACCCATGCCAACTCCCAAGTTCCCGCGGGCTATGGAAGGCCGCGGGGGTTTCCCTGTGATAGGCCCGGCGCCTCAGGATGCTTCTACCCGGTAAGTCTTACCGCCGCACCCTCGCCCGCCGGCCGCTCGAGTATGTTATTCTCTCGCCCACTTCCGCTGGCCCGAATCGACAAACGAGGAGTGCTGCCATGGATCTGAACTATTCGACCGAAGAGCTGGCATTTCGTGACGAGGTGCGCTCGTGGCTGCGCGGTAACCTGCCCGACGACCTGCGCCAGAAGATGGAGAGCTACCAGGAGCTGTCCAAGGACGAGCTCCTGCGCTGGCACAAGATACTCGCCAAGAAAGGCTGGGTCGCACCCGACTGGCCGGAAGAGTGGGGGGGCACCAGCTGGAACGCCGTGCAGAAATACATCTTCGAGGAAGAATGCGGCCTCGCGGCGACTCCCCCCCTGATTCCCTTCGGCCTCCGCATGTGCGCGCCCGTCCTACTCCAGTTCGGCACCGAAGGGCAGAGGAAGCGGTTCCTGCCACGGATCTACGACGGCACCGACTTCTGGTGCCAGGGCTATTCGGAGCCGGGTTCTGGCTCGGACCTGGCATCGCTGAAGACGCGCGCGGCCAGAGAAAACGGCCATTATGTGGTCACGGGCCAGAAGATTTGGACCACCCTCGCCCACTACGCCGACTGGATCTTCTGCCTCGTCCGCACGGATCCGAACACAGGCAAGCGCCAGGACGGCATCTCTTTCCTCCTCGTCGACATGCACACTCCCGGCATCACCGTGCGCCCCATCGTCCTCTTGGACGGAAGCCAGGAAGTGAACGAGGTTTTCTTCGACGAGGTGAAGGTGCCCGTCGAGAATCTGGTGCACGAAGAGGGCAAGGGCTGGACGGTGGCCAAGTATCTCCTCGGCTACGAGCGGATGGGCACCGGCCGCGTGGGCGCGTCCAAGCGAGAGCTGGCGAGGCTCAAGGAGCTGGCCGGCGACTACATGAAGGACGGGCGGCCACTCCTCGACGATCCGCGCTTCCGCGATCGCCTCACGCGGGTTGAAGTCGAGCTGATGGCCCTCGAGATCACCAACCTGCGCTTCCTCGACCAGATGCGCCGCACCGGCCGCCCACCCGGCGCCGACGTGTCCATGCTCAAGATCAAGGGGACGGAGATCCAGCAGTCGATCACCGAGCTGATGATGCAGGCGGCCGGCCCGCTCGCGCAGGCTTTCCGGCCGGTGGACGCCATGGACTTCGATCACTTCACGGCGCGCCTGGCCCCGCGCTACTGCAACATGCGCAAGGCCACGATCTACGCAGGCTCCAACGAGATCCAGCGCAACATCATCGCCAAGGCCACCCTGGGTCTTTGACGTCATGAACTTCGATCTGAGCGAAGAGCAGCAGCTCCTGGCCGACAGCCTCAAGCGCTATCTGGCCAACGAATACTCGATCGACGCCCGCGCCAAGATCGTGGCCTCCTCCACCGGCTGGAGCGACACGGTCTGGGCGGCCTTTGCGGAGATGGGATTGCTCGGCGTGCCCTTTGCCGAGGAGCACGGCGGGTTCGGCGGCACCGCGGTGGATGTGATGCTGGTCATGGAAGCGATCGGGGAAGGCCTCGTGGTCGAGCCCTACTGGGTCAACGTGGGCCTCGCCGGACGCCTGATCGCGCGCGGGGGCTCGGCCGAGCAGCAGAAGCGGATTCTCCCGCCCCTGATCCAGGGCAAACGTCGCCTCGCTTTCGCTCACACGGAGCGGACCGCCCGCTACGATCTGGGCCATGTGGGGGCCCGGGCCACGCGATCGGGCAGCGGCTTCACGCTCGAGGGCGAGAAGCGCGCGGTGCTGCACGGCGCGGCCGCGGACACCCTGATCGTCTCCGCGCGCACATCCGGCTCCGACACCGACCCGAGCGGCGTCAGCCTCTTCCTCGTGGAGCGCGGCGCCTCGGGCCTCACCGTCAAGGACTACCGGACCATCGACGAGCTGCGGGCGGCCGACGTCTGGCTCTCCGGCGTCACGGTACCGGCCGACGCCATGCTCGGCGGGGAAGGCCGCGCCCTTCCCCTCATCGAAGCGGCCGCCGACTACGCCACCGCGCTCCTCTGCGCCGAGGCGGTGGGCGCGATTCGCTATGCCAACGAGACCACGCTCGAATACATCAAGAACCGGCGGCAGTTCGGAGTGCCCATCGGCAGCTTCCAGGCGCTGCAGCATCGGATGGTCGACATGGTGATCAGCTACGAGCAGGCGCGCTCCATGGCCTATCTCGCCTGCGTCAAGGTGGACACGGCGCCGGCGGGCGATCGTCGCCACGCCGTCTCTGCGGCCAAGATCAAGATCGCCGACGCCTGCCGCCATGTGAGCCAGGAAGCGGTGCAGCTGCACGGGGGCATGGGCATGACCGAGGAGCTCAAGGTCAGCCACACCTTCCGCCGGCTTACCATGATCAGCCAGACTTTCGGCGACGCCGAGCACCACTTGGAGCGCTTCGCCGCTTCGGAGCCGGCGGCGGGCTAGGAACGGCTCGCCCGACAAGTGGAAGTGCCGTGACCGTGCATGCATGGCACGACGTCGAGCTGGGGGCTCGGATCGATGAGAGCTTCTCCGCGGTCATAGAGATCCCCAAGGGCTCGAAGGTGAAGTACGAGCTCGACAAGGAGACCGGGCTCCTCCGCGTCGACCGCATCCTCCATAGCGCGGTGCACTACCCAGCCAACTACGGATTCTTGCCCCAGACCTACTGCGAGGACGGCGACCCGCTCGACGTGCTGGTGCTGGGCCAGGAGCCGGTGGTGCCCCTGTGTGTGATGCGCGCCCGCGCCATCGGTGTCCTATCCATGAGCGACGACAAAGGCCGTGACGACAAGATCATCGCCGTTCACGTCGACGACCCGGAGTACGAGCACTACCGCGACACCGCCGAGCTGCCGCCTCATCGTCTCAAGGAGCTGGAGCGCTTCTTCCTCGACTACAAGGTGCTCGAGAACAAGATCGTGAACATCGAGGATCTTCGGGGCCCCTCTCACGCCGGGGATGCGATCCGCGAGGCCGTCCGGCTCTACCGCGACACGATCAGGCCGGCGCGCGAGCGGATCGGCTCCGGCCAGGGGCCTTAGCGCACCGTCGCTGCTTCCATTCTGCCCAGCCGCTCCAGGGCCTCGTTCAGGATGAGCTGCACGTGCAGGCGCCAGTGGTAGATGTCCTGCTGCTGCTGGAGAGGCAGCTTGCGGGACACCGCCTGCACCTCCCCGCGCAGCGACTCGAGCTCGTTGATTCCTTCGCGGAGCTCATTCGGCCACCGCGCGGTGGCGAGCTTGCCTTCCACGTCCCGCAACCGCGCATAGTAGCGCTTGAGCCAGCGGCCCTTCCGCCACGACGCGATCATCGGCGCGAGGCGCAGGAGGGGCAGCCACACCGCGAGGAGAGGCAGGAGGAGGAGCTTGAGGAGCAGGACCCAGCGGAGGGCACGATAGGGGAGATTGCGCGAGAGGAAGGACTCGCCAGAGGTCAGGTACGTTTCCGCCGCCTCGTTGATGGGCACGTCCATGCCCTCGAGCGAAGGGAACTTGAGGGGCGGATCGAGAAGATCACCCGGGCCGTGGACGGTTTGGGCGACCTTGAGCAGGAGCTCGACGAGGCGCGGGTTGATCGTGTCCCGCGCGACGAGGAGCGCCGACGGCGAGAGGAGGGTGATGTTCTCTGCGGGAATATTGTCCTTGAGGTCGAGCAGACCCTCGGCAATTTTCACCGGGGTGAGCCCGCGGAACTTTCGGGTATAGGCGATCTCGCGTCGAAAGCTCGTCAGCCGCAGATCCTTGTGGCGCATGAGCTCGATGATGCCGGGATCCCGGTAGGAGGTGACGAAGAAGGCCACGTCGAGCTTGCCCTCGATGAGCTGGCGGCGGGCATCGGCCGCGCTGAGGTTGACGATGGCGGGGGAGGTGATGTCGTAGCCCTGCT
>Ga0137403_10002334_pt1 | contig 23304 bp, 25 predicted proteins | sample CZOMad2_1_16fung_FD_122057 | JGI IMG/M metagenome (GOLD analysis project Ga0137403, IMG submission 122057) | Vadose zone soil fungal communities from Angelo Coast Range Reserve, California, USA - CZOMad2_1_16fungal (Hybrid Assembly) | ecosystem: Environmental > Terrestrial > Soil > Vadose zone...
CAGGCGACGCCTTCCGGATACGGCAAGTCCGAAGTCGTCACCAATGCGCGCCGCAGCGGGATTGAATACATGACACCGAGAATTCCGCCGAGAGCGCAGATCCAAAACGAGGTCCAGAACGGAAATTCCGTCCAATAGCCGATCATGATCAAACCGGGTAACACAAAGATGATCGATGACAGCGTCCCCGCCGCAGACGCGACTGTCTGCACGATGTTATTTTCCTGAATCGTCGCGTCGCGGAAGCCGCGCAGGATCGCCATGGAAATCACCGCCGCCGGAATCGATGTCGAAAACGTGAGGCCAGCCTTGAGGCCGAAGTACACGTTGGCCGCAGTGAACACGAGCGTGATGACGACGCCTACAATCAGGCCGCGAACGGTGAGTTCGGCACGCGTGCTCTCGCCGATTTGTCGGTTAGCGTTCACGGTTCAGTAAAGCCGCCGTGGTTTGTTCCCGACGACGCGAGCGGAGGATAGTGCGGAACCGTGTTAAGGGTCAAGACGCGTGCGCCGGCTTACGCGCTAACTACGGTTCCTGATCAGAACATCTCCACAGGCGACCGTTGGATATTTTGGGGCGTTGTTTGCCTCGCGCGTTCTTCGCCGATAACAGCCACGCGCAATTCCCAGATTTCATTGTTGATCGTGCGAAATGCGCTTTCCGAAAATGAATCCGGCACTGAAAGCTTTTCCTTAAAGCGCGCAACGCTCTCTATCGCGCGATCAGTTTGGTTACGTGGCAACGCGGCCAGAATCCGATGCACGTTCTCGATCTCGGGAATGCGATGGCAGATCATGACAAGATCATTTCCGGCCGCAATGGCCAGACGAATTGTATCTTCGAGCCGGTAACCGGTGAGAATCGCACCCATATCTAGATCGTCGGTCATGATGAGACCGTCGAAACCAAGTTCGTCGCGCAGCAAATCTGTAACAATCCGCCGCGATAAAGTGGCTGGAGTTTTCTCAGGCTCAAAACAGGGATACCAGCCGTGGCAAACCATCATACTATCGACGTCGCGAACGAATTCGCGAAACACAGCCAATTCATTCTGATCAAGTTCTTCGCGCGTGCGATCAATTCGCGGCAATTGATAATGAGCATCTGAAGTTGCCGCCGAGTAGCCGGGGAAGTGTTTGCCGCAGCTCGAGATCCCCTGCCCTCTCATCGCTTCGTTAAATGCACCGGCATTTCGAAGGACTTGTTCGACGGTCTTGCCGTAGCAACGGCCGCGCAACGAATTGTCGGAGTCGTCGTCAAAGGAGATGTCGAGCACGGGGCATAAATCCAAATTGAACCCGAAGAGGCGGAGCAAACGCCCGGTGATGTCGCCGTGACGCCTAATCAACTCGACATCGTCCTTATCTCGGAGTTGTTGAGCATTCGGCGGTTCGTTGCCGATCAAGCGTAATCGCGAAACGCGCCCGCCCTCCTGGTCGATGGTGATGATCGGTTGGACCTCGCTCAGGTCGCGCAAATCATCGATGAGCTTCCGGAGTTGGGCAGAGCTCTCGATGTTACGGCCAAAAAGAATGAACGCACCCGGCTGCACGCGCCGGAACAGCTGTGCCGTTTTCCCGTCCAGTTCTTTGCCGGGCACACCGGTCATGATCAGTTGACCCAGCGAATTGGCCTTCATAGGTTCGCAACTTAGATGTCGATCTCCGAGGCGGAAAACAAAAAACTAAAAAAGATCGCAATCTATGGCGGAACGTTCGATCCGGTTCATCATGCGCATTTGATCCTGGCTCGCGACGCTCTCGAGATGCTCGGGCTCGATGAAGTAATTTTTGTGCCGGCGGCGACCTCCCCTCTCAAGAAGGCCGTCCCTATTGCGAGCGGCGAATCACGATTAGCAATGTTGCGGGCGGCGATTGACGGCGAGCCGAAGTTTGCTGTAGACGACTGCGAACTGCGTCGCCCACCACCCTCCTACACGATCGACACCGTTGAAGAAGTTCGACGACGGAACAGTCATACAGTCATTTACTGCCTGGTTGGCGAAGATAACGTGGACAGGCTTACGAAATGGCATCGCTTTGCCGAGTTGGAAAAAATGGTCCATTTCATTGTTCTCGATCGCACCGGCCAGTCGCCCACCCGCTCTTACCCCGTCATTGATCGTAAAATCGACATCTCGGCTACGGAAATAAGAAAGCGAGTTGCCTCTGGTGGATCTATTCGTTATCTCGTACCGCCAGCAGTGGAAGAAATCATCTATCGCGAGAAAATTTACCTGGAGCATTCGAAATAACCCCGGAAAACTTAGCAACGACCTGCGCGGAACTCGCCTCGAACAAAAAGGCGGAAAACATTGTTGTGCTGGATTTGCGCGGCATCTCGACGTTTACGGATTTCTTTGTGATCTGCTCCGGCACGTCTGAACCTCAACTGAAAGCGATCGCAAACGAAATCGAAACGCGATTACGAGAGAACCATTCTGTGCGACCAGTAGCAATCGATGGATTTCCCGCCAGCCAATGGATGGTGCTCGACTTCCTGCAGGTCGTTGTCCACATTTTTCACCAGGACAAGCGCGGGTTCTACAGCCTCGAAGACTTATGGGGCGACGCGCCCCGGATACAATGGGAAACAGCAGCGGCCCGCTGACCAACGGTTCTTGACGCGCAGCTACGTCGATCCCCGGCTTTTGATCGAAGCCACGGAGTCGGACCTCCTGCGTTTGCCCTGGCGGCCAAAACCGCGACGGTTATTTGGGCGATGGCGAGGACGGCGGAGTGCCCTTTGTCGCCGGCGACGTCGCTCCCGCCGGGGCGGGTGCTGGAGGCGGTTTAGCGTCCATTAGTTCTACTTCAAAAATCAGGGTAGCGTTGGGACCGATCTCCGCGCTGACGGAGCGTTCGCCATATGCAAGGTTCGATGGAATCCACAACTGATATTTTGATCCGACTTTCATCAGTTGAAGCGCTTCCGTCCATCCCTTGATGACGCCGTTAACTGGAAACGTGGCCGGCTGCCCGCGCTTGTATGAACTGTCGAACTCAGTGCCGTCAATCAGCGTGCCGCGATAATTTACGGTCACCATGTCGGTCGCTTTGGGCTGGGGTCCTGTTCCCTCTTTAATGGGTTTATATTCCAGCCCACTGGCAGTTGTTTTTACGCCCGGTTTCTTTTTGTTTTCCTCGAGGAACTTTCCGCCCTCTGTTTTGTTTTTCTCTCCGGCTTGCTTTTGTTTTTGTTCCATGTCTTTCTCGAATTGCGCCATGATGTCCTTCACCTGGTCTTGCGTCAGTTGCGGTTTACCAGCGATGGCGTCTTTAATCCCGGCGGCGAGGAGCTCGGGATTAATATCCACCTTCTGCCGGCTGAGGTTAAATCCAATATTCATGCCGATGCTGTAGCTGACCTTGTCCTTTTGGTCTTTGAGTTGTGGTGATTTCTCTTGCCCGAACAACGGCAACGCAAGTAAGGATGCGCTGACAATAAGAGTAAAATGCTTCATAAGATAATAGTTTCCGCGCCGGGTTTAATTAAATTAATCGCCGCAGAAAGTCGCACGCTAATGGATAAATGCCGCCCGTCAAGAAAACACCATTGCTGGCAATCCAGGCACCGTTTTCTGTTGGTCCTGTCGCTCAGCACGTGGACGATTCCACTGTGGCCGCACAGTTTGTGTGCTATCAATCTGTCGCATACCGACGTTCAGAGAATCGGAAAAAGAATCTGGCAAAACGAATGTAATGGGACTATCTCCGGGCTTACTTCATGGAATGAAGGCGAAGATTTTGCATCGCTCGGCATCGGCCATTTCATCTGGTATCCGAAGGGACGCCGCGGACCGTTTGAAGAAAGTTTCCCCAAAGTGGTAAGTTTCATTTCAAAACGGGGCGGGAAACTGCCAACACTGCTTTTGCGAAGCGGAGAACAGCCATGTCCATGGAACTCGCGTGCGGAGTTTCTTCGAGCGCAACACACAGTAGAGATGAATCAATTACGCCAGTTTCTAGCCGGTACGATCGATCTTCAGGCCGAATTCCTTATTGCTCGCTTGGAGGGCGCACTGCCCAAAATGCTTGCCGAAGCGGCCCCTGCCGATCGAGCAAACGTACAGCAACAGTTCGAGCGCCTCGCGCGGACTCCACAGGGGTGCTACGCCCTTGTCGATTACGTAAATTTTAAGGGGGAAGGCGTCCTGCACACGGAGCGTTATCAAGGCCAGGGATGGGGCTTACTTCAGGTCCTCGAAAACATGCACGCTACTTCTGACGCTGCTGCGGTTGATGAATTCTCGAGCGCGGCCAAAGCGATATTGACTCGACGCGTGCACAACGCCCCGGCGGAACGTCACGAATCGCGATGGCTTATGGGTTGGATTCGGCGCGTGAACAGCTACAATGGCGGCTAACTTTATGCGCTCAAGAGTTTCCATACTGGTTTGCGCGTCTTTGCTGACTGTTTTCACGTGTTCAATCAACGGTCAGTTTCGTCTCTTTGGACCAAAGTCGACGCCACAATCAAAACAAATGCGCACGGCGTCGCAGCTTATTAGCAGGCAGGCACCAGTGAAGGTGGATCAAGGTTTGCTCCAACAGGCGACGCCGGACAACACACGTATCGTCGTGTCCATTCCGAAGCAGCGTGCTTACCTCATGATCGGCGACCAGATCGTGGCTGACGGTCCGATCTCATCAGGCAAACGCGGTCACGGTACACCGACCGGACATTTCACTGTGATGGAAAAGGACCCGAATCATCATTCCAGTCTGTACGGCAATTTTGTGGACAGTTCAGGGCGCATCGTACGCGGCGGGGTGAGCGCCCGGGTCGATTCCGCGCCGAGCGGAACACACTTCGCCGGCGCGCCCATGAAATGGTTCCTTCGGCTAACTGGCGAAGGTGTAGGAATGCACGTCGGAATTTTGCCTGGCTACCCCGCCTCGCATGGCTGCATCCGTGAATCCGATGACGGGGCGAAATTATTTTACGACCACGTGAAGATGGGCACACCCGTCAACGTGGGAGATTATTGAAACAAGGAGCGACGGGTTGGGCAGGTCGATTCGAACTGACAGCTGGGAAGCCGTCATTCCTTGATAATTTTCCGTCGCAACAGATCAAAAGCCACCTGGGCAGCCACTTGCTTGAATGTCTCGCGGTCGCTCGGGAAAAATAATTTCTTCACGACGATTTCAGCCGACGCGGCCAGTGCAACGTAAACCGTTCCCACTGGTTTTTCTGGCGACCCACCGGACGGCCCGGCAATTCCGGTTGTGGCGAGGCCATATGTTGATCGTGCACGAATGCGGGCACATTCGGCAAGAGCGTGCGCGACCGGCTCGCTGACGGCACCGTGTTTCTCGATCAATTTTGGGTCGATATTCAACATATCGATCTTGGCTTCGTTCGCATAACAAACGTATCCAGCGAGGAAAACCGACGACGCGCCTGGAACATTTGTGATGCGATTCGCCAGCAACCCACCCGTGCACGACTCCGCGATCGCCAGCGTCTCCTTTCGGCCGGTGAGTAGCTTTACGAGTACTTCCTCGAGGGTTTCCTCATTCGCAGAGAAGATCGAAGAACCCAGCTCTTTCTTGATGATCGTTTCAGCGTGCGAGACGACATCGGGTTCGCCGACGATCCGAACTTCGACTTCGGCTGGTCTCGCACAATAGCCGAGCTCAATCCCGGGAATTGCCTGGACCTTTCTGCCGATTGCTTCTTCAACCAGTGATTCGCCCACGTCCGCGATCCTGTACAGCCGCCGCTCCAGTAACGCCGATGCCGGGACGATCGCGCGCAAGATCGGCATGACAAATGCCCGAAACATTGGCTGAAGCTCACGCGGTGGGCCTGGCAGAACAAAAACGTGCGGGGACGCAATGCATGGATTGATGTTCGCTTTCAAATACAAACCCGGGGCGCTTCCGTTTTCGTTTGGGAGAACCTGTGCGCCCACGGGCACATTGGCTTGACGGGCAATGCCCGCAGCCCATTTGATTCCGCGTGTTCGAAGTCTTTGCTTCAGCGAACTCAGTAGTTGCGGATCCTGACGCAGTTGTAATCCGAGTACATCAGCAACCATTTCTCGCGTGATGTCATCATCAGTGGGACCCAAACCGCCAGTCACGAAAAGAATGTCACAAGCCGAAAGCAAGTCACTCACCGTTCGCCTGATGGTCTCGGTGTCTGGAACCGTGCGCCGCTCCTCGATGCGAAGACCTACAGGAAAGATCTCCCGTGCGATGAACGCCAGGTGCGCGTCCTGAACGTCGCCGAGCAAAAGCTCGGTGCCGGTATTAATGAGAACCGTTCGCATGAGCAGGAAACGCTCAACGTTCAACACTCAACACTCAACATCCAATTGGCTCTGAATCGAACGTTCAAAGTTGAACGTTGAGCGTCGAACGTTTGGCGGCAATTGCTATGCCGCCGTTTTGTCCTGTTTCTTGCGAATCAGGGGAAGCTTTTTGCCCTCTACCACGGCTCGATTGATTGTGACTTCGGCGATATCTTCGCGGCTCGGCACATCGTACATGATATCGAGCATGATCCGCTCGAGCACCGAGCGCAGAGCGCGAGCGCCTGTTCCCTTTGTAACGGCCTGCGCGGCGAGAGCGCGCAGGGCATCTTTGGTGACTGATAGACGCACGCCTTCCATTGAGAAAAGCTTCGTGTACTGCTTCACCATTGCGTTCTTAGTCTCAGTCAGAATCGCTACCATTTCGTCCTCAGTTAGCGCATCCAGCGAACTGACAACCGGCAGGCGTCCAACGAATTCGGGAATCATTCCAAAAGCGAGCAAGTCTTCCGGTTCGACGTGACGGATTGCTTGTTTTCGCAATGCTTCCTCGACTTCGAGCGTCGGACTGCCAAAACCCATCACTTTTTGGCCGATGCGCTTTTGAATGATTTTGTCGAGGCTAATAAACGCGCCACCACAAATGAAGAGAATCTTCTCGGTATTAACTTGGATGTATTCCTGATGCGGATGTTTGCGGCCGCCTTGAGGCGGAACATTGCAGGTGCTGCCCTCTAAAATTTTCAAAAGCGCTTGCTGCACGCCTTCGCCTGATACATCACGCGTGATGCTCACGTTGTCGGTTTTGCGTCCGATCTTGTCGATCTCGTCGATGTAAACGATGCCGATCTCTGCTCGTTTCACATCATAATCGGCATTTTGAAGCAGTCGCAGAATGATGTTTTCGACGTCTTCGCCGACGTAGCCGGCTTCGGTCAGCGTTGTCGCGTCAGCGATGCAAAACGGCACATCCAGGATTCTGGCGAGTGTCTTGGCCAGCAGCGTTTTGCCGGAACCAGTCGGTCCGATTAGCAAAATGTTGCTCTTCTCAATTTCAACATCCGCAAGCGGATCGGGCTGAAATGCAGAGGACGCCTCACCCGGCGAGGTGGTTTGCAGCACTCGCTTGTAATGGTTATGCACCGCCACAGAAAGCGTCTTTTTCGCGACGTCCTGGCCAACCACATATTGATCAAGAGCGCGCCGGATTTCTGCCGGCTTAGGTACGCGGATATTGGAAGATTGGCGCCGAGCGTCTTCGTTGAGCTCCTTATCAAGAATGCTCTTGCAAACATTGATGCAGCTATCGCAGATATAAACGCCAGGTCCGGCGATTAGCTTGCGCACCTCGGCGTGGCTCTTGCCACAAAACGAGCACATGGTGAGATTGGAAGCGCGGGCCATATGCGGTTTTACAAAAAAGTCGGCGTCATCCCGCGACCTTGCGCGGCAAAGCCACCTCCGCGATTTCTACCGACCGATCGCTGGAAGGCGGCGTCACGCCGTCGAGCAACTTAACTTCCTTTCGGGACTTAATGACTTCATCCACCAAACCATATGCCTTCGCCTCTTCCGCGGACATATAATAATCGCGGTCTGAATCGACCCGGACTTGCTCCTCGGTTTTTCCAGTGTGTTGCGCGATGATTCGGATCAGGCGTTTCTTCAGCTTAAACATGTAATCAACCTGGCGTTCCACATCGCTAGCCGCGCCCTGTGCGCCGCCGGAAACCTGATGGATCATGATATCGGAATTCGGCAGCGCAAAGCGTTTGCCCTTCGTCCCGGAACAAAGCAGGACCGCCGCCATGCTCGCTGCCATCCCGAGGCAATACGTCGTCACGTCGCACGTGAGAAACTGCATCGTATCATAGACCGCGAGTCCTGCAGTGACCGAACCACCCGGCGAATTGATATAGATGTTGATGTCTTTTTTTGAGTCTTCCATCTGCAGGAACAGCAACTGTGCGATGACAAGGTTAGCAATGTGATCGTCCATGGGCGTTCCGATGAAAACGATCCGATCCTTGAGCAGTCGCGAGTAAATATCGTAGCTGCGCTCGCCACGCCCAGTCTGCTCCACGACCATCGGGATCAGCACCTGGGAAATATTTTCGTCCGATACGCTCATGATTTTTCTTCTGTAACAAAGGGTCCTTGCGCCGGTTCGACGCTAACATTCGCCTTTAGGAAATCAAGAGTCTTGCCCAGTAGAATCTGTTGAGCGATGTCATCCAAAGCGTCTCTTTGTTGCAGTTCCTTGCGCATTTTCTCCGGCGAGATTTCATAACGCGCCGCCTCCTGCTTAACTCGAAGGTCAACGTCTTCCTTCGTTACCTCGATTTTTTCTCGCTCCGCGATCCGGTGCAGAATGAAATTTGTTTTCAGCCGGTGGGTCGCTAGACTCGCTGCGCCGTCGATCAGCTCTTTTTCTTTTTCCTTTAGCATCTCATCTGTGACGCCCCGGTCACGATTCCGTTGCACCAATTCGGCCAGCGCACGGCGCGTTTCATTTTGCAGGAGCGCCGGAGGCAACTCGAACTGAACCTGCTCATGCAAATACTTGACGATCTGTGATTCCTTCGCTCGCTCCATATCATGCTGTTTCGCATGTTCAATATCGTGCTCGATCGCCTGGCGAAGATCGGCAAGGGTTTTCCCGGAAAGCATTTTGGCTGCAAACGCATCATCGAGTACTGGCAAAACCTTCCCCTTGATCTCACGCAGGGTGACGGCGTAATCCGCTTTTTTTCCCGCTAATTCCTTGACGGGAAAATCATCTGGAAAATGCACGATCACCAGGCGCGTTTCGCCGGGCTTTTGTCCAATCAACTGCTCACAAAATTTCGGCAGAAAATTGTCAGCTGCGAGATGCAGCCAGAATTTTTTGCCGCCTTGCAAATTCTTGCTGGCTTGCGGCACGATTTCGCTGATCGGCTTGCTCTCTACTGAACCTTCGAAATCAAGCACTGCAAAGTCGTTCATCTCCAGTCCACGTTCCGGGACATCCACAAAATCGGCTGATTGATCCCGCAAACGCTCGAGCGACTCATCGACCTCGGCATCGGAAACTTTTGTGTCCGGCACTTGCGCGGGAATATGCTTGTAATCCGGCAACTCAAAGTCAGGTGCGGTAACGACGGTCGCGCGAAAGCGCATCGATTTGTCCTCGCCGAACTGGACGTCTTCGATGTTCGTCAACGAAGCCACGCGTAATTGCTCCTGTTCGACTGCTTCGTGATAACTTTTAGAGACGAGTTTTTTGGTCAGTTCGTCCTGGATTTCCTTGCGAAATCTTTTGTCGATCACGGCGCGCGGAGCCTTCCCCGGCCGGTAACCTGGGATCTTGGCAAATCGCGCGAAGCTATTGGCGATCGCTTCCCACTCCTTCGCCACTTCATCGGGCGGCAATTCAATCTGGAGCCTCGACACGGAGCCGGGCTGCTTTTCCACTTCAACCTTCATTGTGACAAAGCCACGATGTAGCGGCGCTTGTGTCAAGCGCCGGCGACGCGTTCGCCCTTCACGTAAACTGAATGCGTCTGGGGAATTCCAAACCAGTACGCCAACTCGCGATAATCTTCGCAATCGAAGATCGAAAAGTTCGCGAGCTTGCCTGGCTCAAATGAACCGATTGTGTTTCCGCGATTGAGACTGTAAGCAGCATTGATCGTCGCCGCCGTGATTGCTTCCGAAGGTGACATTTTCATCTGTGTGCACGCGAGAGACAAAATCGTCGGTATGCTTGGGGTCGGCGAAGAGCCGGGATTGAAATCGGTTGCGATCACAACCGCAAGTCCGGCCTCGATCATTTCACGTGCATGCGGATAATCTGCTAAACCGAGCGCATAGACCGAACCCGGCAACAGCACCGGTTGTACACCGGCGGATTTCATGGCCGCAATTCCGTGCTCATCTGTTTTCTCCAAATGATCTGCCGTCGTCGCTTTCATCTCCCCTGCAAGTTGGGCGCCGCCAAAATTGGTAAGTTGATCGGCATGAATTCGCAGCCTCAACCCCACATTCCTGGCGGCTGTCAAAATTCTTTTCGATTGTTCAACGTCGAAATAAGTACGCTCGCAAAACACATCACAAAATTCCGCCAGCTTTGCGCTCGCGACCTGCGGCAACATCTCATCGATCACAAGCGCGATGTATTCATCAGCGTCCATTCCGCGCGGCACCGCATGTGCCCCGAGAAACGTCGACACAATCTCTAGCGGCATTTCTTTGTTGAGCCGCTGTATCACGCGCAAAATCTTTAATTCGTCGTCCACCGTTAATCCGTACCCAGATTTTGCTTCGATGGTTGTCGTTCCACAGCGCAAAAACCACTCTGCGTGTTTCTGAGCTGCGATGAAAAGTCCTTCGCTGCTGGCCGCTCGCGTCTTTTCTACTGTTGACCAAATTCCGCCGCCGGCCTTCGCGATTTGTTCGTATGTCTCACCGCGGGCGCGGCGCTCGAAATCACCCAGGCGGCTTCCGGCAAAAACCAGGTGTGTATGCGCATCGACAAACCCAGGGAGAACAACACGCCCGCCGGCATCGACGATCTCCACATCCCCTGCGATTTTTCCGATCTCATCGCTCGACCCTACGACATCGATCTTGCCTTCGCGGATCAGCATTCCGCCATCGCAAATGATTCCGAGTGCAGACATCTCCCGGCCAACGCGCGGTCGCTTCCCCCCGGCCAGTGTGACGAGTTGCGAAACGTGAAGAACAGCCAGTGACTTCACGATTTGCTTAGCTTGCCTTCGACAATCTGAATGATTGTTTTGAACTGCGCTTCGGAATCGGCGCTGATTTTTCGCACTTTCTCTTGAATATCCGCTTTGAATTTCTCGGTCTTCAATTGACCGAGATTGATTCGCACGTTCAACGCCGCACCCTCGATGCACGCGCGAGTGGCTAGCGCGCCGACACCGACATCGGAGACCGAGGCCGGATTTCCTCTTTCGGCCATTTCGGTCAGCAACCCGTAGGATTTAGACGCCGTTTCCATGACCTTCAAGGGAACTTCTGCTGCATATTTTGTCGCCTCCTCAATTGCCGCGGTACGCGCAACTTTTTCTTCTGTCGATTCTTTGGACAACCCGAAAGCGTCTATCACTCTGTTGAACGCGGCAGTATCTTCATCCACGAGCGACAGTAATTCGTCCTTGAGTTGCTGCGCTTTCACTGCCCAATCGCTGAAATATTCGAGCTTGTCGTCCCAGCCACGTTTCCCGGCGGAAAGATTCGCCACCATTCCCCCCAGCGACGCACCTAACGCACCCATCAACGCTGCCACGGAACCACCACCCGGCGCGGGCGAATCGCTCAATGTTTCATTGCAAAATTCGCGCAGATTCATTTTCACAAGGGACTTCTTTTGCTCGGCAGATTCGATCTTCAATTCAATCACCTTCTCTTTCGGATCGAAAGGCTTCAGTTCACTGAGGCCCATTGAGCGAATCGCAATGTCGATTAATTCTTCTTCCGAAGCGCCTTCCGACCATCGCTGCTTCCGCAAAAAATAGCGGCCGGCATCGACCAGACATTTTTTCGGCACCATGCCTACAATCTCCGAGCCAGTCACACGCAACCCGCGCTTGGACGCCGCTTCGACGCAGGCATCGAACGCAAGGTGCAACGGCGTTTCTTCGATGTTTGTCAGATTCATCGACACCTGAGCGATCCCGTATTCCTTCACGAACCAGCCGATGGCCTTCACATGTTTCAGCATGCCGGGAATTCGAATTGGTTCGCCGTTTGAATCCAAGACCGGTTTGCCCGAAGGCGTGCCGTCTTCGGTCTTTACTCTTCCCTGCTCCCGCACATCGAACGCAACTGAGTTTGCGCGCCGCACCGATTTCGTATTCAGGTTCGCATTGTAAGCCACAAGAAAATCGCGAACGCCGATAACTGTTGCGCCTGATTTCTCATTGAAAACGGCTGGCCCGAAATCTGGTTTCCATTCGGGTCGCTTGATTTTTTCAAAAAATCCTTCGTATTCTCCTGCGCGAATAACTGAAAGGTTCGAACGTGATCTATCTTTCGCCGCTTTTTCATAGAGATAAACCGGAATCTTTAATTCCTCGCCCACGCGTTTTCCGAGACGTTTCGCGCATTCGATTGCTTCTTCCCAGCTAACGTTGCTCACCGGAATGAACGGGCAAACATCGGTCGCCCCCATTCGTGGATGCGCCCCTTTGTGATTGCGCATGCCGATCAGCTCCGCCGCTTTTTTGATCCCGCGAAACGCCGCCTCCACTGCCGCTTCAGACTCCCCGACAAAAGTCACCACCGTCCGGTTCGTGCTCGCGCCAGGATCAACATCCAGCAGCGAAACGCCATCCACTGATTCAATTGCATCGGTAATCTGCCGAATGATGTTCTGATCGCGCCCCTCGGAGAAATTCGGCACGCATTCAATTAGCTTTTGCATAAAGCCGTAACGATGTGCGTCAATCGCGCGCTTGCGGCTGCATCGGGATGCCGATGCCGTGCGTCGCGGCGAATTCTATGGCACGGGAGTAGCCGGCATCGGCGTGTCGGACGATGCCGGTGCCGGGGTCGCTGGTAAGGACACGTTCGAGCCGACGTTTGGAATTTTCGGTGCCGTCGGCAACAACGACCATGCCGGCGTGCTGTGAGAAACCGATCCCGACACCGCCGCCGTTATGAACGGACACCCAGGATGCTCCCGCTGCCGTATTGACGAGCGCATTCAGCAGTGGCCAATCGGCAACAGCATCGCTGCCGTCGAGCATGCCTTCGGTTTCGCGGTTAGGCGACGCGACGGACCCGGAATCGAGATGGTCGCGGCCGATGACGATAGGCGCTTTGAGTTCGCCGCGTTTCACCAGTTCATTCATCGCGAGACCAAACTCTGCACGTTCGCCGTAGCCGAGCCAGCAAATCCGCGCAGGCAATCCTTGAAATTGAATTCGGTCCTCCGCGAGCTTCATCCAGCGCGCGAGCGTTTGATTTTTCGGAAATAGTTCGAGTGCGAGCTTGTCGGTGCGAGTGATGTCTTCAGCGTCGCCACTCAAGGCGACCCACCGAAATGGACCACGTCCTTCGCAAAACAGCGGCCGAATGTACTCGGGAACAAAACCGGGAATGTCGAATGCGTTTTCCAGACCAGCCTTTTTTGCCTGCGCTCGAATATTGTTTCCATAATCGAACGTGACCGCGCCTTTTTTTCGCAATGCGAGCATGGCTTCGACGTGCACAGCCATCGAATGCATCGCGCGCTCGATATATTCGTCGGGATTTTTCCGGCGCAACGCGAGCGCATCTTCGAACGACATTTCATGCGGCACATAACCGTTTAACGCATCGTGCGCGCTCGTTTGATCGGTGAGGACGTCAGGGACTACTCCCCGCTTCACGATTTCAGGTAGGACATCAGCACAATTACCAACCAAACCCACCGAAATCGATTTTCGATCTTTGCGTGCCTGATCGATTAACTTCAGTGCTTCATCGAGCGAGTGCGCGATCTCGTCGCAGTATCCGCTCTTCAGTCTCTTCTCGATCCGCGCAGGATCGACGTCAGCTCCGAGAAAAATTGCGCCGTTCATGGTCGCGGCTAGCGGCTGCGCGCCGCCCATCCCTCCGAGACCGCCACTCAGTACGAGTTTGCCGTCGAGGGATCCGGCGAAATGTTTGCGACCAGCGGCGGCAAAAGTTTCGAATGTTCCCTGCACAATCCCCTGGCTGCCGATATAGATCCATGACCCCGCAGTCATCTGGCCGTACATCGTTAGCCCCATTCTTTCGAGCCGATTGAACTCAGCGTAGTTATTCCATTGTCCGACCAGATTGGAGTTGGCAATCAGAACGCGCGGGGCTTCGTCATGCGTGCGGAATTTGCCAACTGGCTTTCCCGATTGCACCAGAAGCGTCTCATCGTTTTCTAGCTCTCGGAGCGAGCGAACAATCGCGTCGAACGCTTCCCAGCTTCGGGCAGCGCGTCCTGTCCCGCCGTAAACGACCAGCTGATCCGGATTCTCTGCGACAGCGGGATCAAGATTATTCATTAGCATCCGCATTGCGGCTTCCTGATGCCAGCCTTTGCAGGTGCGCTCACTGCCGCGCGGGGCATGGATCACTCGTTTTCCACTCACTTTTCGGCCTCGTCGTCAAAATCGCCCTGCCGAACTGCTTCGGCAACACGCGCGATGTCGCCCGAGAGCGGGCGGTCCTGCGTGAGCGGCGGCGCGATCTCCCGCACAGCAGCGAATGCGCGCTCGACGCCTATTCCAGCTTTCAACGGTCTGCGATGTCCTAAGCCTTCCGCCGCAGCAAGCAGCTCGACCGCCAGCAAATTCTCCGCGAGATCGACAATCGACCGAAACTTTAGCGCGCTCGTCATTCCCATCGAAACGTGATCTTCCTTTCCACCCGAGGTGGTAATGTTGTCAGCGCTTGCCGGGTGTGCCAGCACGCGCGCTTCATTGACCAACGAAGCGGCGGCCACCTGCGCAGTCATGAAGCCGGACTCCACGCCGGGATGTCGTGCGAGAAATGCGGGCAGGCCTTCGTTCTTATCTGGATTAACCAGCCGATCAGTTCGTCGTTCGCTCATGTTCATCAGATCCGTAATCGCGATCGCAGCATAATCGAACGCGAAGGCAAGCGGTGCTCCGTGAAAGTTGCCGCCGGAAATCACCTCGCCGCTGTCCGCAAATACAAGAGGATTATCAGTGGCTGATGCAGATTCAATCAACAGAACATCTTCGCAATGTGCCAGCGCGCCACGAACTGCTCCGTGCACTTGGGGCATGCAACGCAGGCTGTATGCATCTTGGACACGCGGATCGCCCTCGAGATGTGACTGTCGAATTTCGCTGTCCTCCAGCAGCGACAAAAGATGTTTGGCCGCGGCTTTCTGGCCGGGGTGGGGTCGCGCTTCCTGTAACCGCAAATCGAACGCGGCAGGCGTGCCTTTCAGTGCTTCAAGACTCATCGCACCTGCGACATCAGCAACACGCGCGAGACGTTGCGCGCGCAAAAGCGCGAGACCGCCGACTGCGTGCATCGCTTGGGTGCCGTTGAGCAGTGCCAGGCCTTCTTTTGCTTCGAGTTGCAGCGGTGTCAGCTCAACGCGCCTCAATGCTTCGGCGCTCGGCATCCGCTGCGCTTGAAAAAATACTTCGCCTTCACCGATGAGAGTTAGTGCCAAATGCGCAAGCGGAGCGAGATCACCGCTCGCCCCGACCGAACCTTTTTCTGGAACGACCGGATGGACTCGCCGGTTGAGCATTTCACAAAGCAACTCGACGACCTCGCAACGGATGCCACTCAAACCGAGAGCCAGGACATTCGCGCGCAGCACCATCATCGCGCGCACCTCGGCCTCAGATAACGGATTTCCAATTCCGCACGCGTGGCTGCGGACAAGGTTCAATTGAAGCTGGCGCAATTCACCACGCGGAATCCGGACGTCGGAGAGCTTACCGAATCCGGTCGTCACTCCGTACACCACTGCATCGCGCCCAAGAATTTGTTCAATCAGTTTGCGTGATGCGAGAATACGCGGACGCGCCAGAGAAGAAAGGTGAACGGCCTCGGCCCCGAGAGCAACGACCGCAAGTCCTCTGAGGGAGATCTGCTCGCCCTGCAATTCCATTCACGCAGCCTAACGGGAAACTAATCAGATGTGAAGCGAGTCAGGCATTACTCGCATATGTCTTTCGTCGCGTAATCACATGAAGGCTGACGTTCAGGAGGCAAAAAAGGCCAGGCCGGAATACGACCTGGCCTCTTGGGCGAATCCGCCCAGATTAAATTGCCGGGTGCCGGAACTATTTTCCGGTTTTCCCCATAGGTGGAGTCACAACCTCCTTGTGTTGCGCACAAGCCCCGAGTCCCAAAGCGCTGACCAGAACAGCCACGACCAACATCGTTTTCAATAGTTTCAATCTATCTCGCCTCCTTTCGCCGCAAGTTGCTCCGGTCTGTTTATGCAGGGAACAACGGGGAAGCAATGCTTTTTCTTAACTTTTTTGGATGTATCACAAACGGGGAGCCGGATTTATTTCGAGTACCCGGTTGTTCCCGCGCTTGTGGTCACGGTCTCTTTTCTTTGAGCGCAAGCACCAAAACTCAAAGCAGTGGCCAGAATAGCCATAATCATGATCGCTCTTATAATTTTCAATCTATATCGCCTCCTTTCGCCGCAAGCTGCAGGTACCCGTCTAGGATTATACGGGAAGCAACGTTTCTCTTGCGTTTTTTGGATGTATTGCTGCCACGATTTGTATTTGCTGCAGGCGACATCTTCAGCTGTTCGCGACGCCGTTGCAACCGGCAGGAGCGTAATTTCACGGCTCAATTTCAACCGGCGTGCCCTCGTCAACGAGATCGAACAGCTCGATTACATCCGCGTTCCGCATCCTGACGCAACCGCAGCTGTCCGGCGTGCCGATCTTGTGCTCGTGTTTGGTGCCATGGATATAGATGAAGCGGTCGCGCGTGTTGGCATTCTGCTCGTCTGCTCCGTCGAGCCATAAAATACGCGACATGACCAGATCTTCAGTTGGAGGAAGCGCATCGCTGGGCTTAAGGGGCACGCGGCTCTGGAAAATTGTGCCGCTCGGCATTTCGCCGCCAATTTTCTTCGCCACCGAAAACCGACCCGAGGGCGTTTTCATGCTGCCTTCCTCGGTGCCAACACCGAACCGCGAAGTGGACACCGGGTAAGATCGAATCGGGGTTTCATCCTCCTTCAATGTCAGTCGCTGATCGGGAATTGATACATGGATGCTCTTCATTTCTACTGGTTCGGTCACTGCAGATCTTACATGTAACACTGAATAGTGCTTGATGGTCAGAGCGAATTCTCACTTGTCGGTGCGATACTCGGCACAATTCGTTTCCGATGTCGATTCTCAGTCTCGCTTCCCGCTTTTCGGAATCCCAAAATCTCATCACTCCATCTTACCCCTCCGAAACGTTCTCACGTCCTTGGCGAAGCACACGCGTCATCCAGATCAACTCATCTAGGAATTTACGCACCCGCCGAACGTAATTGTTATCGACCATATTACCCTGCTCATCAAACAATGCCTCAACGTTCCCAAAATTGACGTCTTCGAAAATTGTAACCAGACCGAGCTCACGCATTACCGGTAGGAGCCCCTCGATCACGCGCTAGCCACCAAACGGCCCCGCCGATACGCCGCAAATCCCGACCGCCTTGTGAATGCATTCTTTCAAATTCATGTCGAGCGCGTGTTTCAGAAGCCCGGGATAACCACGATTGTATTCCGGCGTCACAATGATGAGTCCGTCGCAACGCTGGATGGTCGCTGAGAAATTTGCGTCCTTCATTTGTTCTCCGGCGTCATCGAGCCGCATCGGAAGTTTGCGCACATCGATGAGTTCCGTCTCCACATCTGCGCGCTTCTTCGTCTGCTCAAAAACAAAACGCGCGACGTTCTCGCTTTGCCTCCCCTGACGGGCTGTCCCAAGAATGATCGGAATAAAAAGCGGGCGCTCCGGTTTGGCTGACATGTCTATCTTCTCGGGATATTGATTTCAGTCTGACTTTCCGTTTTTCGCAATCCGAAATCCACGACTCCGATGAATCGCGAGCATGCGACAAAGGTCGGCGTCGGAATGCCGATGGCCGGACTCGAACCGGCACGGGCCTGTTATGGCCCAACGGATTTTAAGTCCGTTGCGTCTACCATTCCGCCACATCGGCTTTTGCGCTGTGCATTTTAAGCTTGTTATGCGAGAGGCGAAAACGAATTTCGCGGTTTCTGGTCTACACCGCAGCGACGGTTGTGCTTTGCTATAGCGGTTTGTACATCAGTAAAGCGGTGCCGAAACGGGTTTGCGTCGTGCGAAGCGCCTGAAATCCACAGGACCGGTAAAAGCCTTCCGCGTGTGGATTTCCCATCACGTGAATCGCGGATGAACCCTTAGCTTTGGCTACCTGCACACAATAGTTTACCAAGCTGCGACCAATTCCACGACGCCACGCATCGGGCTCAACGAACATGGCATCCAGTTCGATATTTCCGTCTTCACGTGAGGCGATGCCGGCAAAGCCGACTATTGCTCCCTCAATGTGCGCTACAAAGACGAAGCCATCAGAAATTTGTTCTTTAGAGACTGAAATCACTTCTGGATTCGCAAGCAGCGCCTCCCGGTCGCCAGGATTGCCAAGGGACGCACGCCATTGGAGTGCCTCGAGTTCTTTCTGCTCGTTCGGGAGCGCCACTCGAACTACAACTTGCTTCATAAGAATTGAGCGCCAACGACCACCTCGCCTCTGCGCCACTAACAGATCAGACTGCGATAATCCGAACGCTTGTCGGTGCGTACTCGGATCTCATAGACGTGCATCAACTGGCGTCGTACAAGTTTTCCGTAAATAACGAAGCCCGTGACAAGCAGGATCACGGAAAGCACCATTGAGCCAACCTGAATGCGCAATGCTCCTAACTGGGGAAATAACAGGACGCCAATAATACTTAACGGGACGTGAATGGTGAATAACGCGATGTAAGTCCAAAAGATAAGCCCCCGAAAATCCAGACTGATCCAATTACTGCCGCTCGGTCGGAGGGCGGCCTCATCCAGGAAGTAGATAGGAATCGCCAGCAGCCCAAGAAACAGAGAAATCATCAAATGTCTCTGCCAACTGGCCTTCATAGAAGGAAGGACGACGTGATGTGAGTAAATTTCACGACTCTCTGGACTTGCCAGCTCACTGTGCGTTTCGATCGCATTGCGCGAAGCGTATTCGTTAGCTGATCCTTTGGGCAGGCACAATTACAGTGACGCCCTTTGGTACAAAACTGATTTCCGCCTTCTTACCTACCTTCACTCTTTCTCCATCGAGAAACATCGGGATATCTTTGCTTGATTGCACAGCCATTCGCTTCGTCTTGCTGAGGCTTATGTTTTGGCCATGGCGCCATTTGCCAATAGCAGCGGCAGTGGCAACGCCGATTAATTCGGCCGCGTTCTCTACATTAATGGCAGCTGCTTCAAGCGCTTGCTCCGAGTCAGACATTTCTTTCGATACGAGCGGGCAGATAACAGCGACGACTTCAGCTTCCCCTTTTGTTTCCGATGAAATGAAATACTGAAGCTTGGTGTCGAACATTTCCTGGAAAGCGACAGCCCCTTTTCCAATAGCATCAAAAAGATCGCGTTCGCGCACAGCTTCGCGGGTCTCTACCCACAGCGCAGGCGCGCCCACAATAGCAGCGACAAAAAATTGGTTGTCTTCGACGCGACCTCCAGAAAGAACCTTTGTTACGGGATCAGCGAGCGTATTTTTGAGTGCGTTTTGCCACAACACGTCTCCATACAACGCTCGAGAGAGCATATTCATAGTCCCGCCGGGCAACGGCAGAAGATACGTGCCACGCCTGCTACACGCTTCTGCACCCGTCCGAATGGTGCCGTCACCTCCGAGCACGATGAGCACCTCGAGTTTCTCCGCTGCCACTTCCGCGAATGCCCGCTCCATTTGATCCGCCTGTCCACACCACATTTTGCACTCAGTCACGCCCGAACCTTCAAGAACGTTAAGCAACTCTGCCTCAGATCCGGAGTCGCAGCCCCCGCTTGAGGTATTGATTATGACTCCAAACTTTAATTCTGATAAACGGATGGCGGTCGATTCCATACACAGATCTAATCCAATTGGACCATTTGTTCATTTGAACGGCTGGAAAACTTCGCATAGCCGATTCCATTGCTAATGAATCGATTTTCACAATTTTATGCGCTTGGTGCGACGCTCTTGGCCTTGAGCGGCTGTAGCACTGTGACCGACCTGATTACATCGAACCTACCGGAGAGTCATTCCGGCCGGCCATCGATCGTCGTGAGCTTACGGGAGCAAGAAGCCTATCTCTACCGTGGAGGGTATACAGTCGCGTCGTCTCGGATATCAAGCGGCCGAGAAGGATACCGCACTCCCTCTGGTCACTTTCAGGTCATTCGTAAGGACGAAGATCATCGCTCCAGTCTCTATGGTGACTACGTTGACGATTCGGGCCACGTTGTGAAGGCCAACGTCGATAGCAGACGTGACCGCAGACCGCCGCATTCGCACTTCGTGGGCACCCCGATGCCGTACTTTGTAGAATTCTCGCCGGGCTACGGATTGCATCAGGGTTACCTGCCTGGGGTGCCCGCATCGCATGGATGCATTAGGATGCCCTATTGGAAAGCGCGTCAGTTTTACAACGCCGCTCACATCGGCACACCCGTGGTGGTAAAACCCTAGCGAAAGCGCGCACGGCTGCATCGCCTGGTTAGACTGCATGTGTCGCTTTCCTTCAACGCGTTGCGAAATAAGCCACTGAGACTATCGCCGTCAGGATTACCATGTGAATCACGAAGCCTATTAGCGCAAACAGCAGCCGCCACATGTAAATCGGCGTTTCATCAGACACACTTAGGTAGTGGTAAAACGTGAGACATGCTTTTGGTAATGGTGGCGCTCCTATTCCATCTCGAACCGCTCGCAAGCGAGGGTCAGTTCCCTCTATCGCCACGTCCGTGCCTTTGGCTTTCATCGGTCCGCTAACGAATTTGATTATGCGGCCGCGGATCAGCTTCCAAGTCTGCACCACCGCGCAATGATCTTCACTCTGGAGTTGGATCGTGATGTCGCGGATCGCGGCTTGGTTGCCGTTGCGGATGTCGGTGAGCCAATTGAAGAGGTTCAATGATCCGATCACGCCCCGCTTGAGCGTGACATTGGTTTGTTCAGGCCCGGGATTTTTCGGACAGTACTCGATTGCATCCGGGGCTTTTTTGTACTCCACCCGACGGAATAGCAGCGCATCGGAAATTAGATTAAAGCCGCGTTCCGGCATGTTGCACGAGAGAGAGGGCGAGCAAGTCGCGCCAGCCTCTCTGCAGACTATTTTTTGGTCCAAATGCCGGACCAGAGCAAAGAATTTTCCGATTTTCGGAAGATTTTTCAGAACTTCGCCCCCCAAATTCCGGAGAACATTAGTGAAGCCCAGAACCGGCGAAGATGATTCCTCGTTCCGCGCAGATTTGGAGCAGTCAACCTCAAATGAAAGGCTGTTTATGAAATTCGTTAGCCTCGGAACAGAGCACACTCACCGACGCCGTAAGTTCGATAAGCCGTCCCACGCCGCATTCAATCTTTCCTCAAGCTAATTGCCATGTCTCACCAAATCCACGCCTACACCGAGCTTCGCCAACAGATTCGCGACGACCTGCGGATCCAACATCCCGAATGGGCCGAGCCAGATGGCAGGTCTCCAATGTGTGATTCTTACGAGGAGCGGCTCATGGAACTGCTCGATCCTTCGATGCGAAGGGGATCCAACGAGTCTGTCGCTGCTATTCATCTCGCCCTTGGACACGGAACTGGAAGGTAAAGACTTACAGGAATATGCTTTTTAAAGCTAGTTCAGCTATTCTTGTTCGTTCTGGGGATCACTTACTTAGGAGCCTGGGCTATCGGAGCTGCGCGAGGTAAATGACCAACGACACATCTACCTTAGTAGTTCAGTTAGTCCTTTTGGCTGCTATTATTCTCGCTCCCATGCTTCGTAGGAGGAGTAAGAGTTAGGTCTGTCCCGCTACCCCGATAGGGCGCGCATCTAGTCGCAGGCGGTGTTACCAGCAATCCAATTCCACAAAAACGATTTTTCGGCAATTTCCAATGGGTTTCGGTAGACCTGCCATGAATCCTGAGTACAGTGGGGTGATGTATATCCAATCCCGGTTCATTTTAACGATTGCGTCGCTTGCGTTTGCGCTTGCGGGCGGGCTCCCAAACGAGGTCAGCGCGGATGAGCTTAAAGAAGCCAAGGTGACTCAAATTATCCAGGAGGTTCGAGTGCTCCCATCGAACGCATCACCGCGTCCTGCTGCAGTGAACGATAATGTTCGCCAGGGCACGGCCGTGCAGACCGGTGTCCAGTCCCGGAGTGAGCTGAGTTTCAAGGATCAAACGATCACACGCCTTGGCGAGAAAACTACCTTTAGTGTGGGCGAAGGGCCGCGAACCATTGATCTTGGCACCGGCCAATTTTTGCTGTATGCGCCGAAAAAAGCGGGTGGCGCAAAAGTTAAGGCGGGGCCCGTCACGGCAGCGATCACCGGGTAAATCAATTCACTGTGAGCCGGCTTGTCCGTGATTCCAAATACGTTCGTCGCAGTTAGGTGCGCGTGAAGTACTGGCAAATCATCGCTGACAATCTCAGCAAGGCCGGTTGGAGTTGGGGCTGCGATTGGACGCGACATGCTTGACCAGACGTTGCTGGGGACAGTCTTATCAGAGTTGAAGTTACGTAACAGGTCCTGAATCCGAACTAGTACACCCAGGGAATCAGTCGCGATGTGTGAGCGCAGTAGGCGTTGTACTGCGCCAAATTGAGCGCGCAGCAACTTCTCTTCTGCACCGATGCGCACAAGGAGAGGTGGAATTAGGAGCACCGTGAGCAGTACGCCGACTCCCGAACGAAAAGCCAAGCTCCAGCCCCGCGAGTTGACGAGCAGGCCAAGATAGCTGGGGTGGCGGATGACTCCGTAGACACCACCAGTCACCAGAGAGTGCCCAGGTTGGATCGCGACCAGCCCGCTGAATCGATGGCCCAGCACAAAGACCGGCCAGATCCGAAACGCACCACCAGCAGCGAACAGAACGACACCGAGCCAGCGAATAGTATCAGTGTCGATTGTCCAGAATTCCTTGCGGTCTGTGTATGCCGGCAGGTAGGCATTCAAGAATCCGATTAGCGCAAAGGCGGCAATGACCCAGCGGTTAGCACGGTCCTCGCGTATACCTGGACTCAGATTTCCGCCGGCAAAAAGGGCTACACCGGAGAGCACGAATGGTACGACCACGAGTGCGATCAGCGCCGGATGAGAGAAGAAGAGTCGACTACCAATCGTCTATTCCCTCTGATCCGTCATGGCCGCACATGTTCTTTAGTTGATTTTTGACAGATAACAGTCGCGCCTTCAGTCCTCGAATATAATCAAGATCAAGATTATCGGATAGCTCCCATTCTTTGAGCAGGGCTTTCAGT
>Ga0137403_10002335_pt1 | contig 23303 bp, 21 predicted proteins | sample CZOMad2_1_16fung_FD_122057 | JGI IMG/M metagenome (GOLD analysis project Ga0137403, IMG submission 122057) | Vadose zone soil fungal communities from Angelo Coast Range Reserve, California, USA - CZOMad2_1_16fungal (Hybrid Assembly) | ecosystem: Environmental > Terrestrial > Soil > Vadose zone...
AACAATCCTATAATCGAGGCAGACGCCATGAAGAGCATGGCGGGAGTTGCCACATTGGGCGATCTCGCGAGCGCTATAGGAGTGCGGACACAAGAGGCGGCGATTGTCGCCGAGCTGCAGGCGGGGTCTGAGGAGGCGTTCGCCTGGCTGGTGGCGCACTATCACTCCACCGTCTACGGGCTGGTGTACCGCGTCCTCAACGATCCGTCGGACGCGACCGACACGACGCAGGAAGTGTTTCTGAAAGTATTTCGCGGGATACGCCGGTTTAATGGGCAGTCCTCGCTCAAGACCTGGATTTACCGGATTGCGCTGCATGAGGCTTCGAACCGGCGGCGGTGGTGGTTCCGGCATCAGTCGAAGGAAATGTCGATGGAGCCGACGGCTCCCGAGTCTGATTTTAGTGAAGGCGGAAACAGTGGGCTCCGCGACACGTTGGTGGATGGGACCGAGTCACCGTTCGATTCGATAATGCATGCGGAGGTTCGAGCGCAGGTGGAGTTGGCCTTGCGGGATGTTCCGGAGCCGTACCGGACGACTTTAGTGCTGCGCGACCTTGAGGAGCTTTCGTACGAAGAGATTGCGGAAGTCACGGCGACGACTCTAGGAACCGTGAAATCGCGGTTGACGCGAGGCCGCGAAGCGTTGCGACAAAGGCTTTCGGCCTATATCGAGGCCACCGGGGCGGGCATGGGGCTGCGAGTTTCAAAGGCTCCCGGGAAGATTCGGAATTGCGCAGCGGCAGAAGCAGAAAAGGCTCAGGTGACACGATGAATTGCTCTCAAGCCCGATCGCTGTTTTCGTTGTATCTGGATGGGGCGCTAACTGGCCGGCAGATGCAGTCGCTGGGCGCGCACTTCGAAGAGTGCGCGGTGTGTCAGCGGGAGTACACACAGTTGCGCCAGAGCCAGCATTTGCTGACGTCCGTGGGACGGCCTCCGGTTCCGCCGGACTTGGCGCTGAAGGTGCGGATTGCGCTGTCGCAGGAAATGGCTCGCGCGCGTCATCCACAATGGCAGGGGACAAAGATGCTGGTGGAAGGCGCGCTGCGCCGATTCATGTTTCCCTCCGCCGTTGGGCTGGTCACGGCGGTGATTGTGTTTGGCGTGCTGATGGGCTCATTCGCCGGATCGGTGCAGGCGGCGAATACGAATGACGTGCCCCTGCTGGTATATGCCGCCCCGGAATTCAAGGCCTCGGCCTATGCCCTCCAGCACGGCTCGCTCAGCGAAGATGCAGTCATTGTGGAAGCCTACATCGACGCATCGGGCCGGGTGGAGGACTACAAGGTGCTCTCTTCGCCGGAAGATGTCCAGCAATGGCTTCCACAGGTGAAGAATGCATTGATCTTCACCGAGTTCCAGCCCGCCACCGCGATGGGCCGCCCGGCTCCAGGACGAGTGGTACTGGCCTTCACCCGCAGCGGCCTGGACAACTTCAAGCCCCCCGTGAAGCCGATGTCCCGCAGCACCGGCCCAACTGTTTGACGCTCCAGTGGGCGATTCCGTAGACTAGGCGGAGTCTAAGCTGATCGGAGCCTGAGCTGAGTCTGAGTTCGCCCAGTCTACGGAATCGCCCGCCCGGCCGGAGGTATCTCCTGGTTCTCTGCGGTCAAGAATCCTGTTCCCGAACTTTCTGGAAGCAAAGCGTGGCGGCTGCCCTGTGCCTGGCCTTCGCGGCGATGCCGGGGCTTGCCCAGGACGAGAAGCCTGCCGCTGCGACACCGGCGGCGGGAAAGGCAATCCCGGCGACAAATGCCAAAGCGGCAAAGACACCTGCGCGCCCAGCAGCTGCGCCCTCACCCGGTTCGACAGCCAAGGTCAATCTCGATACTAGCGAGACGTTGTTCAGCTTCGCGGCGACTCTGAGTGCCTGTGGGTTTGGGCAAGTGGCTGGCCAGGAGCCCGAAGGCACGGACCCCTTGCGAACCAAGATTCGGGGAGAATTGCAGCAGACCGTGGATGGCTCGGAGCCTCTAGCGGAGTTTACGCGCTCGATGTGCCAGTTCTACCGGGACCACCAGACCGGAGACTCGGGACGCGACTACGCACAGTATGTATCCCTGGCGCTGTTTACCGACGGCCCGCCCACCTTCAAGGCTAAGATGCGCGAGGCCGAACTGCCGCCCGATGCGGTCTACGTTTCCGGGTTCCTTCCTCTGGTTGCCGAGTTCTACCAAAAGGCCAAGCTGCACGACCTCTGGCTCAAGCACCGAGCGGAATACAACGGATTGATTGAGCACTATACCGATCCCGTCGCCAAGATGGTCTTTAACACGGACATCTATTTGAAGCTGGCGCTCAGCGGGTACTTGGGACGCGAGTTCATTGTGTATCTGGAGCCGCTCGGGGCGCTCGGACAAGTGAACGCTCGGAACTACGGCGACAACTACTATGTGGTGCTCACGCCCTCTGGCAATGCTCTGCAAGTGGAGCAGATCCGCCACACTTACTTGCACTACGTGCTCGACCCGATGGCGTTGAAGCACTCGGGCGCGATCCAGAGGCTTTCGCCGTTGTTGGAGGTGGTGAAGACGGCGCCGATGGATGAAAGCTTCAAGGGAGATATGTCGCTGCTGTTGACGGAGTCTTTGATTCGCGCGATCGAGATCCGCAGTCGAAAGACGTCGCTAGACGAGAAGAAAGCGGCGGTGCTGGCCGCCATGCAGGAAGGCTATATTCTCACGCAGTATTTTTCCGATGCTCTGGTGGCGTTTGAGAAGGATCCGGCGGGGTTGCAGAGCATGTATGGGGAAATGGTGATGGCAATTGATGGAGGCAAGATCGCACGCGAGGCGACGGCGATTCAGTTTGCCGCCCAGGCCAGCCCTGAACTGGTGGTCGGCGTGAGGCAACGCCGGGCGTCGACGCAGCCGACGTTAAGACTCGCTGAGCAGAAGCTTTCGACTGGGGACATTTCTGGGGCACAGAAGCTGGCGCAGCAGGCTCTGGATGAGAAGAAGGAAGACACGGGATACGCTCTTTTCATTTTGGCGCGGGCTTCCACCATGAGTAAAGATATGGAAGGAGCGCGCAGCTACTTCGAACGCACGCTGGAAGTGTCGAAGGAACAAAAGCTGATCGCCTGGTCGCACATTTATCTGGGGCGGATTTACGATTTACAGGAAGACCGGGACAGCGCTCTTGAGCAATACAAGGCGGCGTTGAATGCGGGCGATCCCAGCCCGGAAGTGAAGAATGCCGCGGAGAAGGGTTTGCAACAGGCTTACGAACCGCCGAGACCGGCTCAGCAGCCGTAGCCTTACCGCACTACGAAATTATCTAGGCAGAATTACAGAGAGGAATTTATCCATGAAACGACAAGCACTCATGACGGCAGGGCTCGCATGCGCGAGTTTGGCTTTTGTACTCGGCTCGGCGCAGTTTAGCAGGGCCCAGGCTGCGGGGAAAGACACGAAGAAAGATGCGCCGGCAGCCGCTCCTGCGGCCCCGGCCGGCAAGCACTTGCCTCAGGCGAAGACGCAGCCCGAGTTCGACGCCTACCAGGCCGCCATGAACAGCACTACGCCTGAAGCAACGGAAAAGGCCGCAGACGATTTTGCGACGAAGTTCCCGGACAGCGAGATCAAGATTCTGATCTATAAACAAACCATGCGTTCCTACCAGACTGCGAACAACGCCGACAAAGTCGTCGATACGGGGCGCAAGGCCCTGGCGCTCGACCCCGATGACCCGGAAGTGCTGGTCGATGTAGCACAGGCATTGGCGGAGCGCACTCGCTCCACGGACCTCGACAAAGACCAGAAATATGCAGAAGCACAGAAGTACGCGGAGAAGAGCCTGCAGACCGTGGATACGGATTTGGTCGTGACTCCTGGTACACCCCAGGACAAGATCGATCAGTTCAAGGGCTACTTGCGCTCGACGGCGTATGGCATTCTGGGCGCGATTTACTACAACAAAGACACCAAGGCCGACTACGCCACGGCCGAGGGATACTTGCGCAAATCCATTGACGCCCTGCCTTCTCAGCCCGATCCAGTGGCGCAGTTGCGGCTGGCGATCGCTCTGGACAAGCAGGACCACTATAGCGATGCCCTCACGGAAGCCAACAAGGCGGTACAGATGACCCAGGCCGGAACGGTTGTCGGCGATGCTGCCCGCCGGGAGCAAAGCCGCCTCCAGACGCTGACGTCGAATTCCATTAAGTAGACAAGCCGGAAATAGGTGAGCGCCCTCCCGGGCGCGCGACATGAATCTCGACGACCTGACAGCGCTGGAGCAGGCTCTTGGCTACCGGTTCCAACGGCCGAGCCTCCTTCAGTTGGCGCTGAGCCACAGTTCCTACGCGCGGGAGACCCAACCCACTGGATCTCTAGACACACCAGCGGACAACGAGCAACTGGAATTCCTTGGGGATTCGGTGTTGTCATTCGTGATCAGCGCTGAACTGGTACGGCGGTTTCCGCAGTACCGCGAAGGGACGCTCTCCAAGTTGCGAGCTCATCTGGTAAGTGAGAAGAGTTTGTCGGAGATTGCGCGGCGCTTTGGCATCGGCGAATATCTGCAACTGGGGCGGGGCGAGGAAAAAAGCGGCGGGCGCGACAAGGCGACCCTGCTGTGCGATGGCCTCGAAGCCCTGTTGGCCGCGGTTTACCTGGACGGCGGGATCGAGGCCGCGCGGCAGTGCATTCTGGACCGCATTTTGAATCCGGAACTAGAAAGGCTGAACGTGGATGGCGAGGCTTGGCTGGTGACGGACTACAAATCCGCGCTACAGGAGCTGATTCAGGCCAATTCCCGCCAGCATCTTTCCTATACCATCGTCGGCGAGGAAGGCCCGGAACACCTGAAGAGCTTCACGGTCGAAGTTCGCCTTCTGGACGCGGGTTCTCCCGAAAAAGCTATCTACGTCCGCCGCGCCGTGGGGCCGACCAAGAAAAAGGCGGAGCAGGATGCGGCGCGCCAAATTCTGGAACATCTGAATACAGAGCGAGTGACTGCAGAACGCTTGAACACCGAGCGCTTGGGGCAAGAGTCGGCGAAGGTTGCGGAATAAGGTATGTCGCCCCAACACCGGGACGCATCGGGCTGGGTGGAGTCTCTTCAGGCGTTGTTCTCAACGCTGGTGGTTGCCCTCTTCATCATTACGTTCGCCGTGCAGGCTTTTCAGATTCCTTCCGCGTCAATGGAGGACACCCTGCTGGTTGGGGATTACCTCTTCGTCGACAAGCTGCACTTTGGCGGTAGTCATGATTCCCGGGGCCTGGTTCCCTTCCGTCCGGTGCAACGCGGGGACATTGTCGTTTTCTATCACCCGGCGAATCCGGTTCTGCATCTTGTGAAACGAGTCGTTGGTGTGCCCAAGGACCGCATTCGTCTGGTGAACAAGCAGGTGTGGATTAACGGGGTGCCGCAACGGGAGGAGTACGTACACTACCTCAACGGGCCGCCCGAGGTTTTTCGAGACAACTTTCCGCGGCTGGATTTTCTGAGCCCGAATATCAATCCGCGATGGTACATGGACATGCCGAATCATACGGATCGCGGAGAGCTGGTGGTCCCGGCGGGCCAGTATTTTGTAATGGGGGACAACCGCGACAATAGCGAGGACAGCCGCTATTGGGGCTTTGTTCCGGCCGAAAACATTATTGGGCGGCCCCTGCTAGTGTATTGGTCGGTGCGGGATAGCGAGGGGGAGCGAACGTCGCTGGGTGATAAAATTGCCCATTCGTTCTATGTGTTAACGCATTTTTATCGGCTAACGCGGTGGGATCGGGTGTTTCGAGTCGTGCGGTAGGGGTTGGGTCAGGGCGGAAACCGCGAACCGGTCACGCCTTCCGGCAACTGCAGATCCCTCCCGTTGGTCGGGATGAATAGTCTTGTGGGAGAGTTTGCGCCAAGCAAGGTTGGAAAGAGTTGGGTAGAGTCGAGAGCGCGGAGATCCATCGCTCCGCGATCGATGACAATTCTTAAGAGCAGATCGGAGTTCCTTAACAAGGCGCTCTATGAAAGGTAGTCGTGGCTAAATCCAAGCAAATTTCTGAGAGCGAAACGAAGCCGGTGAAAGATGGCGGCAAAGACGAGCCACGGGAAGAAACAACCATTGAGTTTCTGGCTTCGCTGGCATCGGTGCTGGTGACGGGGCTGTTCATCATCACGTTCGTTTTGCAGGCGTTTGAGATACCTTCCGGCTCGATGGAAAACACGCTCCTGATCGGTGACCACGTGTTCGTAAACCGGGAGCAGTTTGCGCCTCCCGCCAACGGACTGGGAAAGCTGCTTCCCTATCGCACTCCCAAGAACGATGAAGTCGCGGTCTTCGTTTCACCGCTGCAGCCCGGTTTATTTCTCGTGAAACGCATCATCGGAATTCCCGGAGACCACCTGAGGTTGCGCGACGGCGTGGTTTACCGAAACGGAAAGAAGCTGGACGAGCCTTTTACGCTGCATAAACCCGCCGATCAACGGTCAGTGTATGCCAACAATTTCCCCTCTGTGCCGCCGGAAGAGGGAGGCGTGCCGCCAGGATGGGCGATGACGCAGTCGCAATATGTGGAGAACGGTGAATTGGTGGTTCCACCCGGACATTTTTTTGGCATGGGCGACAATCGCGATAACAGTTTTGACAGCCGCTTTTTTGGATTGATTCCGCAGGAAAACTTGATTGGCCGGCCGATGTTTATCTACTGGTCCTTCGAGACGCCGGCTGATCAATATGAGCATACGGCTTTCTCGGATCGGATCGGATTTCTGCTACATACGGTGCTGCACTTCTTTGACATGACGCGATGGAGCCGTACGTTCAAGGTGGTCCGGTGAGCTTCTGGCGCTCCCGCCGCCGCACGTTGTGGGTGTGCGCTGCAGCCCTGATCTTGATTCTTCTGCTGTGGCGGCCAGGGGCCGACCGGTTTCGCGCGCGGCTGGAACAATCGCTGGGGTCTGCTCTGGGACACAAAGTCGAGATCGGCTATGTGAGCCTGCAGATTCTGCCGCGGCCGGGATTCAACCTGTCGCAACTTTCCGTGCGCGACGACCCCCAATTCAGCCTCGAACCCATTCTGCGCGCGGATGAAGTGTCGGCCACCTTGCATCCGAGTTCGCTATGGCGCTGGCGGATTGAGATCGCGACCCTGAGCTTCAAAGACGCGAGCCTGAATCTGGTCCGCCGGGCGGATGGGCGCTGGAATCTTGAGCCGCTTTTGGAACGAGCGGCACATGCCCCGGCGGCTCCTACCGCGAATGCAGCCGCCGAAGAACGTTTCCGCTTTCCTTACATCGAGGTCACGAATGGGCGGGTAAACCTGAAGCTCGGGGCCGAGAAGATGCCTTACGCCCTAACCGACGCCGATCTGGCGCTATGGCTGGAATCAACGGAAGAGTGGGGGCTGCGCTTGCGGGGCCAGCCGGTGCGCACAGATATGCGCCTGAGCGACATGGGGATTCTGCGTGCTAACGCGACGTGGCGCCGGGCCGGCGATCTGCGCAAGACGCCACTGCGCATGACGGCCACATACGACGGTGCCCAACTGGGCCAGTTCACCAAGCTGGTGTATGGCGCGGACAAAGGCTGGCGGGGAACCGTGAACGTTTCGGCCAGCGTGAGCGGGTCAGCCGAGGACTTAGAGATACAGAGTGAAGGTTCCGTGGACAACTTCCGGCGTTACGACTTGGTGACGGCGCAGACGCTGCGGCTGGCGGCGAGTTGTTCGGGACGATTTAGCGGTTGGCCGCGACAGCTCTCGGAAATTCTTTGCAGCTCACCTAGCGGGGATGGCTCGCTGCTGCTCCGCGGAAAACTTGGCCTGGTCCGGCCAGCGACCTACGACCTGAATCTGAATGCTGCAAAGTTTCCGGCGCACCGGTTACTAGAAGTGCTGCGCGGCGTGAAGAAAGGATTGCCGGAGGATTTGTCGGCGACGGGGACTGTGGGCGCGGATATTTCGTTTCTGTCGGACGGCGGTGCAGCTACTTGGTCGGGGAGCGGGGGCGCGGATCGCTTGGTGCTGACCTCCTCGGTGCTGCAAACGAAGGATGGGAGCGGCTCGATAACGCTGGGAACGGTGCCGTTTCGCGCGGTGTCGGATACCGGCAAATCCTCGCGCGGGAAAGCGGGGAAAAAAGCCGCTAGCACGCCCGGATCCTTAACGGCGGGACTGCTATCAGCCGGAAACGCTGTTGAAGTCGGTCCGCTTTCCGTTGATCTTGCGGAGGACGAACAGGCGAAGTTCCACGGGCGGTTCTCGTCGGCAGGCTACAGTGCGAGCCTCTCGGGCGAGGCATCGATTCAGCGGCTCCTTCAGATCGCCCGGGCCGTCGGTGTTACGGCGATCCACCCCGCCTTGGAGGGCGATTCGAAGTTCGACTGGCAGGCAAGCGGAACGTGGGGAGCTTTCGCGCCGGCGCACAACACCGGGATCGTCCACCTGAGCCATGCCCGAGCCGAGTTCCCCGGGCTGAACGCACCGGTTGAGATCGCGTCGGCGGACGTGAGTCTGACGCCAGACACTTTCAAGCTGAAGGAACTATCGGCCACGGCGGCAGGCATGCACTGGACGGGAAGCATTCTCCGGCCGCGAGTTTGTCCCGAGACGACCTGCGCTTCGCAGGTCGATTTGCATGCGGATGAAATCTCCGCGGAGAAACTGAATCTGTTGCTGAATCCGAACATCCACAAACAACCCTGGTACCGAATTCTAACGGGAAACCCGCAGCAGAGCGGGGCAGCGTTGCGGGGGCTGAGCGTGGAAGGCACCTTGAAGGCGGATCGCTTTGCGGTCGGCGAACTGGTGGCAGAAGGGGTTACGAGCCAGGTGAAGCTGGAAGGGGGTCACTTACATCTTTCCGACTTCCATAGCAACGTGCTTGGGGGGCGCCATTCGGGCGATTGGGAAGCGGACTTTACCAAGGATCCCCCCGCGTATGTGCTGACAGGCGCGCTGGAAAACATTTCCCTGTCGCAGTTGGCCAAGCCGATGCGTAGCAATTGGATTTCGGGGACGGCCCGCGGCTCCTATGAAATGACGCTGAGCGGATGGAACGAGGCAGATTTGCATACCACCGCTCGGGGAACGCTCGCACTATTTGCACGGGATGGAACGCTGACTCGCTTCGAGCCGTCCGGGACCCTGAAATTCGGACGGCTGGAGGCAACTTTCACCACAGGAGAATCTCTGGTGGTTGTTTCAGAGGGGAAACTGGAGAACGCTCTAGGGGTATATGAAGTGAGTGGGGTGGCGTCCTTTGGGCACAAGATCGATCTGAAGTTTGTGCGCGATGCAGGGCACGGATTTGTAGTGTCGGGTACGCTGGAGGAACCGCATGTGGGGAACCTTGCGGATGAGACTTCCAAGGCCGAAGTGCGCAAGGCTTCTGTTCCGGATCGAGATCGTTAGTCGTCAACGCGAATAGCCGGGCCGCGCAGAACTTTAACCGGCAGCCCTTTTAAAGGGCACGACCGTGATATTCTAGGGAATCGGTCGTGGTCCTGGAAGCCCGCCTGAACAGTCCCATGGCAACTCCAAGCAAATCTCAACGCGTTCTCAGCGGTATGCGTCCTACGGGCAAACTGCATCTGGGCAACTATGTGGGCGCGCTGGAAAACTGGGTGCGGATGCAGAACGAATACGACTGCTTTTTCTTCATTGCTGATTGGCATGCGCTGACGACCGACTACGCGGATACGACGAATATTAAGCAGAATTCGCTGGAAGTGGCTATGGACTGGCTGGCGGCGGGGCTCGACCCGGAACGGTGCACAATGTTTTTTCAGTCCCACGTGCCGCTCCATGCTGAGTTGCATTTGCTGTTTTCGATGATTACGCCACTGGGTTGGCTGGAGCGTGTGCCTACTTACAAAGAGCAACGCGAAAATCTTAACGAGAAAGACCTGAGCACTTACGGGTTTCTGGGTTACCCGCTGCTGCAGGCCGCAGATATTCTTATCTACAAGGGCGATTTCGTCCCGGTTGGCGAAGACCAGGTTCCGCATGTGGAACTTACTCGCGAGGTGGCGCGCCGGTTCAACTCGCTCTACTCGAAAGCAGCGGAGGTTTTGCCGGAGCCGAAACCGCTGCTAACACGTTCACCCAAGCTTCCGGGCACCGACGGGCGCAAGATGTCGAAATCGTACGGCAATACGGTCCTCCTCACCGATCCCGAACCTGTTATTCGACAGAAGCTGAAGTCCATGGTCACAGACCCCAGGCGCATCCGGCGCAGCGATTCGGGCGATCCGGATGTGTGCCCGGTCGGCGATCTGCATAAAATCTTCAGCAGCGCCGAGACGATGGCGAAGGTTTACGAGGGGTGCCGCTCGGCTGGGATTGGCTGCATTGAGTGCAAGGGGTGGGCTGCGAACGCATTAGTACAAATCCTTAGTCCCATGCAGGAGCAGCGGAAGAAATACGAGAGCAATCCGCGGCTGGCGTGGGATATTCTGGAGGCAGGATCGGCGAAGGCTCGCACCGTAGCGGACGCTACGATGCGGGACGTACGCGATGCGATGGCGATCTCGCTGGAATACGAGCCGCCGCGGGCTCCGGAAAGCCGCTAGTGCTGTCGATGACAGAACCTTCTCAATACGTATCTGACCAATCCGTGCAAGAAACACCGCGTGTGGCTGGGCCAACGGCGGTCGTGCCGGAAAAACCAGACGTGAAGAAAGCGAAAGAAAGCGAGTCCTCCTTCGCAATTTCGGTGGACCAGGTTTACGACGGCCCGCTGGACCTGCTGCTGGACCTGATCCGCAAGCAGGATATCGATATTTACGACATCCCGATTGCGCGGATTACGGCGCAGTACTTGGGTTATGTGGAGAAGATTCGCCAGCTTGACGTGAACATCGCCGCTGAGTTTATTTACATGGCGGCCGTGCTGGTGCAGATTAAATCGCGCATGCTGCTACCGCGCGACCCGGACGCGGCTGAGGACCAGACGGATGATCCTCGGGAAGAACTGGTCAACCGGCTGCTGGAGCACGAGAAGTTCAAGTCGGCGGCGCAGATGCTGCAACAAAAACAGCAGCTCGAAGACGCGGTTGTTAGCAATCCTACCCTTAAGGAGTTCGTCAACGACGAAGGGGCGGAAGCGGAACTTGCCGCGGATGTCATCGACTTGGTGCGCACGTTCCGCCAGATTTTGGAGCGGGCGAAAAATCGTCCGCTGCTTCAAGTAGATGACGATCAGGTTACGGTCGGGCAGATGATCGACTACTTACGCCGGCGCTTGGCTTTAGAAGACAAGCCCGTCCGTTTGAAGCAGGTCTTGCGCAATGTGCAGTCGCGCAACGCGCTGGTTTGCATGTTTCTAGCGCTGCTGGAGCTGGTGCGGCTGCAAGCGATTCTTCTGCGCCAAGAGCGGGTTTTCGGCGATATCCTGTTAAAGAAACACACCAGCTTCGATGCCGTGATGGCTGAGCAAGCGGCCGTGCGCGACGACTGGAAGTAAATCATCATGAGCCTGAAAGCTGAAATCGAAGCCATTATTTACGCCACCGAATCGCCGGTGACCGTGGAGCAGATCGCTGCTTTGGTCAAGAATTCCGTCGCGGCGGAGTCGGTGCCTGAGACCGACTCGGAAAAGATCGTTTCCATTGACGCCAGCCCGATTGATGTCCCCATTAATGTAAAGACCGGCGAGGCCGCGCCGATGACCGATGCTGCGATTCGCGCGCGCGTGCGGGGAGTCGTTGAGGAGTTGAATACCGAATACGCGTCCGGAGACCACGGCATCGAGATTCGTTCGGTCGCGGGCGGCTATCGCATGGCTACCAAGCCTGAGCATCACGACCTGATGCGTGGGTTTGCCAAGAGCTTGAAACCTCCGATTCGGCTGTCGCTGGCGGCGTTGGAGACGTTGGCGGTAATTGCTTACAAGCAGCCGGTGACCGTGCCGGAGATTAATGAAGTCCGCGGCGTGGATGCGGGAGGTGTCATTACCACGTTGCTCGACCGCAAGCTGGTTACCACCGCGGGACGCAAGCAGGTGATCGGCCGGCCGATTCTCTACAAGACGACCAAAGAATTTCTAATGCGGTTTGGACTTAATGAGGTCAACGAACTTCCCAGCATGGAGGAGTTTGAGAAATTGGTCAGCGAATCGTTCCAAGGCGAGATGTTCGAAGCGGAAAACCCTTCCGCTGGCACACCAAATACCGACTCGGCCCCGCGAGAAAACGAGCACGACGCCACCACTGAAACTGTGGAATCGTAGCTGGCGTCGAATTCGGCTTATTCCTTCATCAAGGCTGTGCCCTACCTGCGAGGACGTCGCAGTATGAGAAAGGCATCAGCAGTCGGACTCGGTCGAGAGCACAGGGATTCATCGCTCCGCTCAGAGTGACAGGCAGTTAGGGTATCCATGATACGAGATTGTGCGAAAGAGTCTGAAATATGGAACGCTTACAGAAAATCATCTCCGCCGCGGGTGTAGCCTCCCGCCGCAAGGCCGAAGAGCTTATTACCTCCGGACTGGTCCAGGTCAACGGGCAGACGGTTACGGAACTCGGAGCCAAGGCAGACGCGGGCAAGGATCATATCCGCGTGAATGGCAAGCTCATCAAGTTCTCAGGCCACCACGTTTATATTCTGCTGAACAAGCCTAAAGGCTACGTTACGACCTTGAGCGATCCGGAAGGCCGGCCGACGATCGTCGACCTATTGCAGGGTGTGAAGCAGCGCGTGTACCCGGTGGGGCGGCTCGACTATGCCAGCGAAGGGCTTTTGCTGCTCACTAACGATGGCGAACTGGCCAACGCGCTGACCAAGGCTGCGTCGCATGTTCCTAAAACGTATCTCGTCAAGGTGAGCGGGCAGCCCAGCGATGCGGCGATTGAGCAGCTTCGGGCTGGGATTGAACTGCCGGACCGTAAGGGCATCCATTCGCGGACTGCGCCCGCTGGGATTCAGCTTGTGCACAAATCGGAAAATCCCTGGTATGAGGTCACCCTGATTGAGGGCCGCAATCGCCAGGTCCGCGCAATGTTTGAGCAGACCGGGCACCACGTGGAGAAGCTGAAGCGGGTGCGGTATGGACCGTTTACGCTGGATGTACATCCGGGGAAGCACCGGAATCTGTCGCCGGAAGAGGTGGAGCAGCTGCGAGCTGCGGCGGATCGCGGGAGCGGGGCCACGGCAGAGCAATCGGTCCGCCCGGCCGCGCGTCCAGTCGACCGGACCGAGAGCTACATTGACGCCGAACTGCGGGAGGAAGCGCGGTCTCCGGCGAAGTTCCAGCCTGCGCTAGCTTCAGACCAACCGAAAAAAACTCCGAAGCCGCTCGGCACGTTCGCGCCCAAGCCCAGCTTCGGCGCTCCTCGTCCTAGCGTCCGCTCTGCGAGTGGGGGTACGGGAAAAAGACTGGAAACGCTCGCCGGAGACAAATTCCGCAAGAAGGGTCCCCATGGGGTCAAATTCGGCCGCAGTGATGCTCCGTTCCAAAAGCGAAGCTTCGACAGCGGGCAGGGACCGGTCCGCGCGTCTGGGCCACGGCCTGAATGGAAGAAATCTGGCGCCTCACGCGGTGGGGATACCCGCTCGGCACGTACGGGTGCGCTGAAGAAATGGGAGCCGCGAGCGACCTCTCCCGACAACAAGCCGCGGCTGTTCGGAAAAGCCGACCCACGGCCGGTACGTCCGGGAAGCGCTGGAGGACGTCATGACTGGAAGAAATCGGCTTCGCCGCGTGGTGGTGCATCCAGCGCCCCCACAAAATGGCCTCAGGGATCGCCCGCGGCGAGCGGCCGGCCGCGCACGTTCGAAAAAAAGCCTGGGGGCTTCGGTCCGAGACTGGACCGGACCCAGTCGCGGCCGGAGCGCCCCGGCAAACCCTTTAGCAACGCGGGCAGAGAAGACTCGCGCGGAGAGCGAGGAGTTCGGCCTGGGGCTCGGCCTGATGGACGTCCTACGCGTCCGGGAGGCGACCGGAAACCATTTTGGCAGGGCGCTGACAAACGGCGCACGCGCAAACCGCCACGCAAACCGAAAAAAGAGGAAGGCGATTTCCAGCGGAGCGAAGGCCGTAGCGAGCGGCCCGCACAGGGAGAACGGCCGCGCACGTCACGAGCGGCTGGGTTTTCTTCTCCCAAGTTCGGCGCGACTCGGCCTTCGTCCAGGCCTTCGCTGAAGCCCTCTTCGAAGCGTTTTTCTGGGCGTTCCTCCGGGCGTTCGTCCGGACCCAGGAAGAACCGCCGCTAGGGCAATTGCATGAGCCACTTCGATCAGCTAGTCCCTCCCCACGTGCGCGCCCTGGGCTCGTACACGCCGGGCAAGTCCCTGCGGCAGGCGGAGGAAGAAAGCGGAGTTCCCTGCATCAAGCTGGCGTCGAACGAGAATCCCTATGGGCCGTCGCCGCTTGCGCTCGAGGCGATGCATGCGGCGCTGGCCGAAGGGAATTTCTATCCCGACGACAACGTTGGAGCGCTGCGGGAAGCTCTGGCTGCCAAGCATGATCTGCAACCGGACCAGGTCCTGGTCACTCCGGGTTCGACTGGATTGCTCAACCTTTCCGCGCGAACCATGCTTACCCCGGGACTGAACGCGGTTACAAGCCGGCTTTCGTTCATTCAATATCAAATCGTCACGCGAGCCACGGGAGCGACGTTCATCGAGACGCCTTTGCGCGACAACGGCTTTGATCTCGATGCCATTATTCACGACATCAACGGCGATACGCGGATCGTTTTTCTCGCGAACCCGAACAACCCTACCGGCACTCTGTTTGACGCGGCGGCGCTGGACCGTTTTCTGGATCAAGTTCCCGAGCACGTCGCGGTTGTGATTGATGAGGCATACTACGAATTCGCGCAGCACTTTGCGGAGCAGCGTAACGTTGAGTATTCGCGCTCGCTCGACTACGTGCGGCAGGGACGGAATGTCCTTGTACTGCGAACGTTTTCCAAGGCGCATGGCTTGGCGGGGTTGCGAATTGGATACGGGATGGGGCCGGCGGAACTGATTGGGTATTGCTCCGGGTTGCACGTTACTTTCTCTGTTTCATCTGTGGCGCAGGCTGCTGCCCTTGCGGCGCTTATGGATGAGGCTCATATCGTAAGGACTCTGCGAAATAATGTTGAGGGTACGCAATGGATTGGCGAACAGCTTGGCGAAATGGGCTTCCGCCCAGTGCCTAGCTGGGCGAACTTCGTCTATTGCGATGTTGGCGAGGACAGCGTCGCGGTGGCGAAACGCCTCCAGGACGAAGGCATCGTCATTCGGCCGCTGAAGCCTTGGGGCGCGCCGAAGGCCCTTCGCGTGTCCGCGGGTACGCCTGAAGAGAATCGGCGGTTCATGACTGCGTTCCGCAAAGTCATGCCGCGGTAGTCTTACATCAGAGGCAAGCGAGCGGCTCCCAAGAGGCCTGCGTCGCTGCCTAATGTCGCCTGGGTGATGATCGTTTTTGAAGCGGCTGTCGGCGAGTCATCGGAAGAAATGGCGGCGTAGACGACCGACCGAGCCTTGAGTTCCTCAAACATCGTGGGGGCAAATGCATCCCAGGCACTCACCGCTCCACCGCCGATTACGTACATCGGCAGGTCCAGGCCGTTGACCATATCCGCCAAAACGATTCCCAGAGCGCGCCCCATGCGGCGGAAGATTTTCTGCGCGCCCGGATCGCCCTGCGTGGCAAGTTCGTAAATGGCCTTGGAACTGAGTTCCGCGATTCGCGAGAGCCCGGCTGCGCCTTCGGCGACCGCTTCCCTGGCCATGCGTACTACCGCTGTGGCGGAGGCGTACTGCTCAAGGCATCCGCGGCTGCCGCAGCCGCACGGGTGGCCTTCGGGTTCGACGGTGAAGTGGCCAAACTCTGCGGCCATGCTGTTCATGCCATACCAGATTTTTCCGCCCAGGACCAAACCGCCACCAACGCCCGTACCCAGCGTCAGCATGGCCATGTCATCCACGGCTCGCCCGGCTCCAAGCCATTTTTCGCCGAGGGTGGCGAGCCTGGCATCGTTTTCGAGGATTACGTGCGTTTGCAGGCGGCGTTCGATTTCGGCCCGCACCGGAAAGCCTACCCAGCCAGGGAGGTTGGCGGTGGCACGAACTGAACCCCTCTGCATATCGATAATTCCAGGGACACCGATGCCGATGCCGAGGAGTTTGGCACCGGCATGTTTTTGCGTGAACTCCTGGATGGACGCACACATGTCGTCGATGACGTGGTCGCGGCCTAGCGAGAGCTGGGTGCCGAGTGTGACTCGGTCCAGAGTTTGGCCCTGTTCGTCCACGGCAGCAACGCGGAGGTTGGTGCCGCCTAAGTCTACGCCGATGGTGTAGTTCGACATGCTCTCCTTGCATCCTTCATTTTTGGCATTTCGGGCAGTAATGGCTGCTCCGGCCGGCGATGACGAGGCGGCGAACAGGAGTCTTGCAAATTAGGCAAGGCTCGCCTTCACGGCCGTACACACGATGCTGCAATTGGAAGAAGCCTTCTTCGCCGTCCGCACCTACGTAGTCGGAAACCGAAGAACCCCCGAGCCGGATGGCTTCGCGGAGGACTTCCTGGATTGCGGAGAGGAGACGTTCCAAATCCGCTTTGGAAATTGACGCTGCACGGCGCTGGGGGCGAATTCCGGCACGCGCCAGCGCTTCGTCGGCGTAGATGTTGCCGACGCCGCGCAGCAGCTTTTGATTCAGCAGTGCGCTCTTGATCGGCGTTTTGCGACCGCGAAATAAGCTGACGAAGGTTGCGACGTCGACCTCGAGGGGCTCAACGCCGCCGGGGTCAAATTTCGCTGGAGAGACGACGGCCAGCTTGCCGAACATGCGGGCATCGATGAAGCGCAGTTCCCTCCCCGAAGCCAGAGTCGCCAGCAGGTGCGTGTGCTTGACGGCTTCGGCGTCCGATTCGCAGACCAGCATGCGCCCAGTCATGCCGAGGTGTACGATCCATTGGGCTTCGGCGGTCTGAGGGGCATTGGTTGCGGCGTTCAGGAGATCAAAGACGATGTGTTTCCCCATGCGGTGGACGCGGGAGATCTGCTTGTCGGTCAGGGTCGCGACGATCTTCTTCGCGGAGGATTTGAGCGGCTGCTTGCGGGACCCGATCCAGACCGATTGAATGCGGTCTCCGGCAACGCGGCTCTGGAGTCCGCGGACGATGGTCTCGACTTCGGGCAGCTCAGGCATAACGAGTCAGTGTACAGGGATGCTCGGAAGTCCGCTCCAGCCTTCCTTCTGGCCTTCCCGGCCATTGACACGCGAGGAAGGGGGTGTATGATGCAGGCGCTTTCTGCAAGCTCGTTTCGTTGCAACTAGGAGAACTCAAAATGCGCAAACTATTCCTGATTCTGGCCACTCTGGTAACGTTGTCGTTCGCCGCTTTCGCGCAAGAGCACTACACCGAAGGTCCGCTCTGGCGTGTACAGTTGATCCGCGTTAAGCCGAACAAGATGGATGCCTATCTCCAAAGCCTGCGGGAATCCACAAAACCCCTGCTGGAGGAGCAAAAGAAACAAGGCTCGATCATGGACTACAAGATATTCCTGAAGGAAACCAAGGCGAACCCGGAAGACTGGGATATCGCCGTGGCTGTCCAATACAAAAATCATGCCGCACTGGACGGCTTGGCAGCCAAGGGTGAAGCGGCACGCGATAAGATTCTCGGCGGCAAGCAGCAAGGTCAGCAGCTGGGGGAAAAACGCCTCGACATGCGTGAGATCGTTACTTCGGACCTGATGCAGGAGATCTTCCTGAAGTAGGGCGGCGTAGGGTGAGGGCGCGCGCATCCGCGCCCTTGCTCCACTTGGGTTCCCGTTGCCGCCTGCCGCAGGCCGCGATATCATTGTCTGTACACCCCGGCCCGCGAAGTCCTTTCCTTCAGTTTTGGCTAGAATTTGCTCGACGCAGGTGCCACGTGTGCGCAAACTCGCTAGGCGGCCTTCCGCCGCCGCTCGCATGGGAGCTGTGACTTGAGTATCAGCAAAACGGCCAGAGGCAAAACTGCGGTTATCGTCGGCGCCCAATGGGGCGACGAGGGCAAGGGCAAGATCGTCGACGTCCTCTCGGAAAACTTTTCCATCGTTGCCCGGTACGCTGGCGGCCATAACGCGGGCCACACCGTCATCATTCAGGGGAAGAAGTCTGTTCTACAACTGATTCCCTGTGGCGTGCTGCGTCCCGGCCGACGTAGCGTAATTGGGAACGGCGTGGTGCTGGATCCCATTGCCTTTCTGAAAGAAGTGGCGACGCTGCGGAATAGCGGCATTGTCGTCGATGGCAGCCTTTTCGTAAGCAACCGGGCACATGTCATCCTGCCCTACCATCGCATGATGGAGCTGGGCTCTGAGAATGCACCGGGGCGGGTGAAGATTGGGACTACTTCGCGCGGTATTGGCCCCACCTATGAAGACAAGATGGGCCGACGCGGCCTCCGCGTGGCTGATTTGCTGGACCTCAAGCTGCTGAAGACGCACATCGAAAACGCCTGCGCCGAGAAAAACCAGATCGCGCATGCGCTTTTTAATGGCGACCCCGTCGACCCGCACCAGATGTACCAGGAATATGCCGACGCCGCGCAAAAGATTGCTCCCTTTGTGTGCGACACGGCGAAGCTACTGAACGAGGCCATTGCCAAGGGCGAGTCGGTGGTCTTCGAAGGTGCGCAAGGCAGCATGTTGGACATCGACCATGGGACTTATCCCTTTGTCACGTCGTCCAGCGCGACCTCCGGCGGGGCTACGATCGGCACGGGCGTTCCACCGACATCGATCGACACCGTCATCGGCATCACCAAGGCCTATTGCACTCGCGTCGGTGGCGGCCCGTTCCCGTCCGAAGACCACGGGCCGATGGGTGACCTGCTGCGCAAGCGCGGCAACGAATTCGGTGCGGTGACCGGCCGTCCTCGGCGCTGCGGCTGGGTGGACATCCCGCTACTGCGCTACTCCAATATGATCAACGGCGTGTCCTGGCTGGTGGTGACCAAGCTCGACGTTTTGGACGAACTCGACGAAATTCCCGTCTGTACCAGCTACAAGCTGGACGGAAAACCGACGTGCGACGCCCCCGCGCAGTCCAGCGGATATGACCGGCTGGAATGCATCTACACCAAAATGCCCGGCTGGAAAACCTCGACCGAAGGGATCACAGAGTTCGAAAAGCTGCCGCAGACCGCTCGCGAGTATCTGGCATTTCTGGAGAAGGAAACTGGCGCGAGAATCGGTATGATCTCCACAGGCCCGGACCGGGACCAGACCATTTACCTGGACGAATTTCTGGCAGCCTTGCCGGGTAAGTAAAGGCCTGTCATCCCGACCGGAGCAGTTGTTTCGCGAAGCGAAGCAACTTCGAAGTGGAGGGACCTGCTTCTTTTTTGGCGAGTCGGAGCCCTGCCGGGGTGCGCCATTCCAGCCTTCTTTTGGCTTGAGTGGGACAGTTCGCGGACATAGACTCAAGCAAACCTAGAACTCAACGGGAGCGGCTCAATCATGGTCGTGCTGTCGGTGATTTGGATGGCGAAGCCCGGGCAGGAAGCCCAGGTCGCCGAACTCTTTAGCAAACTGCAAGAGCAGTCCAGAAAAGAACCCGGCTGCCAGATGTACCAAGTCCACCGCCACCGCACCGAACCACGTCGCTTCTTCCTGTACGAGCAATACAAGGACGATGCGGCGTTGGAAGCCCACAAGAGCGCCTCGCATTTTCTGGAATACGCCAAGAAGAGTTTGCCTAAGATCGCGGATCGCATTGAAGGGCAGCTGTATAGTCCGTTGGATTGATGCTGGTAAAGGGCGGGGAGAGGTCTCAGGCTGAATGCCTGATTCCAACAGTGGCTGCTACGGTGTTATGGAGTTATCCCCGAATGCAATCTCCGAATGATCCTCGAGCGCGCCCCGTCCAGGTGCGGCAACCCGCCCTTGGCTTCCCTATTTGTCCTCTTCCAATATGGCCAAGTCCCAAGGGGCCAGGCTGACGCTGCTTCCCCGAGCGACGGCGTGACCGGTGAGCAAATCGCGGCTTGCAGAGTAGGCGAACGAGAAGTTAATAGTGTTACCCGAGTAGTTCAGATAGTAGTGAATCTGTTTACCGGCTCGATTGATGCCGTGCTTAACCCGCACAGGTTTTGGCAGGTCTTGGTCGGAGCTGGTAAGGCCGGACTCGCGAAGAACATCCAACACGACGGCTCGCTGGAGGGCGTCGGAAAGTGCGGTGCCTTCGTAAGTAAGTGTGCCCGATCCGAATTGGTTGCGGGTAATGGCTGGCCACCGGCCGAAGAAGGGATGTTCGTAGAAAGCGAGGGGTTTGGCCGAGGTCGGCAGGAGGAACTCCGCCCACGAGGTGACCTTGTTCTCGGCGGCAGAGACATGCCACGGGTTTTCTTTGAGCGGCAGCGGGTGCTCGAGGTTGGAGAACTCCTGATATGTAAAGCCGGCAGCTTCGCGGAGCGGGCCGGGTGCGCGCTCCCAGCGGACAGCGGAGTTCTCATTGGTAAAGCCGCTCTTGAACGTCATGAGGACGTGGCCGCCGCCGTGAACGTAGTCGGCGATCTTTTTCAGGAGGGCATCATCAGCAGAGTACAGTGCTGGAACGATGAGGAGCTTGTAGGGTGAGAAATCGGCATTCTCCGGAAAGACAAAGTCGGCGCCCACATTCGACTCATAAAGGGAGCGGTGCAGCTGCGACAGGATGGCGTTGTATGTGCCCGCGGCTTTCCCAGGAACCCATCCCAGTTCCTGCCGTTCCCACGGCATGAAGCTAATCGCGTTCGATGAATCGACGCTGTAGAGAATCGCCACTTGATTCTTGATTTGCAGGTTGACGATCTCGGGGCCGACCCTTTGCAGTTCGTGCGCGATCCGTGAAACCTCGGCGTAGGCCCGGTTCGGTTCGAGATCGTGGCTCAGCACACCCTTCCAGTAAGTCTCCTGACCGGCGTGGATCGAGTGCCAGTGCCAATACTCGACCATGTTGGCGCCGGAAGAGAGATCGGTGTAGACGTCGAGCCGGAGCTGCCCGTCGTAGGGAGGAAACTGCCCGGCGGAGTCCCAACCAAGCGTCTGCGCATTCGTTTCCGTCACCAGGAAGTTCTGGTGTTTGAGCGAGCGGGAGAAGTCGCCTTGCAGCGCTTGCCAGGCCCCATCGAGATGGTCCTGCGAGCCGTGGTAAGGATTATTGGCGACGACATCGAGAGACTTGGCGACCTCGACCTCGTTCACATCCAGTTTCATCATCGACCCGTAGTCTTGGGTCACGAACTGGTCCGGCCGCCGCGACTTGCGGACCAGCGCAGCCTGAAAGGCGAGAAAGTCCGCCACGCGTATTTGCTGCCAGCGCGACCACTCGAGTTTGTAACTCGTGCTGGTGGCGTTGTCGCGGTTCGGCATGTCGGCCCAGTCGTTCACGTCCTGCCCCCAGTAGTTGAGGAACCAGGCCTTATTGAGCGCGTCGGTGGTGCCGAACTTTTTCTTCAGATGGTTGACGAAGCCGTTGAAGACATCGTCATTGGAAGCACCGTAGGCGCCGGTTTCGTTATCGATCTGCCAGCCGATGACCGCGGGATTGTCCTTGTAGTGCGCGACCAGGTTGGTGATGATGCGCTCGGCGTAGAAGCGGAACTTCGGATTGTCGGTGTCCATGTTCTGCCGCATGCCGTAGCGGACCGAAGCCCCGCCCAACTGACGAGCGTAGAACTCAGGATGCGCCTTGGCCATCCAGGTCGGCATGGAGTAAGTTGGCGTGCCCATGATGACCTTGATCTCAGCCTTGCCCATAGCATCGACCACGCGGTCCATCCAGGCGTACTCGAATACTCCGTCGGAGGGCTCCCATAGACTCCACGTGGACTCTCCCATGCGCACCACTGAGATGCCGGCCCCTTTCATGAGGGCGATGTCTTTCTCCAAACGACCGGGCTGGAGATCGGCGGGCATATACTCGTTGTAATACGCCGCTCCATAGAGGACGTTGGGCAGCAACGCTCCGGGAGGCGGAGTGGAGTCCTGTGCCCCTGCGGGCAGGGACGCAAGACTAAGAGCCAGAAGCGTGTTGAGGGTGCGAGGGGCAAGCCAGCGAGTCATGAGTGTCTTTCATTACAAAACTTCTTGACCAAGATTGTTTGTGAACGAAACAGCCAAAGTTTCTTCCGTTGCGACTTCCCCCTCCCAGGTCCATCGGTCTGACCGGATGAGGTTCTTAAGGTCTGGATTGAAATTACTCCATGGCAATTAAGACGGCGCCAGCATCCACGGCAATTTCACAAATCGATACGGTACCGAGGGACGGTGAGCCAAGGATGGAGTCGAGGAATGTTAGGCAGGACGCGCACGAAAGTCAATGACAACCGGTCGACCGAGGAACTTAATTCCCCTTATCCGCCATCAACACGCCGCCCGTGGCGTAGCTCTCGCGGGAGACTTCCACGAACGCAACCGTCACTGCTTCTCTTTTCGCTCCGGCTTCTTCCACCAGAGCGTCCGTTAGACGCTGGGCGAGTTTGCGTTTTTGGTCGGCGGTGCGGCCTTCGAGCATGGTGACGTGGATCATGGGCATGAGTTCGGTCTCCTGAGAGCCTCGTTACGACCGCACGGGCGGGGACGCCCGTGCCTCCATCGAAGCGGTTACTTACTTGGCTAGTTCGTAGCCCGCGAAGAAGAAGCTGAGTTCGAAACGGGCCGTGTCCTCGGCGTCGGATCCGTGGATTGCGTTGTATTCGATGCTGGTGGCCCACTTCTTGCGGATGGTGCCCTCTTCGGCATTGGCGGGGTTGGTGGTACCCATGAGTTGGCGCAGGTCGGCGATGGCGTTTTCTTTTTCGAGCGCCAATACAACAATCGGCCCACTGGACATGAAATCCGTCAGCGAGTGATAGAACGGGCGGCTGGCGTGCACGGCGTAGAACTGCTCGGCTTGATGCTTGGAAATCTCCAGCATCTTCATGGCGAGAATGCGGAAGTTCTGCTTCTCGAACTGCTCGATGATGTCGCCCACAGCGTTCCGCTTAACCGCGTCGGGCTTCACAATCGTAAGAGTGCGTTGCAATGTTTTCATAGGTCCATTTCCGTTGGTTAGTAAATTACAAAATTACCCAATTACAAATTTCTTAGGCTCTGACGCCCAACACTGAGGCCAGCGTCTCCCCAATATCCGCAGGAGATTTCGCGACCTTAATGCCAGCCGCTTCCAGCGCCTTCATCTTTTCTGCAGCCGTGCCTTTGCCGCCGGAAATGATGGCTCCGGCGTGGCCCATGCGGCGGCCTGGAGGCGCGGTTTGGCCGGCAATGAAGCCGACCACCGGCTTCTTCATATGTTTCTTCACGAAATCCGCCGCTGTCTCTTCGGCGTTGCCGCCAATTTCGCCGATCATGATGACCGCTTCCGTTTCAGGGTCGCGATTGAAAAGATCGAG
>Ga0137403_10002336_pt1 | contig 23298 bp, 22 predicted proteins | sample CZOMad2_1_16fung_FD_122057 | JGI IMG/M metagenome (GOLD analysis project Ga0137403, IMG submission 122057) | Vadose zone soil fungal communities from Angelo Coast Range Reserve, California, USA - CZOMad2_1_16fungal (Hybrid Assembly) | ecosystem: Environmental > Terrestrial > Soil > Vadose zone...
GTCAACATTGACGTAGCCGATTTGGGGTTCAGGCACGATGACCAGCTGGATCGCTTGACCGGCCATTTGCCGCAAGGTTGCCTCTAGCTTGGCGATCGCGGCATTGAGGTTTACCTTCCGGGGGGGCAGCATCTGCTTGCGACTGAGCGTTAGTAGTTGACTGGTCAGGGTCGTGGCGTTGTCCACGGCTTTTTTGATCTCACCAGCATAGCGTTCGAGCTGATTGTGGCGGTTGCGGCGATTCACCAGCAGGTCGGTGTATACGGAGATCACCGTTAACAGGTTATTGAAGTCATGCGCCAGCCCGCCTGCCAGCCGCCCGAGGGCTTCCATTTTCTGCGCCTGCACGAGATCTTCTTGCACCTGCCGGCGCTCGGTGATGTCCTGGAACACCAGCACGGCACCGCTGATGTTCCCATGGTCATCTCTGAGCGGGGCGGCGCTATCTTCAATCGGCCGTTCCGTCCCATCTTTGGCCACGAGACGTAGGTGATGATCCGCGAAATTAATCGCCACCCCTCCCCGTAGAACCTTGACGAAGGGACTTTCGGCAAGACCCTCTCCAGTGTCATGTCGTATCTGGAGCACCTCCGTCATGTGGCGTCCCACCCCCTCGTCCTGGCTCCAACCCGTGAGGGCTTCCGCACGGGGATTCATGAAGGTCACACGGCCCCGGCTATCCGTGGTGATGAGCGCATCATCGATGTTGCGCAGCGTCATGCTCAACCGCTGCTCGCTTTCGTGCAGCTTCTTTTCCATCTGATGTTTATAGAGGGCGATCTCGATCGCCGTCTGTAACTCTCTAGCATCGAAGGGCTTGAGGATATAGCCATATGGTTCCGTGGCCTTGGCGCGCCGCACGGTCTTTTCGTCGGCGTACGCCGTCACATACACCACTGGGATGTTACAGCGCGACCGAATACGTTCAACTGCCTCCACACCGCTCATCTGTCCCTTCAGGACGATATCCATGAGGACTAAGTCAGGATGCGTATCGAACGCCTTCCTAACCGCTTCTTCTCCGGAAAATGCCACGGCCGGCACGGTATAGCCAAATCCCTCCAGCATCGCCTTCATGTCTTCAGCAACGATGCTTTCATCCTCAACAACCATGATCTGAGTGCGAATCATACTCATCCTTTCTCTCTTTGTGTTTGTCATGGACAAACGTGATCATGAATGTTGTCCCAAACGTACTATCGACCTCCACTTTTCCTCCTAATTGATTGACCAATGCACCGACCAATTTCAGACCTAAAGAATCTACATGCCGCAAATCAATGTGGTGTGGTAAACCAATCCCATTATCTTTTACAATTAGAGTTAAAGTACTAAAATTATTCGTAAATAATTTTATATTTATCGATCCTTCTCTCCCATCTACAAAGGCATGTTTTAATGAATTTGATACGAGCTCCGTCACGATGAGACCACATGGAATTGCGGCATCAACATCTAGCATAATATCTTTGACCTGAATCTCCAGCCCAATCTTCTTTGAGTAGGCCCCATATGATCGAAAAATTTGTACAGATATGGTCTTGATATATTCAGCAAAATCGATCTTCGTGATATCTCGTGATCGGAAAAGAATTTCGTGGATAACGGCCATCGATTTGACACGGTTCTGACTATCAATAAACATCTGAAGTGCGGGCGGATCATTGATGTATTTCGATTGGAGATTGAGAAGGCTTGAAATAATTTGTAAATTATTCTTGACCCGATGGTGGATTTCTTTGAGCAGGACTTCCTTTTCTTGCAGCGAGGCCCTGATCTGCTCCTCTGCGTGTTGGCGGTCGGTGATGTCGCGCGCCACACCGACGCGCCCGATGATGCGCCCATCCAAGACGAGGTTCGCCATCGACAGCTCAATGGGCACGCGACCGCCGTCTTTGCGAATCATCTCGGCCCACACATGGGGAGAGATCGCCTCTCCGGCGATGGCTCGCCGAAAACGATCGGTGAGCTCTGGCAGGTTCTCGGGTGCCACAAGATCTATAAATGAGCGACCGAGTAGCTCGTCAAGTCGATAACCCGTGAGCCGCTCCCCGGCGGCGTTACCGAACGTGAACCGAGCCTCGGCATCCAGGGTGAACACCGCATCGTTGAGTGCTTCTGTCACCACCCGATACTGCTCCTGCAGCCGGTTCACCTGGCTGAACAGCTCACTGTTCTCGATCGCCTGCGCTACCTGATTAGCTAGCACGGTCCCCTGCGTCAGATCGCGCGCGGTGAACCGATCAGCGTCGGCCATATCGGCAAAGGTCATGGCCCCGACCACGCGCCCGGTGCGGTTGATGAGCGGGAGTCCCAGTAATGCCTGCGCGTTCAGGGTGCGGGTGATGTCGTGGCATCCATATGGACTTTCCCAAATCCGGTTGCGGAAGGCGGGCTGGCCGGTGTGAATAATCAAGGCGGTATACGAGCTCGGCTCGTTTAAGTCGTGCGACACGCCGACAAATGGCGCCGCCCCCTCGCCGAAGGCCGCCACCATCGTCACCGTATGGCCATCCTCGCCCACACGCCACAAAGCCCCATACGCATACCCCTGAGCCCGGCCGATGGTCTCGATCAACGGCTGGGCGAGTTCCTCGGGACGCAAGCTCGATAAGGCCACCTTGGCCACCTCCGTCTGGGCTCGTAGGAAGCGCGCTTCCACGGCGAGCGCCGCCTCAGCCCGCCGACGCATGACGATGTCGGCGAGAAGCTGCTCGTTGACGCGCTTGAGTTCGATGGTCCGCTCCTCAACCTTGATCTCGAGCTCTTCTTTCGCCCGTTGCAACGCTACCTCCACCTCCTTACGCTCGGTGATGTCAGAGTCCGTGCCAAGCAGCCGATACGGCTTGCCTTGGGGGTCGCGGAGCGCCGTCCCACGGGCTAGAAACCAGCGAATGCTGCCCTGCTTATGCACCATGCGATGCTCGATCTCGTAATGAGGGGTCTTGCCGTCAAGATGGTCCCGTGCGCCCATCATGACCCCTTCACGATCATCGGGATGCACATGGCTGGCCCATGCTTCGATCTTGTTCGGGATTTCAGACTCCTCAAAGCCCAGCAACGCCTTCAAGAGCGGATCGAGGTAGATGTGGCCGGACTCGATATCCCAGTCCCACACCCCCACTTTCCCGGCGTTGACCGCCAGGGTATAACGCTCACGACTCAGGTGTAACGCCTGCTCCACCTGCTTACGCTCGGTGATATCATTGAATGTCACCACAGCGCCGACGATGATCTCCCCCTCGCGGATGGGGGTACTGACATACTCCACGGGGAAATTCGTCCCATTCTTGCGCCACAACAGACCTTCGCCGTAGTGATGCACAACTCCCGTGGTCAGGGTGGCAAGCACAGGACACTCTTCCCACACATGCGGGGTGTTGTCCGCTTTGGAATGGTACAGCATGGCATGCATGGGTTGGCCGAGCAGTTCCTCGATCGTATAGCCTGTCATATGGGCGACAGCCGGGTTCACAAAGGTGGCACGGCCATGTAAGTCCAGCCCATAAATTCCCTCACCTGCGGAGTGCAAAATCAATTCGTTTTGGCGACTGAGCTGTTCGACCGTGGCCTTGGACTCCTCGAGTTGCCGGGATTTTTCGTTGAGTTGCAGAATCAGATCTCTCGCCACGCGGATGGCCGACGCAGTATGGTTCCGGTACTGTTCCGACGTTCTCGCAGTGATCGCGATATAGAGATTTGATCCGTAAATCACGAGAATCTTTGGCAATTCATGGCGTATCGAAAGGGGTCGATGCTCGACATATAGGAGGTATACCAGCATTCCCAGATAGCAGACTAATGAAAGATGTCCAAAAAAAAGAACTCTTTTGAAACTTGTATTAATTTGATCGGCCACACGCATCACCATCAGCCAGAATAATAAACTCTTTTCTCCACCTGAATAATAGATCATTAAGGTCCAGATGAAGACATCACCTACAAGAAACGGGAAACTAATATCAATTTTCTTAATCTTTTCAAAGAATAAATAGAGAATCAACCAGGAGAGTAGAGAATAGATCGTCACGATTGACGCTATTGCAAAAATGCTTGGCTGCGAAGATGGGTTTAAGATGAATAAGTTGTGGAAGAAGACACAAAAGGTCAGTAGGAAAAATCCAAGTATACGCAAGGTGGGAATCTGAACGACATTGAGACGATAAAGCCGTTGTGCCTTCTTTCGCTCAATCTCGTTGGGGTCTAAATCGATGACCAGCTGGGGGGGATCACCGTGAGGGTCTCTCGTCCGTCGTTTCGCCATGGTCATAGCCACTTGATATCTGCTCCGTATGGCTTTTAGAGCGGCGCAAAGTTTGATCCTCCCGACCCCAAACGATGGTTGATCAACGCAAGTATAGAATGAATCAGTGATAACGTCAACGACAATTCTTGAGAATAATAAGGTGACATTGATGTATATTTTATCTTATACTAGCAAAAATGAGAATATACGGTTTTACTATATGCTATCATGTGTGATTTGTTATGATTTTAGAAAATTCTATGACGTTATGGACTAACCACCTACGCGAGTTTCGCACAATCAGCACGTCTACAAGGCCACAGAACCTCTCCGACCCAAGCTTGCCAGGAGTGGGTTTAGGTCCTGCAGATAGCGGATCTGCAGGGCTATGGTGCGAACGCTTGGACCAAGGAAGGCGCCTACGGAGTTGGTGCTGACAAACAAAAAGGGGCTGTCACAGGACAGCCCCCATATTCCCCCACTCCCGTTGTTGAACTACCCGTTAGCGATTCGCCGGTCCGTGTCGCTAACGTCGTGCATTTTCCGAAATCTCTTAAGGCAGTTGAAGAACTCGAAACCCCATGGTGGCGGCCCTTTAGAGAAATGAGTGAGTTTGAACTCTGCACATAACATACAAGATTGGTACACTCATGCGGCAATCTGTTCTCGTTTCTCTGCGGCGATTTTCTCGACGACGGCAGTGACCTCCGGCTCATAGTAGAAGTCTGACAGCTTGTATTTCCACGGGCCGTTCAGGTGCAGATGGTCTTCCACATCGGCTACCAGATCCGGCAGGCGTTGCCGCTAATAATTGCGGGTGCAGCAGTCATGCACGTCGCCAAAGGCGCGCTCGATGGGATTGACGCGGGGGCAATAGGTCGGCAAAAACAGCAGCGTCACGCGTGGGTGATTGCCTTCGCCTTATGGATTTTACTCGAGTGTTGTGATTTGCCATGCTAAGGCCAGCATGCTACCTTTGGACCAGGCTGACTACGCTGCCAAGGACCAGGGGGTGTGTAATGGAATGGCCGATTATCGCACCTGCGCCCGTGGTCACCGACCACACAGGGGTCTTCCGGGACTTGTGTGACAACCACTGCCGGTTTCGGCATCTCCAGCACTATTTGACCGGGCTGATCGTCCTGCCAAACAAGAGCATGGCTAGTATCACCCGCGGCCTTCTTGACAGCGCCGACAATACCAATTTCTCGCGCTTTCTCTCAGAAGCCCCCTGGCGTGAGGATGCGGTCAATCGCCGCCGCATTCGGTACATGCTCCAGGAGACGAAACCCCATCGGCATCGCCGCCGCGAATCGATTGTCGTTCTTGACGAGTCCCCTGTGCGAACACGTGGGGAGCCTCTATGACCATGTGGACCGGCACGACCACCACAGCGACGGCACCTATCCCCTGGCGCATCACCCCGTCACCAGCTTCTACGTCAGTGACCCGGTGCGCTTCCCGCTGAACCTGCGTCTGTACCGGCGCTATGAGGAGCTGACGCAGTGGGAAGTCGCGGTGGCGAAGCACTTTCCTGACCTCAAGATCCCGACTGAGAAAAAAGCGCGGAACCGCCTGCATACGCAAGTCGACCCCGTGTGGCTCCAGGACCCCGAGTTTCAGGCGCTGCATGAGCAGTTTCGGACCAAAATTGCCCTGGCCATGGAACTGGTGGAGGCGGCCATCCGGCATAAAGTTCCGTTCGGTGTAGTGGTGTTCGACGCTTGGTACCTGGCCGAGGACGTGGTCCGGGTCTTGGAGCGGCGACGAAAGGACTGGATTAGCCTGCTGAAAAAGCACCGGTTGCTGGAAACGGCCAGCGTTCAGCTGCGGGATGCCAACGGCTGGGCGCTGCAGCTGCCAGGCCCCCACATCGCGGTCGAGGCGCTCGTGCCGCTGATCCCGGCCCAGGCTTATCGTCCGGTCAACATACGAGCGCATACCTACTGGTGCGTTACGTTGAGCGTCCGCATTCCCGGGTTGGGCCAGGTTCGCATCGTGGTGAGTTTCGAGCAGGAGTCCTTGACGGGCCGCTCGGTGGTGCTGGTGACGAACCGGGTGGACTGGAGCACCGCCAAGATCATCAGCCTGTACCTGCAGCGGTGGCCGACGGAAACGTTTGATCAGGACAGCACGGGGCACCTGGGCGTCAACGCGTATCGGATGCGGAGTGCCGAAGCCATTGGAAAACATTGGAGACTGGTCTTCGTGGCGTATTCGCTGTGGCACCTGACGTGTCTGCCTGCCGGACCGGACCGAACGCAAGGCCTCATCCAACCATTGGGGACGCCTGGCGGCAGGGCCAGCCCGTCGCAGCAATCTGCCACGCGCATCACATCAGCCAAAGCCAGTATTACCAGGGGCGGGACCAATGTCTAGCCCATGCTGACAAGGCCTTCGACGTCCAGCAGCAGCGCCACAAGGAGGCCCGCTTGGGACGGGAACATGCCAAGCTGAAACCGCTCGTTGGAGAAATCACGGTAGAGTTCAACACAAGCGCCGTGCAGTGGGGCTGCCACGGCGCCGGTCGCTCCAGGTCACCCAGCGCGATGCCGCCCTGCGCCCACGGATCCCACAGCGCCAGGCCGAGCACCCGTTCTGGGGCGACCGTAGAACTTGGGCGTACCTGCCCTTCGTGGAGCAGCCGTTGGTCAAGAAGAGGCGTGGCCTGCGCCTGATGCGAGAGCCTGACCTGTTGGTCACGCCCAACCTGAAACGGAACGCGACGCGGACGCCGACGCGGAGCCAACCGCAGCCGACCAAGCTCCATGAGTAGTGGGGTATCGACATGACGAAGGTACTAGAGGAGGGTGTTGGCTGGGTCGATATCGGCCTGGTCCTGGATTGGTCCACAACACAGAGCGTGGGATACTCCGCCGGCGTTCCCTGTACCGCCCGGCAGTGGCTGGCGGCCTTGGGCATGGCGGGGAACCGTCAGTGCCTCGACGGGGCTCGGGCACAGGGTGTGTTCCTGCTGAGTGCCAACGGCTGTCAGCCCACCGCGGTGGCGTGCATAGAGGCATGCACGACTCTGGGGATTCAGCACACGTTTACCAGCGACAATAACTCCCAGGACAAGGCCGACACCGAGCGGATGATGCGCACCCTCAAAGAAGCGGGCCTCTGGCTGCAGGAATGGACCCGTCCCTATGACCTGATGAGCGCATTCGAAACTTGGATGGCCTACGACAACAACCATGATCTCCACTCAGCCCTGGGCGACAAGACACCCAGGCCGTTTGAACTGGACTACCAACACAGCCACTGCACTCCGTTCGTGGCCGCTTGACAAATGGGGAGCACTACACAAACGAGACGCTGTCTTCTAGTGAGGATAGGGGTGCCCAGCCGACCGATTGCCGGTCTCCTAAGGGCGTTTGATACTTATGGAGGCCCCCTCCCCCGCATCCCACCGTGGTCTGCGGGCGCTGGGGAAGCGTGTAAACAACCTCAAGCGGAGGAGACCTCAGGCGATGTTACACCACACCGCACCACACGTATGGCGGCCTCGATCTGCCTGCCCGCCGCATGTCTGTCGGCAGCCGGGATCGGGCTGGGGAGAGCCGGCTCCCTCAGACCATGCAGGCCAGTCCCGCGGCATTTCTCCGGACGATGACGCCGTATCGCGCGGATAGCGTCGTGGCCGTCGAGTGTATCGTTACCTGGTACTGGCTCGCTGACCTCTGCGCTCGTGCGGGGAGTCCTGTCGGGCTCGGGCACGCGCGCTACATGAACGCGAGCCACGGGGGCCAGGCCAAACACGCTCAGCTTGATGCCCACAAGATCGCCGTACTGCGCCGGGGCGGGATGCTGCCGCCGGCGTATGGCTATGCCGCGGAGCGGCGCGCCACCCGTGACCTGCTCCGCCGCCGCCTGTCTCTCACCCGGAAACGGGCGGAGCTGCGGGGCCACGTCCCGCATACGAATAGCCCCTACAACCTGCCTGAGAGCGGGACAAAGCTGGCCGACCAAGCCAACCGCCCGGGCGTCGCTGCGCGGTGTCCCGACTCTGCGGGGCAGAAAAGCATGGCAGTGGACCTGGCGCGGATGGGCTACGCTGCCCAGCTGCTCCGCGACCTGGCGTGACACATCGTCAAAGCCGCCAAGCCGCACGATGCCCAGACGGTAGCCCTACGCCAAACGGTGCCTGGGATGGGCACAATCCTGCGCCTCGTCTTGTGGTATGAACTCCATGCCATGGCGCGTTTCCCCAGTGTCCAGGATGTTGTCTCCTCCTGCCGCCTGGTCACGGGTGCCAACGCATCGGCGGGCCACCGCGACGGGACCGCGGGCACGACAATGGGCCATGCCGATCGCACAGGGGCCGTCGCGGACGCGGCGGTCCTCGTCCTGCGGGATCACCCCGCAGGCCCGAAGGATCTCGCCAGACTCGAGCCAAAACACGGCCAGGGCCAGGCGCTCACGGTCCTGGCCCATAAGCTCGCCCGTGCGGGCTCTGACCTGTTGCAACGGGGGGGGTGTTCGAGCTGGACACAGTTCGCCCTGGCTACGGGAGCGGAGCAGGCGAGCCTGCGGCCGCACTGGGGTACCATGGCTTCAGCCGGGCGACCGTGCTCTGCAACGGTGGACGCCGTGCGTCGACGAACGCCCATGAGCCCATCGGCACTAGGCCCTGACCCGGTGCGTGTGCTTGGACGCCTGCTCCGGCTCCTGTCCAGCTGGCGCGAGTGACGGCTGGGACCGGGGTGCTGCCCCGCCCCCGAACCTGGAACGAACGGGCGCACCGCGATGTGCAGCCCGTCTTTTGAGGAGGACGGTATGCGGGTGCAGAGAGGTCTCTCGGGGGCAGAGCGCCGTGCGAACGCGGGCTGCACTCGCCACCGGGATGGCGGTAGACCCTCCATACGTGTGTGGTGCAGCCCCATGCGCGCGGCACCAGCCGAGAGAAATCAAGTCAGACCACAGTGCCAGCGGAGGACTGCGCCAGGACCTCGACGGCGGAAAAAAAGCCAAAAATCCGCTCTCAGGGGGAGTCTGTCTCTTGACAACGGGGGCCCTCATAAGGGTTCGGGGAAATTCTTTCAAGCCGGTGCTGATGGTGGAAGGGTGATCAGCGCCTATGCCAGCATGCACAGGAGTGTAAAACTTGCGAAGAAATGATGTCGGTCTTCCGGCGCTTGAGCATTGCCGCGGATAAAGTGGCTCTCCCGGAACTGCCATGATGGGCCGCAAGGTATAGTAGAGTGAGGAAGCGGTTCATGTGCGATGATCGCGGCACAGGTTCACGGTGGGAGGCGCTATGGACAACTGTATTCAAATGCCGCTGAACGTGCCCGACGTACGCGTCCTCTCGACGCAGAGGACCGAGCAGGGGCACTGGCTCATCCGCGTCGAGAGCACCCTCGAAGGGGTCCAGTGTCGCCGCTGTGGGCGGGAGATTCGCGACCTGCACGGGTGGGATGCAGTCGTGCACCTGCGCATCTGCCGCTGTTCGACGTGCCCGTCTGCGTCGAGATTCGGCCCAAACGGTATCGATGCCCCTCCGGTTCGGGCAGCCCAACGACGACGCCACGGTGCGCGTGGTACGAGCCGAGAAGCCCCAACACGCAAGCGTACGACCAATGGGCCTGGCGGATGTTGATCAACTCGCCCGTTGCGGACGCAGCCCGCAAGCTCGGGGTCTCGGAGGAGACCATCGCGGGCCTCCTCGATCGCTGGATCGCGCGCACAGTCGACTGGGACGCCCGGGAGCGGCGGGGGGTGATCGGTCTCGACGAGATCGCGCTCACGCGCGGGCACCGCGATGTTGGCGTCTTGGTGACGGTGCCGCTCGAGGGGGGAGGCGTCGAGCTCCTGGCGGTGCTCGCGGACCGCCAGAAGGAGACCGTAGCGGCCTGCCTGCGCGCGATGCCCGAGCACCTTCGGCGCCCCATCGAGCGCGCGTGCCCGGAGATGGATGAAGGCTTCGTGAGGGCGCTCGAAGCGCAGGTGCCGTGGGCCGAGATCGCCATCGATCGGTTCCCCGTGGCGCGGGCCTCCCGCGACTGCGCCGACACGGGGCGCAAGCAGGAACTCAAGCGGCTCACGAGCGCCTGGCCCAAAGCCGAGTACACCGGGCTTCAGGGGGCGATGTGGCCGTTTCGCAAGCGGCCTGGGGATCTCAAACCGCCGGAGTGGGAGCTGCTCGAGCGGGTCTTCACCTCCTCGTCGAAGATCGAGGCAGCCTACCACCTGCGGGAAGACCTGACGGAACGGTTCGAACGCGACGACACGAAGGCGGGGGCCAAGGGCGCGATCCGGGCGTGGTGCAAGCGGGTGCGTCAGCGCGGGCTGGCCGAGTTCGAGCGCGTTCTGGGGACGATCGATCGGTGGCTGGATGAGAGCACGCACGACTTCCAAGGGCGGCAGACGAGCGGGTGTGTTGAGGGATTCAACAACCGCGTCCAGGGGCTCAAGAGGCGGTGCGATGGGATTTTTGACGTCGGCACGCTCTTCCAACGGCTCACGCTCGACTGGCATGGATACCAACGCTTCGGGCATACCTGACCTCACAACACCTCGTGGCCAACCACGGGAATTCCGGGAGAGCCGATAAAGTATGGGCCCCAATCTACCGCATGAGAGCGACGTGTGGGAGGTCGCTTTCGACAACGTGTCGGAAAGCGCCGACAGCGTCCGCATCGAATTGGATGCCGGCCCAGCAATCCAACTCCTCAAGTGCCTCCCTGAAAGGACGCCCAGCCCGGTATGGACGATTGCTGGTAATAGCGTCAAAGGCATCTGCCACCGTTAGGACTCTTGCCAGGAAAGGGATTCGGTGTTGCATCAATCCATCAGGGTAGCCCCGCCCATCCCACCATTCATGATGATGGCGGATAATCGACCTTTCCCTGGAGAAGTATCCCAGGTGTTGTACGATCTGCTCGCCGATTATAGGGTGTGTCTTGATAGTTTCATATTCTGCAGGGGTAAGGGGTTCGGTCTTGAGCAAAATGGCATCACAAATGCCGACTTTACCGATATCATGGAGAAAGCCCGCTATTGTGACAATATCTTGCTCTTCCTTGCTACATCCCATCTTGGCTGCAAGGGCAGTGGCATAGCGGCTGACACGCTGCGAGTGGGCTCGTGTGTATGGATCTCGAGCTTCCAAGGTTGTCACGAGTGCCTTTAGCGTTTCGAGGAGGCTTTGATAGAGACTCTCGTAGAGAAACTGGTTTTCAAGGCTCAGGGCAGCTTTACGGCAAAGCGTCAGAAGTAGTAGCACCTCTTCCTCCGTGAACGGAAGATGCTCTTGTTTCTCCCAAACACTGAGGAGGCCTAACAACTCATTCTTGATGAACACAGGAATGACAATACCCGACTGCGCATCATTGAATAGGATGGGCTTACGCTCTTTGATTAACCGATCTAGAGTGCGGTCGTCGATGGCAGATTGTACTTCCGGGAGATACTCCTCATCACCGGCATTGACCGTTTTGACAGCCGTTCTGTAGGACTCGCCGTCGAGAATCGTGAACGAAGAGGAATTTGCCCCCACAATCTCACGGGCTAATTGCACTAAGCGCTGAAACGTTACTTCCGTATCCGTGATGTCTTGAAAGGCTTCACTAATGGCGTACAGGATGGAAAGTTCCTTGATCTTGCCAGGGATGGTAGATAGGGGCGATCGACTCGAAATTGCTGAAGTGCAGGGGTGGGTGGCGATAGACTGAGAGGCGAAATGATTCCCGCTGATTCGGGCAACCGCCAACTGCAAAGCGTCCAGTCGGAGCGGTTTGGTAATGAAATCAACAGCTCCTTCTTTCATCGCTTCTACAGCGACTTCGACGCTCGGATACCCTGTCATTATGATCACTGGCAGCATTGGATAAGATAGCTTGATCAGACGCAGAAGTTCCATGCCTCCCATCTTAGCCATCTTTAGATCGACTAAAACTCCATCGAAAGCTTCTATCTGGAGTAATCGGAGAGCCTGCTCCCCATCACCGGCAAGTCGAACGCTATGTCCCAAACTAGTAAGGAATTCTTCCATGAGGAACTGAATCTGCGGCTCATCATCGACGACGAGAATCTTGGATAAGAGTTCCATATGGTTTCCTTCTTCCATTCTCGCCAGAGAGGTCACCCAGGATGTCTCCGGCAATCTCTTGCTCCTTTTTTCCCCACACACACGTCGTAAAATGAACTATCGCCTCAGAAATTAGCTGATCCATCACTTGATTCTTTTTACCGTCGGGTAATAAAATTTGATCGATCTTAAATGTGTTTAAACATATGTTATTAGTCTCTCGGTCTACATTATCGTGTTTAATCGCCGCTGTATAGCCTCTTAGGAGATGATTAATTCTATATGTGGGAATATCTATATCCATTCTATCCCCTTATACCTACCAATGGTATCATCACCCATTGAATTTTTCTAAGATAAACTATGATGCCACAGTGGATCGTAGTTGATTTCTGTGAAATGTCTCTTCGACGAATGTATCTAAGAACAGCTATCGGCTCGCTGTTACCTGGACTTAAGTGTGCGTTCGATGGAAATCAATGAACATCATTTATTCTCATAGTCACAAAACCCAACGGTATGGTGACTGTGTTAACTTCACAATCTAGTCTAGATCAATTAATATGGTCTGCAAAATGGCATTGATTGACCTGTAAGGTGGTAGTTTCTAGAACATCTCATTTCCGAGTGTCAGCTGTAAGCATCGCAATAGGCTTATCGCGATGGTAATTCCTGGAACGTAGGTAGCATGTGTATCGTCACCTTGCTTCATATGGTATCTTATGATCGAGGCTAAGGTGAGAGCCTATTGATACCATCCTAATTTGGGCATCAAGTTCTAACGCCCAAGGACCTGCGAAAAGGCGTTGGGAGCGAGGCACACCAAATGGAGGAGCTTTGGCATTTCAGCGAGTGGCTCAGTAGCGGAATAGATCCAGTAGGAGGTCTTTCATGATCTTCTCTGCAACCTGTTCGGCCTCGACGCTGTAGTGGCCGCTCTCAATATCGCTTCTCAGTGCAACAATCCTTGTCTCCCTAACCTCTAGGGTTTGGGCTAGCACTTTTCCGGCCTGCTGAATTTCGCAGAGTCGGGGCGAGGAGGTCATCCGCTCGACTTGGGTCAGTCGCCCTCGTGCGCTTGGCATCTCTTGTGACGGTATCGTCTTCATTTGAGGCACAGGCGGGCCAACTGGGGAATGATGGGCCGTATCACCATGACTTCTCATAATCTCCTCATTCTTCCGCGTGTTCGTACCGTGATCCGTCCAGCTCGCTTCCGGGGACGGTTTCGGCACAATAGCTAAGGCGTTTGCCAGGCAATGCGAATCATTGTTGATGCCGGTGTTATCGGAAAGGGCGAGGGAGAGCTTTAGCGGAGGACCATACCAGTGCTAATCGACCGGCGATCGTCCGGCGAGCGGCGCATGTGATTGAAAGGGATGTTTGGAGGGACAAACACATGAGCGTAGTACGAACACACATGGGCACCGTGTACAACTGTGCTCTCATGCTCGGAGAGCTTCCGCCACGCCGGCTCTGTTAGGTAGCTATCGATCAGCACATGTTGCCTGGGGCTATTATGCTGTCTCTGCTTGAGTATGCGTGTGAGTGGCTTGGATACTACTGGATGAATGCTGATGGAAAAGCTCATGATCATCTCTTCCTGTATCGCTGAACACTGATCCAGACACACTCGGAGCACATGGCCCTCACTCCAATAGATGACTCTGGAACGTTGATTGATCAGACACATCTGACCTTACTCTGCGACGCTTGCCCATAATATGCTTTACCCGGCAAGATAGGGTTTTAGTTTGCTGCGCAGCCGCAGGACGGTTTGGGTGTGAAGCTGAGAGATACGTGATTCCGTTAAGTTCAGAACCTTACCGACCTCCTTCATAGTAAGCTCTTCAAAATAATAGAGCGAAAGCACCAGTCGCTCTTTTTCAGGTAATTCTGCAATTGCCAGGGATAAAGCTTTCTTGAGATCTTGCAGATTCAATACCTCCAGAGGATCCTGATCCTCACGGGTCAAGAGTGCTTCCAGGAGGTTGGTTTTGTCTTCGGAAGCTGGTCCTTGTCCCAGGTCTTCCAAACTGACCAGAGAGGTTCCTTTGACGTCGTCCAACATCTCTTCGAACTCGTCCATCTCGATGCCAAGTGAGTTGGCGACCTCTTCTGAGGAAGGCGGTTGGCCCAACTGCTGTTCGAGGAGCGCATAGGCATGCTCCAGGCGTTTCACCTTCTGGCGCATCGAACGCGAAGCCCAGTCCAGTGCTCGAAGCTCATCTTTCATAGCTCCCTGGATGCGGATCTGGGCATAGGTTTTAAATTGCACCTCTCGGGCGGGGTTGAACTTGTCCAGGGCGTCAATGAGGCCGATGATCCCTGCACTGATCAGATCCTCTGCCTGAATATGCGAAGGTAGCTTGGCGGCCATACGCAAGGCGATGAATTTCACCCAAGGGGCGTACTGTATAATGAGTTGATCTCGCTCGGCCGTAGATAGTTTGTCCTGCCTGCTGCTTTGTTTTGCCGCTGTTGTCTCCATGGTTCATCCTTTTGCGAAACAGCCGCTGCCAGACAAATTGAATCTGGCCGCTTGGCAAGATTATCAATGGCAATGAAGAGATCGCCATGGCGATTTATGCGAACGCACGGCTGGCTTAGCCATTGGTTCCGGACGCGTAACCATGGTGATCTACCGCACGCTCTTAGACCCCAGGAACAGATGTTCCATCGTATAGCGGGGCGTTAAAAGCCAGAATAATACCGATGTTTCCCAGGCCAAGGTCGGCCTCCATAGCCAGCATATTTTTTCGCAGTTTGGCAAGCGCAAATGCCGAGCTTGCGAGGACGTTGGTCTTGTCTACGCCGCCTCTGCCGCTTGCAACGGCTAAAACTCTGGTCGATCGGTGATGTTCGACTGATTGACCCCTCATGGACAGCGTCCTGAGTAGCTCTAGGCTGAGTTAGGACCAATGTTCATGCCTAGATTGCCAGCCTGATGTCCTAGCACATTCACCTTCTGACCCTCTCCCAGGGTGTGGCCTATGGTCGCGCCAGCTCCCCCGAGGCACACTGCGAACGTCGCATTTGACGGTGGCCGTATCGGCCTTGCGCCTATCGAGCGACGTTGCAAGGATAGTACGAGCAATATCCATACCACGGCTCTGTCCTGGGTGCTCGCTCCCTAGTGGCTGATGGGCCTTACGCTCCAGGCCAGTACTGGCTATTTCGTCCCTTCATTCTCTGCCGCATAGAGGGAGGCGACCTTTGGGGCAGGTTCACCAGTTGACAGGCCAGTGCGAGAGGCCACATCGTATAAGCGTACCGACGGCCGTTGAGCAGCGTGAAACCCGGTGGATAACATGATCTTCCCGAAGGCTTGTCATGGTCCTCAAGGTCTGTGAAAAGAGAGGGAGATATGCAGCAATGGACATCACGGAATGATCTGGGTAGAAATTGCCTAGAAGAGTCTTGTTCGTACTGGATCAGATGTTACCCATCCCGAACGCGGCAGAGGGCAAAGACAACGTATGCTATGGATGGGATCGGCAGCTTCCAAATCGCCCGGGACAGAAACGGCCCAGTCGGCTGTGCATGGAGAAGACCTGGGTCTTCGAAGGTGCTAGATAGATGCAGACCTTGCAAGCGGGCAAAGTGTTGCAGGAAATCGTGAGAGATGGCTTTGCGGCAACAAACCTCCTCCTTCAGCCAGGCTGCAGGTGTGGGTGCTCGGGAGTAGGAGGCTTGCTGGTCGATGAGGGCGATGGCCTAGGCGTCTTGCTCATTCGTCGCCAGCCCTGATCCTCGACCCTCCCTGATACTCGCGCAGCTTGTTGCGCAGTGTCCGAAGGCTGATGCCAAGTACCTTGGCGGCCTGGGTCCGGTTGCCGTTCATCGCCTGCAGGGTTTCCATGATGAGCGCGCGCTCCATCTCCCGAACTGACATGGACGGTTTGCCTAGAGATGCCGGGGGCAAGGCTGCAGCACCCTCATTCAGAAACAGATGGCTTGTCGCGAGGAATCCACCCTGATAGAGCACGAGCCAGCGCTCCACCATATTCTCCAGTTCGCGGATATTGCCTGGCCAATCATATTGGAGGAAGTGCTGAATGGTATCCTGACTCATGCGCGGAAGCGGTTGATTGTCGCCGCGACTATGCTTGCGGATGAAATGTTCGATCAGCAATGGAATATCGCCTTTTCGCTCACGCAGAGGGGGGATGTTGAGCGGAATGACGTTCAGGCGATAATAGAGATCTTCGCGAAACTTGCCGGCTGCCGTGAAATCCTTCAAACGACGATTTGTCGTCGCGATGATCCTGAGATCGACAGGTACTGGCTTGTGTGCGCCCAGACGCTCGATCTCATGTTCCTGGAGGACTCTGAGCAGCTTCGCTTGTAGGGGCAGGGGCATCTCGCTGATCTCGTCGAGCAGAATAGTACCACGATGGGCCCATTCGAACTTGCCAACTTGCTTGGTGATGGCTCCGGTGAAGGCACCCTTCTCATGGCCGAACAACTCGCTCTCAAGCAATCCTTCGGGGATGGCAGCGCAGTTGACTGCCACAAACGGCTCCATATTCCGCGGGCTGTTGGTATGAATATAGCGTGCCAGCACCTCTTTGCCGGTACCGCTTTCCCCCTGGATCAGGACAGTTGCTTTGCTAGAAGCCACTTCCTTAGCCAGTTCGAGGACCTGCAGCATCCGAGGGGCATCAGTGACGATGGGCCGCTCGATGTTCCCGCCCGCCTCCAAGTACTCCTGCTCCTCCTGTCGTGAGGGTTCGACCAGCAGTCTTACTGGGGTATGGGAGGGCGTCAAGGCTTTGGTGACCACCGCTTTCAAGTCTTCGAGCGAGAAGGGTTTGAGCAGATAATCGAAGGCTCCGGCCTTCATAGCTTCTATGGCGTCTTCAATGCGGCCGTAACCTGTCATCATGATCACGGGGATGGTGGGGGAGGTGCGCTTCAGCTCCTGCAACAGGGCCAGCCCCCCCATACGCGGCATTCGCACATCGGTAATGATCAAGTCAAACGACTGACCTTGGACTTTTTCCAGCGCTTCGACGCCATTGGCAGCTGTGGAGATGCAGAGTCCCTCCCGTCGAAGAGCTGCTGTCAGCGCATCCCGCATATCAGGCTCATCATCCACCACGAGAATGTTTTCTCTTGCCATTGCTGCCTCCCTTCACCTCTTCATCAGATCTATGTTGCAGTGCACGTCTTGAGGGATTTCTACCCCGGGGGATCGCTTTGCAAGTGTTTGTGACTAGACTTCCCGACTGCCTGGGGGCGATGTCTGGACTCGATCGCCTGCGGGAGTTCTTGTGACCATGGCCGTAGAGGCCGCCACAATTGCTTGCGCCGTGATGCCCGTTGGTTCAATAGCCTGAAGTTTTGAGTCCGCTTGTTAGCCGTGATGCCGGCCTGCTGGCCTTTAGGGGTTGGAACGATCATGAGCAAGACCCTCAAATTTTATCGTATTATACTTTTTTTATTGTCTTATTGTCTACTGATCATTTCTGACGTCTTTGGTTTACGTGTGCCGACCAATCGTCGGTTGTAACCGGTATAGGGGGAATAGGCCTACAAATGACTGGGGAAGGAGAGAAATGGCCGCACGTCTGGCGTCCACGCGGTTTTCCTTGAGACGTGCGGCTATCCCGGGGAAAATTCATTTTCATGGGCGGGAAAACGCTTCGTCATGCCAAATGCGGCGGCGCGCGCGAAGCAAGCTGTAGAGAACAGCTTCGACATGCATCTGGCAAAGAACAGGCTGGCGATGACGAACAGCACGATGGTCTTAGGCCACCACCTGGGAGATCCGGGTCTCGGTTGCTTCCGACGAACAGGGGAGGGTAATGACGAAGGTCGTGCCACGGTCAGGTTCGCTATCCACGGTCAGCGTCCCGTCATGCCCTTTGATGATCGCTTGCGAGACACTGAGCCCCAATCCTGTTCCACGTGCACCTTTGGTCGTGAAGAAGGGATCAAATACTCGGCGTTGCACCTCTGCTGTCATCCCAACCCCCGTATCGTTCACTGCCACGCCCACAGCATATGCTTCCGCCCAAGTCCGGAGGGTGATCTCGCCCCCCTTGGGCATCGCTTCAATGGCATTCAAGAGAAGATTGGTCAACACCTCGCGCAGTTCGGCTGCCTGTCCGAGAAGGCGTGGTAGGGGAGCAAGCCCCAGGTGGACCTCCACTGGGCGTCCCTCCCGTCGCGTATGGTCGTGCCAGAGAGGCTGGGTCGTGTCAACTACTTCCTGCACGAGAACATTCAGATCGAGCCAGGCGCGCTCGGGCGCGGCACTACCACAGGCTAGGCACTGGAGACGCCGCACTAGAGCTGCTCCATCGGAGGCGGCCTGTTCAATCAAGGTTAAGCCACGTTGCAGCATGCCCGTGTCCGTTACTTGCTGGGCTAGCAATTGCGCCCGCGTCAAGATAGTCGTCAGAACATTGTTAAAATTGTGCGCGATGCCCGCCGCCATTTCTCCCACGGCGCGCAGTTTCTCGGCGTGCAGGACCTGTTCCCGCAATCGACGCTCTTCCGTCACATCTTTTAGGATAATCGACAGCCCGGCACTGATGTCATGGGGACCACGCAGCGGGGACAGCGTCAGCAGCACATCACGCGGCGAACCCTGGCGCGGGGCGAGAGGGGTGTCAATCTGCAGACTTTTGCCTCGCCGTTCAACCTCTTCGCGCCACCGGGCATATTGGTCGGCGGGCAACAGCGTCGTGATAGGTTGTTGCAACATGGATGCGGCGGAGGCATGAAAAATACGCTCAGCACTGGCATTCCATGAGGTGATGCGGTCGGCGGTATCGACGGTGATGATGGCATCGCCAGCATCCTGGATAAGATTTTCGAGAAAGCTTTTGGTCGCGGCGATCTCGCCGTACAGGCGCGAGTTGTGCACCGCCAGAGCGATGGAGTCCAGCAACATGCGTAGCAGGTCGAGTTCTACCGGGGTCAGCGGACCATGCTGCGCATCGCGCACGACTTTGAGCACACCGACAGGATGTTCCGACAGGAGAATGGGGGCAAGGATTACCTGGGCATCGGGGACTTCGACGACCTGCAAGACTGTGGGCGGCGGTGCGCCGTCGTGTGGCCTCCAGCCGAGGTTACGACCAGCTCCGTGGGCTTCCTGCAAATGACCGGAAGGGGAGGCAAGCCAGACGTGGAAGCCGGCATACCCAAGTCCTGTCTGCAACTGGTCGCCAATGGCCTGAAGTGTCGCTGAGAGTTCTAATTGACCAAGGATGACCTGCGAGATCGTGCGCAAGATGCCGAGTTGGGCGGCCCGTTGGGCATGCTGCGCCGCCGCTTGCTGGGATGCTTGGTAGCGCTGCTGGGTGTGGATGGCGAACGCCAGAAGATCGGCGACCGTCTGCCCGAACGCTAATCCATGGGTGCGCAGTGCTCGGACAGTCGTGGTGAGAAACGTGAGGACGCCAACGACATCCTGGCTGATGCTGATGCGACAGAGCAGCGCGCCAGTGTAACCTGCCTTGGTTAAGGGCAAGGGGAGTAACGGTGCTGGACCCTGCGATGCGAGGCGCCATGGGCCGGGTTCATTGGTGGTCATCAGCTGATTGAGCAGGGCCTTCCACTCTGAACTCTCGAAGGCTTCCCGCGCCTGTAACGGCACGTCGAGCGCCACTTCACAGCGTAGCGCTGCGGTAGGCTCATCGCGGCAGTACAGGAGCGCTGTTGAGGTCTCAAGGAGCCGCTGGACTTGGGCGAGGACAACGGCCGCCCGGGCATACACGTCAGATGTCGCGGTGGCAGTGGTAGACGTGTGCGCTAAGCTGCGAAGCTGGTCCAACAGCGTACGGACCTCTTGCTGGGTCCCGCTGCGTTCCGCCCGTCGCTTCAGGGCCTTTTCAATAGCCTCCTCGACCTCTCTCTTGCTGAAAGGCTTGAGCAGATATTCTGAGGCACCGTGAGTCATGGCATCTCGAGCGGTTTGCAACGAGGCATGGGCGGTCATCATGATGACTTCGATACTCGTATCCGTCTCCTTGATCGCCCTTAGGACCTCGATGCCATTCATCTCACGCATCTTAATGTCGAGCAGGACGATGTCCGGCGGGGTATTGCTGAGCACCTCGAGGGCATCCCGGCCATTGACGGCAGTCAGCACGTGATATTTTGATTTTAAAATCATACGCAGGGCTTCACGAGGTCCGAGCTCATCATCCACGACTAAGATCCGGTGCGCATCGTCCATCGTGTATTCACCTCCTCTGATTCACGCAACACGGGGAAGGCCATCACAAACGTCGCGTGGCCACTTTTATCTTGCTGGACCTCAAGGTGGCCACCGTGCTCATCGATGATTTTCCGGGCAACACAGGGGCCAACGTCGATCAAGGTGCTTTGCTCGATGCTAAAGGGGTCAAATACTTGACGTAGTTCCTCGGTAGTTAATGCATGTATATTCCCAGTAATGCTCAAAGAGATAAATTCATGATCTCGGTCGTGATCGAGTTTTGAATCGATCAATATCTTATCATTAACTTTCATGTTATGCATCAGATACATTACAATATATGTTATAGCATTTTCTAATTGCTCTCGATCAAAACGAAATAAAGGGAGATTCTCATTGTTTGTAATTTGAATATTTAATACAGTTGGGTAAAATTCATCCGAACTGTTATGATCATTTTTCTGATATCGTTGTATAAATTTTTTATTCGATATAATTGCGGAAGTCGACCGATAAATTGCTGAATTGATATCTCCATATTCAAATCTGTATGATCGTTTGTTAGCAAAATTAAAGAGTTTCTCCGTAATTCTATCGAGGCTTTGTACATCGTATTTGACGATATGAAAAAATTGGTCTCTCAGTTCAGGATCATCATATTGATATTCCAAGAGCTCTACAAATGTTTTAATTGACACCAGTGGGTTTTTGATTTCATGGGCCATGCGCCCAACGAACTTATTTAAGAAATCAAGTTGGTCTGCCCGGCGCCGTTCCTCATAGAGCTGCTTTTGTGCGGTCAAGTCTTCGAAGACCAACGCACTGCCGGCAACGCGTCGATGCTCGTCAAAGATTTGATAGGTGTTCACCTCCAGCAGACGCTTCCCTACCGATAATGTGACCTCGTGCTTTTGATACGCAACACCCTGAGCAAGCGTTTCATATAACAGGTCACCTAAGGGTGACGGTAAGTGACGGAGGTCTTCATCAATCACCTCAGCTGCCGGTTTCTCAAGGATTTCCGCAGCTCGGTGATTATAAATACGGATTTTTTCATCTGTTCCAATCGTGATCACACCACTGCTCATGTGCGTCAGAATATTCTCGATGCACGTCTTCTGCGATTGGAACTCCTCTTGCAGATTGATGTCTTGGATGCTGATGGCCACCTGGCCGGCTAAGCTGAAGAGGATCTCGAGCTCGTCATCGGTGTATGGCAGGCCGGTGACGCGTTCACCGAGATTGAGGATGCCAACTAGGCTGCTGGAGGCGATCAAGGGGATGCTCGCCACCGTCCGCAGGGCTTGCATCTCACGATGGACATCCAGGTAAGTCGGCGTGTGCAGATGACTTTCGACCTCGGCACGATGGAGGATTCGGGCCTCCGTCATGAGCCACAGCGGTAGCCCCTCGTTGGCACGGAGGCGTAGGCTCTCCGCGATCTGTGGCTGAAGGCCGCGGTGGGCGCGTATCGCGAACTCACGGGTGGTGGTATTGCGGACGAGGATCGACATCCGACTCGGGCGCAGGAATTCTCCAATGGCATCGAGAAACAGATTCAGGGCGCGGTGTAAATCGGACTTCGCGCTGAAGGCCTTGGCGAAATCCCGCAGGATCTGCCCAATCCTTGACAGCGATAGATCGTTGTTGAGCTTGGGAGCGACCGGAGCGGGTTGGACTCCCGCCTGACCGCGCACTGAGGCGAGTTCTTCGAGCAGGTGCTGTTTTTCTAGGGCTTGGTCAATAACCTGGCAGAGATCCTCACGGGAGAATGGACGGCGCAGGACAAAGTCGGTTCGGGGAATGGATGTCTCCTCACCCGCACCGTCGGGGGGAGGCGGCGGTGCCAAGTAGAGGGTGACGCAGTAGCGTTGCACCGTCTTGATTTGCTCAAAAAACTGGACGATTTGCGGAGAACGCGTGTCAAAGGCCCCTATTACCACGTCTACCTTGGTGAGCTGCAGGAACTCCACGGCATCTGCCAGAGAATCAGCTGTGAACAGCGTATGCGTCTCACCGAGCAACTTCTGCAACTGGGTGAGTCGTTCTTGCTTGTTAGCCACCAGCAACAGTGCTCTCATACCCCTCGACTCCCTGTGCCACTGGAAGTTTGACCGTGAAGACCGCTCCGGAGTCCTCAGAACTGTTCGCTGCAGTGATGGACCCGCGATGGTAGTCGATAATGCCTCGGCAAATCGCTAATCCCAAGCCGGTCCCCTGCTCTTTCAACGTAAAGAAGGGATCAAAGACAGTGGAGAGGTGCTCGGCGGGAATGCCCGAACCCGTATCGGCAATCTGAATGATCAACTCAGCTGGCTGCCCGACGGGTTTACCTCGACTCTCCACGGTCACCATCAGCGTCCCGACCTCCCCCATCGCTTCAACACTATTCAAACAAAGATTCACAAACACTTGCTTCAGTTGATCGTGATCGCCCATGATCGGTGGTACTGGTGACTGATAGTCACGTCTCACCTTGATGTGGTGGCGCGTGAGCTCACCGGATACCAGGGAAAGCGTCTCTTCGAGAGGGGCGAGGATGTTTAGCGGATGCAACGGCACGGTGGAACCACTTGACAAGCTCCGCAGCCGACGCACTAACGCGTCGATACGGTCGACCTCATTGAGCATCACTTTCGTAAATGTCTCGCGGAATTCCTCGTCATCGTATTGCTCCGGCAAAAGTTCCGCCAACGTCTTGATGGCGACCAAGGGGTTTTTGATTTCATGGGCGATACCGGACATGAAGGCGCCAATGGAAGCCAGGCGTTCGATGCGGCGCTTTTCTTCTTCAAGGGCTTTGATCTGCGACAGATCATTGAACGCCAGGATTGCCCCGTTAGG
>Ga0137403_10002337_pt1 | contig 23298 bp, 34 predicted proteins | sample CZOMad2_1_16fung_FD_122057 | JGI IMG/M metagenome (GOLD analysis project Ga0137403, IMG submission 122057) | Vadose zone soil fungal communities from Angelo Coast Range Reserve, California, USA - CZOMad2_1_16fungal (Hybrid Assembly) | ecosystem: Environmental > Terrestrial > Soil > Vadose zone...
GGCCCCCTGTGGAGATGACTGAGGCTTTGCCGGCGAGGCTGGAAAGAGGGGAAGGAACCAGTTTCATGGACACACGCTGTGTGCTCGTGCGTGTAGAACGCCATGACATTGGGTTGTTGTGTAGCCTCATGGCTGGCTACGAAGGGGTGGCTATTGTACGTACAGTGGACCCGAAACAGGGATTAGTAGCATTACTCGTTGCTCCCGCGTTCTATATGACAGTTCTGGATATCATACAGGCCCTGGCTCAGGAAATGCCTCTGTGCCTGCTCACAGCAGAGATAGGGGACATGCTGTAGTGAGTCGACCCTGGTTCAGAGTATCAGGGAGATAATCAGTGAGACTGGGAGATTGACAGACAGCGCTGCGACTGCTATAAGAGCGCTGGAGAGCTAGGGCTTGTTCCCTGTCACCGTAGCGTTCGGGAGATCAGAGAGGGAGCCATGGAGCAGCCGTTACTCGATATTCGAGGTTTACGGACACAGTTTTTTACTGACGATGGGCTTGCACGTGCTGTCGACGGTGTCAGCTATTCACTCGACCGGGGTGAAACCGTTGGCGTGGTTGGGGAATCAGGCTGTGGCAAGAGTGTTACAGCCCTGTCTATTCTGCGTCTTATTCCTGACCCTCCAGGAAAAATCGTTGATGGGCAGATTCTTTTTGAAGGGACCGATCTGCTGACACTCTCCCCGGCGGAGATGCGTCGTATACGCGGCAACGATATTTCGATGATTTTCCAAGAACCGATGACCTCGCTCAACCCGGTATTCACTATTGGCAATCAGATTGCCGAGGCCGTGCGCCTGCACCAAGGCTTATCCAAAAAAGAGGCGTTGCACAAAGCCATTGAGATGCTGACGCTGGTTGGCATTCCAGTGCCAGAGCGGCGTGTCCATGAATATCCACATCAACTGAGTGGTGGTATGCGTCAGCGTGCCATGATTGCTATGGCGTTGAGCTGTAACCCCAAGGTGCTCATTGCTGACGAGCCTACTACGGCACTCGATGTCACAATTGAAGCCCAGATTCTTGACTTAATGCGCAATCTACAGCATGAATTAGGCACAGCGATCCTCATGATCACCCATGATCTTGGGGTCATTGCGGAGATTGCGCGTAAAGTGGTGGTCATGTACGCTGGAAAGATTGTGGAACAAGCCCCTGTCGAACAGCTCTTTGCTGAGCCGAACCACCCGTACACGCAGGGCCTCCTGCAATCACTCCCACGCGTCGATAAAGATGCCATGGGCGCCAAAAGCCGTCTCCAGGAGATCCCCGGTATTGTTCCTAGCCTCCTCAATCTTCCCCAAGGGTGTAAATTTGCTTCGCGCTGTCCAAAAGTAATGCCCATATGTGAAGAAGAAGAGCCGCCTCTCGAGCAAGTTGCTCCGCAGCACCATTCGGCCTGCTGGCTGAATCACTAGGGACTACCATGGATACAGCCATAACCGACCGTCCTGAAGGAGAAGTACAGCATGGCTGAGACCCCATTGCTTGAGGTGAAACATTTGAAGAAGCATTTCCCTATCAAGGGAGGTGTGTTCTCCAAAACGATCGGGTATGTCTACGCTGTCGATGATATCAACTTCACCTTGGCCAAAGGGGAAACCCTCGGCCTGGTTGGGGAAAGTGGCTGTGGCAAATCGACCACTGGGCGCACGATCCTGCGGCTCATCGAACCGACGGACGGCGCAATTTATTTCGAGGGGCAGGACATTACCACGCTGGACAAGAGTGCGATGCGAGCGTTGCGCCGCGAGATGCAAATTATCTTCCAGGACCCCTACGCCTCGCTGAACCCGCGTATGACGGTGGGGAGTATCATTGGTGAACCTCTGGAAATCCACAAGATAGCGAAAGGCTCAGAGAAGGAGGAACGGGTCGCGTCACTCCTCCAGAAAGTTGGCCTGCGTGCTGAAGATATGCGCAAATACCCTCACGAGTTTAGCGGTGGACAACGGCAACGCATTGGCATTGCTCGGGCGCTTGCTCTCAACCCGAAGCTCATCGTGTGTGACGAACCGGTGTCAGCGCTTGACGTATCGATCCAAGCCCAAGTGATCAATTTACTCGAAGACTTGCAGGCAGAGTTTGGCCTTTCTTATCTCTTCATTGCGCACAATCTCAACGTTGTGGAACATATTAGTAACCGTGTAGCAGTAATGTACCTCGGCCAGATTGTCGAACTCGCTTCTGATGAAGAACTATACAAAAATCCGCAACATCCCTACACTGAAGCGTTGCTGTCGGCCGTGCCCATTCCTGATCCGACAGTCAAGAAAAAACGCATCATTCTCGAAGGCGATGTGCCGAGTCCTATCAACCCACCCAAGGGTTGTCATTTCCACACGCGTTGCATGTATAAAGAAAAGATTTGTGAGGAAGTCGAGCCGGAGTTCAAAGATATAGGGGGGGGGCATTGGGTTGCCTGCCATTTTCGGCCAGCACGGTAAGGCCAAAGCCGCTGGCCATACTCAGAGCTATCAGCATACAGATGGATCACTGTTGCCCACGAGCCTCGTGCCTGTCTACAATGGTCGTATATTCCTAACCTTGCGGTGTATATTCCCAGCGTACACAGCCTATCCTGGATATCATATTCTCATATCCAGTGTACAATATGCACAAGACTTGACTGATCACGTTCGTATGTGTATCTGTGTTGTCGAGGAGGTATCATCCTAGCATTGTGGTAAGCGCTGGTGAGTAAAGAGTAAGGGCGCTGCGGCGTGGACTCTGTGTTGTACGATGTGCCATGCATAGGAGACGACAAGGTCTGCTGCTCTGGTTGAGACACCGATCTACATCTGTCTGCAAGAGCTGCAAAGGAGAACGGCCATGAGGAAAATAGTACGGGAAAAACAGGTCGTGTTGGTGCTGCTTGCGGCAGTACTGGTGAGTATGTTTGCCGGAGCAGTGATGGCCAAACGGTTGCCATCCCAGGGTGGGATCTACGAGCAGCTCAAAGTCTTTACAGAAGCACTGTCGTATGTAGAATCTAATTATGTTGACGAAGTCGAACCTGAGAAAGCCATCCATGGCGCTATCCGTGGTATGTTACGGACTCTTGACCCGCACTCTTCCTTTATGCCACCAGATGTGTACCGCGAGATGCAAGTCGAAACCGAGGGACGTTTTGGGGGCTTAGGGATCGAGATCACCATGCGGGATGATGTGCTCACCGTGGTGTCGCCAATCGATGGCACCCCAGCTTTTCGTGCAGGTATCCAGCCGGGTGACCAAATTATCAAAGTGGATGGAGAGTCGACCAAGGAGATGTCCTTGGTCGATGCCGTGAAGAAACTCCGCGGTCCAGAAGGCAGTGCGGTGACTATTGCCATTTTCCGTCAGGGTTTTTCTGAACCGAAAGATTTCACCCTGAGCCGAGCTGTTATTCAGATCAAAAGTGTCCGCTGGACAAAGCTGCAAGATAATATTGGGTATGTCAAACTCCGTAGTTTTCACAAAACTACGGAAGAGGAGTTGGAGGAAGCTCTACGAGATCTCGGAGAGCAGCAGATCAAGGCCCTCGTCCTCGATTTACGCAACAACCCTGGCGGCCTTCTGGAGCAGGCTATTGCTGTTGCTAATGTGTTTCTCGATGGAGGCCAGTTGATTGTGTATACCAAGGGACGCCTCCCAAATCAGAATATGAAAGGCTTTGCGAAAAGTGAAGGCTTTCATGTGACGTACCCTGTAGCTGTGATCATTAATGGTGGCAGTGCCAGTGCCTCAGAAATCGTTGCTGGTGCTCTGCAGGATTTGAATCGCGCGACAGTGGTCGGTACACAAAGCTTTGGGAAAGGATCGGTCCAGACGATTATTCCCTTAAGCGATGGCTCAGGTTTGCGTTTGACCACTGCCAAGTACTACACCCCAAAAGGTGGCGAGATCCACGGTAAGGGCATTACCCCAGATATGGTAGTGGAGAAACCTCAAGAGGCGGAAAATCAGGAGAGTGAGCAAAAAGCCCCGCGTAGTCGACGCCAGATCGAATTGCCCGGGGATGACCTCTCGGACGACCCGCAGTTGCAGAAAGCGGTCGATTTTCTGAAAACTCGAGGGCAACAGGGCGGCAAATCTGTCAAGAAAGGTTAAGTGATTGCCGGGGATGTCCCATCACAATGTTGGTCATCCCCTTCCTGCCATTATATGGATGCTGCCACAGTCTTTATCTGCCATATGTCATGCTGGTACTAAAATGATATCTCTTGTGTCCTCACAGCCATATTTGGATGTTCAGGAGCTTCGCTGTGTTGATCTTAGGTATTGAAACGTCATGTGATGAAACTGCCGCTGCTGTGGTGGCTGATGGTATCGAGGTGCGGTCAAATATCATTGCCTCCCAGCATGCTATTCATGCTGCCTATGGCGGAGTGGTTCCAGAATTGGCTTGCCGGAGTCATATTGAGAATCTACAACCGGTGATCAACGCTGCCCTAGAGCAGGCTCATGTTACGCTTCACGAGATTGACGTCATTGCTGTCACGCAAGGGCCAGGCTTGGTCGGAGCGCTGTTAGTTGGTGTCTCTCTAGCGAAAGCCTTGGCCTATGGCTTGGGTAAACCACTCGTGCCCGTCCATCACCTGGAAGGGCACATCAGTTCGATTTATCTTGAATATCCCTCTGTGCCCTCTCCATATGTAGCGCTGGTTGTCTCAGGGGGACACTCCGATCTATACTATTGTCAACAACGGGGACACTATGTCGTGTTGGGACGTACCCGCGATGACGCTGCGGGGGAGTGTTTCGACAAGATTGCAAAAATGCTTCACCTAGGATATCCAGGGGGGCCTCTGGTCGATCGCTTAGCACAGCAAGGGGACTCGACAGCTCTACATTTCCCACGCGCAATGCTGGACAAAGAGACGTTCGATTTCAGTTTTAGTGGTGTGAAAACGGCTGTGCGTACCCATATGCTGCAGATGACTGATGTCCAGGGAACACGGTTTTTTCAGGATGACATGTTCTGGCCTCTCCCTGTATCACTTGAGTGGGAAAGATGTCGCAACAATATTCTGGCGAGTTTTCAACAAGCTGTCGTCGAGGTTTTGGTTGCAAAAACACGACGTGCAGTCGAACAAACTGAGGCTCGTGCTATTGTCGTAGTGGGTGGTGTCGCCTGTAATTCGACCTTACGGCAAGAGATGTGTAGAGTAGGAGAGAGGGAGGGAGTCCCTGTGTTCTTCCCATCCCCTATTTTGTGTACTGATAATGCTGCAATGATTGCGTGTGCTGCTGCGCATCGCTACCAGATGGCCCTTCAATACTATCATGGACAGTGTTTTCTCAAGCTGGACGCTCAGCCTAATCTCACACTGTCCAATGTGCATTCTTGCTGAAGCTTGAACTGCGATCATTTGAGAGATGAAATATCCACGGGTGGGCTCATGCCAAGGCAAAGGAGTAGAGGGTGCAATGCATTCGTAAGAGTATGATTACACTAGGTTTTGTATGGCTCATCACGAGTATGTGGATTGTCCAAAATGCCATGGGTACAGCGAATGTAGAGGCTGGAGGGAAACTCTATCAAGCCCGTTGCTCCCCATGTCATGGCCCCGACGGCAAAGCTGCGACACCCACAGCGCAAGCGTTGACCCCGAAACCTCGCGACCATACTGATGGTGCATACATGAACCAGCTCTCAAATGAACATCTTGCAAAAGTGATTAAAAATGGTGGCCCTTCGGTGGGGAAATCGCAAATTATGCCGGCTCACCCTGATTTGAATGATCAACAAATTGAGGACGTCATTGCTTTTGTTCGTGCACTCGCTGTCCCTCCCTATAGCGGGAAGTGAAAGGGGAGCATGTTCTATGCGCATAGTGTTGTTACAGCGTATAAGTCTTGTGTTGAGTCTGATATTATTGGGTTTAAGCTCGCCAGCTTGGAGTCAGTCTTGGCAAGACATCGCTGGTGAACTAATGAGCCCAGCATGCCCAGGGCGCACCTTGCTGAACTGTACAAGTAGCCAAGCTGAACAATGGCGTGAACTCATCCGTCAGAAATTAGTCCAAGGTGAATCCAAGGAGCAGATTCTACGCTACTTTGTCGATATCGGTGGCGAAGGCATTCTGGCGGCTCCGCCGAAAAAGGGTTTTGCTTTGACCGCTTGGCTTTTGCCATTGTTTGTCATGGTGAATGGAGCGGGATTAATTATTGTCTTGACTTGTAGATGGGCACAGAGACGCCCAAGAACAGATAGCTCCAACATGACGGGCTACAATGCTTCTGCTCCACCTTCTCAGCCATCCTCTGACCCGTACGTACACCGTCTGTATAGAGAACTCAAGGAGTTCAATGATTGAAGAGGAGATATCGCCGCGTCTCATCTCCTGACGATTCAGGCCAGGCTCCATTGTATGTCATGTAGTTCAAGCGGTGTGTTTTACCTCACCTCATATAGCTTCTTTAATGTCATGCCCGATTTTCAGATAGTAGGTAAAAGTTTCAGTAGGGGAATATCTTTAGAACGGTATGCGTTTTCTAAGGAGCCATCAATACAGAATGGGCCCTCGATATATATGGTGGTCATCCCTAGAGGACAAGAGTTATGCGTTTCCTAAGAACCTTCCTCTTATTTTGGCTAACTTGGAGCCTCTGGTCCTTCTCTCAAGTCGTAGCTCAAATATCTTTCAACGATCCATCCCAAATACTACCAGAAGTCAACGCATGGGTTGTAGCACAAGATCGTCAGCTTAGCAATACAGAGGAGTATACCTTGCGTATTGCTGTGATGATACCACCAAACCACCATGGATATCTTGATACAGGAGACGAGGGACTCTTCATCCCTCTTACTTTTGCGTTTCCTAGTCTAGAAGAGCAAGGGGCACATGTCATCATGCTATCTCATCCCACAGGCGAGCGGGATGAGATTGTACATGCCACAGTATTACGAGGCAGTGGAGAGTTTACGTTTCGCATTGAGGCAACCCAGACTACTTCTCTCCCTGTAGAAACATTGTCATTGACCTTCCGCTATCAAATCTGTAACGATGTGACTAAGCTCTGTTATCCTCCTCAAGAGCTTACGGTCCCCCTACACTCTGTTCCTTTAGAGAGATCTCAGCGCCCCATTTCTGTCACCGCAGTGAGACAATCGCCTACGTCATTAACCCTCAATGAACATATTACGGCGCTCTTTAGAAGCCGCACAGACAATCTTTTCTTGACCTTTGGCGTTGCCTTAGTTGCTGGACTACTCGCATCAGTGACGCCGTGTGTTTATCCCATGCTTCCTATAACCGCAGCGATTTTCGCAGCCCGCGGAGAGGGGTCACGGCGGCGTAGCCGACTGCACGCGATTATCTATTTCATAGGCATTATATGTTTTTACACATTATTAGGGTTAATGGCTGCAACAACGGGTACGGCCATTTCAGTAATAATGACCAATCCTTGGGTGCATCTTGGTTTTGCGGTGCTCTTCACTTACCTCGGTTTGAGCATGCTTGGCTTGTATAATTTCCAGTTGTTCTCATCGCTTATGGAGAAACTGGACATGTTTGCCAGTCATGTAGGAGGTTTCTCGGGGACCTTCTGCATAGGAGTAACTACAGGTCTCGTTGTCTCACCATGTGTCGGTCCAATTACAGGAGCCATTTTACTGGACATTACCGGACAAGTTGCGGGTGCCGATACTTCCATTGGTTCTGCAGCAAGTGGTATTCTGCTGCGCGGTGTTATTTTGATGACGAGCTTTGGCCTCGGATTAGGCATCCCTTTTCTACTCATTGGCTTGCTGAGCAGCAAATTACCCTCTGCTGGCACTTGGCTTACAAAAACGAAATATCTCCTCGCTCTCCCCACCCTTTACTTTGCATACACATATTATGCGAAAGGGATGGAAATCGCTGCAATTCCGCTCAATGTGGCGCATATTATTCTCATAGGTATTGTCGCTCTTGGTACTGCATTCTTCCTTGGAATCTTTCATCCTTTTCATAACAAGCCCCTGAAACGTGCCAGCAGCTACATTTTACTGATCATAGGTATAATCTCGCTGTACAACGGCCTGATACGATCAGGGCTCGCAACTCTTCAAGGGTTACACATAAGGTCACAAGCCGGTGCTTCCAGTGCAGAATCTTCAGTTGAAGTAGATGCAAATCTGCAATGGTTGCGTGACTTTTCCTTTGCACAACAGCGTGCCAAAGCTGAACAAAAGCCCATATTTATAGACTTTTATGCGACGTGGTGTGCTAACTGTAAAGCCTTCCAGGATTTGGCTGTGAGTGACGTTCAGTTGAATACCGCACTCCGCACAGCAATCCTGGTAAAAATTTATGATACCGACATCGTTTTCCGGACCCTACAACAAGATGCACGTTATCCTGAACTCAGAGGAATAGGAGGACAGCCTCTTTTACCGTTATTTGCGATCTATTCTACTCAGGGAGTTCTTGTCTGGAAAGGGCAAGACTACCAAGCTATACATACTATGGTCGCTCAACTCGAACACGCCAAACGTGTTGCAATACCGTGAACCAACAGTATGACACCGTAGACCTAGGCATCCCTCTATCTCGCTTACCGGACTGCGTCTTTATTCTCTTATTGTTTGCGGGATTGCTCGTACTGTGGACTGAAGTCCCTGGTATATGTCAATCCAGCGCACCGCTCCGGCCACATCCATCCACATCAACAATGACAGCTGTGGAATCTCCTGGCTTTTTGGCTGATCAACTCCTCGTGTTTGCCGAACATTTGATGCGAGGAGGGGAATACTTCCGCGCAATCACAGAGTATCGCCGTTTTCTATTTTATTACCCTGCTGATCCACGCTGCGCCATGGTGCATTTCTCCATTGGCTTAGCATTCTATCGAGGGGAAAGCTATGTGTATGCTCTTCAAGCCTTTCAAGAAGTTACCCAACGCTACCCGAACACTGCCTATGGGAAACAGGCGTGGCTATGGCAGGGTGAAAGCTTTGCCAGACAGGGGCAATACGCTGCTGCAGAGCAACTCTACACAGAGATTACAGAACGTTTTCCTCACGATGCCTTAGGGCAACACGCACGCTATCAGCGTGCGTGGACCCTACTATTTCGGCGTCAATGGCGTGATGCTGCGGCACAGTTCCAACAAGTTTCCCCCAATAGCGATCTGTATCAGAGTGCTCAGTTATTAGCCCAAGAGGCTCTGGTAGGTGAGCATCTACCCACAAAATCTCCAGTGCTTGCTGGTATTTTATCAGGGCTTCTTCCTGGCAGCGGTCAACTCTACAACGGACGTCTGGGGGATGCTCTACTAGCTTTTTTATTGAATGGTCTGTTTGTTGTGGGAACTGTCGAAGCCGTGCACAGCAATAAACCTGCTGTCGCAGGTATTCTCAGCTTTTTTGAGGCTGGTTGGTATACGGGGAATGTCTATGGGGCTGTCAATGGTGCCCACAAGTACAAGCGCCACACTACTGAGACATTTTTACGCAACTTGGACAATAATTTCCACCTTGGATTGCCTGAGCCTCGTCAAACTCATATGTTTGGTGCACAATTCAGCCTTGGTTTTTAAGCCACAGCTTTTCTCGCAACCTGAGATGATAAAGCTCCTACACATCAGCCATCCGCCTTACTTGTCAGGGGTAGAATGATCAACGAGTTCCATAATGACTACAGGCGCATTATCACCGTGGCGGAAGCCCATCTTCATGATACGTGTATATCCTCCAGGGCGATCACGATAGCGGGGTGCTAACTCATCAAAAACTTTCTTCACTATTGTACGGCTCCGCACTTGTCTAGCGGTTAGACGACGTGCATGTAGATCGCCACGCTTCCCCCACGTTATAATCCGATCCACCAAACCCCGTACCTCTTTTGCCTTTGCTTCCGTTGTCTGCACACGTCCATTTGTAAGTATAGAAACAGCCAGGTTACACAGTAACGCTTTACGATGGCTGCTCTTACGATGTAGGGACCTACCTTTTTTGAGGTGACGCATAACCTTTCCTCCCCTTACGAAAATGGAGTTACTCCTTTTTTGCCCCCTGCCACTCAAGCCCGTCAAGATTCATACCAAGGCTGAGCCCCATACTCGTCAGAATTTCTTTGATCTCATTGAGCGATTTCCGACCGAAATTGCGGGTTTTGAGCATCTCTGGCTCATTTTTCTGGACGAGTTCACCTATGGTCTTGATATTGGCGTTCTTCAGACAGTTATAGGAGCGTACTGATAACTCCAGCTCATCCACACTGCGATTCAAATTTTCCACCAACTTCTGCCGCTCTTCATCTACTTCTGGCACTTCCTGCACTATATCTTCATGGAAGCTGACAAAGATCTGTAGATGGTCTTTCAGTATCATAGCAGCTTGAGAGACCGCATCTTCAGGATGGATACTACCATTGGTCTGCACCTCAAGGATCAAACGATCGTAATCCGTTGATCGTCCAACGCGCGTATTTTCTACATGATATACCACCTTTCTAATAGGAGAGAAGGCTGCATCGAGGGGGATAATCTGAGGATCAACGATAGATTGAGCATGACGCTCGGCTGTCAGATAGCCACGGCCAAGTTCCACATCCATGACCATGCTGAGCGTTGCATCTTTGCTGAGTGTTGCGATATGGAGCTCAGGGTTGAGAATTTCAATATCAGCATCAGTTGTAATATGCTTCGCTAATACTTCGCCTGGGCCACTTGCCTCTAGGAAAAGCTGCTTAGGCTTTTCCACATGCATTTTCAGGAGCAACTCCTTCAGATTGAGGATAATTTCTGTCGTATCCTCTAAGACACCAGGAATGGTTGAAAACTCGTGATAGACTCCCTGGATTTTAACTGTCGTTACAGCAGCTCCTGTCAAAGAGGAGAGTAAGACACGGCGTAAAGCATTGCCAATTGTCACCCCAAAACCACGCTCAAACGGTTCGGCGATAAAGCGCCCATACGTATCACTTAAGGAGTCCCGCTCACTCTCAATCCGCTTAGGTTTTTGAAAGTTAGCCCACATTGTTTTCATAGCCAGAGAATCCTCCGCAGGAAATACCTACCGCTTGCCTTGTAAGTAATACAAAACAGAGTAAATACAAGATGGAAGTAGGAGGATAAGACACCCACTAGCTATTTTGAGTAGAGTTCCACAATAAGTTGCTCGTGAAATGGCATCGTGAGGTCATGTCGTTTTGGTAAAGCTTGGACCACTCCGCGCATATTCTCAGAGTCTACATGAATCCACGCAGGAATTTGCTTCTGGCTCAGACGTTCCATGGCACTACGTACCATATCGAGTTCCCGACTTTTTTCGCGTGGCTCCACGATATCGCCTTGCTTGATAAGAAATGTTGGAATATCTACACGCCGGCCATTGACACGTATATGCCCATGATAGACCAGTTGACGTGCCTGTGCACGCGAATCAGCAAACCCCATCAGGTAGACTACGTTATCGAGACGCCGCTCGAGTAATACCAGTAATTCAGAACCTGTCACTTCCTTCGAACTCGCGGCTTTCTGGAAATAGCGACGGAACTGCGACTCCAGCACCCCATACGTACGTTTGACTTTTTGCTTCTCACGCAGTTGTAGACCATACTCGGACAATTTAGTACGCCGTTGCCCGTGTTGGCCAGGGGCGTAATTGCGCTTACTGATCGCACACTTATCACTTAAACAGCGCTCTCCTTTCAGAAAGAGTTTCATATTTTCCCGGCGACACAGACGGCAGACAGCGTCAGTATATCGTGCCACGTTAAACTTATCCTCCCTAGTATGCTGGTAAGTGATATGACTCTAGACGCGACGTCGCTTTGGTGGACGTGGGCCATTATGTGGGATGGGTGTCACATCACGGATCATGCTGACTTCCAATCCAGCTGACTGCAATGCCCGTATAGCCGCTTCACGGCCTGAACCTGGCCCCTTAACCAAGACATCGACCTTCCTCATACCTTGGTCAATAACTTTACGCGCAACCTGTTCTGCAGCGGTTTGTGCAGCAAATGGAGTTCCTTTACGGGAACCTCGGAAACCTTGTCCCCCAGAACTGGCCCAGGCCAACGCATTACCACCCATATCAGTAATCGTGATAACTGTATTGTTGAAGGTTGACTGGATGTGGGCAATACCTTCCACCACAGTACGACGCTCACGTCGCCTTTTACTATCCTTCCGTCTAGATTCCGCCATGTTCATCCTCTACTTTTTGCTTTTTCTCCCAATGGTCCGCCGAGGTCCTTTACGTGTCCGTGAGTTTGTACGCGTACGTTGCCCTCGCACAGGTAAACCGCGTCTATGCCGCAAACCACGGTAGGAGCCGATATCCATCAAGCGCTTGATGTTCATCGCCAATTCACGGCGCAAATCACCTTCAACAGTATATTGCTGCTCGATTGTCTCGCGCAACCGTGTAATCTCGTGCTCTGTTAAGTCCTTTACGCGCGTATCGGGGTTAATAGTGGTAGCCTGTAAAATCTTCTTTGACGAAGGCAATCCGATACCGTAGATGTAGGTCAAAGCAATTTCGACCCGCTTGTCATTAGGGATGTCGGCCCCTGCTACACGCGCCATTGTCTACCCCCTTAGTCAATCTATCCCTGACGTTGTTTGTGACGCGGATTTTCACAAATAACTCGTAACACACCTCGCCTACGTAGGATTTTACACTTAGCGCAAATCGTTTTGACTGATGCACGCACTTTCATACCATTCTTTCCACATCTATATTACAACTTATAGCATAACGGATTATAGCCCTATTTAAAACGATAGACAATACGACCACGAGTTAGATCATATGGTGACAATTCAAGCTTCACCTTGTCACCAGGAAGTATCCTAATAAAATGCATTCGCATCTTCCCAGAAATATGGGCGAGCACCATATGACCATTCTCGAGCTCGACTTTGAACATAGCATTTGGTAACGGTTCAACCACCGTACCTTCTACAGCGATAATTTCTTCTTTTTCCATAAGTTCCTGGTTGCTACCAATCAAGGGTAGCTGAGGATAATACCCCCATGCTCGGCGACAGTAATAGTATGTTCGAAATGTGCTGAGAGCCTACCATCTACAGTAACAACTGTCCAGTTATCCTGCAAAATTTGCACATCAGACGTCCCCACGTTGACCATGGGCTCAAGGGCCAACACCATACCAGGTCGCAAGCGTGGTCCGCGTCTAGGAGGACCGAAATTCGGTACTTGTGGTTCTTCGTGCAAGGCCGTTCCAATGCCATGCCCCACAAAAACTTTCACCACAGAATAACGGCGCTGTTCGGCAAAAACCTGGATAGCGTGTGAAATATCAGAGAGGTAATTACCGATTTTTGCTTGTGCAATGCCCACGCAGAGCGCCTCTCTTGTGGTATCTATAAGCTGCTGTGCCTCCTCTGTAATAGGATCAACCGCAAAAGTAATCGCATGATCACCATAATATCCGTCGACAATGGCACCGCAGTCAATGCCAATAATATCTCCCTCTACAAGCTTACGTTTCTTGGAAGGAATCCCATGAACCACTTCAGAATTAATTGATGTACATAATGTAGCTGGGAAGCCACGATAACCTTTAAATGCGGGAAGACCTCCACACTTCCGGATGTAAGTTTCCGCTACTCTATCCAACTCAGCTGTGGTGACCCCAGGTTGAATCATTGGAGTAATATGTTGCAACGTTGCAGCTGCAAGTTGGGCACTGACTTGAATTTTGGTGATTTCCTGTGGAGAGCGACAGATGATCATAATATTTCACAAAACTGCTATAATACATTGCGATATATCGTCAATCGTTCCTACCCCTACAATACAACGCAACAGACCCTGCTGACGGTAATAGTCTATGAGAGGTGCCGTTTCACGCTGGTACACCTCAAGCCTGTGGCGAATAGCTGCATCCGTGTCGTCGTGTCGTCCTTCAAGCTGACGACGCCCGGTTAGGCGTTGCAACAATTCTTCCGCGGAAACTTCAATACTGATCACATGCTCAATAGGTCGATTTTGTTCTTTAGAGAGCTGTGTCAGAGCTTCCGCCTGGGCCAAAGTGCGCGGGAAGCCGTCCAGAATAAAACCGTGATTGGTATCGTCCTGAGCTAGGCGTTCTCGCACGATACCAATGATTATCTCATCCGGCACTAAAGCCCCACGGTCCATATAGCCCTTTGCTTCTAATCCCAACGGTGTTTCCTGATGCACTGCCGCTCGAAGGATATCGCCGGTGGAGATCTCTGGGATATTGTATCGTGCGCTGAGCCGATGTCCTTGCGTCCCCTTCCCTGCTCCAGGTGGGCCCAAAAGAATCAAATTCATCATCCGGTCTTCCTGTACAAGAGCTATGGCTATCTACGTCCCTTAATGCGCCCTTTCTTGATGAAGCTCTCATAATGGCGCATGACGAGATGCGACTCAACCTGTTGCATAGTATCCATAGCTACTCCTACCACAATGAGTAAACCTGTACCTCCAAAGAAAAACGGTACATGAAAAAATTGGACGAGGTAGGTTGGCAAAATAACGATAAACGACAGGTAGAGTGCACCAACCAAGGTAAGACGCGACAAAGTTCGGTCAATATACTCCGCAGTCTTTTTCCCCGGGCGAATACCAGGCACAAACCCACCATACTTACGCATGTTGTCAGCGACGTCAGCTGGATTGAAAATAATCGCAGTATAAAAATATGCAAAGAAAATAATCATTAGAACACTCAAGACAGAATACAAGATCGTTCCCGGAGAAAGCTGCTGCACGATTGTTTCGAGAATACCACCTGGATGCTTACCACCCACAAATTGAGCAATTGTTGCCGGGAAAACCATAATAGATGAAGCGAATATGGGTGGGATAACTCCTGAAGTGTTAATTTTCAGAGGGAGATGGGTGCTTTGCCCACCATACATGCGGCGTCCAACCACACGTTTCGCATATTGGATGGGAATGCGACGGTGCCCTGCCTCCATAAATACAATAGCTGCGACGACAGCCACCATGAGCACAAGCACCCCTAAGAACAGAAAGGGGCTCATTTCGCCCAAGCGCAATTGGGTCCACGTATGGCCTATGGCAGAAGGCATGCGCGCGACAATTCCCGAAAAGATAATCAGTGAGATACCATTGCCAATGCCCCGCTCAGTGATTTGCTCCCCTAGCCACATGATGAATGTAGTGCCTGCCGTCAAGGTCAGCATCGTCATGAGACGAAATGACCAGCCGGCATGTAGAACAATCGCTGTACCGCCTACCTCCATGTGCTCCAAACCGATAGCAATACCCAACCCTTGGATCATGCTCAACACAACAGTTCCATAACGGGTATATTGATTGATTTTCTTACGCCCCGGCTCCCCTTCTTTCTTCAGTTTTTCCAGATAAGGAACAACTACAGTGAGCAATTCGAGAATGATGGAAGCACTGATATAGGGCATGATCCCAAGAGCAAAGACAGCCATCTGCTCAAGGGCACCACCAGAGAACATGTTGAAGAAACCGAGGATCGTTCCCCGCACGCTTTCGAAGTAGCGCGCTAATGCCTGACTATCAATACCTGGGGTTGGAATAAAGGCACCTACACGGTACACAGCCAGTAGTCCAAAGGTGTACAAGATCCGCTTTTTCAATTCGGGAATTTTAAAAACATTTTGAATCCCATCGATCACGCCGATTGCTCCTCTGCTGTACCACCAGCAGCCATAATCTTTTGTTTGGCGACCTTGCTAAACTTATCTGCCTGTACAGTTAGGGGGACCGCCAGCGCTCCATCTCCCAGTATTTTGATAGGTTTGCCCAGTGACTTGACTTTCCCTGTATGTTGCAACAGCTCACGCGTGACCACGGTGTGCGCTTCAAAACCATGGAGGTCTTTGACATTGACAATTTGATAGACGATTTTGAATATATTGGTGAAACCGCGCTTCGGTAAGCGCCGTTGCAGCGGCATCTGCCCACCTTCAAAGCCAGGGGCAGGCTTGCCTCCCGACCGTGCTTTCAGCCCCTTATGGCCCCGCGAGGCCGTTTTGCCATGTCCTGAACCTGGTCCACGGCCTACGCGCTTACGCGGCTTCACTGCACCCGCCGACGGACGCAGCGTATTCAGTGTCGTCATAGTATTTTCTCCAGCATGAGAGCTGTCTCTTTAGCCTTCAACACGTACCAGGTGTTTCACTCTGTAGATCATACCTCGGACTTGTGGTGTATCCGGAAGTTGCACGCTCTGCTGTAGCTTGGTCAAACCCATGCCACGCAGGACCAATCGTTGCTTCTCAGGGCGCCCAATCATACTACGTACCAATCGTACTGTAACCTTCAATGCCTCAGCCATCTTTGCCCCCTAAACCCGCAGTGCTTCACGTTGCTTCCCACGCCCCCGAGCAATCTCACGTTTGCTACGCAACTGCACTAAGCCCTCCACAGTCGCTTTGACGACATTGTGGGGGTTATTTGTACCGAGCGATTTCGTGAGCACATCAGCCACACCTGCAGCTTCCATGACAGCACGTACCGGCCCCCCCGCAATAATCCCTGTTCCACGCGCTGCTGGCTTGAGCATCACCTTTCCAGCGCCATAGTGTCCTAGCACACTATGCGGAATCGTAGTGCCAGCCAGGGCGATCGTCTGTAAACTTTTTTTGGCTTTGTCTATCGCCTTGCGAATCGCTTCGGGCACTTCATTGGCTTTCCCTAGACCAATACCAACGCGACCAGCACGGTTACCAACCACCACTAGGGCACTGAAGCTGAAACGTCTCCCACCCTTCACGACCTTTGCTACCCGATTCACATGGACAATCTTGTCAATATATTCGGTCTGTTCAGCCAAGTCCTCAGCCACCCTTGCTCCCTCGGCCTATCGTGTGCCTACACACGTGTTAGAATTGCAGCCCTTTTTCTCGTGCACCAAGCGCAACAGCTTTCACACGACCGTGGTAGAGAAAGCCATTACGATCAAAGACTACCTGCTGCACACCATGTTGCAGCGCTTTTTCTGCCACCATTTGTCCGACAAGTGTTGCGCCTGCTACATTTCCCCCTCTCTGGCCAGTTGCTCGGAAATCCTTGCTGAGACTTGAAGCAGCAACCAAAACACAGTTGGCAGTATCGTCAACGACTTGTGCATAGATATGCTTGGCGCTACGAAAGACCGAGAGACGCGGCCGTTCTGGAGTCCCTTGCACCTTCCGACGGACGCGACGCTGCCGTATCTTGCGCGCCCGACTTTTTTCCTCTGGCTTTCCCATAGACGCTATGACTTACCCTCCTTGCGGCGAATCGTTTCAGTTACGTACTTAATACCTTTGCCCTTGTAGGGCTCGGGTTTCCGTACAGAACGAATATTTGCTGCGACCTGCCCCACCAATTCCTTATCAATACCCCGCACGGTGATGATGGTGCGGTTCAATTCAAATTCAAGTCCTTCAGGGGCTTCATATGTGATCGGATGTGAATGACCAAGTTGCAGAGTGAGTGTTTTCTGCTGCACCTGTGCTCGGAATCCAGTCCAAACGATCTCAAGCTGTTTTTCGAACCCTGCTGTTACGCCAACAATCATATTGTAGAGCAAGGTTCTACTCAAGCCGTGCAAGGACTTGTCCAGCTTTGCATCGCTACGACGTGCAACCTCTATCGTCGTACCATTACGATGCATGAGCACCCGTGGATGCAACTGGCGGCGTAAAAGCCCTTTGGGCCCCCTGACTTCCACATGGTTATCTTCCCCGATGTGCACCTCAACTCCCGGAGGTACAACAATTGGTACTCGCCCGATGCGCGACATCGTATCACCTTTCCTCATGGGCTACCACACGAAGCAGAGCACTTCCCCTCCTACATTTTCCGCCATGCACTGTTGGTCAGTTAAAATCCCTCTGGAAGTGGAAATAATAGCAATGCCTGCGCCCTCCAATACCTTTGGCATTTCTTGGCAAGAGACATAATGACGCTTGCCGGGCGTACTAATTTTCCTCAAACCGCGGATGACACTCGTATTCGTAGCATCATACTTCAATGTAATGCCTAATAATCCCTGCGGATGTTCTGCCTTATCCACACGAAAGTCGTGGATATACCCCTCTTCTTGCAGGACACGGGCAATCTCTTGTTTCATACGGGACGCCGGTATATGAACTCTCTCATGGCGAGCCGCCAGAGCATTACGCATACGTGTTAACATATCAGCGATTGGATCGGTCATCATACGTGTGCTACTCCACAACGGATATACTCACCGCAGGAGACTACCAGCTCGACTTTACCACCCCTGGAATCTCGCCTCGTAGGGCGTAGCTACGAAAACAAATACGACACATGGCAAATTTTCGTAGATACCCACGAGATCTTCCACACACACGACAGCGGCTATACTGACGTACCGCGAATTTCGGTGTCCTGTTGGCCTTATTGATGAGTGATTTTTTTGCCATACTCCTTTTTCCGTTCCAAGCTTAGCTTCGGAATGGCATGCCAAGAAGCCTCAGCAGCTCCCTACCTTCCGCATCGGTCTTGGCTGAGGTTACAACGGTGATCGCTAGCCCTTTGATACGCTCCACCTTGTCATAGTCTACCTCGGGGAAGATCACCTGCTCCTCAACACCCAAGGTATAATTCCCACGCCCATCGAAAGCATTGCTTGTCACACCACGGAAGTCGCGCACGCGGGGTAAAGCGATATTGACTAACCTATCAAAAAAATCATACATACGGTCTTTGCGTAGGGTCACTTTCACCCCAATCGACATCCCTTCACGCAGCTTGTATACAGCAATAGATTTCCGCGCCTTCGTAATCACTGGCTTTTGCCCAGAGATAGCGGCAAGCTGTTCCACGCCAGCATCTAAGAGCTTGGAATTCTGAATAGCCTCCCCAAGTCCCATATTCAAAACAACCTTTTCCAAGCGTGGAACCTGCATGACATTACGATAACCAAAGCGCTGCTGTAATACTGGTATGACCTCCTGCCTATAATATTGATGCATGCGTGCAACGTAGGCCATGAGATCTCTAACTCCCTTCTCTTCCCCCTGCCATACTTATTTATCGAGGAGTTCACCACATCGACGGCATATACGTACTTTTTTCTTATCCTCCAAGACACGGTGCCCAACGCGTACGCCACGTTCACATTTACTGCAAATGAGCATCACATTCGAAATATGCAATTTCCCCTCATGCTCAATAATTCCGCCCTGTTGCATTTGTCGCGTGGGACGAGTATGTCGCTTGACCATGTTGACACGCTCGACAGTCAAACGGCCCTCTTGGGGAAAAACGCGCAATACTTTGCCTTGTTTCCCACGATCTTTACCAGCGATAACTTTAACAAAATCGTCCTTTTTAATATGCCCTGGTGTTTGTAGAACAACTTTTGCGCGTGCCATACAGTTTTTCCCTTGCTGTCTTTGCTTCTAAGGGCTTTTAGAGCACTTCTGGGGCCAGTGAAATGATTTTCATAAAGCCCTTGGCACGTAGTTCACGCGGTACTGGACCAAAGATGCGTGTTCCTACAGGCTCGCCAGCGTCATTAATGATGACTGCAGCATTATCGTCAAAGCGGATATAGGTGCCATCCGTACGGCGAATTGCCTTGCGTGTCCGCACAATAACAGCACGACGGACATCTCCCTTCTTCACCGCCCCATTGGGTAAGGCTTCTTTCACCGACACCACTACCACATCGCCGACGCTCGCATAGCGCCGACGGGTTCCCCCCAAAACGTGAAAACACTTCACTCTACGCGCTCCAGAGTTGTCGGCTACCGTGAGCAGAGTCTCCGTTTGGATCATACGCTCAACTCCTCACGCCCTGCGAGTGGGGCAACATTCGCTCCAGCCTGACGCCGTACGACTTCTAACAGGCGCCAGCACTTCGTCTTGCTCAGCGGTCGTGTCTCAATAATACGCACGATATCCCCAATCTGACATTGATTGTGTTCGTCATGCGCATGAAATTTTTTACTACGTTTGACTACCCGCTCATACATAGGATGACGCACACGGCGCTCGACTTGTACTGTGATAGTCTTGTACATGCGATTACTAATCACTTCTCCCAGCAATACTTTCCTTCGACCCTCTGCCATATCCTGCTACCTTATGCGTCCTATGGGGTGGCCTGCAGTTGACGCTCGCGTTGCACCGTTTTGACGCGTGCAATATCTCGCCGCACGGCAGTAATACGCCCTACATTTTCAATCTGACCAGTCGCTAATTGAAAACGGAGGTTAAAGAGCTCTTCAATCAACTCCTGGTGTTTATGCTGCAACTCTGCAGAATTGAAATCACGTACTTCGCGTGCCTTCATGCGATTGCCTTCCCCTTTTACATCTTTGCCAAAAAGCGGGTAGCAATAGGGAGTTTATGGGACGCCAGGCGCATAGCCTCGCGTGCAACACTCTCATCAACACCATCCATCTCGTAGAGAATAAGACCAGGTCTCACGACAGCGACCCAAAACTCTGGACCTCCCTTCCCTTTGCCCATACGCGTCTCCGCCGGTTTTTTGGAGACCGGTTTGTCAGGGAAGACCCGAATCCAGACTTTGCCACCACGACGGACGTGGCGGGTCATCGCTATACGGCCAGCCTCGATTTGCCGGCTTGTAATCCATGCGGGTTCAATAGCCTGTAACGCATATTGCCCGAAACTGATCTCATTCCCGCGACTTGCCTTGCCAGTCATCCGGCCTCGGTGCTGTTTACGAAATTTCGTCTTTTTCGGCATCAACATGGCTCAGGCACCCCTCGTTAGCGGCGTCCACGCGTACGTGGTTCAGGCATCACAGCGACTTCTTCGGCAGGAGCGACAAACTCCCCTTTATAAATCCACACCTTTACCCCGACCTGACCATAGGTCGTCTTCGCTTCAGCAAAACCATAATCAATATCTGCCCGCAGGGTGTGGAGTGGCACACCACCTTCACGATACCACTCACGCCGCGCCATCTCCGCCCCAGCAAGACGTCCCGACGACTCAATACGAATCCCTTTCGCACCAAAACGTAGGGCTGAGGTAATGGCTTTTTTCATGGCTCTTCGGAAGGCCACACGACGCTCAAGTTGCAAAGCAATATTTTCGGCAACGAGCTGCGCATCAATTTCCGCCTTACGGATTTCTTTAATATTGATGGCCACTTGCTTCCGCGTCAGATCTTGCAATTCGTTTTTTAACTTATCCACTTCTGCCCCGCGCTTCCCAATGATAATGCCGGGACGTGCAGTGTAAATGTTAATCTTTGCCCGGTTTGCAGCACGCTCTATCTCTACCTTCGAAATCCCTGCATGATAAAGCCGCGTCTTAATATGGCGGCGAATCATCAAATCTTCGTGCAACAAATCGGCATAATTTCGTTTTGCGTACCAGTTCGATTGCCAGGTTTTATTAATCCCCAGTCGAAATCCTATTGGGTGAACTTTCTGTCCCACAATATCCCCCTTTTGTGCCTCAGTGCTGACGACTCTCTGTGTGTGGAATGTGCAAGTATGTAGGCGACTATGGGGTATCCCCCACACGCAAGATAATCCGAATGTGACTGGTACGCTTCCGAATTGGCGTCGCTCGCCCACGCGCCCGTGGCATGAAGCGTTTGAGCATTGGCCCTTCATCAACCATGATACGATCAATGACTAAGGTATCAACGTCGCTTATACCATCGTTCTCCGCGGCATTAGCTACTGCAGATTTTAAGAGCTTCTGGACCGGCAGAGCTGCCTTTTTACGGGTAAACCCCAAGATACTGAGCGCCTGGCTTACGCTCTTCCCGCGCACCGTATCCACGACCATTCGTACCTTACGCGGAGAGATGCGAATGTGTGTTGCGCTTGCTTTCATCACCACGTTCCTTTCCGCTATCTCTCGGCTTATCTCTTGAGCTATTTCAGCCCCGTTGTCCGCTTCGTCATACCGCTATGGGCACGGAACGTCCGCGTCGGCGAAAATTCTCCCAGTTTGTGTCCTACCATATTTTCAGTAACATACACCGGGACAAATCTTTTGCCATTATGAACAGCAATAGTATGTCCCACCATCTCTGGGAGAATTGTCGAGCGTCGTGACCATGTCCGAATAGCCCGTTTCTCCCCGCTGTTCTCCATAGCCAGGATCTTGTCTAGAAGATGCGCATCAACAAATGGCCCTTTTTTTACAGAACGTCCCATCGCTCCATGCTCCTGAGTCTTCTCCCAACCCCCTCTATTTCCGCCGCCGCACAATAAACTTACTCGTGCGCTTATTGCGTCGCGTTTTGTATCCCTTCGTTGGTACTCCCCACGGCGTAACTGGATGACGTCCACCTGAGGTCTTACCTTCTCCTCCACCGTGTGGATGGTCCACAGGATTCATCGCCACCCCGCGTACCCGTGGACGTCTACCTAACCAACGCGCCCGCCCAGCCTTACCAATGGACACATTTTCATGGTCAGCATTCCCCACCTGACCTATCGTAGCCCGGCATGAGGTCAAGACCAAGCGCATTTCGCCCGATGCCAAACGTACCTGGGCGTACTTACCATCACGTGCCATTAGCTGCGCCGCTGCACCAGCACTGCGGACGAGCTTTCCTCCTCTCCCTGGAGCAAGTTCAACGTTATGAATCGTTATACCTAAAGGCATATCTTGCAAAGCCATAGCATTGCCTGGACGGATATCTGCCTGCCGCCCTGACATGACGGTATCACCTATTTGGAGACCGACAGGGGCAAGAATATAACTTTTTTCACCATCTGCATAATGTAACAAGGCTATACGTGCCGAACGGTTTGGATCGTATTCAATGGTAGCAACTTTGGCTGGGACACCATCCTTCATACGCTTAAAATCGATCACACGATAGCGTTGTTTATGCCCGCCCCCACGATGCCGGCTTGTAACCCGCCCGTTATTATTGCGCCCGCCCGTCTTCTTGATCGTGCCTAATAGACTACGTTCAGGCGTCGTTGACGTAATCTCTGCAAACGTACTAACCGTCTGAAAACGCCTCCCAGGAGACGTGGGCTTATAACTACGGATTGCCATGATCCCAGTCCTCGCTAGACACCTTCAAAGAAAGTGATGGTATCACCTTCTCGCAAGGTTACATAGGCCTTCTTCCAGTCGGAACGAACGCCCTTGCGTCCGCCGCCGGAGCCTCGCCGCGGCTCTGCCCTATCTGGCCCGGCGCGTTTACCCGATCGAAAGCATATCGATTCATCCTCAGAGCCGTTAGGACGGCAGTCAACCCGTAGAGGAGTTCTCTCCATGGCTACCACTGTTGCCGGCTGTGCCGCCGCGGCTGTTACGTTTCCTCTTATCCCAGAAGCAGCCGCAAACGTACACGGCTTGCAAGAGAGAATCGCGCGCGCGACGGAAACTCTCAGCCTCGAAAGGACCGA
>Ga0137403_10002339_pt1 | contig 23290 bp, 15 predicted proteins | sample CZOMad2_1_16fung_FD_122057 | JGI IMG/M metagenome (GOLD analysis project Ga0137403, IMG submission 122057) | Vadose zone soil fungal communities from Angelo Coast Range Reserve, California, USA - CZOMad2_1_16fungal (Hybrid Assembly) | ecosystem: Environmental > Terrestrial > Soil > Vadose zone...
CTCCGATGTACTTGCTCGTGACCGAGGCAAGATCGACGCGGTACAGCGGCAGTCCGAGCCGCGTGGCCAGCCATCCGACCGCGAGCGTCTTGCCGGTTCCCGAGGGGCCGTAGAGCAGCGCGCGCGCACCCGGCTTGTGCCGCGCGCGCGTGGCCGGCCCGAGTCTGTCCGCGAGAACGTCGCGCCCGGTGCAGCGGAACGAGAGCGTTTCCAGCTCAGCGCGCAGCGACGGCGGAAGCACCAGGGCCTCGTCGGCGATCGGGTCCGGAAGCAGCTCCGCGAGCGTCCCGAGATCGGCGGCCGCCCCGATGCGTCCCGCCTGCGCCACATCCTCCGGGGTCAGGTCGTTGCGACCGGCGAGCGCCGCCTGGAAGCGCCCGGCGCGGGCAAGTCCCTGGATGCGTGCCGCCGAATGGCGGAACGCCTGGCCGACGCTGTCGGCGAGTCGCGCTCCGCCGGTCGCAGCGCGCCACAGCTCGACGCGCTCGTCGGCCGTTGGCGGCGGTACGCGCCAGTTTGCGGCCGGCTCGCCGTCGAACTCGAAGCCGCCGTCGGGACCGGTCGCGACTAGGATCGGTCCGCGATAGCCGGGCAGCGCCGGTACCACGCGACGCTCGCCGGGAGCCAGCTCGGCGCAGTACACCGGCAGGCGACCGGTCAGCATCAACCACGGCCCCATGCCCGATGCCGCTTCGCCGGAGAAGAACGCCGGCTCCGCGCGCATGGCCGTGGCGATCGCTAGCGCGACCGAGCGCGCCTCGCGCGGATGGCCGCAACGAATAGCAAGCGCTTGTCGAGCCGATGGAAGCGCACCGGCATAACGCTCCGCCTGTTTCAGCACCGACGGTGGCAGCTGCGGCGCGTCGGCGAGACCGATCTGCGTGCCCGGCCAGCTCGACTGCAGGCCGGCGATCGCCGACGCCAACGGCACCGGCATGCGCAGCGTGCTTTCGGGCAGCGGCCGGTCGCTTTCAAGCTGCAGCAGGCCGCATTCGCGGGCCGCACCGCTGATCAAGGTCCCCAGATGCCGACCGGGTGCCGCGCCGTCCAGGGTGCTGGCGAGGGTCATGATCAGGCCCGGCGTGGGCCGGGAACCGCCGGTAGGACTCTGCAGCCAGGCCAGCACACGCCCGGCCATCGGATCCAGTTCCACGTCTGCGGTAAGCGCGACCGCCAAAGTCTCCGCCACGCTCAGGCCGAACGGGGCGATCAGGCCATGGAGCCGTAGATCGGCTGAAGGCGGGGCCTGGCGCCAACGCTGCCAGGCCGCCGCCTGATCGCCATCCTGGCCGAGAGCGCGCTCCCGCCAGGCCCTGAGCCATAGCGCTTCTTGGCCGGCTTCGTTGGCGCCGGGTGCGAGCACCGCGAAAACCAGCCCGATCAGGGGCACAGCGCCCGGACGCTGCTCCGGCGCGCTCATCGCCTCCTTCCGGGAAGGCACACTCATGCGTCGCTCACGTACGCGTAGTGAAAGCCAATGACGCGACCGAGCCAGGGATTCCAGCCGGGGTCCAGGTCCAGCCCCGCGCGGCGCACACGCATATCGGCATCGCTCAATCGAAAGAACACATCGGCATGCGTGGCGGTGAGTCCGATCGCCGCCGGCCGTGCGACGAGGCTTGCCACACCGATGCCCGCGATCCGCCGCAACCAGCGGCGGCAGGCGATGAGCCAGACGCGTGCGTGCGATGCTGCGGGCCGGGCTTGCTGTGCCAGTGCAGCGATGTCTTTCACCGTCGACCCGCGCGGCGCCGCCAGCCCCGGGTCGCTCCAAATCGCTGGCGCTTTGGCGTCGATGTCGCCAAAGTCATCACCGGGGGAAGTGGTCGCGAACAACCATGCAGGATCATCTGACGGCGCCTCGAGGTGCCGCAGAACCAACGCCAACAGCTGCTGCATGACCTGCCCGGCCGCGCCGTCGGGCAAGGTTTCGGCCCAGGCTGTGTAACCCAATCTCTGCAGGACCGGCACCAGAAACAGCAAACCTCCATAGGCGCTGGGCACCGCATCCGGAATGGGCCGCGCGGTCGGTGACGGGTCAGACGCAGCTTCGGCCCCGTTGCTGTGCGGCGGGTCGGGGGCGTTCGCGGTGTCGCCTTTGATCCGCCTGGGTGCGGGTCGCTCACGCCCGTCTTTCGCAGCTGTGTCAGGCCCGGCCCTTGTCGATGCGGCTTCCACATCGAGATGCATTTGGCGCGTTGACTCAACGCCAGTCTGATCCGGGGCGTCCGCCCTACCCGCTTGCGCGGCGTGAACGACCGGCGCCGCCCCTGCGGCTTGCGGCACGAAACCACCGGCGAGGGCGAGCGTCTGTGCCCACAACGGCAATACCGTGAATGCGGGTTCGAGTACCCGATGCGGAATCAACACGGCGGGGCCGACGTCTCGCGCGCCGGATGCGAGCGGCGGCTGTCTTGGCATTGCCGTATGCATTCCTCGTAAGCGCGGCGCGCTCGCAGACGGGCCCGCGGCGCGCAGCAGCGCAGCAGCCTCCACGTGTCCGATCGCTTGCGCAGGCACGGAGGCAACACCCGCGGCGGTGAGGCGCGCGACCCAAGCAGGCAATGCTGCCGGCGCTTCGGGGAGCGCGGCGATGGTCAATGCGATGCGGCGCAGATTGAGCCGCGCGCCTTCCACGGCCTTGAACTCCGGGACCGCCAGCGGCCAGAACCAGGCGGTGCAGGAGGCGGCGTCGGCAAGCCGCAGCGCGAGCTCGCATCGTGCTTCCAGCGCGTCGCGAAAGAACACGAAATCGGCGCGGTCGGCGTTCGGGTCCGCTCCGTGCACCCAGGTACCGCCGACCGCGGCGACGCGCTGCTCGAGCAGGAGCGACAAAGTCTGCGGCGAAGCGCCAGCGGCTATGAGCCCCAGCTCGAGGCGCCGCACCAGCAGCACCCGCGCTCCGGCGTCGGGCAGGCTCGCGCAGCGCAGCGCGTCCTCCAGCTTCAGCGCCGCGCGGCGCACGCCCGCTTGGCTGTCGGCGCGCAAGCGGAGATGCCGGACGATGCGTTCGCTTGCACCCACCTCGCCTCCTCTTCAACGCAACAGGGCTTTTGCCATCACGGTCTTGACCGAGCCGAGGCTGACCGCCGCCGCATCGCTGAACTGAACACGCACGTCGTCGCCCAGGTCGATCTGCGCGTCTCTGGTGTGGATGACCCGCGCGGAGACTTCGGCATTGCCGATGTCTTCGACCGTGGCGCGTGCCACCACGCTGCCCGCCCGAACCATAAGGGCCTGCATGCCGACGCGCAGCCGGCTCGGATCAAAAACGGTGAGCGGCAAGCGCACGCCCGGCCGGACGCCGGGCACCGGGTGTTTCATGCGACCGGCGATGATGCGATCGACCGGCGCGTGGCTGGCGAGCAGCAGGCACATGCGAACGACGTCGTTCATCATGGATTCGCCCTGCGTCTGCTGCGGGTCGATCTGCGCGAACAGCCAATCGACGTAGGACTGCATCTGGCGCCGATCGATGTAGCCGATCTCCGACCAGCGGGCGAGGCTGCCGAGGTTGCGCAGGTTGGGCGCGGCGTCGAACTCCGACAAGGTCTCCGCCCAGTCCAGGCGAATGGACGGCAGCACGCCGGAGAATTCGGCGTGCAGACAGGCCGCGACGTGCCCGATCCTGTCGAATTCGTCGGCCGCCTGGCGGGCGACGAGGCTGCGGCCGTGCGCTCCGTCGATCAAGTCGCCGAGCGATACCAGTTGCGTCGCCTGAACGCGCATGCCCTGCCAGGTGGCGCTCGCGAGGCTGGCGAGGTTCAGACGCTGAATGGCCTCGACCCGCGGGCTCAGCAGATCCGCCTGCCGTGCTGCCACGAGCATGATGGCGTTGACCAACTTGCTCTGCGCAACTGCGACCCCGGCCAGCGGCAGACTGGTCTTGATCTGGGTGCGGATTTGCGCGCTCTGCAGCGTCTTGATCAGCAGATCGGGCCGGTCGAGCTGGTCGATCAGCTTGGGCACGGTTACAAACCAGTTGGCGGGCGCCTCTCGCACTACCCGCAGCATGTCCTGCAAATCATCCGGTATATCGCTGTGATCTTTGAGGCAGGTGGGTACGGGCGCGTCGATCAGGCCCGGGTCGAGATCGCGGCGCGGCGCGGTGAGCAGGTTGTCGACCTCGCGCGGCCGTACGAAAGCGAGGAAACGCACCTGCTCGGCCAGCACCGTGGCGCGCTGCGCGTTGATGCCGTCGACACGGTCGGTCTCTTCGGCCAGCAGGGCTTTCGCAACGCTGACGTCGTGGCGTGCCTCGGCCAGATCGTCCACGATGGCGGCGATGCGTGCCTGAAGGGCAATGGCATCTTTCTCCAGACCGTCGAGCACGCTTTGGCAGACGCTGACCGCGTCGCGGTAGAGCTTGATGCGGCTTTCCATCTGCCGCATCAGCGCCACGACGCCGTCGGCCAAGTCGGAGCTGTCGGAGAAGTGAGCGGCTTCATCCGCGTCTTGGGTGCCGCGAGGCGGCGCCTTCAGCAAAGCCGTCAGCAGCCCCTCGCGCTTGGTCCTGTCGATAAAATCCGCGAAGGCGCGCGTCGTTTTCCCTGCGGCCAGGAAGGTGTCGCCGTTCAACCCATGCAGATCGACGCCGGTGAACAGCCCCGGTGTCACTCCGCCGTCCTCGGCAATCAAGGTGTCGGCCAGGCGCAGGAGACGCTGCACGGCTTCGACGCGCGAGGAGGTCGCATAGTCGCGCGCCTCCTTGGCCTTGGGCTCTTCCATGCGCTCGCTGATGGTCGTCGTACGCACGAAGGTGCTGCCGATCAGTGGCGCCGCGTTGACGATTTCCAGAGGCGTTACCTGGAACTGCTTGAAGATAGGCGCGATGGCAGTCTTGGCTTCCATCAGCTTGGCCGATGTCGTGAGATTCAATGAAAAACTGCTCCCGGCTCCCGCGTTGTTGACGACCCCTTTGTCGACCGCCTGGTTGATCACCTTGGGCGCGGCGGCTTCTGCGACGCCGCCTGCAGCCTTGGCGCCCATTGCTTTGGGCGTGGCGGTCTTCAGATCGGCGAGAAAACTGGCGATCTGGGTTTGCGAAGCGACTGCGGTATCGGCCTGCGCGATCCTCGCCAATGCAGGCGACACCGCCAGTCTGGACGCCGCGGTGGTACCCAGCATGAGCTGACGAATGCGGTAGACGTCCGTTTGTACTTTGACGAAGCCGTAGTCGACGATGTCGTCGGCGCGATCGGAGCGCGACTTGAGATAAGCAATGAAACCTTCCAGGCCGCGCATCTGCAATTGGGAACGTTCCGCGCCCGACAAACTGGCGAGCGAAGGATCGCTCAGGAGGTCGGACAGGACTGCGACCTGGCCGACGCGACCGGCGACCGTCAACGCATACAGTTGACTCTGGGTCAGGAAATTCCAAGCGCCAAAGGGACGGGCAGCGACAGGCAAAGTGGTGGAGAACCAGGGTGACTCGGCGCTCTCGGCGGCAGCAGCGATCTTGCCGGCCGCACCAAACACGGCGCCGCCATCAAAGAGTGTGAACGCCATGCCGCTGATCGCCTTGCCCGGCAGCCCGACGCTGGACGCATCCACCTCGAGGCGTACCAAGCCGCCGAGCGCCGGCAAATCTCCCACGCGAAAGCGCGACGGCGTACCGTTGGCGCCCCAGTTGACAAGGTTGGCTCCCCAATAGGCGCGATGCTCCCAGCCTTCCGCCGCCGTGTTCCACTGCAACATGATTTCGCGGGGTGGGTTGTTCGGGTCGAGATACACCCAGCAGAACAGCCGCTCGACGGCGCTCGGGCTGAGGGTCGCCGTAGCGCTGTCGAAGCCGTGCTGGTGAACGTTGCCGGCCGCCGGCTCCAGGTGCCCACCGCCCTCGGGCATGCTCGCCTCGGTCGCGGGCAGTACGCTGAAGGAGGCCTCGAACGGTGCCCACAAATCGTTGTGCGCGATCTGATCCCAGGGATCCTCGCCGCCTGTTTGCGCATCGCGCGGTAGCACATCGGCAAACCACTCCAGGTCGGCACCGGATCTCTCTATGCCGGTCATGGCGAATGCCGCGCGGCCGCCGTATAGCGTGAATGCCATGCCATTAATGGTGGCAGCACCCAGCCCGACACTGGCACAGGACACCTCGAGGCGAAGCCATTCCCCTGTCGTCGGCAGATCGTCCACGTGCCGGCGCGAAGCGCTGCCATCCTGTCCCAATCCAATGAGATTCTCGCCCCAGTAGGCACGGTGCTCCCCGTCGCTTCCAATTCGCCATTCCAGCATGAGCGTACGCGGCGGATTGTCGGGGTCGAGATAAACCCAGCAGTACAGGTTGTCTCCGACGACAACACTCTGTGTCTCGGTCGCGTTCTGGAAGTAGTGCTGATGCATTCCCGCGCTTACGCCGCTGCGATGACCACCGCCGACGGGTGGCGGCCCCCAGGGGCCGAGGCTCTCGACCTCCAATGCTGCGGGATCGTCATCGAAGGCGGGCACCACCGGCATCTTGCCGCTGACGGCTTGCGTCAGCACCGCCTGCTTGTTGCGTAAGCCCTGCCTCCCGCCCAGCGCACGCGCCCGCACGAGCAGGAATTGGTCCAGCGTCTGCTGGAATTCCGCTGCCACCGACTCGTGCTTCAGCAGGCGCGGCTCCCACACCGCTTGGGGCACCGGCACCAGCATGCGCACGCTCTCGGCGTTCGAAAGGTTGAAGGGTGCCAGAGCGGCACTGGCGCGCAAGGCTAGATCGAGCTGATCCACCGGCACCGGTGCCGCATCGATGTCGAAACCCATGGGAAAGAACTCGCTGCGCAGGTTCTGCAGGTCCATGGCGTTCTTCGGCAACAAACCGCAGGGCGGCAGGCGCGCAAAACCCTGCGCCAGAACGCGCGCGCTGGGAACCGGCTCGCCCGCGGCGGCCACCTGTTCGGCGAACTGCTCGATGCGTGCTTGCCATAGGGCCGGCAAGCGGCTGTTGGCCGCGAGCGACGCCGTGGCGGGCGAGGCCAGTTGCAAGCGCGGATCGCGCGCGCGGCCGCCCTGGCGCACCACCGAGGCTCGATCGGCAAACAGCGGCCGCCAAGTCGCGTCGACACCGATCAAGGCGATCGGCACGCCCCAACTTTCCCAGGGCAAGACGTCGCCGTGCTGCAGCGATCCTTCGCTTTCGAACACCCGATGCGCCAATTCGTTGCGCAGTCGCGAGCCCAGCGGCAAGGCCAGCCACTCTTGCGGCCAGGCGTACCAGAGCAAACGCACGCCATCGGAGATACGCCAATCCTCGAAGCTCGACAGATTGGCGCCGGCGTCGCTGCGGTCATCACAAGGGCACCGATCACAGGGGTCATCGGGGTCGAGGTCGGCGGTATCGACCGTCACCGGCTGGAGCACCAGGATGCCTACGGGCGGCAAGCTGTCAGGCGCATTCGAAATCAACTCACCCAGAGTCGGACCGATCGCACGCGGCAGCGGCGCACCGGGAGTAGGGTCGGCGTTCTGCGCGGCATGGTCTTCGAGGGCCTCCTGCTCGTGGGGATCCAGCACACCGGCGAACACGGAAGGCGGCGCCACCACGGGCAAGGCCGACAGCAGGCACTCGACTTCGCGCACGAGCACCACGTCCTCGCCGCTCACCGCGAGCCCCTGACCGTCGCCGATCTTCAACGTGACGACGGCATGGCCGTGTGCGTCGACACCGTCCACCACGTAGCCAACCTCCAGGCCACGCGCGACGCCGGGGGTGAACGCCTGCCCGCGCTGCGCGATATGTCCGGCCTGCCAGCGCTGGCGCTCCTCCAGCGTGGCGACGGTCAGCGCACGGCCGGGGAAAAGATTGGGCCGACGCAACCAGTCGGTGGCCGCCTCGCCGGCGTTCTCCGGCGAAAGGGCAACGACGCGTTCACCCGTCAATGCTTGTGCGATAGTCGTAATGCCCACGTCAGTTCTCCTGTGTTATCGGCGTTATTTCTTCTTGGATTTGGCCGGGAGCGTCGGCTTCGAAGCCTCTGGCTTGGCGGCGGGCGGCACCGCAGTCTTCGGCAATGTCTTGGGGGCGGGTGCTCGCACCGGCGTCGCTGCAACCGTTCTGCTCACCGTGGGGGTCGTGGTCCTCGGCAGCGTGATCAGCCCGCCGGAGAGCCTCGACACCTCGGCGGGCTGCGAAGTGCGCACGGCCCGGTCGAGCGCCAGGGCGTCGGTGCCTTGCGCGAGTTGTTGCAACGCGTCGGCGCCGAGCGTCTGGCCGGCGCTCGCCTTTTCGACTTGCACCAGGCCGTCGCCGACACCGGGTGCGTTGAGCTGCGCGGCGACGTTCAGGACCGCGGCGTCATCGAGCGCCGGCCCGGCGTCGCCCGCCGGCTGGCTGGCGACAGACGCGTTCAGAGAGCTGAGGGCAGCGGCGGTCAGGGCTGCGGAGTCGGTGAAGCGCGGCGCCGACAACAGGCTGATGACTCGCGATGTCGCCAGCGGGGTGGCATTGCTGAGCACCGAGTCGAGCTGCGTCGACAGGCCGAGCCGTGTGATGCGCGTGCGCACATCGCCCTCAACGACTGTTTCCTTCGGGCCGGAGAGCTGGACCGGCGCACCGGCGAGATCGTCGCGATAGGCGAGGTTGCGGCGGCGCACGAACCACAGCGTGCCGAGCCTCGCCAGACGCTGCCATTCCGCGTCCGAGGGATTGGTGACGTCGGGCAGCGGCTGGTCGATGCGCGGCAGCCGCAAGCGTTGCAAGATTTCGAGCGGCTTGCGCACGGCGATCAGGTTGGGCGCGGCTGGTTTGATGACGCGGGTGGTGGTGTTGAGCTTCGCCAGCACGGCGCGCCATTCGTTGCGCGGCACCGGTGCGACGATCACCACGGCCGTCGAGTCCAGCACTTCCGCCGGCGCCGAGAAGTCGATGGGCGGCAGCGCAAGGGCCTCTTCCACCAGTGCCGCCAGCTCGTCTTCGGGTATCGGCGTGAAGTCGACGTCGACCTGGGCCGGAAAATAATTCTGCGTGAAATCGGCGGGATTGATCACGTTCGGCGGCAAGGGGCCGGCGGGCGGCAGGGCCGGAAATTGCGTCGCCGCCGGAAAACTGCGTCCATTCATCAGATGGACCACATCGGCGAGATGCGTCTGGTGCTGCATCAAATGCGCCAGCCGCAGGCCGCGCGGTGCGAAACCGAGGCCGGGCAGATCGCCGCGATCCGCGCCCAACTCGCGCCGAACCATCGCTTCGTCGATCCACACCACGGTGTTGTTCTGCAGCGCCAGCATCGCCAGCGGCAGCACGTTGGCCGACACGCCGCGTTCCACGCTCTGGGTGAAAATGGCGCGCGCCGCGCGACCGCGCCGCGCCTGCAGGGCATCGGTCGCGCCGTCGTCATTCCAGGGCACCAGTACGACCGCGGTGGCTTCGATGATATCGCCGTCTTCCACCGTGCGCCGCCCGGTGATCGAAGTCGGGTACGCGCCGATGGGGTTGGCGGTGAACTCGACCGGCCGCAACGCCAGCACGAACAAGCCGGTGCGGCTGCTCAGCGGTGGCTGCGGAACTCGCGACAGGCCGAAGCTCGCCGAGAGCTGCTCCGCCACCGGAATGTCGGCGAGCCGCACGCTCACGTCGCGCGGCAGCAGTACCAGCTCGCCCGCCGGGGTTGCACCGTGGCCGGCACGGACCGTCAGCGTCTGCGGAGCTCCGCCCTGCTCGACGAACAGCCCTGCGGCCACGCCGCTGCCCGCCGCCTGGCCGAGGTCCGCCTCGCGGGTGAGGAAGTATTGCTGATCGCGGATGAGATCGCGCGCGGCGAGGAAGCGGCCGTCGAAATAGCGCGGCCGTTCGCGCCGCGCGTCGTCGATGAGCACCCCGGCAGCGCGCAATGCGGACACGTCGGCGGGATCGATCGGTTCGCGGGCAGTGCCTTGGGTCAGGTTCATGGTGGACTCCGTGGGGTGCTGTTCAGATGCCGGTCCACTGCGCGAGCAGGGAAGCCGAGGGGATAAAACGGCGGTGCCAGTTGTCGACCAGCACGGCATCGCCCTGGCGAATAGGCGGATCGCCCGCGGCGACCGGGACCAGCGTGCGGGCGATGAATACGGCCGTCGGGTCGAGCCCGTTCGGTTGCTCCAGCAGCGCGAGCTGACCTGCGCCACCGGAGCGCCCGGTGACGGGATACGCGTCGAGCACCGCATCCTGCAACGCGTCGTGGCGCGCGGCGGGGTCCGCATCGGGATTGCCAACCACCGCCGCACCCGGCGCGGCCGGCAAGCCATAGTAGGCTGGCTTTCCATCGTGCGCGTCGTGCAGCCCCTCGCGCGGGATGAGCAGCAATTCGTAGGCATCGCGCACGCGCGAAGTGCTCACGGCGTTGAGTGCATCGAAAGGCCCCGCCGCGAAGCTGGGCGTGAGGCCGCGCGGGCAGGCGACGAAGCGCACGAAGACGTCGGCCACGACTGCGCGACCGGGCACGGGAGCGGCGTCGAGCACGCCCGCTTCGGCAATGGCCCGCGCGGAGAGAAAGCGCCCCAGCCCGGAGTACGCCGATCGCTTGAGCGTGTCGCCGCCGTCTAGGACGTTCTGCGCGTCATACCAGCGCGGCAAACGCAGGCAGGCCGGGCGCGGCAATTCGATCAGGCGGCCCAGGCGATCGATCGCCAGACCGGGCGCGACGCGAATCTCCTCCGGCACCGCGTTCGTGCCAGTGGTCGCGGCCTGGTGCGTTACGCGCAGGCCCGCCAGCGTACCTCCGCCGGCGAGGAAGGCCATGGCGCGCGCCAGCTGCACGCGGTGATAAGTCTGCTCGTCGGCGAAGTCCTGCGCGTCGAGCAGCATGCCCGTTGCGTACACCGGACGCTCGGAGAGCGGCTGGGCGTAGAGCGGATCGGCCTCGGGCAGTCGGGCGACAGTGCTCATGGATCACTCCTTTCGAGGTTGGCGCCGGCTTGCAGCACGCCGTTTCGAGGATGGCGACGCGGTTTTCTTGCGCGCGGGTCGCCGGACCGCCTTGCGCGAAGCGGCGGGCGGACGCGCTTTCTTCTTGCGCTTGCGACGCGCGACCTGCGCGCGTGACACGGCGGGCGGCGATACCGTCTTCTTCGGCACGGGGCGCGGTGTTGCCGCGCGCTGCGTCGTGGACGGCGGCGCCGTCTTGGACGGAGCCGGCGCGACCGGCGGTACGCGCGATTTTGCGGATGACGGGACGGTCTTGGGCGCGACCGCAAGCGGTGAAAGCACCGCCGTCGGTGCGGGCGAGACCGCGGGCGGGGTCGCCGCCTGCACCTCCACCACCGTCTCGTCCGGGAGGCTCTTCTGTCCCGCGTCGTCGACCACCTCCAGCCGGAAGCGGTGCCGGCCCACGGGGAGTCCCGCATCGACAAGGATGGTAGGCACCGCGGTCACGATGGGCTGGCCAACGACGAATTTCGCCACACCGGCCTCAGCCGATCACCGTCCCCACTGTTCCCAGCGGCAGGATCGTGCGCGGCGGGATCGTCAACGGCCCGGACGGACCCAGGTAGGTCCACACGTACTGCGCGACCTTGCCGCCTCCCACGTCGAAAGAGGCGGTGCCGTCCAGCGTGAAGCTCTTGCCGAATGGCACCGGCGAGGGCGCGCTGAGGACAGCGGTGGGGTTTTCCTGGTCTGCGACCAGGACCAGGACTTCATCGGGAGCGGACTTGTTGCCCGAGTCATCGATGACGATCAGGCGAAAGCGATGGCGCCCCAGGGCCAGCGGCTTGGCCGGAGTCAGGGTGACCTCGACCGTCGGCTGGGGTGTTATGACGTCGGTGTTGATGACAAATTCGGCCATTTCATTCTCCTTGCTTGGCTGGAGTTGTGGGGAAAGGACTGGACATCAGATGATTTCCGGAGGAAGGCGCCGCCATACGTACTTGGTGATCATCTGGCCCGGCGCGGCGTGCGATGCGCTGCCATCGAGCTCGAAGCTTTGCCCAAAGCCCGCCGTCGCGTCCGGCCCGGCGTCGGCGACCGGACGGGATACGGGCGGCGGCGCCGTCGCGCCGCGCATGCGCGGGTCGAGCGCGGCCGGTCCGATCAGGTAATCTCCCACGCCCAGTCCGGAGCGATCGAGCTGCACCGGCAAGGGGAGCTGCGGCGGGCCGAGGTAGGTGTCGACACCGACCAAGCTGTATACGCCGACCATCAGCGGCCGGGTGGCGGTGACCACGCGCACCTCTACGTGCGCCGGGGATTCGAGCTCGACGATGCGGCGGATCAGGCCGAGGTCCTGCGGTTCCACGTTTTGATGCACCAGCACCGTGGCGCGGTTTGCGAGCTGGCCGAGAAAGCCCAGCACGGCGTCGTTCTCGGCGGCGGTGGCGACTTCCTGCCGGAACAAGGCGAGCAGCTCGACCCGCTCCTGATCTCCCAGGAACAGCGTGTCGCCGACGACGGAATTGCCGCTCTGGACCAGCCCCGGCAGCAGCGGGTCGGCCTCGTCGCCGAGATCGACGCCGAGCAACGTGGCGAGAATGCGGCGCAGGCGGAAGTCCTCGATCACGATGATCTCGCCGCCTCGTACGCCGCCTCCCGTGGCGATGTTCAGCGCCAGCAGCAGCCCGCGCCGCGTGCCGTGCCAGCGCGCGAGAGGTTCGGCGTTCCTGAGCCACTCGCGGCGTTGCTTGGCGGGCAGTGCCGGGTCGAAGGCGACGCCGATCCAGCCGGCCAGCCAGTCGAGCTGCGGTTCCGGCGTCGCATCGGGATCGCTGAACAGGTGCGCGGCGCCGATGCGATCTTCGAGCTGGGTCAGCACGCCTTCGAAGTTGGCGAGCATGCGCCCGAGGAAATCGGCACGTGACGCTTGCGGTCGATAGATGCCGACGGCGCCCGAATCGTGCGTCAGTCGCCACGTGCGGCGACCACTCAGGTCACGCAAGAGCCACGCTTGTCCCGGCTGCTCGACCGTGACGACGGCGGCATCACCCAGATCGGGAATCGCCAGTTTCAGGCGGGCGCGCAGAGTGTCGTCGATGATTCCGCCGCTCGTTCCATGGGCGTCGAGCGCCGTCTGCTGGGAAAGCTCGACGCTCTCCAGCAATTCGCCCGCGGCTTGAGCGGGCTCGCCGAACAGCGTCTCGCGATAGACGCCCGGCAGGTATTGATCGACATAGGAGAAGCGGCTGCCATAGGCGCGCAGCGCGGCGATCTGCGGGCCGACGCGACCGTCGCCGAACAGCGCGACACGCACCCACAGGTAGCGTCCGCTCAGCGTGCGCACGCGCGTTCGGGCGTTCTGGATCAGCACCGAATACAGGCCTCGGATGTCCGTTTCCGGGAGCCAGGGGCCGAGACCGGGATGACCCGGCAGCTCGGACGGTGCGTGCTCCCAGACCGCTCGCGGCAATTGCGGCGCGCTGAACGCCGAATCGAGCGCGGCGATATCGCGGCCGAAGCCGTGCGGCTGCCACGATTGGGTGTCGCTCAAGGCCGGCGGCCGGGCCTCGTTCGTGGCGGCGAGCCACACCGTGAATCCGGTACGCGCGGGAATGGCCGCCTCGGCGTAGAGTCTGTGCCAAACGGTCGTGGTGCTGCCGCTGTCGAGGAGCTGCGCGACGAAGTCGCCGCCGCTGCCCGCGTAGTTAGCGGCGCCGCCCTGGCGCGCGAGATTGGGCAGCGACAGTGCATGGAGCGGCTCGGCGCGGTCATTGCCCGCCGGGTAGCGCGGCGGACCGCCGAGGCGATGAGCGAACGGCGCCTCGACGCCACCGGCTGCGATGGGATACACGTCGCCCAGCGGATCGCGCGCGCCCGCCACGTTGCCCGATTCCCAGGAGAACGCGGGCGCATCCGGGCGGCCCGGCATGCGCACCGCGACGCGTTCGGCGTCCAGCCACTCGAGAGCATAGGCGAAGCGCGCGCCTTGCAAGCGGATCGGGGCCTCCAGGCGCTGCGAGTCGGCGTCCCAGCGGCGCAGAATGGTTTCGTCACCCGCCCAGGACAACAAGGCGAGCCCCGTGTCGGAATGGGCGGCGAGCGCAATCGGGCGCTCGCCGCCCGGCCACGCCGGGTCGGCCAGCACTCGCAGCAGCGGCGTGCGGCAGTTTTCCGGGTCGGGGCGGAACACGCCGGGAGCGTAGTCGTCGGGCTGCGGGGTTTGCGCGGGCAGCGGCATGCCCTCGAGTCTTGCCAGGCGCCCGCCCGCCCGATCCAGCACCCACGCGCCGCCCGGGAAGGCGGCCGCCAGCCGCCACGGCGTAAATCCGCCTGCCGGTGCATCGGTCGGCGCCACCAGCACGTCGCCCCAGCGGCCCCGCAAGTCGTGCATCAGCACGCCGCCGGGCAGGGCGACGTAGAGCACGGCATCGGCGCCGACGCACAGGTCGCTCGGACGCTCGGCGAGCGGCAACACCACGCCGGGGTCAGGCAGGTAGCTCCTTACCCCAATAGCTTTTGCATCCTCGTCCCAGTACGCGACCGCATCGAACTGATCGACGGCACGCGGAACGCGCTCCAGCGCGGAATTGGCCGCGGCAAACGCGGCGTTCGGATCGGCGGGCGCGGGCAGGCTGCGCTCGGAGGCGAGTTGCAGCGCGCGGCACGCGGCGTCCCATACGGCATGCGATCGCGCCGGCCAGTGCCCGGCTTCAGCCAGCATCCAGAAGCGCAGACGATTCGCGTCCATTACCTTGTCTCTCTCTGCACAGCTCCGGCACCACCGGGACCGCCACCGCATTGCCCTTCGCAAAGGGGTTGGGCAATGCACGCAGGTGATCGCTCGGCGCGCCATCCATGACGATCACCGAAAGCAACTCCGGGAGTTGCCACCCCGACAGCAAGAGAGTCTGCGTACCGTCGGCCGTGTTACGCGGCAGAAGACGCCAGTCGGCGGTTTCATCCGTCCCATCGCGCGCAAACACATTGAGGCCGCGAACCTCGAGCACGCCGGGAACCCGCGAGACGTCGACTTCGAGCTCGCGCTCGCGCACCGAGCGCCCCAACGGCCATCCTTTGCCCTCCGCGCCGCCGGGCGGCAGGGGCCAGAGCATGCTCTTGAGCGCTTCGCGCACGTCGAACAGGACTTTGTCGCGCGCAAAGCCGTCGCGAATGGCGACACCGACCGCGAGTCCGAGCGGGACGTACTCGCAGCCGATCACGTACAGCTCGGTCGACAGCGGCGTGCGCGCCGAGAGATGGCCGTGCACCCGTTCGATGAACGGACGATCGGGGCGCGGATTGGGCGGCCCGGAGAGCGCGCGTGCGGGCAACGCCAGCACGCTCACCACCCCGGGCACATTGAAGCGGCGATCGCGCGGCTTGAATCGCGCCAGCACTTCGACGCGACCGACGTCCACCCCCGGAGTCTCCATCGCGAGCCTGCGATAGTCTTCGCCCGTTACCGCCCGGTCGCGGTGACGCAGCCCGGCCGGAATGCGGCGCTCGGCCAGATCGATCGTCTCGGCGTCGTCGCCCCCGCGCATCGGCAGCGGCTGCAGCACCTTCATGGCCGGCGCGGCACGCCCGTCGATGCGCGTGGCGCTGATTTCAGCGAGACTGCCCGCCGCCAGGTTACCCGCTCGCCCGCCGCCGAAGCGGCCGCTGGCGAGGCGCACCCGCATCTGACGCTCCGGCACGCGCCCGCGCACGCCATCGCCGAAACGCAGCGTGCCCGCTTCGGCATCCAGTTCGAACGCACGCGCCTCGCGCGTCGCGTTCGGGTCGGCGCTGACGGCGGCCAGGTCTTCGACCCGCTGCCACGGCTGGTAGCCACGCCCGGTTTCTTCGACTTCGATGGCGAGCGAATCCGGGTCGACCGAGCCCAGCGGCAGCTGGAATACCTGATCGGCCGCGCCGGTCGACACGCCCAGCACACGACCGGCGAGGGTCACACGCTGGTCGATCTGCACGGCGTTGATTCCGATCCACGCCAGCGGCAGCGTGGTGACCAGCTCGCCGGGTTTCGGACGCAGGCGGATCCATGCGAGCACGCGCGCAGCCTTTGCGGCGTCGTCGAGCCGCGGCGGCGTATCGCCGACGCCGGCGCCGGGATTGACGGCCACGTCGTTGGAGGGGGCCCAGATATAGGATTCGTCCGGCAACGCCAGGCGCAGGACACCCGCGCGCGTGAGGCCGCTGGTGGAATCCGAACCCGGCAAAGGATCGAGCGTGAGGTAGTCGGTCTCGAGCGCGGTACGGCCTTGCGTGGTGATTTCCCACAGTACGGGCACGGGCTTCGGTGCATCGACGAGCTCGAAGAGCTCGGGCATCTTCAAGGCAGGCACGACGCCCACCGACAGCAGCGATGGTGCGCCGGTATCGCCGCCGCCCAGCGCCGAGCGCGCGGCATCGTTGACCGCGGGTTGATCCTGGGGCTGGGGGGCCGGCGGCGCCAGCAGCGCGATCCACAGCGCGCGGTCGGCGCTGTCGGCGAAGACGTCGGCCCCGTCGGGCTCGGCGCGGCCGCCGTCGAAGATCGCGCTAGTCTCGTAGGCCGTCGCCGGGCCCGGGATGCCGTGAATTTGCATGAGTCCCTGGATCACGTCGCCCATGCGCACCGCGTCGGCGTCCGACAGCGTACGCTTGACGTAGACCTCGGCGCTCACCGGAAGCACGGTGGTTTCGTTGAGCGTCTCGAACGGAACGGCGGCCGCGATCCGCGCACCCGGAGAGATGCTGACCGCGGTCAACTCGGTCGGTTGGGCGAAGCTCAATCCGACGATGCCCTGCGCCGGTCGCGCCGGCTTGAGGCCGAGGCCGAGCAGCTTCAGAAAAACCAGGCGCTGGCGCTGCGGAATCAGATTGGCACGATAGAGCAGCGTGTCGCCCAGCCAGGCGAACAACTCGATGAGCGTGCGTCCGGGGTCGCCCAGGCGCGGGTTGGTCCACTCCGGCGTGTGCGCAGGAATGCGTGCGACCAGGTCGTCGACCAGGTCGTCGAAGCGCCTGTCGTCGAGACTTGGGGGAACGATGGGCACGTCTAGCTCTCCTCTTCTCTTTGCTTTCTAGGCGCCTTCGAGTTGCAGCGTCAGATTCATCGCCCCCGGCGCGCCGTTACGCGCCAGCCGATATGCGATCTCCACGCGCACGTGGCTTGGCTCGCCCGGCACTTCCCACACCTCGACACCGTCGAGCAGGATGCGGCGCTCCCAGCGCGTCAGTGCGTCCTGCACCAGGTCTCGAATCTGACGGCGCGTTGCCAGGGTATTGGGCTCGTGCAGAAGGCGATCCAGCCCGGCGCCGAATTCGGCGCGCATGAGCTGCTCCCCGGGACGTGTGCTGAGAATGACGCGGATGACCTCCCTCACGCTTTGCTCCAGACCCGGCCAGCCGATAACGCCTTGCGCGTCCGGCAAAGGAAGAAGGGGCCAACCGAGGAGCGGACGGGCGATTTCAGCCATGGTCTATTTCTTCTTGCCTTTCAGCCCGGGGAGCGGGAAACACATGATGAAAAACGGCAGCCAGTGGAATATGAGATCCAGCAGGGAAACGATGATTATCAAAAGGATCAGCGCACAGATCGTGATGATCGGAATCGACAGTGAGCAGATCATCCCGATATCGATCGAGCCCATCTTGCAGGGCCCGCCCGCGCCCACGTCGAGATCCTTGTGGAAGGGCCAGGGCAGCACCGCGAGCACCAGGTCGATAAAACCCAGGCTCTTGGCGCGCTGGACCTGCCCGCACAACATGTCGGACAGCACGAAGGCCGTGTTCTTGCGGTACTTGCGCAGCCCCGCCGGACTGGTGTCCAGCGGCAGGGAAATGCGGATCGGGCGGGCGGGCGCGTCCGGATCGAAGAAGCTCGCCAGCTGGAAGCGTTGCGTGGGCGCGGAGAGCAGGGGCGGATGCAAGGGCCCGCAATCGCGCCGCGTATAGACGAAACGCGCGACAAACCATCCCGGATCGGTGCGGCTGATCTTGAGATTTGCGGCAATCGAATTCTTCAACTGCAAGGCGAACGGCAGCGGCGGCGCGCCGGTTTCCTGATTGGCTTCAAGCGCTTTGCCGACGAGCGTCGTGAGCCGATCCACTTCGGCCGCCATTTGCGCCTGCGTGCTTGGGGGCACGGAAGGTTCGGGAATGAACTGCGTGCTGCCGTCGGCTTCGCCTGCCAGCTGAAGCCATGTGAATGGACCATCCGGAGTATTGGCGGTATTCAATCCGGCCAGGACGAAATGGAAGTTCGGCCAATCGCCCTGGCCCAGACTGGTTGGGTTGTTCGTGTAGTTGTACTCGATACCTTCCAGTTTTTCACGTACCCCGGGCGCACGAATAGCCTTCAAGGCGGCGCGCAACGACGGCTGTGGCGTGCGCCACTCGACTCTCACCGGCGGCACTGACAGCACGTTGACCGGCTCCGTCAACGCGATTGTCAGCCCGGCGGACATCTCCGCTTTTTCGAGCCAGTCATACAGCTCCTTTCGCTTCTGATGCTGCGCCAAGGGTCCCGGGTCACCGGTTTCGACCGCCTTCCATACATCGTCGAGATGCAGGCTCAGAAAATCGGCGAAGTCGAGCAAGATCAACCACGACACATTCTGCTGCTGCAAATTGAATTCGAATACGCGTTTAGCCTTTGCGTCGGGAGGTTCGTCTTCGCCACGATCCAGCGACTCCGCCGTTCGGTAGCTGGAACGGATCAGGTTTCTCCAGGGCTCGGCGACCTCCATCTGGAACTGAGTCACCCGGGCCAGTTTTGAAGGGCGCGTCGCAGGCGTCTCCGGGGTCGCCGGCAACTGCTGGCCGGCGGCAGATGCCGGCGTGCTCGGCCGGTCCACATTCGCGCTGACATATTCCTCGCGGCGCCCGACGGGCACAAATCCGCCCCAGAGGATGCGCGGGTGCGTCGCGTCGTCCCGATAAGACAAGGGAAATACCGGCAGCAACTCCTCGCCGGCAGCGACCCGGCCGTCGTCTTCGTTGACGCGCTGCCAGCGCTTGCCTTGCGCATCGTTGACGTAGGCGAATTCGCGCAAGTCATTCGCGTTTTCGAACGTTTCCGGCAGCAAGCGCCGGATCACGTAATTGACTTGCTCCGCCGCTCCAAGCGCCACGGCACGTTCCGGAAAACCGGGAACACCGCAGATCAGGCTCGACGCGACCAGGTAGTAGCGTTGATGCGCCGGTTGATACAGTTTCAACGGCAGCAGGCGCGCCTGCCCTTGCGCGTGGGGATCCTCGGTCTCGTGCACCGTCGCGGGAATGCTTTGCTTCGGTTTTTTCGCCAGCAACCTGCGTATCACCGTGTCGGCAATACCGGGGATCGGCGTGCGTTCGATCAAGTCGGCTTGCTCGGGCACCGGCGCGTCGGCCATCGGTGCCCGCCACGTCTCCGGACGCGCCACCAGCGCATCGATCTGCGATGGGTCCCGTTCCAGGGTCCCGAGCATCTGATCCATGAAGTCATCGCTGGCGAAGCGCAGAATCGCCGGCCGATCCTGGTCGGCCACGGTCGCCCCGGCTGCGGATGGAAGGCCGAAGCGCGCCCACAACGGTCGCGGAGCCTGCCACTGGATGGGATGCGCTTTCACGACCTCACCAGATGTTCCCCGCGCCCGGTGTGTACGACGCGGACACGACGCTGTTGGAAATGACCGTGTCGGCCTGCACGACGCCGGAGAACTTCGACATGCCAGCGTCCACCGTGACCATGCCGGCCGAGATCGCAAGCTGGCTCGCGTTGACGGTGACCTTGGCCGAGGCGGTGACGGTGATGCCTGCCGACTCGAGTTTGACGCTGTTGCCGTTGGAGTCCTCGACGGTGATCGTGCCGGGGTCCTTGAGCGTCACCTTCTGACCGCCCGGCGTTTCCATCTGCAGCGTTTCCTGGCCCTGCTGATCGTCCATCGTGATCACGACGCCGTTCTTGGACTTGATGCGCTTGTAGCGATTGGTGCCGCCGCTCTCGATGTCGGCCGGGGAGCTCGCGTTGCCGTTCCACAAGCCGCCGAGAACGATGGGAAAGCGCGCATCACCGTTCATGAACACGACCAGTACCTCGTCATCCACGTCCGGCAGGAAGAACATGCCGCGATCGCTGCCCGCGAAGGGCGCGACCACGCGCGCCCACATCGGAGCATCCTGCTGATCGGCGTCGTTGAAGGCGATCAGGCGTACCTGAACGCGGTTGCGCTTGTCCGGATCATCGAGCGAAACGACCCTCGCCAGATAGCCGGCATGCATCCACCCGGGCGGGCGATCGAACACGGGATCGCGGTTCATTGGCTCAGTTACCCAAGTAGGCGCATTCGGCGGAAAACTCCGTCCGATAGCCCTGCTGCAAATCGTAGAGATGACAGGCGCGTACGACGTGGTAGGTGTTGTCGAACTGAGGACTGATGCCTGTCAGCGTCACGTGAGTGCCGACGCGCAACTGCGGATTGCCCTCGGTTGTGCCCTCGGCGCGCACGAAACGGCGCGCGCGCAGATCGAAAGCCGCCTCGGCGAGCGCCCGGGCCTCGGCGTCCGTTCCCACTGCCATGTGGCCGAGGTGTTCCGCACGGCTCTCCAACGCCTCCTCGAGCGCCGCCTTGCCGTCGCGCCCGCTGCCGGGGCCGAGGTTGGCGCCGGAGGTGGCCTCGCCTTTGACCTTGGCGCCGTTGGCGGCATTCCATCCGCATGCGGTGACTTTGCTGACTTGATCGGCCAGGTCGGCGATCACGCGTACCTTGGCGAGCTGCCCGAACAGGGCGAGCTCCACCGTGCCACGGCTGACATCCTTGCGCGGCGACACCTGCAGGTTCTCGCCGACGATTTGCGCATCGGCGTCGAAGCGCCCCAACAGGCGGCGCAGGAACGAAAGCGCGCTTTCATTCAGCTGCGCCCAGGTTCCGGTCGGGCTGTCGAGTCCCGACAGCGTGGGACGCAGTCCCAGGTCGGAGGCAATGGCGCGCACCACATCGGCGGGGGATTTGTCGGTGTAGATCTTGCTGCAGCGCGCACGGCGCGCCGTCGATAGCGCGTCCTCGGCCAACACGGTCAGCTCCGGCCCGCTGCCCATCTTGTATTCCAGCTCCACGGCTGCGACCTTGCCCCGAAAAATTTCCCGCGGCTGCGTGGCGTCGCCGGCACTGACCGCGATGTCGGCGCCCAGCTTGAGCTTCGAATTGGCGTCGAAAGCCAGCTCCGCGCCGCCGTCGGTCGTGGGCGCGAGATTGGAAAAGCGCATCTCCAGGCTGCTCATGCCCCCTTCCTGCTCTTCCATGCGCATCGCCATCAACAGCTCCGTGACGCGATCATCGGCCTCGCCGGCAATGCGCACGGTCGGCCTGGCACTGTAGACGGCTGATCGGCTGAGAGCGGATTCGGCCATGGCAGCGAGACTCAGTCGGTGAACAGCCTCGCCCGGCGCGCGCGCAGCAGCGCCAGCTCGAACAGCATTCTTTCGCGAAGATCCTCCCCGGCGTCGGGTGTCGGGGCCTGCGTTTCACCAGCGCTCGCGCTGCGCTCCGGCGCTACCTCGCCAGTTACTTCTTCGAATACGATTGGCATGTGCGGCCTCCTCTCAATCCGAGAATCCAATGCGCGCGCTGAGATCGGCCGAAGCACCCACGTCGGCGCTCAAACTGCCGCCCGCGCTGACTTTCGCGGCTCCGCCGAGCCCGAATCCGCCGCCGGACACGACTCCGGGAGCAGGCAACAGCGTTTGTGAATTGGTGGCACCACGGCTGGCGCCAGCGCTTGCGCCCACGCGCAGACCGGCGAAGGCTTCACCCGCCGTCGCGGTTATGCCGAGTCCTGCGCCCGCCGAAAAACCTGCAGCTGGCGACGAGCTGGCGCTGCCGGAGACCACGAGAGCCGGCTGCCCTCCTCCAAAGCGGAGGTTTTCCGAACCGCTGAGGTAGGCAATGGAACGGGCAGCACGCGGGTCCCCTATGCTGATGGCCAGGGACAAGGGGCTTACTCCGCCGGGCGCTGATGAGCTGCCGGGCACCACGACGGGCTCGGGGGCAACTGCACCGTCGACCTTGGCGCTTGGATTGCGGGCGCTGTCAAAAACGACGTCGTTGCGCGACAGCGTGAGGTTGATGGAGGAGCGCAGCGGAACGCCGCTTGCGGAGAAAAACTCCAGAGTTTCCTTGTACTGCTCGACGATGCCCGTAAACTTGTATGTCCCCCAGCCGAATTCGACGCTGGGCGGCACCTTGCCCCCGCCGTCCTCGTACGGGCGCAGCAGCTTGGCCATTTTGTCGGTGGTTTCGCGTACGTCGGAGCCGGTATCGGTGGTATCGAATACCAGATCCATCGTCAGCTTGGCGGTGCTCCCGCTGACGAACTGTACGGCGTTCTTCTTTTTCGAGTCCGTCGGAGCCAAGGTGTTCGTAACGGTGTACTGCAAGGACGCCGGATTGAAGTGCACCTTGACGGGCGGCTTGTCCTTGTCGGGGCCGGCGAGCGGCTTGAAGTACGCCAGCGCGACGGTCTTGGGTGCGGGCGTGACGGGCATCGGCCTCAGCCTCCGGAAACGAGGCGCAGACCTTCGTGCGCCAGGTGCAGTTCCTCGATGCCGACCTCGGTGCCCCTGGCGTTGAGGTCGGCCGCCTTGAATTTCACGGGGAGGCAGTTGTCCAGCCCCCAGGTCAGGACGGTCTTACCGGCCGGATCCTGCATCGCGATCTCCGCCGAAAGGCGATACGCGTAAGCGCCGCCGCCCACCGTCTGAAACCAATTCCACAGGTCGCGTGTCTTGGTCATGCCGCGCTTGAGAATCACCGTGGCGAAGCTCACCTGGCCGGCGCGTTGCGTCGGGCCGTAGTTGGCGCCGCCCGCTTTGATGACTTTCGGCTCCATCGTGGCTTCCAGCCCCGTGCATTCGGAGAACGCGCCGCTGCACAGTCGTACTTCTCCCCCGGGCGTACCGGCCGCGCTCTTGAAGGTCACCTGGAAACGGAAAACCTGCAGCGGCGCGAGGCGGTTTTCCGGCAGATCCGGCTCCGGCGGCGCGCCTGGGCCCGGACCACCGATCGATACCGAAAGTTCAGCCGACAGGTTCGCTTCGAAAGCCATCAGGCCACCTCCCGCAAGCTGCCGGCGCCGGCGCCGGTACTGGCGAGATTCAACAGCACGGTGATGCGCTCGATCGACGCAGCCGGGCGCACGCTGACCCGGACGACCAGGCGGCCGTTGTCGATATCGTTCTGGGTCATGGTGCTGCGGTCGCAGCGCACCGAAAACGCATCGTCCGGGGTGTCACCCGCGAGCGCGCCCTCGCGCCAGAACGCTTCGAGCAGGTTCTCGATCGCGCGCCTGACACGGTTCCACACGGCCGGACCGTTGCCGTCGAACAGCACCGACTCGCCGGTGGCCCGCGCGGCCCTCATCAGCACGCCCATCAGCCGCCGGGCGCCGCCGAAGCGCCACGCCGGGTCGGGCGAGGCGGTGACGTCCGATTGCAAGGCA
>Ga0137403_10002341_pt1 | contig 23282 bp, 18 predicted proteins | sample CZOMad2_1_16fung_FD_122057 | JGI IMG/M metagenome (GOLD analysis project Ga0137403, IMG submission 122057) | Vadose zone soil fungal communities from Angelo Coast Range Reserve, California, USA - CZOMad2_1_16fungal (Hybrid Assembly) | ecosystem: Environmental > Terrestrial > Soil > Vadose zone...
TTGCAAGCGGTCCAGGCAGAACCGTCGCGGCTCTTACAGCATTTTCCTCCTTCGAAGAGTACGTTGGCACAATGATAGGGTTGGTCATCATCGACCGAGAGACGGCATGAGCTTCGCGGCAATCTGCATGCGCTGGCGAACATTGACACGCATTCTAACGGGTGCCTGCGTTCTGCTTTTTGCGGCCGCGGCGAACGCACAGGTTCAGGTGGACCTGAAATTGAAGCGATTGCAGTACATCGCTTACGAACCGGTAGTGGCAACACTCGCGATTACTAACCTGGCGGGACGCGACATCGAGTTACACGACGGCGACGGCCAATCATGGCTTGGGTTCGAGGTAACCGGAAATGAGGGTGAGCCAATTGCGCCGCTCGGCAGTGAAAATGGGCAGCCGCCTTTGAAAATACAAGCCGGACAGAGAGTGACGCGGCAGATTGATCTCGCCCCGCTGTATCCTGTGCATGACTTCGGCGCCTATCATGTGCGAACCCATGTTTATTTCTCGGACTTGGGGAAATTTTTCTATTCTGGAACGCGCGTTTTCGAAGTGACCGACGCGCGGCCGATCTGGCAAGAGACAGTGGGAATTCCAACCGGCGCTGCTGCCGCCGGGGAAGTCCGCACGTACTCGCTGCTTACCAACCGATTCCCAGATCATACCTCTTTGTACGTACGCGTGCAGGACAAGGACACAGGAATTGTATATGCGACTTATTCGTTAGGCCGAAGCATCGCGTTCGAACAACCGCAGGCAGAAATCGATCGGGCCAACCAGTTGCATGTCTTGCATTGCGCGGCACCGCGCGCCTGGTCCTATTCGCGAATCGGCTTGAACGGCCAACTGCTGGAGCACTCTTCATTCATGGAAGCCAAAAGTCGGCCTCGCCTCGTTCATTCTGCAAATGGCGAAGTAGCAGTCCGCGGAGGCGTTATCGAGACGCCATCGCAGAGCTCGCGTAGTACGGCACCGAAACTTTCCGCCCGCCCGCCGGACTTGCCCAAAGAGGATTAGCAATGGGAACAGGTTTTTGCCGACGCCGCTTATCTGTCGCGAGTTTGCTCGTCGCACTTCTGGCATCCGGCAATTCCCCTGCAGCGCAGTCGAGCCGCACCTCCGGAAACAGCAGCTCGCCCATCACTGTAGTTATCGATGCGGGGCACGGAGGTCATGATCGCGGCGGAATTCCGGGCCAGAGCGTCGCGGAAAAAGACATGACGCTCGATGTGGCGCAGCGCCTTAGAAACGTTCTGGCAGCCAACGGCTATCGCGTAGTGATGACCCGGGACAGCGATGTCTTTGTTCCGTTGCCAACGCGAGTTGCAATCGCCAACTCGTACCGCAACGCCGTGTTTGTGTGTATCCATTTTAACGCGACGAAACGGATGGGCGCTGGTGGGATCGAAACATATTTTTACAGCAGCGACAGCTTGCCGCTCGCTTCAGCGGTCCATTACTACGTCGTGAGCGGGGCGCCTTCGGCAAATCGCGGCGTGCGCCGCCGTGGTTTTTATGTGTTGCGAAAGACCAGTATTCCAGCGGTGCTCGTCGAATGCGGCTTCCTGACGAATCCAACGGAAGCTGCGTACGCCCAAAGTGGTTCGTACCGCCAAAAACTCGCAGAAGAGATTGCAGCCGGAGTCCGTGGGCGCAATTCCGTTGGCGGTAGCCTGTCAACGACGCGAGTGGCAACCAGCGAAAGCATCCCGATGCAACCGTACATCGATCAAACGAAAGTGAGCAGTTCTGAGCGGCGCAAGTCCAAGCGTTCGCACAAGCGAAGTGCGCGAAAAAAGAAAAGCTCATCGAAATCATCCAAATCAGAAGCACGCGCGGGCTCAACACATCCGGAGGGCTGATTTGGACCTTCCGATTCTGACTTCGGCAGACATGCGGGCCGCCGAAGAAACCGCTTTCGCAAGGGGAGTACAAGTCGAAGCGCTTATGGACCAGGCAGGCGCCGGTGTCGCGCAGGTAGTCGCGAAGTTTTTCCCGAAGCCGGGCAAGTGCATTGTGTTCGCCGGAAAAGGCCATAACGCCGGGGATGCTCTGGTTGCAGCGGAGCGTTTACGCCGGCTTGGATGGAAAATCGAGGTGCGCCTTGCTTTCAAGCAAGCGGAATGCACCGAACTTATGCGCAAAAAGCTCGAAAATCTGCGTCGCAGACCCCCTGAGATTTTGGGCGCGAGGACATCCGTGAGCAGCGGTTCCGACCTCGCTGTTACTCTTCTCGATCTTTGGGCAGAGCTCGCGGACGAGTTGTCGGCCGCCCAGGAAGCACTTGCCGCCGAGGCGTACCTGGGAACAGCCGCTCCATTGGTTATTTTGGATGGGCTGCTTGGTGTGGGTGCGAGACCGCCGCTGCGCGAGCCGATACGCGCCGCGTGCCGCTCCATTAATCAGCTGCGGGCAAAGAACGGCGCCTACGTGTTCGCCGTCGATCTGCCAACGGGTCTCGACGGCGATTCAGGGAAAGTAGATCGTGACTGTGTAACTGCGGATTTTACGGTCACGATCGGATTTGCAAAGGCGGGTCTAATTGCGGATGGCGCACTGAACTTTGTCGGGAGGCTTGAAGTTGTACCGCTACATGATCTGCATCCCCCGGACAAAAAGCCAAAAGAAATTATCGCCAGCCCGTCGGCTTTTCGCGGGTTGCTCCCGAGACGAGAATACAGTGCGTACAAAAACCAATTTGGTCGCATCGGCGTCGTAGCTGGCTCCAAGGGATTTATCGGCGCTGCTCTGATGACGTCGCAGGGCGCGTTGCGAGCAGGCGCAGGTCTCGTGGAAGTTTTTGTTCCCGAAGAAATCTACGAGATCGTTGCCGGCGCCGCGCCGATGGAAGCCATGGTCAAGCCGGTCCAATCTTACCGCGACCTGCTCAAACAAGAAATCGATGTCTGGGCCTTAGGACCTGGTCTTGGGAAATCACGTGCAGGAGAGGTTCTCGAACTCATTGAGAAAGCAAAGCAACCAATGGTAGTTGATGCTGACGGATTGAACATCTTATCTAAAAAAATCTCAGCGCTCAGGCGCTGCAAAGGGGAACGACTGCTGACGCCGCACCCGGGCGAGATGAAACGACTTTTCCCCGATCACAAAGAAACGCGCGCCGAAACAGCGACCAAGTTCTGCAATCGTTTTCCAGTGACACTTTTGTTCAAAGGCAGTCGCACGATCGTGGCCAAACGCGATCGCCAGTTGAGCTATAACACCACCGGGAATCCGGGAATGGCTACTGGCGGGATGGGCGACGTTCTCACCGGTGTCTGCGCCGGCTTAGTGGGACAGGGCTTGTCTCTTTACGATGCGGCGCGAGTTGGCGCCTGGCTTTGCGGGCGCGCCGCTGAGATGGCGATTTTCAATGATGACCAGAGCGAGCAATCCTTGTTGCCTTGCGATGTTCTCGATCACCTGGGCGAAGCGTTTAAGGAACTGTAGGGCATTTCTGCGAGACGCCGGTAGTTGGCCTTTGATGCAAACGCCCTACAATTTGTCGAAGTAGGCATCGTGAATCTTCAAACCGAGCAAACAGAGTACGAGGCCCCAAAGACCGAGACTGCGTGGAGCAGGGTGAAAAAAGCGCTTGGCCCGCTCGCGGTGGTCGGCGTCGTGATCGCAAAATTCTTCGCCAAGCTCAAGTTCGTTCTTCTACCGCTCCTGAAATTTCTTCCGATCCTGCTTAAGTCTGGCGGCACAATGCTGCTGATGATCTGGGTCTACACCCAGATATGGGGGTGGCAATTCGCGCTCGGTTTTGTCCTTCTTTTACTCGTACATGAAAGCGGCCATCTGCTTGTCGCTAAAAAATTTGGGCTAAAGGTCGGCGCGCCTGTATTCATTCCATTCATGGGCGCGTTCATCGCGCTCAAGGATGCGCCGCGCAATGCCTGGATGGAAGCGTGCGTCGGTATCGGTGGTCCGATGCTGGGGAGCTTAGGCGCATTGGTCTGCAATGTTCTGGGTGAAGTGTTCGCCGCACCGATATTCATCGCGCTCGCGTGGTTCGGATATTTTCTGAATCTGTTTAATCTGACGCCGGTAGGAATGCTGGACGGCGGACGCATCGTGACTGCATTATCCCGCTGGCTTTGGCTCCCTGGGTTCGCGCTGCTCCTTTGGTTCGGATGGAAGTATCCGAATTTTATTATCTGGTTGATCGTGCTCTTGTCGCTGCCGCGGATTTATTCGCTATTCCGCAAACGAACCGAAGAAGAACAGCGTTACTTCGAAGTTACGCCGTCCCAGCGCTGGACGATGTCGATTTTGTATTTCGGTCTGATTGCGATCCTGCTGTTTGGAATGCACGTGGCGCAGCAGGACCTCAACAAACACGGTGTGCGCTCTCACGGCCACGGCCGGGACGCGATTGTGCAGTAATCAAGGCGCTGCTGCCGCGAACACTTTCTCCGGTTCGAGTCCGATTTTTTTCAGGATCAACAGGAAACGCTTGTCCGAACGCAAAGGCGCGAATTCAGGCGCAATACCAACGCCGTGCAACGACGACGACCGCTGCTCGCACGCGCGCTCAAGTTCGCGGATCGCGTCATCGTGCGCTCCAAGTACTACATGCACGTGCGCAATGCCATCGCCCGGACGATAACCCCAGCCCGCGATAGCTGCCTCCAATGTTTGCAGCGCTTTCTTGCGCTGGTTCATACGGGCGTAAGTGATCGCCAGGCCAAACCCTGGTCTACCGGTGAAATCCTGCGTCTTTTTGTAAAGTGCAATCGCGTCATCGAAGCGTCCCATCTCGCGATACAGCGCTGCCAGTTGCGGCTCGCCATAATGAGCAAATGTCGGATCAAGTTGCAATGCGCGTTCGCCGGCTGCCATCGCTTCGTCGTAAAGACCAAAGTAACGATAGAGCTCGCAGGCAAAGTTGTTCACCCAAAGTGATGCCGGGTCGATTCTCGATGTACGTTGCAAATAAGTCAGGGCTTTGTCGCGATCGCCGCGCGCAGCATAGAACGCAGCAATGAAGTAATTCGACGGCGTTGAATTTGGTTCGATCTCGACCGCGCGATTGAATTCCACTTCTGCGCCGTCGAGGTCCCAGTCGAGTATGCGTTTGCTCTCGGCCAGATAGACGTGCGCTTCGCCCTCTTGATCGTTCAGTTGTAACGCACGCGCCGCAGCATCGCGAACTTTCGGGTAGGCTTCGAGCGGAGGCACAAAGGCATCAGCCAGCCATAACCACGCCTTTGCGGTCCCCGTCCACGCGCGACTAAACTTCGGGTCCTGCTCAAGCGCCCGTTGGAAAAATTCGAGGCTCTTGCGCAACTCGGGCTCGGTGCTTTTGTCGGAATAAAAGAGACCCTCCAGGTAAGCATCGTAGGCATCTGTGCTGCGAGGTGGAGGCGACGGCGAGATCGCGAGCTTGAGTTTGAGAGTATCGACGATGGACCCCGTGATCTCATCCTGTAGCGCGAAAATTCCACGCATTTCGCGCTCGTACGTTTCCGACCAAATAGTAAATCCGTCACAGGCATCGATCAGCTCTGCGGTGATACGGACTCGATTGCCATCGCGCCGAACACTACCCTCAAGCACGTGCCCGACATTTAACTTGGACGCGATTTCGCCTAGCTCGGCCTCCTTGTCCTTAAACCAGAATGAAGACCGTCGCGCCGCTACGCGGAGGCCATCAACTTTCGCGAGCGCGCCTAGAAGCTCCTCCGCAATACCTTCACCAAAGTAGGCGTGGTCTTTGGCCGGGCTTAAATCGTTAAAAGGCAAAACGGCGATGGATTTCTCACCAGAGTCGGTTCGGTTGGAAGCAGGTGCGGATGGAACGATGTTAGTGCCACGAGTGTCAAGATCGGGCGTTCGCACAATTCCGTATCGCGTTAGATCAAAAAACCAGGAGAGCGCCAGCGCGACTGGAAACCCCAACACGATCAGCAGTACAGTGAGGCGCACGACCCAATTCGGGATGTCGAACACGGGAAGGACTTGAGCAATGCCCTGCGTGAGCGCCCACCCACCGACAAGATAGGCGACCGCGACGCTGTAGACTCTTCTTCGCTTTAGCTCGGCAAAAAACTTTTTCGGATTCACTGCTCGATCGGCAGGTCAAGCCTCATATTTTGTCCGCGATTGGCAACCGACAAGTTCTGTGTTCGCTTGAAAAGCCCCGTCGACTGGAACGCCAATACTTTAGCGAAGGCTAAGCGCCGACGAGTCACTTCGCTGGTTGTTCGAGGAGTTTTTGAAAGCGCGGATCGCTTCGAATCGGGTCCCATTCCCAACGATATTTCAGGTCGTTGACTGTGATGCTATAATCGACGCTGTCTACCGCGCCCGGCGTTTTTAGCAATCGCTCGATCAGCGGGATCGCCAGATCCTTTTCACCGACGCGAGCATAGATCAGCGCGAGGTAGCAATTCATGATCGCGCCATCAACGGCGTCCTTTGATTCCGGTTTTAGCTCAACGGCGCGACGCCCTTCGCGAATCGCCTCATTTTTTCGTCCCATAAACGCGTAAAGCCAGCCAAGGTTGGCGTGTCGATCCGCGCTCAGTGGCGCTTCTTCTACTGAAGCCTCGAAACTTGGCCGGGCCGTTTCGAACGCTTTCTGAGCATTTTTATTGTCGCCTTGGGCCAGGTAGATGCAGCCCTGCAGAAACGTCTTTGGCGTGGATCCGGCATTGGTATAAGAAACTTCATTCAGCGACGATATTTCCAAGACTCGTCCTGCAGTCGCATAATCTCGGTCCAGCATCGCCACATCCCATCGACAGGAAGTAACCGTTCCATCAGGATCGACATCAGCGGGAACTTCGCTCAACAAGGATTTGAGCAAACGGGTGTCCCCTTTCCACCAAAAATCGACGTAGCCACTTTGAACCTTCGCCACCAATGAAGCCGGCGCCATCGCCCGCATCTTCTTCGCCCAGGCCGCGGCTTCCGGCCAGCGACGCATCGCTGTGTTGATAAAGATAAGTTCGCGAACGATATTCGGATTTTGGGGATCAATCTTCGCAACTCTTTCGTACGCTTCGAGCGCTTCCTGCCATTTGCCCTGCCGGCGTTTAATCGCCGCGATCAATCGGCCAATATCTCCGTTGCTCGGCGATAAACGAGAAGCAATCTCGAATTGTTCGAGTGCGCGGTCATAATCCTGGTCCATCCAGTATATGCATTCACCGAGGGCGAAGTGTGCTTCTGCAAGATCTGGCTGGAGCCGTAGAGCAGTTTCGGCCTCTTGGTGGGCTTTCAATTTCCAGGCATCGGTGGGCTCGTAATAGTGGAAAATCTCCGCGCGAACCGAGGCCAGTCGGGCGTGAGCGAGCGCAAAATTCGGGTCGAGTGCAATCGCCTGCGTGTAAAGTTGCTCGGCGGTCTTGTAATCCTCCAGGAGCGTGTCGGGATTTCGCGAGATTTGATTTGCGCGCAAATAGAACACATATGCGTCCGGGCTCTGCGTCGGCTTGATTGCTACTCGTGTTTTTTCGTCCGCGCTCAAATTCGCCCTCAGAGCATCTGCGATCTCGCTGGCCAACTCTCCCTGCAATCCAAGCGCGTCAGTCAGTGTCCGATCGTAACGATTTGCCCATATGTGCCGGTCAGTTCGCGCGTCAATCAGCTGAACGTTGACGACCACCCGGTCACCTTCGCGGCGAACGCTGCCTTCCAGTACATTTGCGACTCCAAGCGTGTTCGCGATTTCGCGTAAATTTCGTCCGGCAGCTGCCGGATCGCGAAATTGCATCACCGAAGAGCGGCTAATGACCCGGAGCTCTTTAATTTCGGCCAGACTCGTGAGGATATCATCCTGAACGCCGTCGGCAAAAAACGCGTTTGCTTTTTCCTCGCTGAAATTGGCAAATGGCAAAACCGCAATGCTTTTGTCTGGAATCACCTCGACGTTTTCGGTGCGGAATGGCAGACGTTGGTAAACCAGCAGCGCGATCACCAGGAGGAGCGCGCCAATGATCACGAAATCGATTTTGCGTCCAAATTGACGCTGCGTGGGGAGATCGACGTCTTCGGTGCGAACGAAGCCCCCCGGCGTCAGCTCGTAAAGCCACGAAAGCGCCATCGCGATCGGGAACCCCAGAATGAGCGCGATGACGACAAGGCGCACCGCCGAATTTGGCACGTTGAAGAACGGGAAAATTTGCGTCGTGATTTGCGCCAGCAGCCACGCGCTCATGCCGTAAAGCACGGCCGCGCGATAAACATTGCGCCGTTTCAGCTCGGCGAAGATTCGCTTTGGATTTATCACTCCAGCTTATTGTCGATCTTGGATTGTACTGCAAGAGCGAGCCGAGGTTTGCTCGTGTGCCGTCGACATTACCTGCCGATCTTGTGCTAGATTATTAGATGCCGTTTCAGCTCGAATCGAACTACAGACCGCGTGGCGACCAGGGACAGGCGATCGGCAAGCTCTTGAAGTCTGTTGAGGCCGGCAATGGGCACCAGACGCTGCTCGGTGTCACCGGTTCGGGTAAAACTTTTAGCATCGCGAACGTCATCCAAAAGCTGGACCGACCCACCCTTGTCATTTCGCACAACAAAACGCTCGCCGCACAGCTTTACTCAGAGTTCAAACAGTTCTTTCCACGTAACGCGGTCGAATATTTCGTCAGCTACTTCGACTATTACCAGCCGGAAGCTTACATCCCCCGCTCCGATACCTACATTGAGAAGGATTCTTCGATCAATGAGGAGATCGAGCGATTGCGGCTTGCCGCGACAAGCGCGCTGCTCTCGCGCCGCGACACCATCGTGGTCGCAAGCGTCTCGTGCATCTATGGCATTACCTCGCCGGAAGATTATCTACAGATGTTGCTTACCGTAAAACGTGGTCAACACATCTCGCGCGAGGCTGTGCTCGGTCGTTTGATCGACATGTTGTACGAACGAAACGATGTCAATTTCGCGCGCGGCCGATTTCGCGTGCGCGGCGACGTGGTCGAGGTTTATCCAGGGAGCGCCGATGAAGAAGGAATTCGGCTAGAGTTTTTCGGAGACGAAATTGATGCGATCAGGCGGTTCGATCCGTTGACTGGTCACGCGCACGAATCGCTCAGTGTGATCACGTTTTATCCGGCCAAACAATTTGTCACGCCGGCGGACAAACTGAATCGGGCGCTACGCACAATCCGCGACGAGCTTGAGCAACGGATCGTCGAACTGGAATCGCAAAACAAATTACTGGAAGCGCAACGGCTTCGCATGCGCACTGAATACGACCTGGAGATGTTGCAGGAAATGGGTTTCTGCAATGGGATCGAGAATTACTCGCGCCATTTGTCGGGACGCCCTCCAGGTTCCAAGCCCTACACGATCATCGACTTTTTCCCGAAAGATTTGCTGGTAGTGATTGATGAATCGCACGCCACTATCCCGCAAATCGGTGGCATGTACGAGGGAGACCGTTCGCGTAAGACCGTGCTTGTAAATTACGGTTTTCGCCTGCCGAGCGCGCTCGACAATCGCCCGCTCAATTTTGACGAGTTTATGAAGCTGACCAACCAGATCGTCTACGTGAGCGCGACGCCGGCAGAATTTGAAATTCAAAACAGCGTGGTTGGAAACAACGGATACATCCCGCATCGGCGACAGCGGATCGGGGAGAATGAGCTCGTTCCGTTTGTCTTACCTGGCAGAAAACGCCCAACGCTCAACTCCGATAAATCGCGAGCAGCCGCTCAACGCTCAACGTCTAATTCAGAGGTTCATGTGTCTCGCACAGATGAGCCGACGGAAAAATTCGATGCGCATACGCCAGGTGCGCCGCTCATCGTCGAGCAGATCATTCGTCCTACCGGGCTTCTGGACCCAAAAATTACCCTCAAGCCGCTTAAGAATCAGATCGACGAAACGATTGAGCTCTGTCGTCAGCGTGTGGAAAAGAGCGAGCGGATCCTGGTGACGACGCTGACGAAACGAACAGCGGAGGATCTTGCGGATTACCTGCGCGACGTGGGATTGAAAGTGCGGTACTTGCACAGTGATATCGACGCGATCGAGCGCGTGGAAATCTTGCGCGGATTACGCGCGGCGGATTTTGATATCCTCGTGGGAATTAATTTGCTTCGCGAAGGCCTGGATCTTCCCGAGGTTTCGCTCGTCTGCATCCTGGACGCCGACAAGGAAGGATTTCTGCGCAGCCAGACTTCGCTCATCCAGACGGCGGGCCGCGCCGCGCGTCACGTGAACGGGGAAGTGGTGCTCTTCGCCGACATTGTTACGCAAAGCATGGAGGCGTTGATATCGATTTCCGAATACCGACGCACAAAGCAAATGGAGTACAACGAAAAACACGGCATCACGCCGCAAACGGTCCGGCGCGCTGTGCAGGAGAGCCTGCACACAATTTTGCGCGGACGCGAAATTGAAGCGTCGGTAATCCGAGAAGCTGGTGGCGATTTCAATCTGACGGAGTTACTGCGCGAGCTCGAGGAGGAAATGCAACAGGCTTCGGCAAACCTGGAATTCGAGCGCGCAGCGCTATTGCGCGACCAGATTATGGAAGTGAAAAGTGGTGCCGGGATTTCGAAAATCGAGCCAAAGCGAAGACTGGTGAAATACACGCGCAACGCGGGGCGTCGTCGCTCGCGCGTATAAGGTGTAGCCACGTCGCTGTACGAGTTTAATCAAGGTTGAAACTGGACGGCCCACAGGGCCGTGGCTACAAGCAATTCGGTAAGGTGCCAATGCCTAAAACGAAAACCAAAGCGGCCAGCGCAAACATCCACGCAGTCGTTGGCTCGGATGAAGCGGAAGTGAAACGGGTGGCCGCTGAGCTGGCGAGTAACCTAACGCCGTCAGGCGCAGGTGACTTTGGATTGGAAGTGATCGACGGCGCCGCAGACAACGCCGAACAGGCCGTCGCAAGAGTTAGGTCCACGATCGAGGCTCTGCAAACGTTGCCATTTTTCGGCAGCACAAAAGTAGTCTGGCTGAAGAACGTGAATTTCCTCGGCGACGATCCAAAGGCGCGCTCGACGGCAGTTCAATCCGCCTTGGAAGAATTAGCCGAACTGCTCGACCGCGGTTTCGGTTCTGAGGTTACGTTTTTGATCAGCGTCACCGAAGTGGACAAGCGCCGTGGATTCTACAAAACGCTGGTTAAACGAGCGGAGCTGCAGGTTTTTGATCGGCTCGATTCGGGCCGCGCCGGTTGGGAAGAAGAAGCAGCGGAAATTGTTCGACAGCGCGCGAAAAAACGAAAACTCCAATTTGATGATGATGCTCTGGATCTTTTTGTCTTGTTAACGGGGGGCGACACGCGCCAGATCGAGAACGAGCTCGAGAAGATCGACACTTTCCTGGGAAAAGATCGCGCAGTTCATGTCGATCTTGTCCGGGAACTCGTGCCACTCTCGCGGGCAGGCATCATTTTCGAATTGAGCAACGCGCTGGCAATGCGTGATCTGGAGCTCGCGCTCACGCTTGTTCGACGCTTATTGGATCAGGGCGAAAGCGCCATCGGCATTTTGTTGGCAGCAATTGTCCCGACGATTCGCAATTTGCTGCTCGCAAAAGATCTAATGGAACGACATTGCCTGCCGCGTGCGCATTCGCCATTCCCGTTCATCTCTGCAATCAACCGCTTGCCGGCAAAAGCAACAGAACATTTACCGCGCAAGAAAGACGGCTCGATCAACGCCTACGCGCTGGGAATCGCGGCGCAGCACGCTCATCACTTCGAGAGTAACCAACTAATTGATGCCTTGCAGGCGTGTCTGACCGCGAATGTTCAACTGGTTACCACTCAGCTTGATCACGAGCTGATCTTGACTGAGGTGATCGTCAAGTTGCTGGGAGAACAATAACCTCTTTACCCGCCGCCTGTCAGCGACGCGGCGCGGGGCAGCTTAACGAATCGGCGTGGTGCTTCGCACAAGAGTGGCTATAGCAAATCAGGCTTTTTCCATCTGCTGGCGCGCCATCGGTCCGATGTACGGAATTTCCCAGCGAACGCCTGTAAACGCTTTTACGACCGTCACGATGAAGAGAACAAGGAATGCAAGGCCAACCAACGCCCAAATGACCCACAAAATAATGGCGAAGAACAAGCCAATTGCCGGAATAGGGGTTAAAATCATGTGAGCAACTGAGTAAACGACTGCAAAGAGTATCCACGCGCCGCCAAAGATGATCGACTGCATCGCGTAGAAGCGCACAAAACTGTCGTGTTTTTCAAGAATGTAAAAGATGATGCCGCCGATGAGTGGAATGCACGCTATTGCCGCAGCCACGTTCGAAGGCAAACCGGTCGATGTCGATTGCGGGCCCGGCTCGGGTCCGGCACTTGGCGGAGTCGGAGGTGGAATAGGCTCTTCGTCTGGCATGACCTACATACACAGAATGGAAAATGCATTGTCAAGCAATCTTACTTTTGCGGCTCTTTTTCGCTTTCGCTCTCGGGTGAAACCTAATACCGTGTCGCTTGCTTAAGGAGACCCCCCGATGAACAAGAAATTTTCTCGCGCCCTTACCTTGATCGAATTGCTCGTCGCAATCGCGATTATCTTCATTCTCGTCGCAATCGCGACTCCGGTCTTCAACGGTGTTTTGGAGCGCGCAAAAGTGACAACGGACATGAGCAATCTGCGTCAGATCGGGGTCGCAACGCAAACATATTTGAATGACAACAATGGCGTTTTGTTTACTGCCGGCGGAATTTGGATGACGCAGCTGCACCCAAAATACCTCGCCGCATGGAAGATTTTTCAATCGCCCTTCGATAAACGTGCCGCCTCAGAACTCGACGCCAGTGCGCCGATCAGCTATGGGTTAAATGGTAATCCAGGGTCCGGCTCGAGCATCGCCGGCTTATCAATGGACAGGATTACGAACCCTTCGGTATTCATAATGTTCGCGCCCGCGCAGGCTGTGGGGACAACAGTGACATTCTCTGGCGGAACGGCTGCGGCGGTGACCGTCTACAAGAACACTAATCCCGCAGCGTCTGGCGGAACGCACAGCGGTCGCACACGCATCAATGCGCTCTTCGCCGATTTGCACTCTGAAAACATGGCTTGGACAACGTTCATCAACGACACACCCTCAGGGAGCGATCCGAGCGCAAACCTCCGTTGGAGCCCGTACATTCCGTATCCGTAGAACTTGTGGAAATTCGTAGCGCCGTACATCGTTATCCGGCGCTCATTGGCGCAGGTTTGATTGATCAGCTTGGGACGCGCGTATGCAAATACGTAGCGGACACAACGTGCGCGATCATTTCCGACAGCAATGTTGTCCTGCGTTTCGCAGATCGCATTAAACGCAGCTTGGTTTCAGCCGGAATTCGCCCTACGCTCATCACGATTCCAGCGGGCGAGAAGTCGAAGACTCTTCATCAAGCCGGCGCAATTTGCGACCAGATGACCGCCGCAGGGCTTGACCGACGATCGTTTGTTATTGGGCTCGGCGGCGGAGTTGTTGGCGACCTTTCAGGATTTGTGGCGGCGATTTATCATCGCGGCATTCCGCATATCCAAGTTCCAACGACCCTGCTGGCGATGGTGGACAGCTCAATCGGTGGAAAAACCGGAGTGAACACGCGCGACGGGAAGAATTTAATCGGGGCAATTCACCATCCATCGCTCGTGATCGATGATCTCGATCTTCTGAAAACGCTGCCCAAGCGTGAGTTTAACCAAGGCTTCGCCGAGATCATCAAGCACGCCGTCATCGCCGACCCGAAAATGTTCCGAACGCTTCAACGCTGGGAGGCAGCCGATGCGGCTGCCCTACAGCGGCTGATCAAGCGCAATATCGAGATCAAATCCAAAATCGTGGCGAAAGACGAGCACGATCGGACGGGCGCGCGCGCTCTTCTTAATTTCGGTCACACGGTTGGCCACGCGATCGAGCGCGCCGGAAATTACCGAAAATTCCTGCACGGAAAAGCGATCAGTCTTGGAATTATCGCGGCTTGCGCAATCTCCATGAAACGAGCTGGGCTGGCGGCAGATCAGCGCGCAGAGATTGTTGATCTTCTTGGGCGATTCGGATTGCCAACGCGGTTGCCGTCGAAGTTTCCGCGCAAGAAGATCTTCGACGCGCTGAAATTCGACAAAAAATTCGAAGGCGGAAAAGTCCGCTTCGTTGTGGCGCCGCGCATCGGCGTGGCGCGCGTCGCTACAAATGTGACGATGCGAGAGATTCGCGAAGCAATCGAAGAACTGTAGCGGCGCTCTATGAGCGCCGAATCGACGTGGAACGGCGGTCACAGACCGCCGCTACAGAAGAAATCATTCTCGCGCGTGCGAATAATACTCGACTAGCCCGCCTACGACGCTGTCGGCGTATTCCCGGAAAATGCTTTTCCGTTCAACGCCGTTGACGTTGCACGTTCCTTGATAATCGCCGTGCTGAATCCGGGCGAACACGTCGTTGCTGTTCATGACGAACGGCTCACAATACACAACTGGACAGCGATAAAGGCGCGTAGCCAGCAGATTGCGCGCATACACGTACCCGCTAGTGCCGACTTTGGTCGTACTGTTCGTAGTCGGATATTGATAAGGCGGCAGCCCGGTCTCGCGAGCCATTGCAACCGCAATCGTATCCGCCAGCGGCAATTCCTCATTGTAAGCGCGGCTTAGAAGCCGCCGGATCATTTCGAAACGTTCATCGTCGAAATCGAGTTCCTCTGCCAAATACGATCCGTTCACAAGCAGGTGAAGATGATTGGTCTCGGTCAAAGTTGGATGCGTTGGGTCACCCCAGCCTTCGGCATTGAAATGCAGGCAAAGCACAAGATCCGGATGTAACTTGAAGTTCACCAGCGCCGCGCGTCGTCGAATCTCGCTGTAACGGTAGAACAAAATTTCGCTTTGCCAGCGAATGGTTTGCTCTTTCGCTGGATCATTTGGATCAAGAACGTCAGCGCGCGGCTGTGGCACGCCATTCTTGATCAGAATTTTCCTGGCGGGCTCCCGAAAATCGTCAGGGCGCTTTGCAGTAACAGGTTCGTTGCTATCCCGGACGAACGAAACCTTCGCGCCGAACTCACGCAGCCGCTGGGCCAACAATCGCGCCACGCGCAAAGTCAGATCGCCTTCCTGGACTGGCTCAGTGGCACCCACTTGAAACCAGCGCTCTTCCATCTTTGCCCACTTGCCGCCAAGATGCCCGGGATCCAGCGCGACCTTCAAACCCGCAAGCGGTTTGTGCGATCTCGCTGCCGGCAATGACTTCGCTGGCCGCCAGAGGCGTGGCACAGGTTTGCGCACGGCGGCGCTCTCGGCAAACCGCAGCGTGAAAAACTTCTGCGACTCATGGTTCATCAGCACCCGCGCAGTTTTCTCATTTATTTCGATTAAGTCGGGAGCAAATCCGTGAGTGCAATAAACATCATTTAACAGCTGGGTGAATTGATCGTGCGTAATCGTGTCCTGGTATTTTTCCAGCACGCTCCATCTCGGTTTGCTGCCGAGAACGCTGTCCGCGGCATACAGCGTGAGCGGAAAGAGGAACAGCAGTAATGACGAAGCTCGAATGACGAATGACGAAAGAATGAGGAAGTCTGAATGACGAAACTTCACCTTTCGAGCTTCGTCATTTGTCGTTGATTTATCATTCTCCTGCCACGCAAGAGCTTGCTGAAGACGGATCATTTGGATTTCATCATTAATTTTCACATCGACGTTTGAGACCGCTCTAATACGATGCTCTCGAAATGCTAACCGTTCTTTTTCTTGGCGACATTGTTGGTGAGCCGGGACGCACAGCAGTGATTGCCCGGCTGCCGGAGCTGAAGTCGAAGCACGCTTTGGATTTCGTCATCGTCAACGGCGAGAACGCGGCAGGCGGCCGCGGGATAACAGGAAAAATCACGATCGATCTTTTGCGAGCAGGCGTTTCTGTCATCACCACGGGCGATCATATTTGGGACCAGAAAGAAATTCTTTCATACATTGACAGCGAACCGCGTTTATTGCGTCCGGTGAATTATCCCGACGGCGCGCCGGGAAACGGATCGATCGTCCTCGAAAGCGCCAAGGGCAAAATCGGCGTTATCAATGTGCAGGCACGCACGTTTATGCAGCCGATTTTGGAAAACCCGTTTCGTGCTGTCGAGAGCACGGTGATGAAGATGCGCGAGGAGACCGCAAACATCCTCGTCGATGTCCACGGGGAAACCACAAGTGAGAAAATCGCAATGGGCCGGTTTTTAGCCGGAAAAGTCTCCGCTGTTATCGGCACGCACACTCATGTTCAGACAGCAGACGAGCAAATCTTCCCCGGCGGCACAGCTTTCATCTGCGATGCCGGCATGTGCGGACCCGTCAACTCCATCCTGGGCCGCGCCATCGATCCAATCATGAATCGATTCATCTCGAATCTGCCTGCGTCGTTCCCGGTGGCCGGTGGCGAAGTGCGCCTGCGCGGAGCACTAATTAAAATTGATGAGACCACCGGTCGCGCCGTACGCATCATGCGCGTGGATGAGCCTGGGCCCAGTCACCTTCCTCCAGCCGAGCCCGAGCCAAAAATGCACATCGAGCAGGCGCGTTCCGCGGAACAGACTTGAAACTGTTGAGGTTACATCCAACTATTGACCCCCTCACTTTCGAATTACCTAAGAACAATAACGTCCAACCGAAATCATGAAAAAAAATTTTGCCTTTACTCTCATCACTGCTCTGGCGCTCTGCGTTTCACAGATGTCCGGTGCGGAATCGAAGAAAAATGTTGAAGCAAACAAGCTCGCCCGGGAAGGCGCGGAGGCCGCGAAGAGCCAGGACTGGGACAAGGCCGTTGACCTGCTTCGCAAAGCCACCGCTCTCGATCACAAGTACGCGGATGAACTCTCGGCTGTTTATCAACGACGTGGGTACGCAGACGCCAGCGAACAGAAGTACCAGGATGCCATCACTGAATATGGCGAAGCGCTCAAACTTACCCCGCAAGATCCGCGCATCTACGAACAACGCGCGGCGGTCGAAATGAAAATAAATGATTATGATAAAGCGCTCGCCGACTACTCCGAGATCATCAAGCTCAAACCCAACGAAGTCCGCTATTACAATTACCGCGCTTATATTTATGAGCTGAAGAACGACTTGAAGAACTCGATGGCGGATACGGAGAAAGTTTTGAAGCTGGATGCCAACAATCAGGAGGCAAAAAGGCGGAAGCAACGGATAGAGCAGAAGATAGCAGAAAACACGCCCTTGACCCCTCCTCCAGGAGCTGTCACTTCGCCTAAAACTTCACCAGCAGGTAAGAAGAAACCCTGAGTTTTAGCTTTTGCGATTAGCTCTCCACTGGTGCGCCGGCCTCTTGGCTTTCTTCAGGTGTTTTAGGCGCCAGACTGAATTTTCTTTTTCGGCGGTTTGCCGGCAGAGGCGCCAGAGTCATCGTGATATTGCGACCGGTGATCTTTGGATCCATTTCCACTTGCGACATGCCGGAAAGATCGTCGCGTACCTTTTCCACGAGTTGCATCCCAAATTCTTGATGCGCCATTTCCCGACCGCGAAATTGCAACTGCACACGCACCTTGTTTCCCCGGTCCAGGAATTCTTCCCCGTGGCGGATTTTGGTAAGATAATCGTGCTCGTCGATGTTAACGCGAAACTTGATTTCCTTCAGCCTTGAACTGGCCGGTTTTTTATCCTTGGTGTGCTTGGAAATATCGTACCGGAACTTTCCGAAATCGATGATCTTGCACACCGGCGGGGTGGCCATTGGTGCGACTTCGACCAGATCAAGCCCAAGACCTTGAGCTTTGCGCAAGGCGTCGGACAATTTCATGACGCCGAGCTGTTCGCTGGTCGTCCCCAGAATGACGCGGACTTCGCGGGCGCGAATCCGACCGTTTACACGAATTTGTGGTTGCAGATTAGATCAATCTCCTGACCGGTGAAACGGGAGTGCGCCGCGCCACCGTATTTCCATCTATCGCAATTCCCAGCATTAGCATTCGCATACGCCGAGTCACTCAGACTTCGCCACGGATGCGATTCACCGCGACGAAGAGCTTGGATTAAGAATCGCAAGCCGAAGGGAAGTTGTAGGCAACAATCCTGCACTGGCAAGATCAATCTGGAATGCATCGCGCCGAGATGTTTTCCATCGTCGCCTGAACACGAAATGGGACAAACGGAGTCGCATGCATTTTTGCCTATCTGATGGGGTTCACAAAACAAACCTAACAAACCGAGAGCCGTTTCTCAATAACGATTAGTTTTTCGGCGGCTCGCCAAAATGCGCCTTGTGCGCCGCGTAGACAGCGGCGTCGTCGAGCATGGAATCAATTGTAGCCGTCAACGGCTCGAGTTTCACGATTCCCGAAAGAATCGCGCGGTCGCCAATCTCGGTATCGATCACAAAAGTTGGGCGCTGCGAGACTTGGAGCGCGTGAAATTCAGCCGTTGATGCGCGAACGCGCTGTTCGATTTCCGCCGATTTCGCGCGCTCGACCAATTTTCCGACGTCGATTCCACCTGCTTCAGCGCCGATTCGAGCGGAGACGTCCCAATCGCCGATTTTCTCGCCTTCCCGCAGCGCCGCACGAGCCAGGGCAAGGCGAACGCGATCGTCTGTAAAACCAAAGTCCTTAGCCGCTTCGGCCACGCAATTCGGCGCGAGCCACTCCGGCAGACTGGCATCGTACCAGTCTGTGTTGAGCATGAACGGCGAACGCATCATCATTCCGCTGCGCCGGTAGAACCATTGCTCCTGCTCGCGCGAAGTAGGCAAACCACTCGGGTCCATCAATGCGACCTTCCACTGAAACGTAACCCGGTCTTCGTATCGCTTTTTCAATTCAGCCCATGTCGGCTCGGACCAAAAACACCAGGATGAGATGACGTCGAGATAATCAGTGACAGTGATGGACATGATGTGGAATTGGACGTTGGGAGTTGACCGTTGAGAGTTGAGCGTTTGCTGGCTTCAGAAGATTAACGACCAACATCCAACGTTCAACGCCGAACGCTCTATGAATTGATTTTGTGAGGAATCGATACCGTGAACCTGAACCATATCCTTCTGTTTCTGGCGGTGATTTCGTCGCTGCTGGTATTGGCCCGAGCGTGGCGACCTGGCGCGCCTTACCATGGCTGGCGTATCGCTGCGGTTGTCGTCCTGACTGTCACTGGTGTTTCCTGGCTGTTTTGGCGCGGCGCCGCCGGATACATCGGAGGCGGCGCGTGGTTTGCTCTTCTGTTTCTTCCGGCGATTGGGTTGCGCAAAATGACTGATTTCGCCGCCCAAGGCGATTATGAATCGGCCAGAAAATTGGGTACGGGTCTCCAAATTCTGCATCCCACGAATGAATTGCGCGACCAGATCCAGTTGTTTCGCCAGTTGGAATCTCAAGTGAACCGTTCAGCTGAATTCCATTCGGTCCCACTGGCGGGCCGAACTGAACGTCGCATTCGCCACAGCCAGCTCCGAAGCGCGCCAGCTGTTTTCATTTTTATTCTGGTGAACGTAGTCGCATTTCTTTTGGAGATATCGGTCGGCGCTTGGAATGACCCTGACGTTCTGCATCGGGTCGGTGCGCTCGAGCCTTACTCAGTTGTAGTGCAGCACGAATACTGGCGTTTTCTCACGGCGCTATTCTTGCATGGAGGTTTCATCCATCTGCTTTTTAATGTTTTCGCGCTGTATGTTCTTGGCCCGCCGCTTGAACGATCCATCGGCACGACGCGATTTGTCGTGTGTTACCTGGTGTCAGGGCTTGCCTCCGGCGCGTGTGTAGTGGGTTTGACTTTAATGGGTCTTGTACAACCGGCTCAGCTGATCGGTGCGTCAGGCTCGATCATGGGCATTGTCGGTGCGTGGGCGGGATTTCTGCTGCGACATCGTCACGCGCTGCATGCGAAGCAGCGATTGGCAAACATCGCTGTCATTATTGCGATCCAAATCGCATTCGATCTCTCGACCCCGCAGGTCAGTATGGCGGCACACCTGTGCGGATTAGGCGCCGGTTTCTTGCTCGGCCTAATTCTCGCCCGGCGAGCTGTAGCCGGGGTCGATGACCCCGGCAGGAATCATCCACCCCAAAATTTCAACCACGGATTGCACAGATAACACAGATGAGATGATGATCATGCACGAGCGACCACTACATTCTGTCGAATGAGTTGGAAATCTGCGCGGAAACTTGCCGGATCAACTTTCTCGATTAACTGCAGCTCTGTTCGCATTGACGCGTTCGGATGCTAACATCTTAAATCCATGATGTCATAGCGTCTCGCCTCGCACAGCGAGGCGGCTACAGAAATCCGCATGCCGACTTTTCAAACTTACAATGTGACTCCCATCCTGCCGGCGGCGTTGGAGCCTCTACGGGAGATGAGTTTCAACCTTTGGTGGACATGGGAGCCGGCCGCGCGCCGCTTGTTCCGGCATCTAGATCCCGAGCTATGGGATCGCACAAATCATAACCCTATGCGCATGCTCCAGCTCTCGCGGCAGTCCCGCCTCGAGGAGCTTTCGCAGGACAAAAATTTTGTGCGCGAGCTAAAACAGGTTTTCGAAGAATTCGAAAAGTATCTCGGACGACACGACACGTATGGAAAGACCGGCGCCGGCAGCGCGATCAAAAATCCGATTGCCTATTTTTCCGCTGAATTTGGTTTTCACGAGTCGATCCCGAATTACTCGGGTGGCCTGGGCATCCTCGCTGGCGACCATTGCAAATCGGCCAGCGATCTTGATCTGAAGTTCGTTGCGATTGGCCTGCTCTATCGGCATGGCTATTTCCGGCAGCAGATCGACAAGGAAGGCCGTCAGGAAGCCATTAATCTCAATCAGAACTTTTATCATCTGCCGATCCGCGAGGTACGGCGGGGCGATGCAAAGTTCCGAACCTCAGTATCGATTCTGGACCGGGAAGTTTTTGCCAAACTTTGGGAATTGCGCGTCGGACGAATAAACGTGTACCTCCTCGACACCGATATTCCGGAAAACAGCGCGGAGGACCGACTGATTACTGCCGAGCTTTATGGCGGCGACCTGGAAATGCGGATGCGCCAGGAGATCATGCTTGGGATTGGCGGAGTCAAAGCACTCGCCGCGCTCGGTATCCAGCCGGACGTTTTTCACATGAACGAGGGGCATTCTGCATTCATGGCGCTTGAGCGCATCCGTCTCAATGTTGTTGAGAAGAAGCTCGATTTTTACTCGGCGCTGCAAGTCGTAGCGGCGGCTAACGTTTTTACCACGCATACTCCGGTTCCCGCCGGCAACGATTCCTTCTCACGCGAGATGATGCGAAAATATTTCGGCAGTTTCGCGAAGGAATTAAATATCCCCTTCGATGAGTTGTTCTCATTCGGCCATACCCGAATGAATCCAGACGACCCGTTCAGCATGACCATTCTCGCGTTGCGTCTAAGTCGACACGCGAATGGCGTTAGTAAATTGCACGGCGAAGTCAGCCGATCGCTTTGGAAAGATGTCTGGGCAGGCGTTCCAATCCACGAAGTGCCGATCACCAGCATCACCAACGGCGTTCACACAAAGACCTGGATGGCACCGGAATTTGCCGCTCTTTATCAAAAGCACCTCGGTGATTGGGAGGACCACCTGACCGAACCGGAATTTTGGCGCGGCGTCATCGATATTCACGACACGCAACTTTGGGAGACGCATCAAACACTCAAACGCCGCCTGATCGATTTTGTCCGTGATCGGGAGCGACAGCGCCGTGAACGCCTGGGGGAATCGCCGGAGTCTATTCGCAAGGTCAACCGGATTCTCGACCCGGAAACATTGACCATTGGATTTGCGCGCCGTTTCGCCACTTACAAGCGCGGCACGCTTTTATTCAGTGACAAGGAGCGATTGAAACGATTGGTGAACGATGCCACGCGCCCGGTGCAGTTCATTTTCGCCGGCAAAGCGCATCCGCGTGATGAAGCAGGCAAGGCACTCATACAGGAAGTTTACCGATTGAGCCGTGAAGCTGGCCTGGAGAATCGCGTCGTTTTTCTGGAAGACTACGACAGCTACATCGCGCGCCGACTTGTGCAGGGAGTGGATCTTTGGCTGAATCATCCGCTGCGTCCGCTGGAAGCAAGCGGCACCAGCGGAATGAAATCGGCGCCGAATGGCGGGATTAACTTGAGCGTACTCGATGGTTGGTGGCGCGAAGGCTACAACGGCAGCAACGGCTGGGCCGTTGGTGCCGAGATCGATAATGGTACCACCGAATTTCAAAACGAAGTGGACACGAGCAGTCTGTATCAATTGCTCGAAAACCAGATCGTGCCGCTGTATTACGCGAAACCAGACGGCAAACTTCCCCTCGCCTGGCTGCAATTAATGCGCGAATCAATTCGCAGCGTCACGCCGGTCTTCAACACGCAACGGATGGTGAAGGAATACACCGAGCAGCTATATATTCCAGCAGCTCAGGCGTACGGGAATTTCTCTCGCGACGGCTGCGGCGCCGCAACGCAACTGAGCCAATGGAAAGCGCGGATGCGCAAGGATTGGTCGCAAGTGCAGATATCCGATGTGCAGGTGGCAAACAAAGATCGGGAAAGTATTTTGGTCGGCGAATCATTGCAGATCAGCGCGCGTGTGCATCTCGGCGCTGTCGACCCGGGCCATGTGCGCGTCGAAGCGTATCACGGCGAAGTCGACGATGGCGACCTCTGCAATCCCACCGCCACCGTGCTAAATCAAAGCAGCCAACCCGACGGCAACGGGAATTACATTTATCAAGGCAGTGTGCCCGCGACCGAAAGCGGCACCTACGGCTTCAGCGTCCGCGTCGTTCCCACTCACCCCTGCCTGATGCAAGCGCACGAACTGCGCCTGATCACCTGGTCGTAGCGGTGTAGCCACGTGCCTATGGCACGTCAGAATAGATTCCGGTTCGTCACGACGAGAGTTGTTTTTCCGGAAAATCAACATGGACCCGTTGACGATGCCTGAGGAAAGAAACTCCGGGATCGACGCCGAATGCGGCAAGATTCAATACAATCATGACAAGGGCGAAAAGATACAGCCCCATTGTCAATCCGATGGCGACATGCATCGCCAAAATGCAAACCAGCCAAAAAAACCGAGTCCTTTTCATCCAAATGAAAACTACATACCCAAGTTCAATCAGACAGATTGAAATACCGAGCACAGGCAAAAGGTATTTGAGTCGAACAAGAATGTCCGGCGGGACGATGGTAAAGGGTGGCCGGGTCAGCGCACGCCATAGATTTGTTCCATCCCACCAGCCGCTGCCCAGGCATTTCGCCAAGCCCCCAAAAAAATAAACAAAGCACAGGTGCAACTGTATGACGCGTCGCCAAAAACCTAAAAGTTGTGGATCCCTGGGTCTTGTTTTGAC
>Ga0137403_10002342_pt1 | contig 23281 bp, 21 predicted proteins | sample CZOMad2_1_16fung_FD_122057 | JGI IMG/M metagenome (GOLD analysis project Ga0137403, IMG submission 122057) | Vadose zone soil fungal communities from Angelo Coast Range Reserve, California, USA - CZOMad2_1_16fungal (Hybrid Assembly) | ecosystem: Environmental > Terrestrial > Soil > Vadose zone...
TGATAGGGCCTCAGCGCGCCCGTCACGAACCGTGCGGCGTTGATGCTGACTTGCGCGGCGATGGAGACGGACTCGCCGGTGGCGTTGACGACGCGCTCGATCGCCTTGGGCAGCGCCGTGTGACGGCGACGGGTGAGGAACATCGAGAACAGGTCCGCGCGCAGCGTTCCGCGCGTTCCCTGGACGATGAGCTGGTGCTGCAGCGGCTTGACGTTCCAGGACAGTTGGATACCTCCGGTACCCCGCGCGCATCGGACCAGGGCGCGCCACTCGTCGAACTGGAGGTTCGGGTCGCGAGCCCTCGTCCCCGACGTCCTGAAATCGGTCTGCAGATCCTGAATGTCGCCGAGGAGCTCCTGAAGAAGGTAGAGCGCGTGTACGCCGAGATCCCGGAATGGATAACCGCCGTCCCGGTACGGCGGCGGCAACGGCCCGCCGCGATAGGGCGGGTAGCTCGAGCTGCGGAGGTACTCGACGGCGATGATCTCGCCGATCGCGCCGCAGCGCACAAGGTCGAGCGCCCTCCGCACCAGGGGATCGCCCAGGAGCGAGTGGTTCGCGCACAGCGCCAAGCCCCGCGCCTTCGCTTCCGTCGCGAGCCGCCCACAGTCCTCGACGCTGGTGGCCAGCGGCTTCTCCACCAGCACGTGACAGCCGAGCGTCAGGGCCTCGAGCGCGACGACCGCGTGACTGCTCGGCGGCGTGAGCACGTGGACGACGTCGAGGCCTTCGGCCGCCATCGCCGCGAGCGATGGGAAGGTGGGGAGGCCCGTGGCCCGCGCGCGGGCCGGGTCGAGGTCGGTCACGCCGACGATGCGCACCTGGGGGAGTCGCTTCAGCGCCTCGACATGAAACTCGCTGACGTAACCCGCGCCGACCAATCCCACGCGAAAGGTCTTCATCTCGAGCGGGCGCCTTTGGCCTGGCCGACGCGCTCACAGACTCGCGTCAGCTTCGCCTCCCACGTCTCGGTGCGCATGGCCTCGCTGCGTCGACGGCGCTTCGCCGGGGTGTCGTCGCGCAGCGCGTGCTCGATGGAGGCGATGAACTCGTCGTGCCCGTGCGCCACCGAGCAGAGGTCGCCATACGACGTCACTTCGGGCAGGTCGGGCGAGACGACGGGAAGCCCGGCGCTGAGATACTCGCGCAGCTTGATCGGATTGACGGCGCGTGAGAGGTCGCTCACGACGAACGGGATGATCCCGACGTCGAAGCCTTTGCAGTACGCCGGCAGCGTGTCGTAGGGCCGTCGGCCCAGGAGGCGGATGTTGGGGAGCTCCCGCACACCGTTCAAGGACATGCACGCTTCGCCGATGAGGACAATCGACCATTCGGGGTGGGTGCGTGCGATCTTCGCGAGGAGCTCCAGGTCGATCCACTCGTGGATGAGGCCGAAGAACCCGATGACGGGGTGCGGGAGGCGTGCGATGTCCTCGGGGACCTTCGTCTCCGGCGCCAGCGCCTTGGCGAAGTGGTGGTAGTCCACGCCATGCGACGACAGAAAGGTGTTCGGATTGTGTTGCTTCTTCGACGCGACGAGGCTGCCCGCGGTGGCGAAGCAGATGTCGGATTTCTGCAGCAGGTCGCGTTCCATGGCGGCCATCTTCGCTCCGTCGAGGTACGAGAAGGCAGACCACTCATCGATGCAGTAGTACACGACGAGCGATTCGTCGAGGTGGCCGACCATGTCCGCGACGTTGGGGAGGAACGTCCACAGCTGGGGCCGGTCGATGCCCAGCTTGCGCGCCTGACGGCGTAGCGACCAGCGCAGGAGGTTGCGGTTGATGGTCTTCGCGAGGTCGGAGTACGGGAGCGGGATGACCATGGGCTGATAGACCCAGGCCTGCGGGCCGACCTGTCGGAGGCCCCCGAGGCACATGCGCAGCTTGCGGAAGATCTTCTTCACGTCGCGGGCTGACGCGAGGTTCGGACTGCGCATCGAGATGGAGTTCACCCAGAGCACCTTGTTGTCGGCCGCGAGATGCTTGAACACATGGTCGCAACTCGTCGGGTCTCCACCCCACTCCTTCGCAAAGTAGATGATGGATTCGCCCTTCACTCCGCTTCGCCTCTCGGCTTGCCGATCTCGCTATCCACGCGCGGCGAGGTCACTCTCGTGTGGTGTCCTAGCCCGGGTTATTCATGAACGATCGACGCGATCGGCGGACGGGTGGCGCCGGGTGCGGCCCCGGCCGGCGGGGCTCCATCACCCATTCCGCCCCGCCGGCCGGGGCCGCACCCGGCGCCACCCGCCCGTTCGTCCTGGTGTCGTTCATGAATAATCCGCGCGAGGCTCGCGCCACGGTGGATCGTGCGGCGAGCGTCGTCACGCCCGAGCGGTTCGCGATGGGCTACCGCGACACCGAATTCCCGGCGATCTATCACAAGGCGCGTCTCTACGAGGCGATGCAGGTGGCCAGGCCGGGAGAGAATCGCGAGGCGGCGTGGGCGCGCTTCATCCGTGACTGGGCCGCGCTGCAAGGGTCGCCGTTCTTCCCGATGTGGGCGAGCGCGGGCGTCGACGAGATCGTCTCCGCGCTCCACGAGCGGATCGTCGTCGGCCCGGCGCCACCGGCTTGACGGCGCGCCCGCGGCGGGCGCAGGATGGCCCGGTGCGAGCGGGCTCCCGCCGCTCGCCGACGCCATGATCACCGACACGGTCCCGGCCGCGACCACGCCGTTGGCGGTTGCGCGCGCGCTCGCGCCGCGCATCCGCGAGCGCGCCGCCGAGATCGAGGCCGCGCGCCAGCTGCCCCCCGATCTCGTCCTGGAAATCGCCAACGCCCGACTGTTCAGGGTGGCCGTGCCGGAAGCCGAGGGCGGGCTCGGCGCCGACATCCTCACGACGTTGCGCGTGATCGAGGAAGTGGCGCGGGCCGACGGCTCGACGGGTTGGTGTCTGGCGATGGGGATCAACACCCTGCGCCAGAGCGCGCAGTTCGCGCCCGAGGTGCGCCGCGAGATCTTCTTCAGCGACCCGGTGGGCGTCTCGGCCGGGTCGGCGAACCCCCGCGGCCGCGCCGTCGCGGTGCCGGGCGGCTACCGCGTCACCGGGCACTGGTTCTTCGCCAGCGGGTGCATGCACTCGTCCGCGGCGCACGGCGCCTGCAAGGTCTTCGACGGCGACGCGCCCCGGCTGCGGCCCAACGGCGACCAGGAGGTGCGGATCGCCTACTTCTACCCGAAATCCATCGCGCGCATCATCGACACCTGGAACGTCAGCGGCCTGCGCGGCACCGGCAGTCACGACATCGAAGTCGACGACCTCTTCGTGCCCGAGGAGCGCACGTTCTCGGCTCTCGATCTCCGCGCGCGCGTCACGGGACCGATGAACCGCATGCACGGGTTCGATCTGGCGGGCTGCGGCTTCTGCTGCGTCGGACTGGGCGTCGCCCGCGCCGCCATCGACGCGTTCGTCGAGCTGGCGCAGGTCAAGGTGCCGCGGTCATCCTCGGAGCTGCTGCGGGACCGGGCGATGGTGCACGCCAAGGTCGGCGAAGCCGAGGCGGTGCTGCGCTCGGGCCGGGCGCTGCTGTTCGACGTCGTCGGAGAGATGTGGGAGACCGCGGTCGCCGCGCGGCCGATCACGGAGCGCCAGCGCGCCGATCTGCGCCTGGCGATGACGCACGCCGCGCAGAGCGCGGCCAGGGCCACGCACATGGTCTGCGCCACCGCCGGCACCACGTCGATCTTCACGTCGAGCCCCCTGGAGCGGTACGCGCGCGATGCCGAGGTGGTCACCCGCCACAATCAGCTGCAGTTCGTCAACTACGAGGCGGTGGGGCGTACCGTGCTCGGTCTCGAGTCCAACAGCCCCCTCTTCTAGCTCGTGACACACGAAGACCTCGGTCGATCACATCCTCGGCGCGCCGGGTCTGAGCGACGCCGAGCGCGTGGCGATGCTGGGCGGGACGGCGGCGAAGCTGCTCGGGATCAAGACGTAGCGGCCGCGGGATCAACGCCGCGGCGTCCGAGTGGGCGCCGGCGGCGATGTTCTCCCTTCACGCGGCGCGCTCCTTGATCGACACGCGCCAGTGAACGCGGTCTTCCTCGGGCGGATAGTCGCCCGCCGCCTTGTGGTAGGAGCAGCGGTTATCCCAGATGACGATGTCGCCCTTGCGCCATTTGTGGCGGTACCCGCCGTCGGGCTGGATCATGTAGCCGGTCAGCTCCTCGATCACCGCGTCGCTTTCGCGCTCCTCGAGGCCCTCGATCCGCAAGATCTTGCCGGGATCGAAGTAGAGCGCCTTGCGCCCGGTCTCCGGATGGATGCGGATGATCGGATGGAAGACCGGCGTCCAGTCGCGGTCTTCCTGGTTGAGGAGCGTCGTCGCCTTCCGGCGGCCGCCGTAGGTGAACGCCCCGAGCCGACCATCGAGTCGCTGCTTGAGCCGTTGCGGTAGCGCCTCGTACGCCGCGTACATGCTGGAGAACAGCGTGTCGCCGCCTTTGTTCGGGACGGCCAATGCGTAGAGCTGGGTGGCCTTGAACGGCTCCTGATCGTAGGCACCGTCGGTGTGCCATCCCTCGGCGCCGCGACGGTAGATCGCCATGTCGAGCGCGCCGTCCGCCCCGAACTTGTTGACGCCCAGCACGGTGATCTCGGGATAGTCCGGGTGACGCGTCATTTTCGACGGGTGCGGGCTCACGAACCCGAAGCGGCGGCTGTACGTCAAGAACTCCTCGATCTGGAGCTCCTGCCCCGGCACCACGACGACGTTGGAATCGAGCCACGCCCGATAGATCTCGGCGAAGCTCGCGTCGTCGAGCGTCTTGACGTCGACGCCGTGGATCTCCGCGCCGATCTGCGGCCCCAGCCGTTGAACCTTGATCATCGGTCTTCCTCCTACTCTGATGGTCACGAGCCGCCCCGGCCCCGTACGCCGAGCGGCACGGGACGTGGAGAGGCTATCACACGATGCCACAACTCCACGCGACGGCGGTTGACACTCGCGTCAGGTCGCACTACGGTGTAGCGCCGGTCGATGCCCGGATCCGGGGAGGCGCAGTGGGCGCCCCGCTCGGCATCGGTAGGCCGCTGCATCGCCACGACGGCGATCCGGCCGCGTGGTCGCGGATCCTCGATGGGAGCGCGTGGTGCAGCTCAAGACGCTCAACGGGGATGTGGCAAAGATCGCCGCGCGCGGCGAGGCCCAGGCTCGGACGCTGTCCGATGTCCTGGTCCGTGACACCTCGGTCGCCTACGCGTTCATCGCGCCCGCGTTCTTCCTCCTGCTGTTCCTGGTCGCCTACCCCTTCGTCCTCTCCGTCTGGTTCAGCCTGAGCGACGCCCGTGTCGGCGAGACGGGCGCCTTCGTCGGCCTCGACAACTTCTCCCGGCTCCTCTCGAGCGCGATCTTTCTCCAGACTCTGCAGAACTCGATCGTCTTCACGTCGCTGGCGCTGGGAGCCAAGACGGTCTTTGGGATGGCGTTGGCCCTCTTGCTGTACCGGATCGGACGGTTCAAGCGCCTGATTCGCGGCGCGGTGCTGCTGCCGTTCATCGTGCCGACCGCGCTGAGCACGCTGGTCTGGTGGTGGATGTTCGAGCCGCTCTACAGCGTGGTGAACTGGACCCTCAAGAGCCTGCACCTCGTGAACCACGACATTCCCTGGCTGTCGGATCCGTATCTTGCGATGTTCACCGTGATCTTGGTGAACACCTGGCGGGGCCTGCCGTTCTTCGCGATCACGCTTCTGGCCGGCCTGGTCGCCATCCCCAAGGAGCTGTACGAGGCCGCCGAGTCGGACGGCGCCGGCCCGGTTGGTCGCTTCTGGCACGTCACGGTCCCGCTCCTCAAGCCCGTTCTGGCCGTGGTGATCCTGTTCTCGACGATCTTCACGCTGGCCGACTTCAACATCGTCTACGTCCTGACCAAGGGCGGGCCTATGAACATGACCCACCTCTTCGCCACCTACTCGTTCGTCCTCGGCCTGCAGGGCGGGCAGATCGCGCAGGGGGCCGCGGTCTCGCTCTTCCTCTTCCCGATCCTCCTGATCGTGGTTTTCGCCCAGCTCCGGATGGTCCGCAAGGCGACGACCTATGAGTAACCTGTCGCGCTGGACGCGGCGGAGCCGGCCCCTGTTCACGCTCTACCTGCCCGTCATGCCGTTCGTGCTCTTCGCGCTGTTCCCCCTCTACTTCATGCTCATCACGTCCTTCAAGAAGAACGCCGAGCTCTACGACGTCAACGCGGTGCCGTTCCTGATCGGGCGCGGCGTCACCTTCGCGCACTACGAGCTGCTCTCGAAGGACACGCTCTTCTGGAGCTGGTTCGTGAACAGCCTGGTGGTCAGCCTGGCCGCGACCGCGATCTCCGTGGTCCTCGGCGTGCTCGCCGCCTACCCGCTGGCGCGCCTGAAGTTCCCGGGCGGAGACTCGTTCGGGGTGGCCATCTTCATCACGTACCTGGTGCCGCCGACGCTCCTGTTCCTGCCCCTCAGCACGGTGGTGGCGCGGCTCGGCCTCTCGGACAGCCTGTGGGCGCTCGTCGTGACGTATCCGACGTTCCTCGTCCCTTTCTGCACCTGGCTCCTCATGAGCTATTTCCGCACGGTGCCCAAGGAGATCGAGGAGTGCGCCATGCTCGACGGGTGTAACCGGCTGCAGACGATGGTGAGGATCCTGCTGCCGGTGGCGCTGCCCGGCGTGATCTGCGCGGCCCTGTTCGCCTTCACGCTGTCGTGGAACGAGTTCCTGTACGCGCTGGTCTTCGTCTCGCCCGCCGAGCTGAAGACCATGACCGTCGGGATCTTCTCCGAGTTGATCCGCGGCGACATCTATTACTGGGGTGGGCTGATGGCGGGCGCCTGCATCGGCTCGCTCCCGATCGTGATCGCGTACGTCTTCTTCCTGGACTACTACGTCTCAGGACTGACGGCGGGCGCCGTCAAGTAGTGCGCGCCGCCGGCCGTCGCGGGGCTGGGGCCCCGCCGGCCGAGGCGCGACCATGAATAGAGGAGGAGTCCCCATGGCCAGATCCAGCGCTTCGATCGCCCTCGAGTCACGTCGCGTGAGTCGCCGCCGGTTCCTCGGCGCGGCGGCCGGTGGCGCCGCCGGCATCAGCGGTATCCTCGCCGCGGGCCGAGCGCCCGCGTTCGCCCAGACCAAGGAGCTCACCTTCCTCACCGTCGCGAGCTTTGTTCCGGAGACCGACAAGGAGCTGAAGCGGCAGCTCGACGAGTGGGGTACGAAAAACAAGGTAAAGGTGCGGCTCGACATCATCGCCCACCTGCAGCTCCAGACCAAGAAGGCCGCCGAGGTTCAGTCGCGCTCGGGTCACGACCTCACCGCCCTCGGCCCCGGCCTCGGCGACGCCGATCTCTACTTCGACTACCTGGCCGACCTGAACGACGTCGCCGCCGACGTGGCGCCCAAGAACGGCGGGTGGCTGAACCCCGACGACTACCTGATCCGCGGCAAGTGGAAGCTGCTTCCGTGGTGGATGCCGCCCTTCCCGATGGCGGTGCGCACCGACCTGCTCGAGCAGATCGGCGAGAAGAACCCCGACACCTGGGAGGACTGGCTGCGGGTCGGCAAGAAGGGCAAGGCCATCGGGCATCCATTCGGCACCGCCATGGGCCACAGCGGCGACGCCAACGTCACGCTGCTCTCGATCCTCTGGTCCTACGGCGGCTCCTACGTCTCCAAGGACGGCAAGACGATCACCATCAACTCGAAGGAGACGCGCCAGGCGATGGACTTCGTCAAGCGACTCTACACCGAGGCGATGGACCCGGAAGTGCTAGCGTGGGACGACTCCAGCAACAACCGCTGCCTCAACGCCGGCAAGTGCATCGGCATCCACAACCCGATCAGCGCCTACGAGTCCGCCAAGAAGGACAAGGTCCTGGTGCCGGGGACGCAGAAGGAGATCGCCGAGGTCATCGACCACATCAACACGCCGCGCGGTCCCGTCGACCGCAAGGCGACAACCGGGTTCTGGTGCGTCGGGATCTGGAACTTCTCGAAGAACCAGGACCTCGCCAAGGACTTCCTGCGCTACCACTTCCAGCCCGATAACCTCGCCAAATGGGTGGAAGCCGGCCACGGCTTCAACATGCCGTTCCTGACGAACCTGACCAAGCACCCCGTCTACAAGAGCGACAAGCAGTACCGGTTCATTCCCGAGGTCGCCAAGGTGTCGGTGCCGCCCTCCTGGCCGGGTCCGACGACGGCGGCGTCACAGCAGGTCTGGGACCTCTACATCATCCCCGACATGTTCGCGCAGCACGCGACGGGCAAGATGACCGCCGACCAGGCCATCGCCTGGGCCGAGAAGGAGATGCAGGAGATCTACGCCGGGCGCAAGCGCAGGCCCTGAGCCACGCGCGGGCCGCCCCTGCTTTCCGGGGCGGCCACCTCAATCTACAGGCGCGCCTCGGCCGGCGGGGCCCCAGCCCCGCGGCGGCCTGCGGCGCGCACCACCTCGTGGGCCCTCAGCCCCGGAGCCCGCTCAGCACGACGGCGCGGACGATCCACTTCTGGCAGACGAGGAAGACGGCGAGGACCGGCGCGATGCTGAGGACCGCGGCCGCCGTCACCAGGTTGTACTCGATGAAGTACATGTTCGTGAAGCTGACGAGGCCGAGGGTGACCACCTTCATCGTCGGCGAGTTCACGACGACGAGCGGCCAGAAGAGCTCGTTCCAGGTCCACATGAACTTGACGATCACGAGCGTGGCCAGGGCCGGCCTCACCGAGGGCAGGACCACGCGCCAGAAGATGCCCAGCTCGCTGGCGCCGTCGATGCGCGCGGCGTCGATGTAGTCGGTCGGGACGACCTCGATGCTCTGGCGCATCAGGAACACGCCGAAGACGCTGACGAGGTCGGGAGCCAGGATACCCGCGTACGTGTCGACGAGCCCGAGTCGGTTGACCCAGAGGTAGAGCGGTACCACGACCGACTGGAACGGCACCATCAGGATGCCGACGATCGCGAAGAAGCACACCGCGTGGCCCGGAAAGCGGAACTTGGCGAAGCCGTAGCCGGCCAGCGACGACACCACGACGCTCGAGAGCGCCGACACCGTGGCGATCAGCGCGCTGTTGAGCAGGAATCGCGCGAACGGCTGGCGCTGGAACACCTCGCGGTAGTTGTCGAGGTTCCCCCACCGGTCTGGGAAGATCTGCAGCGGCACGCGCTGGATCTCCGGCACCGTCTTGAATGACGTCATCGCCATCCAGAAGAACGGGAAGAAGACGCACACGGCGCCGGCGGCGACCACGGCGCCGACCACCCAGTGGAGCCGCCCGGCCTTCAATACTCGACCTGCCGCCGGAAGAGTCGCCACTGGAGCAGCGTTACCAGGAGCAGCGAGACGAAGACGAACACGGCCATGACCGAGGCGTCGCCCAGGCGGAAGTATTTGAAGGCCGTGTCGTAGAGCAGCATGATCACCGTCTGGCTCGCGCCCGCCGGCCCACCCTGGGTGGTCGCGTAGACCGTGTCGAAGACCTTGAAGTTGAAGATCAGCTCGAGCATCGTGACCATCACGATCTGGGGATTGAGCAGCGGCAGCGTGACGTGGCGCAGCGCTCGCGCCGGGCCCGCGCCGTCGATCGAGGCCGCCTCGTAATATTCCGTCGGGATCGCCTGGAGCGCCGCCAGGAAGATGATCGTGTCGAAGCCGAGGCGCACCCAGACGTTCACGAGGGCCAGCGAGGGCCGGACCTGCTCGAGGCTCTGCAACCATTTCTGGGTAGGCAGGCCGACCTGTCCGAGCAGATGGTTGAGGAATCCGTAGATCGGGTCGTACATCCACTGCCAGATCAGCGCCGCGGCGACGAGAGACACCGAGAAGGGCAGAAAGTACATCGCCGTCCATGCGCTCCGCCAGCGGAGGCTCGCGAGACGGTGCAAGCCCAGCGCGACGGCCAGGGCCAGGACCACGGTGGTCGGCACCGACATGACGAGCAAGCTCACCGTGTTGGCCACGGCCTGCCAGAAGGTCGGATCGCTGAGGACCTTCGCGTAGAGCCGGAGCCCGACGAAGCGGCTCTCGCCGCCGGGCACGGTGCGATAGAAGGAGCCGATCACCGATTCGACGAGCGGGACGAGGAAGACGAGGCCGAAGTACGCCAGGGCGGGCAGGACGAAGAAGAATCCCGCCCGCCGCTGGCGGGCCATGTAGGACGACGCCACGTCAGTCTTTGAGGACGCGATCCATCTTGGCCGCCGCTTCGTCCAGGAGCGGCTTGGGCTGGCCCTTGCCGTAGAGCGCGGCCACCACGGCCTCGCCGAAGGCGGTCGCCAGCTCGTTCGACTTCGGGTGGTAATACTCCGGCGGCACCGGCTGCTTCAGCATGTCCTGCGTCGACTGGTAGTCGGGCCGCGCCTTGACGTAGCCGGACTCGAGGTTCGCCGTCCAGACCGGCAGGATGCCCTGCGCCTGGTGCTGGTCGAGATCGTCCTTCGCGTTACTGATGAAGCGCATGAACTCCCAGGCCGCCTGCTTGTTCGGGCTGTTCTTGTAGACGAGGTTCGTCCACGGGAAAAGGTTGCCCGCGCCGGGGCAGGCCTTGCCGCACGGCAGCGCCACGACCTTGAACGTGACGTCGGGCGCGTTCTTCTTCACCCAGCCGAAGAACCAGGACTCGCGGAAGATCGTGGCGCCGCGCTTCTGCCCGAAGGCGTCCTCGGGCGTGGGGAAAGCGAGGCTGGCGACCTTGTGCTTCTGCACGAGGTCCTGGTAGAACTGCAACGCCGCCACCATGTCGGCGCTGTTCGCGAAGCCGGTGGCCTGCTCGAGATTCGGCGACAGCATCCGGGCGCCGAAGGCGTGCGCGAACGGCAGGAACTTGTCGGTGATCCCCACGGGGTGGCCCTTGTGCCGGAGCGCGAAGCCCGCCTGCGTCGTCTCGCCCTTGGCGTCGAGTACGGTCAGCTTCTTCATGGCCGCCAGCCAGTCGTCCAGCGTCTTGACCGGCTTGTCCGGGTCGAGCCCGGCCTTCTTCCAGAGGTCGACGTTGATGTACATCTGCTGGAAATTTCCGTGCTCGATCGGGATGCCGTAGCGCGCGCCCTTCCACTTGCCGACGCCCACCATGTACTTCGGCAAGTTCTCGTCCCAGGTCTTGGCGAGTTCGGCCGGCATCCGATCGCAGAAATCGTACTGCCCGCACCAGTGGTGCGTCATTCCCATATAGATGTCCGGCGCCCCGCTCTTGCCCACCAGCGCGGCCAGGTACTTCGCCTCGTAGCCCTGGTAGGGCACCGTGACCACCTGGACCTCCCAGCCGGTCTTCTGGGCGAAGTCCTTGCCGCGTGTTTCGTAGAACTTGTTGAACTCGGGGTTTTGCTCCCAGTGCGTCCAGTAGACGAGCTTCTTGGTCTGTGGCGTCGAGGGCGCCGGGGCGAGCACGAGCGGGGCGACGGAGAGCACCAGGGCCAGGGAACACCACGTCAGTCGTCGCATATCGTCTCCTCGGTTAGTAGCCGCGCCTCGGCCGGCGGGGCGATCTCCGTCTTGCTCGCCGCGCACGCGGGGGCCCCAGCCCCCGGCCGTGCTCCGGCTCGCACTGCCGCACCGCGACGGCTGCGGCGCGCACCACGTCGCTCAGAACCAGCTGGCCTTGTCCACCACGTTGCGCAGCGGCTGGCCGGCGAGAAAGCGGCGGGAGTTGTCGAGCAGGATCTCGAAGCGCCGCTCGTCGAGATGCGGTCCGTGTCCCGCGGTGTGCGGCGTGATGAGGACGCCGGGCATCGTCCACAACGGGTGATCGGCCGGCAACGGCTCCTGCTCGAAGACGTCGAGCCCGGCGCCGGCGATCTCGCCCGCCCGGAGCGCCGCGACGAGGTCGTCGAGCCGCGTCGTCCGGCCGCGGCCGATGTTGATGAAGAACGCGGTGCGCTTCATGCGCTGAAAGCGCGCGCGGTTCATGAAGCCCTCGGTGGCGGGCGTGTGCGGTACGGTCAGGACGACGAAGTCCGCGAGGGGCAGGAGCGAGTCGAGCGCGTCGGGCCCGTCGAGCTTCAGCACGCCCGGCGGCGCCTCGCGGCGCCGGGCGTCGACTCCCATCACGTGCATTCCGAAGGAGGCGGCGAGCCGCGCGGCCTCGCCGCCGATCCCGCCCACGCCCACGATCAGCGCCGTGGCCTCCGGCAGGTGGATCACGCCGCCATCCATGGGCTCCCGGCGCCATTCCCGCCGGAGCTGTCGCGGAATGTAGTAGTGGAGCCCCCGGGCGAACGCCAGGATGAACGCCATGATGTGGGCGCCGATGTGGTCGTTGTAGATCTCGCGGAAGTTGGTCACGACCACGGGATGCGCGATGAGCGCCGGTGTGTAGTAGCCGGCGGGTGGCGCCGCCTGCGGCGCCTGGAGCCAGCGTAGGCGCCGGGCGTCGCGCACCAACGTGTCCGGCATCGTCCCGAACGCGGCGTCGGCGTCGCCGACGGCTCGCGCGGCATCGGCCTGGGTCTCGGCGACCACGACCGACAGCTGCGGCAGCGCGGCCTTGAGCTGCGAAGCCCACGCGCGCGTCGTCGGGGTCTGCGGCGGCAGCACCAGGAGAGTCGTCGGCATCGGTCTCAGGATCCGGGGGCTTTGTGCAGCGCCCCATCCGTCATGATCATGCGCACGGCGCCGGGAAACCGCTCGGGTCCGGTGGCATCAAGGATTCTGACCTGCCGGGCAGCTTAGTGGTCTCGCGGGATGCGGTCAAGGGCTCAGGCCACGCGAGCGGGCGCCGGCTCGGTGGGCGGCGCACCGCCGGCGGGGCCCGTTGCGGCCTCGCCATCCTTGCGGCTCACGATGGCGCGCGGCAGGAACGGGATGAACACGAGGATCAGCGCCGTCGTGCCGGCGTTGAGCCACACCAGCTCGTGAAAGGCCCAGCCCCGGCTGTCGATCAGCCACGAGCCCATGACGTCCGATCCCCCGAGCGCGAAGTTGCGCGCGCTCATCATCAAGGCGAATCCGAGGCTCTCGCAGCCGGGCGGCGTCGATCGAACCGCCAGGTCCATGAGGGCCAGCTCCGAGCAGATCACCGCGAAGCCGACGATCGCGTGGACGAACGGCGCGGTGGACTGGCTGTACCGGAGATAGAGCAGCGTGACGACCGCGTTGATCGTGATCGCCGTCGTCAGCAGCTGCCGCAGGTTGAACTTGCGGCACAGGATTCCGTAGACCAGGGCGCCGATGAGTCCGGCCGCGCCCTCGATGGTCTCCATCAGCCCGATGTACGGCGGGCTGAAATGCAGCGTGTCCGTCTGCATGAAGAGGAGCGGCGTCGTGAAGCCGGGCGAGATGTAGACGAGGGCCAGGAAGCTCCCGCTCGCCCAGAGCGTCCTGGACCGGACGAGCGTCGCGAGCTCGCGGCGCGCGCTGGCCAGCACGTCGCGATCGCGGACCGCCAGGGGGCGCTCGGTCAGGACGAAGAACGTCGCGATCGTCAGGACGATGAGCAGCGCCGTCGCGATGCCGACCGTCCACCCGAACGCGGCGGCGGCGAGATAGCCGCCGAGGAGGCCGTTGCTCAGCGACACGGCGCTCTGGAGCGCCTGACGGATGGAGGTCACGCGGCCGGAGATGCCGTACTTCCGCCCCGCTTCCACCATGAGGCCGCCCATCACGGTGCTGGCGATGACCATGAACGCGTTGGCGCCGAACGCGGTGAGCAGGAGCGGGCCGTAGGTCCTGGGCACGACGCCCATCAGGAACCAGCAGAGGGCCGCCATGCCGGCGCCGAGCAGCATGTAGTGCCGCCGGCGCGTTCCGAAGAGCGGAAACGCGTCGGACAGGATGCCGGCGAGCGGTTTGACGTTCCAGGCGAAGGTCGCCACGACCATGAACGCGGCGAGCGTCTGGGCGTTGAAGTGCAGCTCGTTCTTGAGGAGGAGCTGCAGCGGAAGTCGTCCGATGACCCCCGGCTGCGCGATCGTCGTGACGAACGCGCCGAGCCCCACCATGATGTAGTACTGCCGCAGGGTGAGGCCGGTGTCCGGCACATTCGAACGGTCTGCCGCGTCCAGAGCGACCTCCGCTCTGTCCTTATATCAGGAACCGAGCGGTGACCGGAATGTGACTCGTCCCGGACGTGCTATGGTCGGGGCCGGAGCGCGACATCGATGCCACGACTCGACCGCCTGCCCCAGATCTCCCGGAACAACCTGCTGACCTTCCCGGCGCAGGTCAACGACACGACGCCCTTCGTGCGCCCGGCGAAGCCGCTGGCCGCATGCCGGCTGGCGATCGTCACGACGGCGGGCCTGCACCGGCGCGGCGATCGACCCTTCACGCCCGGCGACCAGACCTATCGCGTGATCCCCTCCGACACGCCGACCGCCGACATCATGCAGAGCCACACGAGCATCGGCTTCGACCGCGTGCCCACGATGCGGGACGTCAACATCTCGTTCCCGATCGATCGACTGCGCGAGCGCGTCTCGCGCGGCCAGCTCGGTGGGCTGGCGCCCGATTGCTACTCGTTCATGGGCGCTCAGCGCGAGGTCGCGCGCATCGAGGCCGAGACCGGCCCCGAGGTCGCGCGCCGCCTGCTCGCCGCGGGCGTCGACGTCGCCCTCGTCACCCCCACCTGACCGAACTGCACGCACACCGGCGGTGTGCTGGCCCGCGCGCTGGAGCTGGCGGGTATCGCGACGACGTCGATCAGCCTCGTGCGCGAGCACACCGAGAAGGTGAAGCCGCCGCGCGCGCTCTGGGTCCCGTTCCCCTTCGGCATGGCGCTCGGACGTCCCGACGACCCGGAGCTGCAGCATCGCGTCCTGGGCGCCGCCCTCGATCTGCTCGACGAGCCGGCGGGGCCGGTGCTCCGCGATTTCCCCGAGGACGCCGAACCCGGCGACCAGCCCGCGGCGCCGCCGCAGGCGTCGGGGATCAAGCCGGCCGAGCAGGTGCCGGACGACGTCGCGATGGAGACGACGCAGATGCGCCGCTACCACGAGCGCTGGCTCGAGAAGAGCGGCGGCCGGACCCAGCTGGGGCTCACCGGCATCCCGGCGACGCGGTTCCGCGGGGTGGTGCGGTTCCTCGAAGGGTTCGCCGACGGTCAGGACGTCGACATGCCCGAGCGCCCGTCGGACGTACCGTTGCCGAACTTCGTCCGCTACTGTGCCGACGACCTCAAGGCCCTCTACTTCGAGGGTCACCTGGCGATGAAGCCGTCCGAAGGCGGTGAAGCGATCGCGCGGTGGTTCTGGGGCGAGACCGCGGCGGGCGGCCTCCTGCGGCGCGTCCGCGACCGGCTCGACGCCTCCGCCGACCCGCGCTGGAAGGCCGCCGCCTTCGGCATCGCGCGGTAGCGTCAGCGCCGCGGCGCCAACCCGGGCGGAGGCGCCGTCGCCATGCTAGTGTCTGCCCGGCGGCCCCGCCGCGCGCCAGGCGCGCGGCGCGGGGACGCGACGACGAGCGTAAGGAGAACGGTCCCATGCGAAGCGGTCGATCGGTGCAGCCACTCCTCGCGGCGCTCTTGACCCTGATGGCCGTCACCCCGGCGAGCTCTCAGGGCGTGATCAAGCTCCCGATCGTCGCCGAGATCACGGGCGGCGGCGCCAGCGTCGGCGCGATGTGGCGGGACGCCGTCAACCTGGCCGTCGAGGACATCAACAGGAAGGGCGGCATCCTCGGCATGAAGCTCGAGACCGCGGTGCAGGACACCCAGACCGATCCGCCGACCTCGGTGGCCGTCATGCGGCGCGTGCTCAACGACAAGCCCTTCGCCATCTTCGGAACCGTCTACAGCTCGAGCACGGTGGCCAACATGGACATCGCGCGCCAGGCGGGCGTGCCGCAGTTCACCGGCTCGGAGTCGGTCATCATCACCCAGAAGGGCAACGACAACATCTTCCTGACCTCGTTCACCCAGGACACGGGGATGGCCAAGCAGGTCCGCTGGCTGCTCGACGACCTCAAGGCGGAGAAGATCGCGCTGATTTGGGTGAACAACGCCTTCGGCAAGGGCGGCCACGACATGTTCGTGCAGTTCTTGAAGGAGCGCGGGAAGGTGCCGGTCGTCGACATCTCGACCGAGGTGCAGCAGGTGGACTTCACGCCCGAGCTGACCAAGGTCCGAGCCTCGGGCGCCACTCACGTCATGGTCTACAACCACGAGGAGGAGAACGCGCGCTTCATGATCCAGCTCCGGAAGATCGGGCTGACGGTCGAGCCGGTCGGCGAGACGACGCTCTGCGCGCAGACGACGATCACGCCCGGCGGCGCCGCCGTCAACGGGGCCAAGTGCCACGTCGGGCTGACGGCCGGCGCGCCGGTGCCGCTGATGGTCGACATGAACCGACGGTTCCAGGAGAAGTACAACCGCGTCCCGGATCACAACGCCTTCAAGGGCTACATCGGCGTGCACATGCTGAAGGCGGCCGTGCAGCGAGTCGGCGGCTGGGATCAAGCCAAGGTCCGAGCCTGCCTGCACAACAACGTGTTCACGACGGCCGAGGAGGCCGGCCTCCTCATGGACCTCTACGTGAACGACAAGGGGAGTCTCGACCGGCCGAGCTTCATCGTCGAGGTCCGCGATCAGAAGTCGGTCGTGACCAAGACGGTCGGAATGCTCGGCGGTCCGTACAACGTCCGCCCCTGTAAGTAGAGCGCCGGGCGCGGGCGAGCGGCGTGGCGGATCTGGTTCAGCTCTGCGTGGCCGGCGTGTCCATCGGCGCCATCTACGCCATGGCCGCGATCGGCTTCGTGCTCCTCTGGCAGACGTCGAACACGATCAATTTCGCGCAGGGCGAGTTCGTCGTGTTGCCGGCCTTTGCCATGGTGTTGTTCTTCGTGATCTTCCGGCTCCCCTTCGCGGTCGCCATGCTGGCCACGGTCCTGGTGTCCACGCTGCTGCTCGGCGTCGGCGTCAAGGAGCTCCTGGTGGCGCGGCTCCTGAAGATGGGCGTGCTCCCCCTGGTCATCGCGACCATCGGGCTCAGCCTGCTCATCCGCTACTCGCTGCAGCAGTTCTGGACGCCGCTCGCGCTGCCGTTCCCGGCCATCTTCTCGCGCGACCCGATCCGGCTCGGCACGATCGTCGTCTCGCTGGAGGAGATCGGGAACATCCTGTTCGCGGCGGTCGTCATCGGCGCCCTGCAGCTCTTCATCACCCGGACCAAGCTCGGCTGGGCCATGCAGGCGGTCGCCCAGAACCGCACGCTGGCCTCGGTGCTCGGCATCAACGTGTCGCGTCTGGTGACGATCACGTTCGTGCTGAACGCCGCCCTCACCGCGGTCGCCGCCATCCTGATCGCGCCCGTCTACCTCGTGAAGTACGACATCGGCGTCAGCCTCGGGCTCAAGGCGTTCTACGCCGCGATCATCGGCGGCTTCAACCAGATCCGCGGCGCGCTGCTCGGTGGTCTCCTGGTGGGCGTGGTCGAGACGCTCTCGGCCGCCTACATCTCGAGCCACTTCCGGGACGCCTTCGCGCTCGTGATCCTCATCGCGGTGCTGCTGCTCAAGCCCGAGGGGATCTGGGGCGTCAAGGAGGAGTGGGCGTAGTGGCGCTCGGCCGGCTGGGCCTCGTGGCCGTCCTGGTCCTGAGCGTGGGCCTGCCGATCGTCCTCGACCAGTACAAGCTCTACGTGGTCAGCCTGACGCTCGTCTACGTCATCCTGGCCATCGGCCTCAACCTGACCCTCGGATACGCCGGGCAGATCTCGCTCTGCCACGCGGCCTTCATGGCGTTCGGCTCGTACGCGGTGGCGATCCTCGGCCAGCGCGGAGTTCCCTTCGAGGTCGGCCTCGTGGTCGGCGTGGCGGTCGCGTTCGGGTGGGGCCTGGTGCTCGGCTTCCCGGCGCTGAAGGTGAAGCACCACTACCTGGCCATGGTCACGCTCGGGTTCAACATCATCGTGTTCCTGGTGCTGCGCAACTGGGAGTCGCTGACGGGCGGGTCCTTCGGGATCTCCAACGTGGCGCGCCCGGCCTGGGGACCGCTCAGCTTCAAGTCCGACCGCGCCTTCTATCTCTATATCCTCGCGTGGGCCACGGTGGCGGTCGCCTCGGCCTACTGGATCCTGTCCTCACGCTGGGGGCGGGCCTTTCGCGCCATCCGGGAGAACGAGATGCGGGCGGAGGTGGTCGGGGTCAGCTTGCGCAACTACAAGCTGATGGCCTTCGCCATCGGCGCCGCCTACGCCGGAATGGGCGGGGCGCTGTTCGCCCCGCTCCTGGGCTACATCGATCCGGGCGCCTACACGCTCGATCGCTCGATCCAGTTCTTGATGATGGTCGTGCTCGGCGGGCTCGGACGCTTCGAGGGGCCGTTCATCGGCGCCCTGGTCGTCACCGTGCTCCCGGAGGTGCTCCGGGGCTCGGAAGGCCTCTACCTGATCATCTACGCGCTCTCCGTGATCCTCATGATGCTGTTCATGCCGAAGGGGCTCGTCGGCCTCTGGGACCTCGCATGGCGCTCCTCGAGATCGAGAACCTCACCAAGCACTTCTTCCGGCTCTCCGCGCTGAGCCGGGTCAGCCTGAGCGTCGAGCCGGGCGAGCTGCTCGGCGTCATCGGCCCCAACGGGTCGGGCAAGACCACCCTCTTCAACTGCGTCACGGGCGTGCTGCGCCCCTCGGACGGCCACGTGCGCTTCCGGGGCGAGGACATCACGGGGCGGACCGCCGACACGGTCTATCACCGGGGTATCGCGCGGACGTTCCAGCTCATCCAGCTCTTTCCGGAGATGACGGTCCTCGAGAACATGCTGGTGGCCACGCAGGAGAAGGAGGGCACGCTGTTCTCGCGTCTGCTCCATCGCGAGGAGCCCGAGGCGACGGTCCGCGCGCTGGCGCTGCTCGAGTTCCTCGGTATCGCGGGCCTCGAGGAGAACCCGGCCTCGAATCTCTCCTACGGCCAGCAGAAGCTCCTCGACTTCGGGATGGCGCTCATGTCCGACCCGCAGCTCATCCTTCTCGACGAGCCGATGGCCGGCGTGAACCCGACGATGATCAAGAACCTGGTCGGGCACATCCTCGAGCTGAACGCCCGGGGTTACACGTTCGTCGTCATCGAGCACAACATGGAAGTGGTCATGTCGCTCTGCCGGCGCATCGTCGTCCTGAGCCAGGGCGAGCGCATCGCCGAGGGCACGCCGGCCGAGATCGCCGACAACCCGCTCGTGCTCGACGCGTACTTCGGGAGGTGACGGTGGCCCTCCTCGAGGTGCGCGACCTCCACGCCGGGTACGGCAAGCTCGAGATCTTGAAGGGCGTGTCCCTCAGCGTCGAGCCCGGCCAGGTCGTCTCGATCATCGGCCCGAACGGGGCGGGGAAGTCGACCGTGTTCAAGACGGTGTTCGGGCTTCTGCCCGCGCGGCAGGGCCGCGTGCTCCTCGACGGGGACGACATCACGAACCGATCCCCGGCCGAGCTCCTGCGCCGGGGAATGGCGTACGTTCCGCAGGGGCGGAACGTCTTTCCGTTGATGACGGTCGAGGAGAACCTCCTGCTCGGGGCCTACACGCGGCCGCGCTCGGCCGAGCTCGAAGGCGAAGTCGAGCGGCTCTACGAGACGTTTCCGATCCTGCGTGAGTCCCGGCGAAAGCGGGCCGGCGACCTCTCCGGGGGGCAGCAGCAGATGCTCGAGATGGCGCGCGCGCTGCTCCTCAAGCCGCGGCTGATCCTCCTCGACGAGCCGACGCTGGGCCTGGCCCCACTGGTCTTCAAGGAGATCTTCCGCATCGTCGAGGGCCTCCGGCGGCTCGGGCAGACGATCCTCATGGTCGAGCAGAACGCGGCCAAGGCCCTCGAGATCTCGGACTACGCCTACGTGCTCGAGCTGGGACAGAACCGGTACGAAGGCTCGGGCGAAGCGATCCGGGCCGACGACCGCGTGCGCCGGCTCTATCTGGGACGGTGATCGTCAGGGCGTCAGGCGCCCGGCAGCTGCTCCGCCTCGCGCGCGCGGTTGTCGAACAGGTTGCCGAGCGCCGGCCAGACCCCGGCGCCTCCGAAGCCGAGCCGCGCGGTCTCGAGACAGCGGCACCACGGGCTCGAGAGCACGCGGCCCAGGGAAATGCCGCGCGTCCGGAAGGTGGCGCCGCCGCGCCGCGCGTCGGCGCCGCTTCGCGCATGAGGATGATCTGGCCGCCACCCCGGAGGAAGCATCGCATCACGGGATTCGGCGTGACGTGATACCTTCGCCACGGGTGTGCTGGCGCCGCCGCACGGCCGGCGCGGGCCCAGGTCGCGGACGCCGCGCGCGCGGCCATGGCGCGGGCGGCGGTGGCGTTCGTCGCGACACTCGAGCGCACCTGCGTCCTCTCACCGTAAGGGGGAAATCATGGCCATCACGAACGTCAAAGCGCTCACCTTCGATGTCTTCGGCACGGTGGTGGACTGGCGGTCGAGCCTCATCCGCGAGGGCGAGTCGCTCGGCAAGGCGAAGGGCCTCAGCGTGGACTGGGCCAGGTTCGCCGATTCGTGGCGCGGCCTCTACCAGCCCGCGATGGACGAGGTGCGCAGCGGCCGGCGCCCGTGGACGAAGCTTGACGATCTCCACCGCGAGAGCCTCGACAAGCTCCTGGCCCAGTTCGCCGTCAAGGGTCTCTCGGAGACCGAGATCGATCACCTGAACCGCGCCTGGCACCGCCTCGACCCCTGGCCCGACGCCGTGCCCGGCCTCACGCGCCTCAAGAAGAAGTTCGTCCTCGCGACGCTCTCGAACGGCAACGTCGCGCTGATCGTCAACATGGCGAAGTATGGTGGGCTCCCGTGGGACGCCGTCCTCGGCGCGGAGGTCGCGCGGCACTACAAGCCCCAGCCCGAGACCTACCTGACGACGGCCGCGCTCCTCGGGTTGGCGCCAGGCGAGTGCATGATGGTCGCCGCGCACAACGGCGACCTCGCGGCGGCGAGCGCGCTCGGCCTGCGCACGGCGTTCGTGCCGCGGCCGGCGGAGCACGGCCCGGGTCAGGCGAAGGACGTGAAACCCGCGCGCGAGTGGGACGTCGTGGCTCGAGACTTCGTCGATCTCGCCGCGCGGCTGGGCTGCTGAGCCCGGCGGGTCGTTGCGGAGTATCATAGGCGCCACCTTCGGCTCGGAGGTTTCCACATGGCGAAGATCACCCAGTCCGTAGACCTCGGCAGCCGCGGCCGCGTGGCCGTGCTCACCGTCGACAACCCGCCCGTCAACGCGCTGAGCCAGCACGTGCGGAAGGGACTGCACGACGGGATCAAGCAGGCGACGGCCGACGGCGCCGTGCAGGCGATCGTCATCGTGTGCGCCGGGCGCACCTTCATCGCCGGCGCCGACATCACCGAGTTCGGCAAGCCGCCCACCGAGCCGTCGCTCCATTCGGTGCTGGACCTGATCGAGAGCTCACCGAAGCCCGTCGTGTCCGCCATCCACGGCACCGCCCTCGGGGGCGGTCTCGAAGTCACGCTCGCTTGCCACTATCGCGTCGGCGTGAAGAGCGCCCGCTTCGGTCTGCCCGAGGTGAAGCTGGGGATCCTGCCCGGCGCGGGCGGCACCCAGCGGCTGCCGCGGGTCGTGGGGCCGCAGAAGGCGCTCCAGATGATCGTGAGCGGCGATCCCATCGGCGCCGACGAGGCGCTCCGCGTCGGGCTCATCGACGAGATCGTGGCCGGGGGAGCCGCGGGAGACCTCGCCGCGGCGGGCGTCGCGTTTGCGGAAAAGGTGCTGAACGAGCGCCGGCCCCTCAAGAAGATCCGCGACCTCGACGACAAGATCGCGCCGGCCAGGGGCAAGCCGGAGATCTTCGCCGAGTTCCGCAAGAGCGTGGCGCGCCAGACGCGCGGCTTCCGCGCGCCGGAGAACTGCATCAAGGCGGTCGAGGCGGCCGTGAACCTGCCCTTCGCCGAGGGCCTCAAGCGCGAGCGGGAGCTGTTCGTCGAGCTGCTCAACTCGCCGGAGTCGAAGGCCCAGCGCTACTTCTTCTTCGCCGAGCGCGAGGCGGCCAAGATCCCGGACGTGCCGGCGGACACGCCGACCAGGGAGATCAAGAAGGCGGCGGTGATCGGCGCCGGCACCATGGGCGGCGGCATCGCCATGAACTTCGCCAACGCCGGCATTCCCGTGACGGTGATCGAGGTGGCGCAGGAGGCGCTCGACCGCGGCCTCGGCATCGTGCGGAAAAACTACGAGGCGACGGCCGCCCGCGGCCGGCTGACGCCCGCGGACGTGGAGAAGCGGATGGGCCTCATCACGGCGAGCGTCGACTTCAAGGCGGCGGCCGACGCGGACATCGTCGTCGAGGCGGTGTTCGAGGAGATGCCTGTCAAGCGCGAAGTCTTCGCCAAGCTCGACGCCGTCTGCAAGCCCGACGCCGTGCTGGCGACCAACACCTCCACGCTCGACGTCGACGAGATCGCCTCGGCCACGAAGCGCCCGGAGAGCGTGATCGGCACCCACTTCTTCAGCCCGGCCAACGTGATGCGGCTGCTCGAGAACGTGCGCGGCAAGAAGTCGTCGAAGACCACGGTCGCCACCGCGATGACCGTCGGCCGCCGGATCGGCAAGGTGCCGGTGCTCGTCGGCGTCTGCTACGGCTTCGTCGGCAACCGCATGCTCCACCAGCGCGGCCTGCAGGCCGAGAAGCTCATCCTGGAGGGCGCCGCTCCGCACGAGGTGGACCGGGTGCTCACCGACTTCGGGTTTCCGATGGGGCCGTTCGCGATGGGCGACCTCGCCGGGCTCGACGTCGGCTGGCGCATCCGGAAGGGCCGCGGCGTGAAGGCCCCTGTGGCCGACCGCATCTGCGAGCTCGGCCGATTCGGGCAGAAGACGGGCGCCGGCTACTTCAGGTACGAAAAGGGTGACCGCACGCCCATTCCGGACCTGGAAGTGGAGAAGATCATCGTCGACGTGGCGACGTCTCTTGGCATCACGCGCCGAGCCCTCTCGGACGAGGAAATCCTCCAGCGGCTGCTCTACCCGATGGTGAACGAGGGCGCCAAGATTCTCGACGAAAAGATCGCCATCCGCGCCAGCGACATCGACGTGATCTGGGTCTACGGCTACGGCTGGCCGGTCTACCGGGGCGGCCCGATGTTCTGGGCCGACTCGATCGGGCTCAAGGCCTTGCGCGACCGGCTGCTGGAATTCAAAAAGCAGAGCGGCGACGCCTTCTGGACGCCAGCGCCGCTGCTCGACCGCCTGGCGGGCGAGGGCAAGGGCTTCATCGCCTAGCCCGCATTATTCACGAAGACGGCGCCACGAGCCGGCCGGGTGGCACCAGGGTGTCCCCGGCCCGCCGGGCTCCGTCACCCACTCGCCCGAACGCAGCTCTTCGAGCTGCGGGCGGGACTCGGGGGTCCCACTTCCGCCCGGCGGGCCGGGGACACCCTGGTGCCACCCG
>Ga0137403_10002343_pt1 | contig 23275 bp, 17 predicted proteins | sample CZOMad2_1_16fung_FD_122057 | JGI IMG/M metagenome (GOLD analysis project Ga0137403, IMG submission 122057) | Vadose zone soil fungal communities from Angelo Coast Range Reserve, California, USA - CZOMad2_1_16fungal (Hybrid Assembly) | ecosystem: Environmental > Terrestrial > Soil > Vadose zone...
GAAATGGAGGTCGACGGAGTACCGCGGAATCTCGTCGCGGATAACGGCGAATTCCAGCGGCTTCTCCGACCCTTCGCGGAGCATGGTGATCCGGACCGTCGTGCCTTTGGGTCCCTTCAGCATGTCGGCTACGTCGCTAGTGCTGAGGTTGTCGGCGGACTTGCCGTCGACCGCGATGATGATGTCACCCGGGTGGATGCCAGCGCGGAACGCGGGCGTTCCAAAGAACGGGGCGATGACGATGACTTTATTGTTGCGCGGGCCGACGGTCATGCCGACGCCGTAGTATTTGCCGTGCTGCTCCTCGCGCATCAGCGAGTACTGCTTGGGATCGAAAAAGCTGGAGTGCGGATCGAGCACGTGGAGCATGCCGGGGATGGCGCCGTCGTAAATGGCCTTATCGGCGTTGACGGGCTCGGCGTAGTTCTGCTCGATGACGCGATAAACCTGGGTAAAGCTGAGGAGGCTGTTGCTGACATCGCCTTCGGAGTTGGCGGCCGGGGCGGGATCTTTCTGGGCGAAAACCACGCCGATCAGACCGCAGATTACAAGAACCAAGGGAACGATGACGAGCGAGCGCCGGGAGCGGCTAGGCATGTCGGAAAGACCTCGTTAGGTGTGGCGGGAGAAGGGAGTCCCAAAACGCCACGATTTCATGGAAGTATAGCACGTGAACCACTCATCTTTAGATGCGGCGGAAACGCGAAAGTCACCTGGGAAGGGCATGGCAAATCGTCTGATTTCCGGCGGATATTCCGCGTTCGTCCTGGGCGCCAAGGGGTGGGGCACCCATCTGTCCCGGAATGCGATGCGGGGATCAAAGCCTGCGCCACCGGCCCAGGAAATTCTGAAACCTACACTGGCGGTTCTTTTTCCCGCGGTGCCGAGAATGGTGCCGAAAACGCGGATTGGGCGCCCGGGCCGCTGTTCGGCCACCCCCTTAGTTCGGCTTAAGAATTCCCGCGGTCAGCAGTGCTCCCAGCTCATCCCGATTGATCCACTCTTCGACAATTTTTCCATTCTTAAGCTGGAAAATCACAATGGCGTCCCACGAAATGGTTTTCCCTTTTATGTCGTAAGTCCCCATCCGGGACCGCAACATTCCGCCTCCTGTTGCCCGGTGTGTGACTCGCACAACCACTCGGTCTCTCGATTCGAAAATGTCATGCACCTCAGTCGCCAGGGTGGAATAGGTCGTTTTTATCCGCTCCACCATACCGTGAACCTCGGCAATTCCCTTAACGTCGCTCGACCCGAAGTGAAGTTCACAATTGGGTTGAAACATGTTGTCGACAAGCTCGATTTTTCCCCCATCGAGCACATCACGAAAGTAGCTGAGCACGAGCTTTTGCTGGGACGTCTGTACACCAGCCGATCCGGATTGAGCCGCCGAGCCAACTGCCAGGCCAACAACCATGAGGGTCAATATAAGCTGAGCCTTAAGCATGGACGTAACCATGCCACCCATACTATAAAGAAGTCAAACTGTAGGCGTCCTGAACCCACCCGCCCCAGCCAGAAGATTCCGCAGGTTCAGATTGAACGCCCGATTGATTCCCACAATTGGACAGGAGTAAAGTTCCGTCGAGGCAATGCCCATGTCTTCTGCCGAGACAAGCTCAGAGACGAGTTCGCAAACCAATACGGAAGCTGAACTCACGCCTGTTCCATTTGAGCAAGTGTGTCCCATTCTGCGGGTACGGGATGTATCGGCCAGCATCGATTACTACTTTGCGTCGGTGTCGCGAGGGAAATCCCACGTCAAGGGGATCAGGGACAAGCAGGCGCCTGGGTTTGGATCGGCGTCGAAGACGCGGATGCTTTGTTACAGGAATACCGCCGCAGCGGAGCGAGAATTCGGGACGCTCCCACAAACTACCCCTGGGCCTACGAGATGCAGGTAGAAGATCTTGACGGCAACGTCCTACGCCTCGGTTCCGACTCGAAGGAGAATGAACCCGCCGGAGAATGGCTGGACATGCAGGGCAAGCGCTGGGTTCCAATTCCAGAGGGCGGGTGGAGGCCTGTGGAATGATGTCTCTCGCACCGCCCCGGCTGACGCTTCAACTGCCCCGCTCAAACCAAAAGGGGGCTTGAGTGGGCCACCCTCTATAACCGAGTCGGCGTTGTCAAGAGACACGTAGAGTGTCTGAGGCGGCTGCACCTTTGCGGTAGGGCCGTACCCCGGGGTTTTGTTCTTACTTCGTAGGAAGCTTTTGGTGTTGCGGTTGCTCTTTGTGCTCATGCGACCAACGCTCGCTTGTAGAATCCCGCGGTGGAAGCTCGTTCCACCAGCCATCTATCCGGTCTTTTCGACCATGATTCGTTGTTCAGTCTCCCCAACTCTTCGGGGAGGCAAGGCGCCCAATCAGCCCAGCGATGGACTCGACTCCACCAGGGTGGCCGGCGGGCTACCTTGCATGCGAACGAGCTGCGCATAATCCGCCGTGCTGCGCAGCATCCAGTACATCCTCACGGCTAGCTTGCGGGCCACGGCAACCTTCGCCACCGAAGCCCCACGGCGAAACTTCAAACGCTGATACATCCGTTTCAGTTCAGGATCAAGGCGCGCCGCCGTATGGCCCGCCTCCACCAGCAACGATCGCATCATCGGATTGCCTTGCTTGCTGATCGATCCCATGCGCTGCTTCCCGCCCGAACTGTGCTCTTGCGGATTCAGCCCCAGATAGCTCACCACTTGCTTGCTGCGCTCGAACCGCGCCACCGGCCCGAGGATCAGCACGAAGGCCAGCGATGTCACCGGACCCACGCCCGGATGCGTCATCAAGCGTACCGCCAGCGGTAGACTCTTGGCCGCTCGTTCCACTTCCAGATCGAGCTTGGCCGTTGCCGCCGCCATCTCGTCGTACATGCGCAGCAACTCCTGCCGCCGGTAACTCGACCACGGACCCAGCGCCAGGCCTTCCAACTCCTTGCGCCCCTTCACCGTGAACAACTGCTTCTTGCGGCACACGCCCTCGCCCATGGCCAGCGCGTGCAATTGATTCTTCACCGCTCCCCGCATCCACACCAGCTTCTGCCGGTGCCACACCAGTTGCCGCAAGTCCCGCTCCGCCGGCGACGGCCGCCAGATCTTGGGAAACCGTCCCTCGCGCATCAGGTCGAGCAAGTGCGCCGCATCGCGCGCGTCCGTCTTCTGCTTGCGCACCACCGCCGCTCGAATCTTCGCCGCGTCGCCCATCCACAGCTCGTGACCCAGCTCCGCCAGCAGCGCTTCGAACCAGTGCGTGTATCCTGTGGCTTCGACCCCCACTCGCACCGGACCTTGCAGCGCGGCATAAAACGCCCGCGCCTCCCCGTTCGCGTGTTCCAACCGGCACTCCAGCATCTCGCCCGTCTCCGTATCCACCATCGCTATCTGCTGGTAGCGCGTATGCAAATCACACCCTATAATCATCATCGCTCGGCTCCTTTCCTCCGAGCCTTGGTCGCTTTGAGCAGCACCAAGTCTACTCGCTCGTTAGGAGCCGACACGGTTATCTCATCAGCCCGTGTTTGTAACTAGGACAACGTTATTTTCGCCCGATGTGACATTGGACGAGTTTCATCGACCTCGCCATGTGTGGAGATGTGGAAACCAGGGACAGGTCCGTCTTGATTCCACGCTAAATTCTCTTGACAGAACAGCTCCTTGATCCTATTCTTGCGCCGTATCCAGCGAGGAAGCTCCGGAGGCATTTCCGCGTAAGAGTTCCTCCATCGAAGCAAGCGCTTCCTACCCGACCAAGGGCGGTCCCTGGCACCGGAGGTCATTCATGACCCGCAAGCAGATTCGCCCGACCCCCACCCTCAGAGGCATCGTCCAGTTGGTTGCGGTTCTTTTGGCCTCTGTTGTCCCTCCACATGCGTTGGCCTCGACCGCACCCATATTTCTGCCGCCCGTAGGCTATGGTTCAGGAGGTTTCGCCGCGGTTTCGCTTGCGGCCGCGGATTTGAATGGCGATGGCAAACTCGATCTGGTTGCGGCGAATCTGGACGACGGACAACATCAAGAACGGTTCTTGGGAGTACTGTTGGGCAACGGTGACGGAACTTTCCTATCAGCAGTGCCCTACGACACTGGTGGCTTGAGCCTTTCGTCGGGCGATCTGACATCCATTTCGTTAGTGATCGCAGATGTAAATCGCGACGGCAAGTTGGACCTTGTGGTGTCGAACCAGGGAAGCAATGGCACTCCCGACGGCTCGGTGGGAGTGTTGCTCGGCAATGGCGACGGGACGTTCCAACCGGTTGTAACCTACGATTCGGGGGGCCAGTTTGCCAGTTCTGTGTTCGTCGTAGACCTTAACGGGGATGGCAAACCCGACATAGTTGTGGCCAATTGCACAGCCACCGCCTCCACCGGTTGCGTTGCCGCAAATGGAGCTGGGAATGGAACAGTTGGGGTGCTACTGGGCAACGGGGACGGTACATTTCGGTCGGTCCTGATCTATAGCTCGGGAAGCCCGGAGTTCTTTTATGCGCCTCCGATACTCGTTACTGATATCAATCATGATGGAAAGCCCGACCTGCTGATCGGCAATTACGGCCTAAACAGCAGCAACGGAGAGGGCTCAATCGGTGTCTTGCTCGGCAACGGGGACGGTAGCTTCCAGCCAGTCGTGCTCTACGACTCCGGAGGGCAAGCTGTCACCTCAATCGCTGTCCTAGATGTGAATGGCGATGGCATGCCTGACTTGGTCGAGGCAAACTGGAGTGGATCAATCGGCGTGCTGATAAACAACGGAGATGGAACACTTCACCCAGTCAAGAGTTATGCCGGCGGAGGATCGACTTTTGCGATGGTCGTCGCAGATTTAAATGGCGACGGCACACCGGACTTAGTGCTTGCGACCTTTGGGGGCCCTGTTGCGACCCTGCTAGGCAATGGCGACGGAACATTTCAGGCTCCGAAGACCTACCAAACTGGCGGATTTTCACCGACTTCGCTTGCGGTCGCCGATGTTAACGGTGACGGTACCCTGGACCTGCTAGTTGCAAACGAATGCGCCAGTGATCTGTGCGGGAGTCTGCGCGGCACTATAGGCGTGCTACTGGGTAACGGCGATGGAACCATGCAACCGCCTCAGATCCTCGATTCAGGCGGGGACTTAGCGTGGTCAATTTTGGCGGTGGACGTGAACAGTGACGGTAGATCCGATCTCATCGTCGCGGACTATTCGAGTTCGCCAGTTGTCCCAAGTACAGTGGCCGTTCTCTTGAACAACACCCCAATTCTCGACACCACACCACCCGTGATCAGCCTAGCTGTTACTCCGACAATCTTGTGGCCTCCGAACGGGAAAATGGTGCCGGTGACGATCTCCGGCACAATCACCGATGCCGGTTCCGGTGTGAACGCGAGAAGTGCCAACTTCGCGGTGCACGACGAATATCATCTGATCCAACCCCACGGGACGATTGCTCTGGATTCGGCAGGAAATTACTCGTTCACAATTCTGCTGCAAGCCTCGCGAAACGGAAATGACGGTGATGGACGTCGGTACACAATCAGAGTGACCGCGACGGACAATGCCGGAAATCGCGGTGTGAAACAGACGAGCGTGACGGTTCCTCACAGTCGACGGCACCGTTGGGACGACAAGGACGATTAGATAAAGCTCCGAATCGCGATGCCACGAGGAGAAATACGATGAAAACCTACGCGCACTGCTCACATCAGTTCTGGGGCGTTTCGATCTATATCTCATCGATACGCCCCAGCTTTATCTCGCCGGTGGTGTTGAATGAGTGGACTAGGAGTCGCTCTCGCCCGAGCAGCAGGATCCGCCAGTTTTCTTCGGTTGCACGTATTTCTGAGTCGGATCCACGATATAGCCTTCCGAATAGCGATCATGATGCCGTACCCAGGCCATGCTGTGGGCCAGGCCGTCCTCGTCGCGGCCCTTGGGGACAAGGTCGAGGTAGTTGTACGTGCCCATCAGAATATCCACGCCACGCCCAAAACTGGAAAAGGTATGAAAGACTTCGCCTGACGCATCCTTGGCAAACACGCTGAAGCCCGGGCCTTCTTCGCTGGGGAACTCGCCGACGGCGTAGTTATATTCCACCTTGCCGCTCGCGCGATCTTCGGGCGTGAAGGAAACGTGATAGTCGAAATTGAAATCGCTGGCGAAGGATGAGACCCAGGGGAAGTTCCAGCCCATGCGCTTCTTGAAGGCTTCAATCTGGGCATACGGAGCGCGCGAAATCACTGCGAGCGTGGTGTCGCGATTGGTGAGGTGGATGAGGGTGCCGTCGAAATGATCCGACACGAACGAGCAGCTTGGGCAACCCTCCTGCCAGTCTGGGCCGAACATGAAGTGGTAAACAATGAGCTGGTTACGGCCGTTGAAAAGATCGGCCAGAGCTACCTTGCCACTGGCGGAGTCAAATTCATAGCGCTTCTCTACCTTTTCCCAGGGCAGAGCGCGGCGCTGGCGGGTCAATTCATCGCGCAGGCGAGTGAACTCTTTCTCTTTGGTCAGGAATGCCTTGCGGGCGGCAAGCCATTCCGGATGCGAAACGGTCTTTGGTTGCCGAACTGGTTGTCGAATTTCGATGGTGGTGCTAGACATGGTCATCCTCCTTGGATGGGGTTGGAGCTGGATTCTTGTCTGCGGCGTTCTTATCTTCCGAATTCTGGGCGCCGAATTTCTTGATGACGACTGCCGCGAGTCCCCCCGTGGAGGTGACGCTGCCGGCAATCAGAGCTGCTGTGGTGAGACACGCTGGGCACATGGGCTTCTCCTTATCTGCCACGCATCATTATGATTTGCTTGCGATATAGACGGGCGCGATACGAACCTGTTATCGCTTGCGCTCGGCATGCTTGCGGACGCGCTCGTGCATCCCGGCCCAGCCTTTGTTCATCTCTGCCTTTTGCTTCTCCGGAACGAAGCCGAGGGCGGTGTGTTTGAAGGCGATCAAGGTTCCGCCATCGACTTCGGTCAGCCGATATTGCACATTCGAAACAAAGGGAAACGAGGCGAACAAGGGACCGGAGAATTCCAGCAGCGAGGGGCGCTTGATGGCCTGGACATTGGCCCAAAAGTGTCCGTTGCCATCGCCCAGATCGCGGTACCAACGGCCTCCGGGCCACGCTTCGATCTTCATGTTGAGAGATTTGCCGTCCGGTGTTTCATTGCCGGGCCCGAGTTGCTCGAGCAGGGCGGCGAAGGTGGTATCCAGCGGCGCCTGGACGTGGATTTCCTGGTTGATGGTTAGGGTCAGGTTTTCGAGGCTCTGCTCGGTAGCGATCATGATTTCTTCTCCTTGTTGGGGTCTTGAATTGGACTTGCGGGATTCAAACTTGGTTTGCCTAAGCGGGCCATCGCCTCGGCGCGTTCCTTCACTCGGTTCAACTGGTGCTGCCAGTAGCGCTCGAAGGTTCCCGCCCAGTCGTGCAGGGGGCGTATCGCTTCGGCGTTGGTCCGGTATAACTTTTGGCGGCCCTGGCAGCGCATCCGAACCAGCCCCACGTCACGGAGAACGCGCAGGTGCTTGGAGACGGATGGCTGTTCCAGGCCCAGAGCTATCACTATCTCGCCAACAGGCCGCTCGGAGGCGGCGAGATAAGTCAAAATCTCCCGCCGGCGGGGTTCAGCGACCGCGTTGAAAGCATCGGATGTGGTGCTCGCTCTTGCCATGGAGAGATATTACATACCCATATGGGAATATGTCAAGCGAATTTGGGACGGCTCAGGCCCGGGTCATTTTCATAAGCCTAAACGCAGGTCTGGAGCCCTAGCAGTTCAAAAGCTTAGCAGTGGCCCAAAGGCGTTATCATCGCGTGGGTTTGCGTATGGCTGATACCCGGATATGAGGCTCGATTCGGCGAGAAGGCATTGTGCATCGGGAGGTCATCCGGCAGTTACGGACCGGTCATGGGACCATGGTAACGAGGCGGCGATGGCCTGGAAAGGTAAGATTCGGGATTGGAACCCTCCGGAGGCTTAGTGTCCAATTCTTTGATTCGCTCTTCGGTTTTCTCTCTACTTGTTGTGATATTCGCTCATGGCGCTTGGGCTCAGACCTCGCCAAAGCCGTTGCACGCCAGCGAGGTGGTGGCGTTGGAAGCGGGTGGTGTTCTGCAGACGAACGTGGCGCATGAGATTGGCGTTCGCGGCCTGAATTTTCATCCAGATGCGGACTACTTGGCGTTGCTCAGAAAGGCAGGAGCGGACGCGACGGTTTTGGACGCTTTGGCTCACGCCAAAGTGGTTTCGGAAGCGAGCAATGAGAAGCCGGACAAGGAATTGCCCGAACGGCTAAGTCGCGCAGCAGCATTCATGAAAGACAAACGCTACGACGAGGCTGCCGCGCAGTTGAGTTCTGCCGTCAAGGAAGACTTCGCGGGTATCGAAGCCGGGTTCGTCATGGGCGAATTGCTGAACCGGCAGGAAGAATGGCCGCACGCGGCATCGGTCTACGCCGAGATCTTGCAGGAGAGCCCGGACTTTCCTCAGGTGCACACGAAGTTGAGTTTCGCTCTTTACAAGCTGGGGGACCCGGAAGGGGCGCTGCGAGAAGCCAAAGCAGCGCTTGCCCAGAATCCAGAGGACGCCGAAGCGCACAAGAACGCAGGTTTAGCGCTCGATGACAGTCAGGAATTTGAGGCTGCCGCGTCGGAATACCGGGAAGCGTTGCGCCTCAAGCCAGACTATGCCATGGTGCACTTCGACCTCGGCCTTCTTCTTTATCACCGGCACGACTACGACAGCGCAATCGACGAGTATAAGAAAGCGATATCGCTGGACCCGGATTTCGCCAGCTCGCACACCAACCTGGGTATCACCTATGCGGCAAAGGGTGACATCGCTTCGGCCATTCGCGAAGGGCGCGAAGCGAAGAGGCTCAACCCGAACGATGCGTGGATCCGGCAGAATCTGGCTTCGACGCTGATGCACAGCGACCCGCAAGCTGCCGCGATCGAACTGCAAGAACTGGCCAAGCTGTTTCCCGATTTTGAAGTTTGCCATGTGTGCCTGGGGAGTGCGCTGCGCTCTACTGGGAACGCAGAAGGCGCCCAAGCGGAATACCGTAAGGCGATCGACTTAAACCCTTCGGACCCAGAGCCACACATGGGGCTCGGCAATCTTGAGGAAGACAAGTTCAACTTCGCTGAAGCGCTGAAGGAATACAGGATTGCGGGAAGTATGGATCCGGAACTTGGCCGCGCGCATCGGAACATAGGACGGGTTCTGCTGGCCAAGATGGAAGCACCTACGGCTCTGGCTGAGTTGGAGAAGGCCGCGGCCCTGTCACCCAGCGACTGGGAGACCCATGATCTCTACGGTCAAGCGCTGGAAGGCTCCGGCGATAATGCGAAGGCTGTCGTCGAGTTCAAGCACGCTATTTCTCTCGACCCTTCCCAATACCAAGCGATTCTCGAACTGGCGTCCGTTCTAGAAAAGAACGGTGACTGGGTTAGCGCCCTGGAGCAGTACCGGAAAGCCGAATTGGCTGAGAGAAGCGCGAACGCCAACCACCCGGCAGGAGAGCCCTTTCTGTTTAGCAAGAACGCGGAGGACGGGCACAAGGCGGCGCAGTTACGGTATCAACGGTACTTGGCCTCCCTGAAGGCCGAGGGAAAGGCGGCGAAAGCGGCGGAGCTGGAAAAGCAAGTTCAGGCGATGGATGCGGCGCCGACAGCGAAGGAAAGGATCGAGTTGGTGATGCAGGAGGCCGAGGGCGCTTATAAGGAAAACCGGTTCGAAGCCGCGGAGAAATTCTATAAACAAGCTGTGGAGCTCGCGGAGAAACTTCCGTCGGACAACCAATTGTTGATCGAGGCGCTCGGCCGCCTAGGCGCAACCTATGGTATGCGGCAGCAATTTACGGATGCCGAGGTGACGATCAACCGCCAGCTTCAGCTTGTTGAAAAGACAATTGGCCCGTATTCCCCGCAGATGCTGAATCCACTCTTTGCCCTAGGGAGCATGGCCGGTTACCGCAAAGACTATGCCGGCGCGGAGAAGTACTTTGAGCGGATTCTCGACATCAATCTGAAAACCCTGGGAGAGAACAGCGAAAGAACGTCGCAGAGCTTGGGGACGCTCGCGGGTCTGTACATGGCGCAGGGTTTGTGGGAAAAGGCCGAGCCGTACATGCTCCGCGCGGTGAAATCGGAAGAGACGGCCAGTGGGACGGACGCCTTCCAGGTGGTGTTGCCGCTGTGGGGTCTTTGCGGTATGTACGATATGTGGAACAAGCCCGAAAAATCACAGCCTTGCTGGCACCGGCTCAGCGCGATCGCGGAGAAGAAACATGGCGAGAGCGATCCTACTTTCCAAGCGTCCCTTGCGAACGAGGCGAAGGTGCTGCGGAAGCTGGGACGAAACGATGAGGCTGGGAAGCTGGAGCAACGTTCGGCAAGGATCCAGAAGACGTCTGCTTTGGCAAACTGACTCGTTAGGTCCGGAAGGTGTGACGGACTGCTATGATTCCGCTGACGGTGGAATGCTCCAAGCTGGGCTGGGTCGGGCTTCGGCTCGGTTTCGGTCTCTCTGGGGTTACCCCAGGGCATCTTGAATGGCACACAATCCGTCGCGAGAGCGCTACTGCGCGCAGGCGCAGGGTTGCTCACGCAAGGTCAGACTCGTTGGAGCATTCCGCTGTCGTCTTACACGCCCAAGCCAACGGCCAAGACTCCACTGCTGACTGCGCTGGCGAGATCGATTCTTGCTGGTGAGGCGACTTCTGAGAAGATCGCTGCGCGCTGCGGGCGGACGTTGGGGCGGGATTGGCGCTGGTTGCGGACGCTGGCGCGGCGGTATGTACGGCGATTTGAACATCAGGTTCGTCCGAGACGCAGGGACGTGGTGCGTTTTCTGCGGGACGATAGAGGTTTCCAGCGCGCGTACCGGGAGTATTTCGACGAACTGTGGGTCGCCGAGTGGATTGCGGAAGCGCAGCGGATGCAGCCTGTGGCGGCGGCGCGGGATTGGAGTGTTCCGGCGATTGAGTCTCTTGGCGAGCTGGCCGATTGGTTGCGGCTCGATGTGGGCGAGTTGGAGTGGTTCGCCGACTTGAAGGGGCTTGAATCCGTTCGAGGCAGTGCGCGGCTGAGGCACTATCACTATCGGGTGCTGGCCAAGAACTTTGGAGCGATCCGGCTCATTGAGGTGCCAAAGCCGCGCCTCAAGGAAATTCAACGGCGAATTCTGTCCGAGATTCTCAGTCAGATCCCGCCGCATCCCGCAGCCCATGGGTTTGTTAAAGGGCGTTCCATCCGGACATTTGTGGCTCCGCATGTTGGGCGACGCGTTGTTCTTAAAATGGATTTGCAGGACTTCTTTCCGTCCCTATCGGGCGCTCGAATTCAGGCATTCTTTCGCACGGCGGGATATCCCGAGATGGTCGCGGATCTGTTGGGAGGCATTTGTACGAACGCGCCACCGCCTGAAATCTGGCGCGAGCTGGGGCAAGGAATCGATCGCGTCCAGCTAAGAGAAGCGCGAAGCTTGTATTCTCGTCCGCACCTGCCGCAAGGCGTGCCGACTTCTCCGGCGCTTGCCAACGGCTGTGCCTATCGCGTTGATTGCCGGCTGCGTGCGCTCGCGCGATCGGCGGGCGCGGAGTACACACGCTATGCGGACGATCTTGCCTTCTCTGGCGGAGAAACTTTCGAGAAGTGTGTAGAGCGATTTGCATCGCATGCAGCAGCGGTGTTGCTGGAAGAGGGTTTTACCATGAATCACCGAAAAACTCGCATCATGCGGCAGAGCGTACGACAGCGGCTTGCTGGATTGGTGGCGAACCAGCACGTCAACGTTGCGCGGGCGGACTTTGACCGCCTGAAGGCAATCCTGAACAATTGTGTGCGCCACGGACCGAAGAGCCAGAACCGCGAGGCGCATCCTTCTTTTCAAGAGCACCTTCGGGGCCGGGTGGAGTATGTGAAGATGGTGAATCCGGCGAAGGGTTTGCGCCTTCGCGGAATGTTCGATCAAATTCAGTGGTAGGTGCTTCACGGAACATCTTGGTCAGCATTGCGTCCTGAACTGGAACACGCCAGAACAAGCATCCAGGTAGGCGCACGCTACAACGATCAGTTCACGACGCAAGGCGTCGACTTGTTTCTCTGGGGCGCCTGTTTCCAGCATTCTCCGGCTTACGCCGACCATCGCGCCTTCGAGCATGGAAGCAATGAGTTGTGGATCGGTCGTGAGCGGTTCGCGGGCGGTTGCCAGCATTCGGACGATCGCCTTATTGAACCGGCTGCCCATCTGCTGCACGATCCTGGTTGCGTCCACGTCGGAACTAACGGCGTAGAGGGCGACACTCGTTTTCGGGCTCCTCATTTTGGCTTGTAGAAATGCGGTTATGAGAGCCGTCGCCATGTTTCGGAGCGTTTCGCCCTCCTGTTCCTTGCAGACCCGTTCGACGGCCTCGGTGACCGCGACGAGGTGACGTTGCAAGGCAGCCTGCAAAAGCGCGCTCTTGTTCGGGAAGTATTGATACAAGGTCCCGACCGACACACCGGCCCGCGACGCGACCCTGGTTGTGGTCAGCCGCTCCTTTCCAACGTCGAGCAAAACCTGAACAGTGGCTTCGAGTATGGCTTCGACGCTTGCGGTCGAACGGGCTTGAACTGGCGATTTACGGGGCTCTAAGACGACCTGGGAACGTTGGGGCAAATGCGAACTCCTAACCTGAAGCTTTCTTCATCCAATACAAAGTACCACGGCTATAACAAAAGAAAAGATCGTTCAGGAGAAAAGCAATGGCGAAACAAATGAGTGTTGATCTTGGCGGCAGTTTCACGCTCCTCGGCACCTCGATGACCGTGAATCGCATGGGCTACGGGGCGATGCAACTGGCTGGTGAGGGAGTGTGGGGACCGCCGCATGATGTCGATGGTGCGATTGCGGTTCTGCGAGAAACGGTTGCGGTTGGCGTGAACCATATCGACACCAGCGATTATTACGGTCCACATGTCACGAACGAAATCATTAAGAAGGCGCTCCATCCTTATCCTGATGACCTGGTGATCGTAACCAAGCTGGGCGCTCGGCGGGGTGACGATAAGTCGTGGCTGCACGCCCTTTCGCGGCAAGAGCTGATCGATGGAGTTCACGACAACCTGCGAAATCTGGGGCTCGACGCTCTTGACGTCGTCAATCTTCGGGTTGGAGGAATGATGGAGCCAACGGAAGGATCGATTGAAGAGCCGCTGAGCGTGCTGGCCGAACTCCAGCGTCAGGGACTGATCCGGCATATCGGTCTGAGTAACGTCAGTCTTTCGCAGTTGGCTGAGGGTCAGAGAATCACCTCGATCGTGTGCGTGCAAAACATGTACAACGTGGCTCAGAGAAGTGATGACGGCTTCATTGAGGAGCTCTTCGGGCAAGGCATAGCCTATGTACCGTTTTTCCCGCTGGGAGGGTTCACTCCGTTACAGTCGTCGAAGCTCGACGCAGCAGCGGCATCCCTGCAGGCCACTCCGATGCAGGTTGCGCTTGCGTGGCTTCTCCAGCGCTCGCCTAACATTCTGCTGATTCCCGGGACATCTTCCATCGGGCATCTTCGCGAGAATCTTGCGGCTGCAACGCTGCGACTTCGTTCCGAAGTGATCGCCAATCTTGATTCGATTGGGGGACGGTGAGTGTTCAGTCTGCCGGGCTAGGTCCTGGTCGTCGCATCGGCAGCAATGTCCTGCGAGCAGACTATAATGACGCGAACCGATGCCTCTCGCCTCTGGCACCAAGCTTGGTCCTTATGAAATCGTCTCCCCGCTAGGTGCTGGCGGGATGGGAGAGGTCTATCGCGCGAAGGATACCCGCCTGGGGCGAGAGGTTGCGCTGAAGATTCTGCCGGAGTCGTTTGCCAGCGAGCCGGAGCGATTGCGGCGGTTTGAGCAGGAAGCGCGGGCTGTGGCGGCGCTGAATCATCCGAACATTCTGGCGATTCATGATATTGGGTCGCAGGGCGAGGGTCCGAAGGCCACGCCTTTCCTAGTTTCCGAGCTGCTGGAGGGGGAGACGCTGCGCGCGATTCTGGATCGTGGGGCGCTGGCGCAGAGGAAGACGATTGAGTATGGAGTGCAGATCGCGCAGGGGTTGGCGGCGGCGCACGAGAAGTCGATCGTCCATCGCGATCTGAAACCGGAAAATATTTTCGTCACCAAAGACGGGCGCATCAAAATTCTGGATTTTGGCTTGGCGAAGCAGGTGGAAGTTCTCAGCCACGAGCCGAGTGAAGTTACGCTCACCAGTTCGCACACCGCAGCCGGTGTGGTAATGGGAACGGCGAGCTATATGGCGCCGGAGCAGGTGCGCGGCGAGCCGGCTGATCCGCGGACGGATATTTTTGCTTTTGGGGCCGTGCTGTACGAGATGCTCTCCGGCAAGCGGGCGTTTCGGCGGGATACCGCGGTTGAGACGATGACGGCGGTGTTGAAGGAAGATCCGCCGGAGTTGCTGGATCCGGTGCGCTCGGTTTCTCCGACGCTGGATCGCATCGTGCGGCGGTGTTTGGAGAAGAGTCCGGAACAGCGTTTTCAATCGGCGCGGGATTTGTCGTTTGCGCTGAGTGCGTTGTCGGGAACGGAAGCGTCCAGCGCGGCGCGTGCCGCGACCGCCGGGGCAGCGCCTCGGAGGGTTCACATCCTGTACGCGGTTTGCGGGATTCTCGCGCTGGTGACTGTGGCGGGAGTCACGTGGTGGGTGGCTCGACGTCCCGTCCCTACCGCTCGGATGCAGTTTGCGATTCCTGTTCCCCAGGAAATGAACGTGAGCCACATGACGGTCTCGCGCGATGGCTCGATGCTGGCGTTTATTTCCCCGGAACCCAGCACAGGGATGCCGATGCTCTACGTGCAGCGCCTCGGCTCTTCGAGCATCACTCTGCTTCCGGGGACTCAAAACGCGAGTTTTCCATTCTGGTCGCCCGACGGTACCTACATTGCTTTCTTCGCTGGCGGAAAGCTGGAAAAGATGCCGACTTCCGGAGGCGCACCGCAAGTGTTGGCGAGTGTACTCTCGGCGCGAGGGGGCAGTTGGGGCAGCAGGGATGTGATCATCTATGCGCCGGACACGGCCAGCACCCTGTGGCGTGTGAACGCCGACGGCAGCGGCAATGCGCCGTTCCTGACGTTCACTGACAAGGATGAACAGACCCATCGCTGGCCCGACTTCCTTTCCGACGGCGAGCACTTCCTGTACTGGGGCGGCAATTTCTCGAACTCCAGGGATGACCACTATAGCGGCATATACTCCGGCTCCATTAACAGCAAGGAAAAGAGGCGCGTTGTACTGTGCCATTCGAGTTTTGGCTACGATGCGCAGCATTTGTACTATGCGGATGCACAGCGACAGTTGGTCAGCCTATCGTTCGATTCCTCGAAGGGCACTGTATCGGGCAGTCCCGCCGCCGTCGCGAATTTGGTTGGCGTCCAGCCCTCAACCTTCTGGGCGGCGCTCACGGTCTCCGAAAATGGAACTTTGATTTACAATACGGGCGTAGGCGCCGTGCTTTCCGTTCTGACTTGGATGGACCGCTCGGGCAAGGCGCAGGGAACAATCGGTGAGCCGGGCGTGATTGCCAATCCCACTCTCTCTCCCGATGGCAGCCGGGTAGTTGTGGACATTGCCGACCTCAAGGCGAATAACGTTGACCTCTGGCTGGAGAGCACCAACGCCGGCGGCAATGCGCGGTTCACGTTCGATCCCGCGGAGGAAGTGAGCGGGGTTTGGTCGCGGGACGGAAGCCTGATTACGTACCGGATCGCCAACGAGGATGGCGCCGCAGTTGTCGCCAAGCGCGCCAGTGGCATCGAGCGGGAAAAAGCTCTGGTGCAGAGCAATCCTATCAACGACTATGTTCCAAACTCCTGGTCGCCGGATGGTCAGCAGATTCTCTGCACAATCCAGGAGCCATCCCATTATTCCCTGGTGTTAGTGCCGGCGGGCGGCGGGCACGAGGTACCATTCCTGACCGCTAAGAATAACCAAACCAATGGCCAAATCTCTTCCGATGGCAAGTGGGTGGCCTACGCGTCCGACGAATCCGGCAACTGGGAAGTCTATGTGACTTCCTTTCCTGGCGCCGCCGGCAAGTGGCAGGTCTCGCGCGGCGGCGGTGGCGAGCCGCGTTGGCGCGCGGACGGCAAAGAAATCTTCTACATGGCCTCCAGCGGTATGTTGATGGCGGTGCCCGTGAGCAATAGCAACGGTTTCTCGACGGGAACGCCTGTTCCCCTGTTCCAAATTCGCGGCCGCGCGCCGATTTCCAGCACGGATGCTTTTACCTACGACGTGACGAGGGATGGCAAGCGTTTTCTAGTGAACCGGTACGTTAGCCCGGAGCATGTACCGCCCTTGACGATTTTGTTGCACGCGGGGGACGGGAGCGGGGCACAGTAGGGTGGTGAGAAGTTGACGAAGTATGTGGGTCGGACACTCCTGTCCGGCGCAGTTGATGTTGACCAACCGACGAGCGTTTAAGCCGTGGCTCGCCTGCCGAAACCGGTCGGACAAGAGTATCCGACCCACACGAACCTCGCTCAAATTCCTTAAAACATGTAACCTTGAAGGTCGCAATCAGAAATCTGAATTGAGTTCGTATGAAAGCCCTGCATCTAAACGGAAATACCCTGACGTTGGAAGAAGTCCGCGAAGTTGCGGTGGAGCATCGCCCGGTACTGCTCGATCCCGATGCCCGCGAGGCGGTAATTCGCGCCCGCGCTGTGGTTGATGCTCTCGTCGAAAAAGATGAAATCGCTTATGCCATCACCACGGGTGTGGGCAAGCTGAGCGACGTGCACATCAAGGTCGACCAGATTCGCGGGTTGCAGATCAATCTGGTGCGATCGCACTGCGTAGGAGTGGGTGAGCCGCTTTCCATTGCGGAAACGCGGGCAATGATGGTGTTGCGGGCGAATTCACTGGCGAAAGGCTTTTCCGGTATTCGTCCGGTGACGTTGGACACGCTGTGCGAGATGCTGAACCGCGGCGTGACGCCGGTGGTGCCGTCTCAGGGGAGTGTCGGGGCTAGCGGTGATCTCGCGCCGCTTTCGCATATCGCATTGGCTCTTGTCGGCGAGGGAGAGTGTTGGGGGGAAAAGGGCGCTGGGCGAGTCGCTTCGGCGGAAGCTTTGAAGAAGGCTGGAATTCAGGCCGTTGTCCTTGAAGCCAAGGAAGCCGTTTCTCTGATCAATGGTACGCAAGCGATGCTGGCTTGCGGGACGCTGGCGTTGCTGGCGGCGGAAACTTTGGTGAATTCAGCTGACGTCGTGGCGTCTCTTTCGCTGGATGCGCTGAAGGGAACGGACGCGGCGTTTGATGAGCGCATCCATAAAGCTCGTCCGCACGCTGGGCAAGTTCGGACGGCGGCGAACCTACGCAAGCTCTTGGAGGGCAGCGCGATTCGCGAGTCCCATCGCGAGTGCGGCAAGGTGCAGGATGCCTACTCGCTGCGTTGTATTCCGCAGGTGCACGGTGCCGTGCGCGACGCGTTGGCCTATTGTCGTTCGGTATTTGAAATTGAGGCGAACTCGGCGGTGGACAACCCGCTTGTTTTCCCGAAGGACTCTAAGCAGCCCAATGGCGAAGGCGATGTCATTTCCGGCGGCAATTTTCACGGAGAACCGATAGCCTTCGCGCTGGATTTCCTGGCCATTGCCCTGTGTGCGCTGGCGGGTATTTCCGAGCGCCGCCTGGAACGCATGGTGAATCCCGCGTTGAGTGATGGTCTGCCACCGTTTCTCGCTCCCGGCGCGGGGTTGCATTCCGGATTCATGATGGCGCAGGTTACCGCCGCGGCCTTGGTGAGCGAGAACAAGATTTACGCGCATCCTGCGTCGGCGGATTCCATTACTACTTCGGGGAACAAGGAAGACTTTGTCTCCATGGGAATGACAGGCGCCATCAAACTGAAGCGCGTGGTCGAGAATACTCGAAATGTGATGGCAATTGAAGCGATGGCGGCGGCGCAGGCGGTGGATTTCCTGGCACCATTGAAGCCGTCGAAACGAGGGCAGGCGGCGGTGGCAGCCATTCGAAGCGTGTCTCCGGCGATCGAGAAAGACCGCGTGATGGCGGGTGACTTTGAGCGAATTTCAGCCCTGCTCGGTACCGGAAGATTGGCCGAGTTAGTGCGGTAAAGACCTTAGGTCTTTGCTCGCATACCCTGTGGTACTATTTCCCGTCATTCCCGCGCAACCATGCCTCGTCGCGGGACACGGAGCACGCATGAGCGCAAGCAATATGAAGGACACGCTCGGGGTCCTGTTGGCCGGCGGAGCCGGCGAGCGGCTCTATCCTCTCACCCGTGACCGCGCCAAACCAGCTGTAACCTTCGGCGGCAACTACCGCATTATCGATATCACGCTTTCCAATTGCGTAAATTCTGACTTGCGGCGCGTTTATATTTTGACGCAGTACAAGGCCCTTTCACTCAACCGGCAGATTCGTGAGGGCTGGAACATTGTGGCCCGGGAAATGGGCGAGTTCATCGAAATCCTTCCGCCGATGAAACGGGTCAGCGACAACTGGTATATGGGCACGGCCGATGCGGTTTATCAGAATATTTATTCCATTGGCTCGGAGCAGCCCAAACACGTCCTCATTCTCTCCGGCGACCACATTTACAAGATGGACTACCGGAAGATGTTGCAGCAGCACGACGAATGCGGGGCGGACATTACGCTGGCGACGTTGTTGATACCACCGGAGGATTGTGCGCGGTTCGGCGTGGTCGAGGTCGACGCCGACAGCCGGATCACGGGATTCGACGAAAAGCCGAAGGAAACGAAGATTCGCTCGCCTTACAATCCGGCGATGGTGTCAGTTTCGATGGGTGTTTATCTGTTCAATACGGATGTTTTGATTCCGGTATTGCTCAAGGATGCGGAAGATCCCGCCTCGAATCACGATTTCGGCAAGGACATCTTGCCGAAAATGGTGGATGAGTATCGCGTCTACGCCTACAACTTCGAGGACGAGAACAAGAAGGAAGCTCTTTACTGGCGCGATGTGGGAACGCTGGAAGCTTATTACGAAGCGAACATGGATATGGTCGCCGTGTCGCCTGTGTTCAACCTGTACGATGCCGATTGGCCGATTCGCACGCACCAGCGCCAGTATCCACCGGCCAAGTTTGTGTTTGCCGAGGAGGGCCGCACGGGCACCGCCGTGGACTCCATCATCTCGGCGGGTTGCATTGTGTCCGGCGGCATGGTGAAGGGGTGCATTCTTTCACCCAACGTGCGGGTGAATTCTTATTCCGAAATAGAGGACAGCATTTTGTTTCACGACGTGAATATTGGACGGCACTGCAAGATTCGGAAGGCGATTATCGACCGCGATGTGCACATCCCGGAGGGCACGACGATCGGCTACGATACCGCCGCGGATAAGTCGCGGTATTTTGTGACGGAGACTGGGATTACGGTGGTGACGCGCGATTACTCGCTGTTTGAGAATCCGGTGACGGTGGATTACTTTACGCCGGAGTAGCTCGGTTGTCGTTCTAGAATTAGTATGAAACCGGAGTATCGTTCGTTCGAGGAGGCAGTGATGAGAAAGGCAATAATCGCCGTGGGACTCTTTGCGTTGCTCGTGCCTGTTGGAGTCAACGTTAAGGCAGCTCACGTTAGCCCAAAGCCAGCAGTAGTTTCGGACGGGACGCCGATTCCGCCATTACCGCCGCCCGGTAAGCATCCAGGGCTGGTGGCGGATGGCATGCCTTTACCGCCACTACCACCGAAGAAGCCTGCGATGACAGCTCCCAGCGAGTTGGCTTCAGCGTCTTAGGGCTTGCCTGAACCGTAGCGTTCGTGCAGGAAATCCTGCACGGCAGCATACGCGCGTCCCAAAATCTCTTCGTTGGGTAGAAACACGATGCGGAAGTGCTTCGTTCCTGGGCGCTGTCCGAAGCCGCTACCGTGCACGGTTAGGACGTGTTTCTGCAGCAGAAGCTCCTTGCAGAAGACGTCGTCGCCTTCTGGAATGTCAATCTTCGGAAATGCATAAAAAGCGCCACGTGGAGCGACGCAGTTGACACGCGGGTTGGAATGGCACCACTGCGCCGTGACATCGCGCCGAGAGCGCATGCGGGCGCGCACGTCGATCAGGTGATCTTGCGGGCCTTCGAGTGCGGCTTTGATGGCGTACTGCATCGGTTGATTGGCCGAGAGCCGCGAACGCAGGAGCTTGTGGATGCCGTCGATGTAAGGCGCGAGCGTGGACGCGTCGCCGCTTACGATGCCCCATCCGATTCGCCAGCCGGGGGCGAGATAATTTTTCGAGAGGCCGCCGAAAGTGACGCAGGGAACATCCGGCGCGATGCTGGCGAAGGCGACATGTTCTTCGCCGTCATCGAGAATCAGCTTGTCGTAAATCTCGTCGGCGAAGACGACCAGGTTATGTTCCCGCGCCAACTCCGCAATCTCTTCCAGTTTGCGCCGCGAATAGAGAGCGCCCGTCGGATTGTTGGGATTGATGAGTACGATACCGCGTGTCTGAGGGGTGATTTTCTTGCGGATGTCGTTGACGTCTGGCTGCCAGGCGTCATCTTCGTTGAGGTCGTAGAGATTCAGTGGAATTTCGAGCTTGGCTAAGACTGCTGAATAGAGCGGATAGTCCGGGCAGGGTGTGAGCACGTTCTCGCCGGGATTCAGCAGGCCGGTCAGGCAGAGATCGACGGTTTCGCTGACGCCTTGCGTCACGAACACGCTCTGCACGTTAGCGATTTTCTTGCGTGAGGCCTCGTGGCGGATGGCGACCAAAGCCTCTTCGATTCCGAGTGATGCGGCATAGCCGTTCTTGCCGTCGCGCATGGCTTTGTGCACGGCTTCGATCATGTGCGCAGGCGTCGAGAAGTCGAAGCTGAGCGGGTCGCCGATGTTGAGAGGCAGAATCTTGTGGCCGTCGCGGGTGAGCTGGTCGGCGAGGACGGCCATGTCTCGGATGGCGTAGCGAACGTTTTCCAGGCGCTGTGCGGCAGTGATTTCGCGAGCGTGGGTTGTGGGCATGGTTGAAGTCTTTCGAAGTCAATCTTAATTGTACGGGACACTTGTTGGTAACCGCCTGCTTTACCTCAGGGGCTAAAGCCCGGTGATCAAAGATGGCTTAATCGCAGCGCTGAAGCGCTGCGCCGCCCAAAAGCAAGAGCGGCCCGTGAACACTTGCTTTGACTCACAGCTCGGCGATCATCTCTTCAATCTTCCGCTCCGGCAGAAAATAGATCGCCGGAATCAATAGAAAAATGAAGAACGACAGCGAGATGTGCACAAAGGCCAGTGGAACCGAGGAGGCATACAGCAGGCAGGACCACAAACTCTTGCGGATCGCGCGGCGGTTTTGCTCGAGCGCACTGGCATGGCCGTGAGGGTCGGCCGTGACGAGATAGCGCAATAGCGTGAAGCCTGCCGAGCAGAATGTCAGATCCAAACCGTAGATGGCCACAGCGAGGGGCGCGCCGTGCGTCTGCCCCAGATAGGCGGTCACGAACGGAATTAGAGACATCCAGAAAAGCAGGTTGTTGTTCGCCCAGAGGATGGCGGCATTGGCGTGCTTGGCCAGGTGCATCATGTGATGGTGGTTGACCCACATGATGGCGATGATGAGGAAGCTCAGGGTGTAGCTCAGGAGCGTTGGAACCACAGCCTTCAGGGCGGCGAGAGTGGCGTTGGTGGGAACCTTCAATTCCAGAACCATCACGGTGAGGATGATGGCGATGACGCCGTCGCTGAAGGCTTCGATCCGGTTGGTGCCCATGGTTTGCATATTCGGCGTGCGCCGAACCCGTATTGTAAATGGAGGCCTAGCGGGGAAAGCCATCCCGAGTGCTAGACCACGGTCACGGGCACGCCGGGGGTCAGGCGCCGGTCCTTGCCGGTTACGCGCACGATGCGGTGGACGTCGATCGCAACCATGACTACGCAAAAGATGACCGCCATCGCAAACGACCGCGCCATCGCCAGATTGGCTCCGTCGCGAATTCGTAGTGCTGTCTCCGGGGACACGCCGTGCACGGCGATTTCCGCCAGAATATTCGCCTTCAGAAACCAGCAGAAGAGGACGCACCCAAGGCCATCACTGACCAGCCGCAGTGAGGCTCGCAACCCAGTCCAATAGGGGCGCATCAGGTTTACTCCCGCAAGCGCCAGATTGAATACGCCTAGCAACAGAAAGCCCCAGAAGAAGTAGGTCCACGCGGGAGAAAGAGAAACCCGTATTTCCGTGCCGATGAGAATCGTTCGCGAGGACAGGTACGAAATCCACGAGATCATGACAAAGTTTCCCACCAACTCAGCAATGGAAGTAGAGCGCTGAATCCGGTTGGGGTCGCGCACGGCCGGAAGCTTGCGCGGGTTCCATTTTTCCAGGAAGTGGGACTTTGCCTGCACCTGTTCGAGCACGGTGAAGACCAGGGTGACGGCTCCGAAAGCAAGCACTGTGACAACCCAGAGCGAACTCCACCCGGCCAGCGCCGACATGGCCCAGTTGCTGTGCCCGGCACGGTAAGCGGGGCTGAATGACAACAGGCTTACCCACACGATGACCCACGGCAGCAGATAGCACAGCGCCACGATCTTCAGCACGAAGCTGTAAATGGGGAACAGCACCGGGCCAATCAAGTACTCCTGGGGCTGGTAGCGATTGGCGACCAGCAGCGGGCGGCCGCGTTCCTTGAGGATGGCTTCGATCTCGGCTTCGCTGAGCTTGCGTCCCAGCGCAGTTTCCCGCTCCTCGATTTGCGAGCGCAGGTCTTCCGAGAGCTCGGCGATGATGTCGCTCTTTTGTTCTTTCGGCAGCCAAAATTTAACGGCTTGCAGGTACCGCTCGAGTAGTTCCATGACCTTTCTCCTTTGGGGCTTCCTTGTCGTCATTCTTCTTAGTGACTTCGTTCTTTGAGTCTTCCTTCTTTTTTGCATCTTCAATCGGATTTCTGTTCAGAATTCCATTCAACGCCGCGTCCATGCCGTGCCATTCCGCCACGAGTTGTTTCAAGATCAGCTTGCCGTCGTGCGAAAGCCGGTAAAACCGCTTGTTCCGCTTGTCCTGCTCCCGCCACTCGCTGGTGAGCAGGCCCTGGCTTTCAAGACGGCGCAACAGCGGGTAGAGCGTGCCTTCGTCGATGTCCATGCCATGCTCGGCAAGAGCCTTACGCAAGGTGTAGCCGTACTGCTCCTCGCGGAGAGCCGCTAAAACGGCTACGACCAGGCACCCACGGCGAAGTTCGAGGCGAAGGTTTTCGAAGGATTCAGGGATCATCGGGGTTGTACCGTGTCCGGCATAGTATGTGACATATAGTGTATGACACACAG
>Ga0137403_10002344_pt1 | contig 23272 bp, 28 predicted proteins | sample CZOMad2_1_16fung_FD_122057 | JGI IMG/M metagenome (GOLD analysis project Ga0137403, IMG submission 122057) | Vadose zone soil fungal communities from Angelo Coast Range Reserve, California, USA - CZOMad2_1_16fungal (Hybrid Assembly) | ecosystem: Environmental > Terrestrial > Soil > Vadose zone...
GAAGCTCTCCTGGTGATGGGCCAGGCACCACTTGGCCATGATCGAGCCGCCGCGCGAGACGATGCCGGTGACGCGCTTGGCCGTGAGCGGAATGTAGCGGAGCCGCACGCCGGCGTGGATCGTGAAGTAGTCGACGCCCTGCTCCGCCTGCTCGATCAGCGTGTCGCGATAGATGTCCCAGGTCAGGTCCTCGGCCTTGCCGCCGACCTTCTCGAGCGCCTGATAGATCGGCACCGTGCCGATGGGCACCGGCGAGTTCCGGAGAATCCACTCGCGCGTCTCGTGGATGTTCTTGCCGGTCGAGAGGTCCATCACCGTGTCGGCGCCCCAGCGCGTCGCCCACGTCATCTTCTCGACCTCCTCCTCGATCGAGGAGGCGACCGCCGAGTTGCCGATGTTGGCGTTGATCTTCACCAGGAACTTCCGGCCGATGATCATCGGCTCGGTCTCGGGGTGGTTCACGTTCGAGGGGATGATCGCCCGCCCACGCGCGACCTCGTCGCGCACCAGCTCGGGCGCCAGGCCCTCGCGCAACGCGATGAACTCCATCTCGGGCGTGATCTCGCCCCGACGCGCGTAGTGCATCTGGGTGACGCGCCGGCCCTCGCGGGCCCGGAGCGGCCGGCGCACGCTGGCGAACCTGACGCCGCCGAGCGCCGGGTTTTCTTCCCGGCTCCGGCGGTACGCCGACGACGGACCCGGTAGCTCCTGGACGTCGCCCCGGTCGATGATCCAGCCGAGCCGGAGCGGCGGCAGGCCCCTCTTTAGATCAAGGTCGACGTTGGGGTCGGTGTAGGGGCCGCTCGTGTCGTAGAGACGGAGCGGGGCGTTGCCACCCGTGAGCGTGATCTGCCGCATCGGAACGCGGAGGTCGCCACGGGATCCGGTGATGTAGATCTTCCGCGATGCTGGGTGCGACTCTGGCATACGAAGCCTCCCTTCGCTGGCATTAACCAGGTCAGGTTCATGCGGTCGGCGGCGGTGAGCCGCCCTCTCAGCCCGGTTCCCCGAGCTCCCGCGGTGATCGAACTGGTACTGCGCCGTAGGCTACGCCGGATCGGACCGTCATTCAAGCGGAACTGCCAAGCGCGCGGCTCGGCCCGCCCGGGTCAGCGGGCGACGCGACGGGCCGATCCGGCTCTGATATGATCCCGACTTACCGTGAAGATCTGCTTTTTCCACCTGATGCCGTACCGGTTCTTGCCGCCGGATTTCGAGAAGGAATACCGGTCTGTCTGGGTCGACGTCCCCCATCACCTCCACGATCCGGAGAAGACGCGCGACCTCTACCACGAGTTCCTCGACGAGCTGGAGTTCGCCGAGGCCCAGGGCTTCGACGGGCTGTGCGTGAACGAGCACCACAACAACGCGTACGGGCTCATGCCGTCACCGAACCTCATGGCGGCGACCCTGACGCGACGCACCTCGCAGGCCGCCATCGTCGTGCTCGGCAACAGCCTCGCCGCGTACAACCCGCCGCTCCGGGTAGCCGAGGAGTTCGCGATGCTCGACCTCCTGTCGCGCGGCCGTCTCGTCGCCGGCTTTCCCGTCGGCACGTCGATGGACATGAACTTCGCGTACGGGATCAACCCGGCCACGCTCCGCGACCGGTACTACGAGGCGCACGACCTGGTCATCCAGGCGTGGACGCGGCCCGAGCTCTTCTCGTTCAACGGCAAGTACACGCAGGTGCGGTACGCGAACATCTGGCCCCAGCCGCTCCAGAAGCCGCATCCGCCCGTGTGGATTCCCGGTGGTGGCAGCGTCGAGACGTGGGAGTGGACGGCGAAGCTCGACTACGTCTACTGCTATCTCTCGTACTTCGGCTACAAGCGCGGCAAGGCCACCATGGACGGCTTCTGGGAGGCGATCGCGCGCGTGGGCGCCGACGACAATCCGTTCCGCGCGGGCTTTCTCCAGCTCGTCTGCGTGTCGGAGACCGACGCCCAGGCCGAGCGCGAGTATTTCCCGCACGTGCACTACTTCTACCAGAAGTGCCTGAACGTCTGGGAGGGGTTCGCGGAAGCGCCCGGCTACCGAACGGTGAAGACGGTGCAGAGCGGCACGCGGGCTCAGGTGGGGGCGGCGGCCCGTCGCATGCGCCAGTCGCTCGACTGGGGCCAGTATCTCGACCAGGGATACGTCATCGCCGGGGGCCCGGAGAGCGTGCGCCAGCAGCTCGCCGAGTGCATCAAGACGCTGCGCGTCGGCCACCTGATGGTGCTGCTCCAGATCGGCAGCATGCCGAAGGAGCTGGCGCTGAAGAACACGGCGCTGTTCGCGACGGAGGTCATGCCGCACGTCCGGGACATGTGGCCCGGCTACAAGGATCGCTGGTGGCCCTCGGGCGCCCGGAACGGATCGGCGTGAGCGCGTCCCGAGGGGAGCGAGCCCGCTGATGCCCATCGAGCGCGCGGTCGAGATCCGGGGAGGCGCGGTGAGCTTCCGCGTTCTCACGGCCGGCCACGGCGCGCCGCTCGTCTATTTTCACTCGTACCACGAGCGGACCGGCTGGTCGCCCGTGCTCGATCTGCTCGCCCGGTCGTTCAGCGTGTACGCGCCCGCGCACCCCGGTGTAGCCGGCTCGAAGGGCGTCGAGACGCTCGACGACCTCCTCGACCTCACGCTGGCCTACGACGAGCTCCTGTCGGCGCTCGGCCTCGAGCAGGCGCATCTGGTCGGCCAGGCGTTCGGCGCCATGGCCGCGGCCGAGCTCGCCGCCGTCTTCCCGGCGCGCGCCCGGACGCTCACGCTCGTCTCCCCGCTCGGCCTCTGGCGCGACGACGTCCCGTCGGCCGACGTCCTGATCTTGCCGGCCGACGAGCTGGCGGCCGCGCTGTGGAGCGACCCGGCCTCCACCACCGCCCGTCTGTGGGCGACCGGACCCGGGAGCGATGCAGAGAGCCTCGCCGCCGAGGTGGAGTCGATTCAGCGACGCTCCTCGATGGCGAAGTTCGTCTGGCCCATACCGGACAAGGGGCTCGCCAAGCGCCTGCACCGGATCGCGGCGCCGACCCTCCTCGTGTGGGGCGACGCCGACCGCGCCAATCCGCTCGTCTACGCCGAGGAATGGCAGCGGCGCATCAAGGGCGCCGCGCTGCGCCTCCTGCCCGGGGGCCACATGGTGTTGCTGGAGACGCCGGAGACGGCGGCCCGGGCCATCGCGGAGTTTCTCGGGACGTGAGCCTCCTCGGCGGGAGCGCGATCGTCACCGGCGGCGGCTCGGGCATCGGGCGCGCGATCGCGGAAGCCTTCGCGGCCCAGGGCGCTCCGGTGGCCGTCGTCGATCTCCTTCCGGAAGGCGGCAAGGAAACGGTCGCCGCGATCGCTTCCCGCGGAGGGCGCGCGACGTTCGCGCAGGCCGACGTCAGCCGCTGGGACGACGTGGACCGGGCCGTGGCGGCCGCCGTGCGCGAGCTCGGCCCGCTCGGCATTCTGGTGAATGCCGCCGGGATCCTCGACGGCTACCAGCCCGCCGCCGAGATGACGCCGGCGGTCTGGGAGCGCGTCGTCGCCATCGATCTGAACGGGACGTTCTACGGCTGCCGGCGCGCGCTGGCCGAGATGCTGCCTCGCGGGCGCGGCCGCATCGTCAACATCGCGTCGGTCGCCGGGCTCGTCGGCTCCGGCGGCGGTCCGGCCTACACCGCGTCGAAGCACGGCGTGGTCGGCCTGACGAAGCAGCTGGCGATCACGTACGCGGCGCGGGGCGTCACGGTCAACGCGATCTGCCCCGGCGCGATCCAGACGGCGCTGCGCGCCAACTCGGCGCGCATTCTGGGCGCCGATGCCCCGGCGATGGCCGGTGTGGGCGGCGACGAGGCGGCCGTGCGCGCGATCACCCCGGCGGGTCGCCGGGGCACGCTCGACGAGATCGCGGCGGCCGCGTGCTATCTGGCGAGCCAGGAAGCGGACTACGTCACGGGCCACACGCTCGTGATCGACGGAGGATGGACAGCGCGATGATCAAGCGAATCCACGTGCTCTACGTCGGCCAGCTCGAGCTGGAGAACATCGGGTTGCAGGGCACGCCGGCCGACGCCCGGCGCTATAGCAACGAGCGGCTGAGCGAGCCGTTCTTCTCCGCGCGCGACGTCGCCCAGCTCATGGACGACCTCGGCTACTACGCCCTGTGGACGGCCGAGCACCACTTCCAGCACGAGGGCTACGAGTGCTTCCCGAATCTCATCCAGCTCTCGCTCTGGCTCGCCACCCAGACGCGCCGCCTCAAGCTCGGCTGCGCCTTCAACGTGCTCCCGATGTGGCATCCCATCCGCCTGGCCGAGGACTACGCGATGGCCGACATCGTCACCGACGGCCGCGTGATCATGGGCGTGGGACGCGGCTACCATTCGCGCGAGGTGGAGACGTTCGACGCGCCGGTCATCGACCAGGCGGCGAACCGGGAGATGTTCGAGGAGCAGGTCGACCTCATGCTCAAGTGCTTCGACGAGGAGCGGTTCAGTCACCACGGCAAGCGCTACGAGTGCCCGCCGCCCGTCGAGTACCGGGGCTATCAGCTCCGCGACATCACGTGCGTGCCGCGGCCCAAGCATCTCCCGGTCGAGGTCTGGATGCCGATCGCCAGCAGCAAGTCGATCGACTACATGGCCAGCAAGGACTTCAAGGCCATGGTGACGCTCAACGGCGAGAAGATCCTCGACGACGTCGTGAAGGCGTATCGCGACGCGTGCGCCAAGTACGGCCGGCCGAAGCAGCTCGGCGAGGACATGATCTGGGGCGCCGGGCTCTATCTCGCCGACACGCCCGAGGAAGCCAAGCGCCGAGTCGAGCCGTCGCACGACGAGCGCTACAAGTGGTTCGCGCCGTTCGGCTTCGTGCGCTATGCCGACGAGCAGGGACGCACGTGGGGGACGCCGGGCGCGCCCGCTCGCGTGCCGTCGCTCGTCGACGGCATCCAGCAGAAGGCGTGGTTCTGCGGCCCGCCGTCGCACGTGATCGACGGCATCAAGTCGGTCGCGGCGAAGTACCCGGGGCTCGAGGACTTCATGATCCACTGGGCGGAGGGTCTCTCGCCCAAGGAGTTCAAGGAGCAGCTCCGCTGGTTCGCGCGCGACGTCATGCCGGCGATCACGGCGGGCTGATACCCCTCACCGGTATCCTTTGCCTCGGCGGAGAGCCCCCAGGAATGGTGTTTTTTCTTTGCCACCCCTAGGCCATGTGGTAGGAATACCCCCGGGGGAAGATCCGGGGCGCGAGACCAATCACGAGGTAAGGAGGGGTCATGGCGAAGGGCAAGAAGGCGTTCGGGGGCTACTCCATCAACTTCAAGGGCTGCAAGGACTCGGCTGAGGCCATCTTCGGCGGCTCGCCGATCGGCCCGTCCGAGATGACGAAGAAGATCTGGGCCTACGTGAAGCGGAAGAAGCTGGCCGGCAAGAGGTAAGGCCGAGCCCGCGTCTCCGGGTCGTCACGGGCGGCTCGCTTCGGCGAGCCGCCCGTGCTGTTTTCGGCGCCCGGCCTCAGCGCGGAAGCTGATCGAGCGTGCGCACGACGACGTCGGGGCGCACGCCCAGCTCCTCCTCGGGCGCGTCGGTCCGGTTGCACCACGCGACCTGGTAGCCGAACGCCTTCGCGCCGGCGGCATCCCAGCCGTTCGAGGACACGAAGAGAAGCTCGCCGGCCGGAATCCCGAGCGCCCCGGGACCAAGCGCGTACACGAGCGGCGAGGGCTTGTAGGTGCGAACCGCGTCAACGGAGATGACGTGGTCGAGGTACCTGGCGAGGCCGCTCGAAGCGACGGCCGCCGCTAGCATCGTCGGCGATCCATTCGAGAGCACCGCGCGGGGCCTGCCGGCGAGGCGCTCGAGCGCGGCGGGGACCTCGGGGAAGCACGCCAGCGAGAGGTAGGCGTCCATCAGGCGTCGCACCTGGGCCGCCGACGGAGTCAGGCCGAGCCGCCGCAGCGCGTGCCGAAGCGCCGCTTCGGTCACCTCCCAGAAGTCGACGTAGGCGCCCATGAGCGCCCGCAGCCAGGTGTACTCGAGCTGCTTCTGCCGCCAGGCGGCCGACAGCGTCGCCGGATCGGCCGTGATCGCGCGCCCGGCTTCGATCACGGAGTGAACGTCGAAGAGCGTCCCGTAGGCGTCGAAGACGTAGCCGCGGATCGGGCTCACTGCGTGCCCCGGTCATGGCGATCTCGGACGTGCCCGGAGCGCGATCCTCGAATCGACGGAATCGCGAAGGCGGCGAAACTCCTGTATGGCCCGCTGTGGCTCTCCCACGGTCTCCCGGCACTGACTAAGGCCATCGCGGCGCTGATAGGCGCCTGATGCTCAACCAGGAACGAACACCTGGTTGGGGAATGTTTCGCTGTAGAGCCGGTAGCCACGGCGCTGCACATAGGACACATACCCTGGGTCGCGGTTGAAGTTCTCCATGATCACGACGCGCGGGTGGTAACGCTCGAGTGAGAAGCCTGCAAGCACCTCGAGCTCCCAGCCCTCTACGTCGATCGACAACAAATCGAGCGTCGACACCTTCTGCTGCTCGAGCACCGTATCCAGCCGCCGCATGTTGACCTTGACCCGCTCGGATCGAATGGCGGGATTGTTCGTGCGGTCGGAGTCCTTCACCTTCAGAGAAGAGAACGACTCGTAGCTGATCTCTCCGCCGGCATAGGCCGCCGGCTGATGCACGATTTCAAAGTCGACACCGTCCTCGTCGTGATCGCCGCATGCCACTGGGACGACGTCGAATCCGGCGGCGCGGTGTTGGGCAACGAAGTGCGGGTTCGGCTCGATCGCGATTACCCGCCAGCCGGATTCGCGGAAATGCCGGCTCATGGATAGGTAGGTCGGGCCCGCGGCGCCGACCTCGACCATGACGCCGAGCGCTTGGCGGCGAAAGAACGTCTTGCGCAGGAAGCGATCGGCCTTGTCTTCGGCATAGAAGCGCTAGCGCGACAACAACCCGAACATGCGTCCTACGCGCTTCCTCTCATCCTCGGCTCCAAGGCCTGGTTCCCGCCGCGCAGGTAGTGGATCGAGCTGATTCTCGAGCGATTCGACGAACCGCTACGCTCTTCTTGACGCGAGAGGGCTTCCGGCACAGCCTAAAGTAGCACGATTGGTCGGCCGCATCGCCCTATGCTATGTTCGGCGCCGTTACGGAACGCGCCCCCGGCGAACTCAGGGGGATTCGCAATGCTGGACCACATTCGTATTATCCGCGCTGTCCTTTACCGATCGGATTCGCCGGCGACCCCGTGCCGGTGAGTTGATCGATGATCGCGGTGAATGCGGCGATCGTCGGAGACCGACCGACTGGCCTCGGCCTGTACGCGCTGAACCTGATCCGAGAGCTCGACGCGCTGGGCGAGCGCCTGGTCGTCTATACCTCTCACCCCGAGATCGTCCGGGCGCCCCGCGCGCGCGTGGAGCGCGTGCCCGCCGCGGTTCGCCCCGAGCGCGGCGCCCGCGGCCATCTGGCCCGCTTGCTGTGGACCCAGCTGGGGCTGCGGCTGCGCGTCGCTCGCCTGCGCCCCCGGCTGCTGCTGAACCTCATGCCCGAGGGCCTCCTCCGCTCGGCGGTGCCGCAGGTCACAGTGATCCACGACGTGCTGCCGCTCCGGGAACCGGACGAGTATCCGCGCCAGCAGCACTACTTTCGCTACTACGTGCCCGCGGTGCTCCGTGGGTCCCGTGCCGTGATCGCCAGCTCGGAGAGTACGCGTCGCGATCTAGTCGATTTCTATCGCATCCCTCGCGACAAGCTCCACGTGGTGCTACTGGGCCACGACGCGGCGCGGTTCGCGCCGTCGGCGCCGGTGTCAGCTGACGCAGAGCCCTACGCGCTGTTCGTGGGCAACGTGATGCCGCACAAGAACCTGCTCCGCGTCGCCGAAGCGTTCGCGCAGGCCGTGGCGGGACGGCCAGGTCGCTTGGTGATTCGTGGCTGGGGGCGCGCAGTCCACGTGCAGGCTCTCCGGGACCGGATCCACGCGCTGGGTATCGGCGACCGAGTGGACTGGCAGCCGTACGCGACCGACGACGAGCTGGTCGCTCTCTACCAGCGAGCCCGCATGCTCCTGCTCCCCTCGCTCTACGAGGGCTTCGGCCTAACCGCGCTCGAGGGCATGGCGTGCGGCACCCCGGTGATCGTCTCCAACCGCGCGTCACTCCCGGAAGTGGTGGGCGACGCTGGCTTCTTCGTCGACCCCGAAGACACCGGCTCCATCGCCGCCGCCATCCACCGTCTCTTCACCGACGACACCCTCGCAAAGACCCACGCCGACCTGGGCCTGGCCCGCTCCCTGCTGTTCTCATGGCAGAAGACCGCCCGCGCCGTCCAGTCGATACTTCACGGCGTTATCGAGACCTCGAACCCGTCAAAATAGCCAAGCTGCAGACGCAATTGACATCTTAGTGGATGTGCGTTCGTCGACTTGCTGTGGCGACGGTTCTCGATCTAATGCCGCAACCGCCGTAGTAATGCGGTAATCGCTCGGAGGCCCATCGCGCGCCAGGGCTTGCTCGAAGATAGCCGCGCAAGCGCGAGCTCGGCCGCCTCCGCACGCGATCGGAGAGCAGCTTCCTCGGCGCGCTGGAAGTAATCGAAGAGATTTGGGGGCGTCAGAAAGGCGGGACGGAGAGCGTCCTCATGTTCCTTCGCGACATAGAAGCGGTTCAGCCCGTCGAACCAGACGAAGACGTAGGCGGCGTCCACGAGGATGGGTTCCCAGGCCTCGTAGCTAGGCGTAGGTTGGCTCGGCGCGGTGGCCTCGACCAAGACGACCCACGGACGATACATCGAGAAATCCGCGCCTTCCAGGACGGCGCGTTCCGAACCTTCGACGTCGATCTTCAAAAAATGGATATCGATCGCCGCATAGGTACGGCACACTTCGGACAAAGTCGTGACCTCGACCTCGAGAGGCGTCGAGGAATAGCCGGCCGCCATGTGACGCGCGGCCACCTCCTCATCGAAGGTCGACAATCCGGTGCTGACGAACCGGTTGATGATCATCCGGCCGGGCGTGGCCCCGAGAGCGGCCTGGATCGTCACGTCCCGTGAGCGCGCAGCGCGGAGACTCGCGGCAAAGTCCGGGTCGGGCTCCACATTGATTCCTCGCCAGCCGCTATCGTAGAAGGCCTTAGTCACGGACAGCGACTCAGGATCTGCCGCCCCGACATCGATGTAGAACCCCCGCGCCACGTCGATGAGCGCACGATGCAGCATGACATCTTCGAGATTCTGAGAATAGGAGATGAATGTCATACGGGCTCTATAGGGATCATCGTTGGCTCATGCCAGAGCTTGTCGGGGGCATTACACCACTTCGATCTCGGGAAATGGAAAGATCATCTTGCCGCCTGCCGCGAGGAACTCCTGTTCGCGCTGCACGATACCTTCCTTGAAGTGCCACGGGAGCACGAGGAAATAATCGGGCTTCATTGCCCGCGCCTCGGGTTCAGAAACGATGGGAATGTGCGTGCCCGGAGTGAGGGCTCCGAACTTGTCCGGATTGACGTCGGCGATGGCCTCGACGGTATCGCGCCCGATACCGCAGAACTGCATGACGACGTTCCCCTTGGTCGAGGCGCCGTAGCCGAGGATGCGCTTTCCAGCCGACCGCAGCGCCTGCAGTAGCCGGGTCAGGTCTCGCCGGTGGCGGAACACGCGCTCCTCGAAATCACGATATGGCCGCGGAGTGTCAAGCCCCATGCGATCCTCCTGCTCCAGCAGCCAATCCAGCATGACGGCGTTGCTTTGGTGAGCACTGGCCCGGTGCGCCACCGTCACCCCGAAGCTGCCGCCGTTCACGGCGTTCATCTGCACGTCGAGCAGGCGGAGGCCGGCCGCGTCCATGATGTGCCGCAATGTGCTGAGCGAATAATACTCGAGATGTTCATGGCAGATGGTGTCATACGAGCAGAGACGCAGCATCGACGGCATGTAACTCTGCTCGAGATGCCAGAAGCCGTCCGGTTCGAGGACCTCGGCCACCTGACGGGCAAAGGCGATCGGGTCCGCCAGATCGTAGAACATCGCGATCGACGTCACGACGCGCGCGCGCTTCGGAGCCCGGCTGCGAAACGCCGCTGCGGAAAAGAAATCCGGCACGAGCTGGATGTCGTCGCTGTAGAACTCCTTGAACTTGTCGCCGGTCGGATCGATTCCGATGCGAATCAGTCCGGTGGTACGGTAGGCCTTCAGGGACGTCGCGTCGTTCGACCCGATGTCCAGCACGACATCGCCCGGCTTCAGGTCGGCCAGGCGTTCGAGGAGGTGCACCTTTTGGGTCAGATGGCGCACCATCGACTGGTTGAGGCCCGAGCGATAACCGTAGTTGTTGCAGTACATCTCGCTGGCGTCGTAGGAATGCGCGAGCTGCAGGAGGCCGCTGTCCGGACACCAGACGAGCTCCAGAGGACCGGTGGTGACGGGGGTCTGCCGCGTGCGGGGAAACACACCGGTGAGCGCCTGGCGTCCCAGCGACAGAACCGGGATGAGATTGCTACTGCCGCTCACCCGGCATTGCTTGAGAGGAGTCGGATCACTCATGGGCGGCACCGGCCCTTTCGGCTCCGACACGCTTGAAATCGGTGGCCACCATCATCGCGACGAGCTCTTCTAGCGTGACGATCGGCGTCCACCGGAGCTCGTTCTTGGCCCTGGACGCATCGCCGCAGAGATAGGTTACCTCGGCCGGGCGGGTGAGCGTGGAGTCGCTCTTCACGTAGTCGCGCCAGTCGAGACCGACCGACGCAAAGGCCAGCCGGCAGAAATCGGCCACCGAGACCGCTCGGCCGGTGGCTACCACGTATTCCTTCGGCTGATCGGCCTGCAACATGAGCCACATCGCCTTTACGTAGTCACCGGCAAATCCCCAGTCTCGCTGGACGTCGACATTGCCCAACCGGAGCTCGCGCTCCACTCCCAGCTTGATGCGCGCCACGCCGTCGGTGATCTTGCGGGTGACGAACTCCAGTCCACGAATCGGCGACTCGTGATTGAAGAGGATACCCGCACACGCGAACATCCGGTAGCTTTCTCGATAGTTGATGGTCATCCAATGTGCGAACAGCTTCGCGACGGCATAGGGGCTCCGGGGATGAAAATTGGTGGTCTCGGACTGCACCGAGCCCGTCACCAGTCCAAACATCTCACTCGACGAAGCCTGGTAGACGCGGGCGGCGGACCGGATGAGACGGACCGCCTCCAGGACGTTCACGGCCCCCACCCCCGTCGCCTCGGCAGTGAGCAACGGCTGTCGCCACGACGAGCCGACGAAGGACTGTGCGGCCAGGTTGTACACCTCGTCCGGCTCGGCTTCTCGCACGGCAGCGATGAGTGAGCTCTTGTCGAGGATGTCGCCGTCGATGAGCTCAACGTGGTCTACGATCCCCAGATACCGTAAGCGATCCTCATTCGGCAGGCTTGTGCGGCGTCGAAGTCCATAGACCTCGTAGTCTTGCTCGAGCAGGAATTTGGCCAGATAGGCCCCGTCCTGACCGGTCACACCCGTGATCAGCGCGTGCTTTTTCATGACCTCTGATTATAGAGGACTGCTCTCGGACACAGCAGAGGAGCTGCCGGCACCACCGCTTCCGATTGACTCACAGACGAAGCGAGCGCAGAGTTGGCGCCACGTGGACGCCACCCGAACTGAAGTGATCCTCGCTCATCGTCACTCGGCGCCATGAGCCGCCTCGCGGTCAACGTCGTCGCCAATCTGGTGGGCCAAGGTTGGTCAGTCCTCATTTCGCTTGTCGTCGTCCCGCTCTACCTCGGGTTACTGGGCATCGAGGCCTACGGCCTGATCGGCTTCTATGTCATGCTCCAGGGGCTCGCTCAGGTGCTGGACCTCGGCCTGAGCCCGACGATGAACCGTGAAATGGCGCGTTACTCGGCCCAGCCAGAAAAGGCAGCTGAGGCCCGCGATCTCGTCCGTACGCTGGAAGTAGCGTACTGGGCCATTGGCATCGGCATCGGCGCCGGGATCGTCATGGCAGCGCCGTTCATCGCCCGTCACTGGTTGCAGGCGAGCGTCATCTCAGAAGGCGATGTTCAGCAAGCTCTCATGCTGATGGGGCTGGTTGTCGCCTTACAGTGGCCATTGAGCTTCTACGGCAGCGGCCTGATGGGCCTGCAGAAGCAGGTGTTGTGCAATGTGGTAGCAATCCCCGTGTCTACTGTGAGCAATGGCGGCGCCGTTCTCCTTCTCTGGCTGTTCTCTCCGACGATTACCGCCTTTTTTGCCTGGCAGGTTCTGGTCGGAGCCGTCAACGTGGCCATCGTCACCATTTTGATGTGGCGGAGCCTGCCTCACTGTGATCGGGCGCCCCGCTTTGATTTTGGCCTTCTCCGGAACGTCTGGAAATTCGCGGCCGGCATGGGGGGCCTCGGGCTCTCGGCCATCATTCTGACCCAACTCGATAAGGTCATTCTGAGCAAGCTCCTGAGCCTCGAGATGTTCGGCTACTACACATTGGCCGGCGTTCTCGGGCGAAGCTTGTATGCTCTCATTACCCCCGTATTCAATGCGTTTTTCCCACGCTTCTCCACATTAGTAGCGCGAGATGATGAGGACGCGTTGAAACGCCTATACCACCGGGGTTCGCAGCTCATGGCGACGCTCGTCATACCCGTGGCGGCCGTTGTCAGCCTTTTCTCATATGAACTGCTGTGGCTGTGGACGGGCAACGTCGGTACAGCGCGCAATGCTGCACCCATCGCGAGCGTGTTGGTGATTGGCACGGCCCTGAACGGGCTTGTCAATCTTCCGTACGCGCTCCAGTTGGCGTACGGATGGACCCAGATCAGCCTCTATATCAACTCCTTTTTCATTCTCACGCTCGTCCCTACCATCGTTTATGCGACTTTGCACTACGGCCCTGTCGGCGCGGCGGCAGTCTGGGTAGCGTTGAATACGATCTACATGCTCGCCGGGGTTCCCCTCACTCACCGGCGTCTCCTCAAAGGTGAGGCCTGGCATTGGTTCCGCGATGATATCTGCCCGCCGCTCCTCGCCACGCTCCTGGTTGTTGGACTCAGCCGCTGGACCCTGGCCGGCCCCCTGTCTCCCCTTGCTTCGTTCTTGAGCTTGTCCCTCGTTCTTCTGTGTGCCCTGTTAGCGGCAGCCTCGGTTGCGCCTGGGGTCAGAGGATGGATGTTCGTCCAGTTGGCGAAAGTGATACCGAGTCGCACCTAGGGGAGGCGAGGCTACGCACCGGCCTCTTTATCAGAACCTTCTGAGAAATCGGTAGATTCAGATGAATCGCATCCGTCTCTCGATCTGCATGCCAACCTACAACTTTGGCCGGTTCATCGGTGACTCGCTGAACAGCATCATCAGGCAAGCGACAGACGAAGTGGAGATTGTCGTTGTGGACGGCGCATCGACTGATAACACCGCGCAAGTCGTGCGCGACTTTCAAGCCCGCTTCCCGCGGCTCTACTACCACCGTCTTGATAAGAGGGGCGGCATCGACCGCGACATGGCCTGTACGGTCGAAGTGGCGACCGGCGACTACTGTTGGCTCTTCAGCAGCGACGACATTATGAGAGAGAATGCCCTCAGAGATGTGCTCGAGGAGATCAGGTTGGGGTTCGATCTGTATCTGGTTGGCCTGACCCTGTGCACACTCCACATGCAGCCGTTCGCGCAGCATCGGATATTGCGCCTCCAGGGCGATGCGGAATTCGATCTCGCGAAGGAGCAAGATCGGCTGCGCTATTTCGAGCTAGCCGAAACGACCACGGCTTTTTTCAGCTTCATGGGCTCTCTCATCGTTCGAAAAGCTCGATGGGATGCCATTCGGTTCAACGAAGCTTTTGACGGAAGTCTCTGGGCGCATGTCGCGAGAATCTTTGAGATGATCCCCCAAGGATTGCGCCTCAAGTATCTCTCGCGGTCGTATCTCGACAAGCGGGGCGATAACGATTCGTTCATGGACAAGGGGCTAGCACACCGTTACCGGGTTGCCATAGAGGGTTATGACAGACTAGCCAATACTTTCTTTGGGGAGACCGGCGTCGAGAGCTTCCACATCCGGCGAGCAGTCAGGAATGAGGTGCCGGGGATTAGGGCTTTGGTGAACCTCAGGCTGGCCAACATGAAGGAGGGGAGCCAGGAGGACATCGCGCAACTCGACGAGCTCGTCGCGGCCATCTATCGGGAGCGCTCACTGGGCAGGCGCGTCCCCTTCTGGATCTACCGAGTCAGTCCCTTCCCACTTCTTCGCGCTGCTAAGGCGGTTTACAAGATCCTCAAGCCGTATCTTCGCGCGAGGATCACCCGATGAGTCGGATTCACCTTTCCATCTGCATACCAACGCGCAACTTCGGCGCCTTCATCGGAGAGACACTGAACAGCATTCTCAGTCAGGCCACGGACCACATCGAGATCGTAGTCGTCGATGGCGCCTCGACGGACAATACCGCTGACGTCGTTCAGCGGGTTTGCCAGTCGTTTCCCCGGCTGCGATTCCATCGCCAGCAGGTCAATATGGGAGTGGACGCGGACCTGGCCAAGGCTGTCGAGATTGCGGAGGGGCGTTATTGCTGGCTCATGTCGAGCGATGACGTGCTTGCCGAGCGCGCCGTGGAAAGAATTCTCAACGAGCTGAAGTCGGAGCACGACGTCTATTTGTGCAACCGCATTGAATGCGATCGCCACCTCAGACCCATGCGGCAGAGGCCCTGGTTAGGACCGGGCAGCGGCGATCAAGTCTTTCGATTTGCAAGCAGCTCTGATTTCGTGAGGTATTTCGAGAAGGCCCGCTCGCTTGGTGCACTGTTCAGCTATATCAGCTCTATCGTTGTCCGGCGCGACAAGTGGATGGCAGTCACGAAGGCTGAAAAGCTCGATGGATGTCATTACGCCCACGCGTTCAGGCTGTTCTCGCTCCTGCGAGAGAATGGCAGCCTGAAATACATTCAGGCACCCTTAGTGTTCTGCCGCGGAGAGAACGACAGCTTTGCCGGTAACGGAATGTTGGCACGAATAGCCATAGACCTTGACGGCTTCGAGGTGCTCGCCAGGAGCTTGTTCGATGAGCCGCCGGTTCTGGATGCGCTCAAGGCTGTTATGCGACGAGAGCACACTTGGTTCTACTTTGCCGGGCTGAGGAGTAGGACCCCGGATGCCAGGGTGTGGAATGAGCTTGAAAGAAAGCTTCTCGCGTATGGCTACTCGCATGGGCAGTTATACTTGGTGAAAGCCTTGGCTAGATCGTCGTTGATTCTCGCAATTGCGATATGGCTCCGCCAGACGCTACGACGGACGGAAGCCGCCGCATTCAAACTGACTCGGCGGCTCCTTCAATCGACGAATCCCGGCTAGCCCCAGGTCACGGCGTGGACGGCGAATGTGCCTTCGAGCGTCCTCCCATCGCCGAGCTGGAGCGTGATCTTTCCCGCGAGCGTCTTGTTGCCCTCGGAGCCGGCCCACTTGCCCGAGAATTTCTCAACGAACATCGTGCCCCCGGTCACGGCGATCTCGGGCGTGCCCGGGAGGGCAATCTTCGAGTCGACGGAATCACGGTGGAACTCGCCTGAAGCCTTGATCGTCAGCATCTTGTTGATGAGCCGTTCCCAGTGCTCGCCGTAGTCGACGTTGTCGGCGGTGGCGATTTCTCCGATGAGCTGGACCCCGCTCCCTTCGATCTGGAAGACCGACGGATTCTGTTTCGCGTGCTCCTCGTCCTTGAACAGGAGCACGTTCATGGCCTTGAGCGGGATTTTCACGTCGACGCCGTCGACCCTGAGAATCAGCGCCCAGGAAGCCATCGATGACTCGCGGTCCTTGGCGGCGGCCGCCTCGTCGGACATGCCGCAGCCCGCGGCGCAGAGGAGGCCGAGAGCGAGCAGCAGGAGACGTGTTCCAAAGGTGTCCATGCAAAAGAGTCTATCCCGCTGAGATTGAATTCCAGAACTATCGCGGGTCGTCCGTCAGGACAAGGACGCTACCTCGATCCATTGTGGCACCCCACCGAGGACCTGGTGACCTGCGTCGGCGTTCTTCGTGAGCCGCCGCGCCGTTGTTTCCAGACACTTAGGCGCCGCGCTGACGCTGGCATTGGCGCTGCAGAAGGGCGGGTTTCCACCGATTTGGAGGTGTGTATGCCGATCTTCTCCAGCGTCCTGCGCTGCGCTCCTGGCGCTCAGTCGCGGCCTCTGGCGAACACTTCGTTCGTCGGCATCGTCTTCGACGCGTCCGGCAATCTCGACGTGGCGAACGTTGCGGGGGCAACATTCGCAAATTCTGCCCCGCAGGAGACGACCTGGGAATCTTTGCGTCAACGAGCCTGGACCTTCCGCGTGATCTGGTAGTCGTCCCCAGGGGCCTCCCCGACCTTGACGACGCGACCCGGCGGCGCTACATCGGGCCCCGGGACCCAGTTGGTCCCGGAGGGGTCATGGCTAGCCGATTCACACCGGTACTGGCGCGTGCGCTGAGCTGGGCATTCGTACTGGCGCTCGCCTGCCGCTACCAGAAGGTGTACGGCGCGCCGTCGTCGTCTGACGACGAAGCCGTGTTCGTGAACGTCGGGAAAGTCCTGGCCGCCTTCCAGGAAACGCTTGTCAGCGGGAGCACGCCGTTCGACCAGTTCCGGAACGCGCTGGCGCGTGGGGAGTCGCCTTCTTCGCAGAGCTGAGCTATTCCACGCCCGCCCAGCGCGGGCTCCAGATCTTCATCGGGAAGGGCAGATGCACCACCTGCCATTCGGGCCCCAACTTCACCAGCGGCGAGCTCTTCAAGACCAGCTTCTCGCGGCTCGAGCCGCCCAGCCGACCCGATGCCGGGCGCGACGCGGGAACCCGGCAGCTGCGAGATAGCCGCTTCAACCTGCTGGGCACGTACAACGATGACCCGACGGGCGCCAGCGCTGTGCACACCCGACAGATGGCCAGCGGGCAGGGGAGCTACGGCGAGTTCAAGGTAGTCCCGTAGGCGTCGAAGAGGTAGCCGCGGATCGGGCTCACTGCGTGACGGTGGACGTGCGGCGCGGGCGCCTCGCGGGGCGGGGCTCGGGCGGGCTCTCCAGCCCGGCCTCCACGAAGCCGTACTTCAGGAGCTTCTTGGCGTCGAGGAACGAGGCGGTGCGGGTCCGCGACCCGAGCACGATCATGACGAACTGCTGCCCGTCGCGCCACGCCGACACCGCGAGGTTGTAGCCGGCCTCCAGCGTGAATCCGGTCTTCAGCGCCTGTACACCCAGGGGGTCGTTGAACAGCGGGATGTGGCGGGCGTACACGCGGCCCCGGTAGACGAACGTCTGGCCGCCCAGCATCGGCCGCGACGCCGGATGGTCGCGGAGCAGGCGGGAGATGAGCTGGGCGAGATCGCGGGCGTTACTCCGCTGGGCCGGATCCGGAAGCCCGTGGGGGTTCGCGAAGCGCGTGGCGTGGAGGTCGAGCTCCTGCGCCTTCGCGTTCATCCGGCCCACGAAGGTCCACTCGTCGCCGCCGAGCCGCTCGGCCAGCGCCGTCGCGGCGTCGTTCGCCGACGCGATCGCCACACCCTCGAGGAGCACGTGCAGCGGGACAGCTTCGCCGGCGCGGAGTCCCATCCGCGAGCGCGGCGTCAGCGCGGCGTACCGGCTGACCGTGACCAGCTCGTCGAGATCGGCCTTCCCGGCCTCGATGTCCTCGAAGGCCAGGTAGAGCGTCATCAGCTTGACGAGGCTGGCGGGGGCGCGCTCCTCCTCGGGATTCTTGGCGAAGAGCGTCTTTCCCTCCGGATCCAGCAAGAGGACCGACTCCGCCGAAAGCAGGAGCGGGCGTCCGTCAGCAACGGGCCGCCCCTGGGCGGTGGCGATGAAGGGTGCCACGGCGGCGGCGAGCACCGCCAGGATGGCGAGCATACGGCCTGGATGCACTGAGGACGATTCTAGCCAGCCCGCGACGGGGCCACCAAGGAAAAACCGGTCAGCGGACGGCCTGCTTCATCTCTTTCGACGGCTTGAAGCGCGGGATGCGCCCGGCAACCGTCACCGCCTGGCCGGTGCGTGGATTCTTGACAGTCCGCGGCTTGCGGCGCGCCACGGAAAACGTTCCGAAGCCGACGAGGGTGACCGGGTCGCCCCGCTTCAGCGACGCGCGAATGCCCGCGAGCGCGGCGCGCAGCGCGCGCTCGGAGCCCGCCTTGGGCCACCCCGAGGCGTCGGACATGCGCTTGACGATCTCGGCCTTGGTCATCCCCGGGGCTACATCCCGAACGCGCCGCGCGCCTGGTCCATCACGGTCTCGTCGATGGTCGAGTAGCCGTGCTCGGCCGCGAAGCGCTCGATGGCGCGCCGGGCCATCGGCCGGATGAACGAGGGCACCCGCTCGACCCGCGCCTCGGCCTCGGACGTCCAGACGACGCCCGACGGCGCCGCCGCGGGCGCTCCCTCGTTGACCATCGCGGCGAAGGGACACGCGGGTGCCTCGGCGCCCGCGCCGGCGACCTGACCTTCGAAGGCGTCGGCCCGCGGCCCGGCCATCATCGTGCGCACGTGCTCGAACGGCGCGGCCTTCTCCGTCGCGCCGCCGCCGATCTTCACGCCGAGGCTCCGCACCATCTGGGTCTCGAACGGATTGGTCAGCATGGCCACGCGGAACCCGCACTCCGGGCAGCGGAAGGTGACGGTCAGCGAGCCCTCGTCAGGGCCCTCGCTCGAGTGCAGCTTCATCGGCTCGTCGCAGTCGAGACACAGAAATTTCATGCCTCGGCATTCTATCACCGCGGCGCGGGGGGCGCTCGCTCGGGAGGGGGAGTTATGCTAGCGTGAGCAGTCGGCGCCGGTGTAGCTCAGTGGCAGAGCAGCTGATTCGTAATCAGCAGGTCGCGGGTTCAAGTCCCGCCGCCGGCTCCAGTACTCAGCCGACACTCCCGACGGATTGGCTCGCTCATACCCGCCTAACCGTAATCCGCTCGTACGCGCCCCAGGTCCGGATCTCGGTGACGTCAGGCTGGCCGACCTTCTGGATGCGAGCGTGGGCGTCCTTCCCGGCGTTCGTCGTATACGGCCGGCCGATGGTCTCCCACTCGCCGGTCTCATCGGTGAGCCGGTCGCCGATCTGAAGTTCCATCGGGAGGACGCGGGTCTCTGCCGGCGCTGCCGGTTCGCGCTTCTTCTCGGGACGCGGCCGCGCCATCTACTTCTTGCCGAACCGTTCGAGTAGTTCGCGGTCGTTCTTCACGGACGTGTTGTCGAAGACGCACGTGTCGACGAACTCCTTCAGGTCCACTCCGGCGAGCGAGTACTGGCGAAGCGGATCGTTTCCGGTCTGCGCTGCGGCCCGCTCCCGCGCCAACCGGATCTCGTCAGAAGACCGAAGGTTCCTGATTCCTGCTACGAGCAGGCCGTGCAGGGCGCCGGTCTGGTTGGTACGAACGAGAATGGCGTACTGTTGGACAACCCTGTCGATCCGGTGATCTGCCTCGTGTTCCGCCGCAGCGGCCAGGTCTTCCTGGCGATGCTTCTTGCCGCGTCGTACGCCCAGGAAGAAGGTCAGCACCGAAAGAAGAAGTCCAGCGACCGCTAGCGCGATTTCGAACACCCACCTATTGTACGGCTTCAACTCTCCGGCGGCGCCAGAGGTCTGCTAAACTCGCGGCCACCCATCCTCCTCCGAGGTGCCATGCGGATGATCGGGCTCGCGGTCGTTCTCGCTCTCAGCCTGATTCTTGGGTTGCTCGCCGCCGATGCGCAGCCGCGAGCGAGGATCCCGCAGCTCGGGTACCTCGTTCTTGCCCCTCTCAGCGAATCGCCCTCGCCGGAGCGCGCAGCCTTCCTCGCCGGTCTTGGCGGGCTGGGCTGGATCGATGGGAAGACCATCGCTATCGCGTACCGCTCCGCGAAATGGAATGTCGAGCTGCTCGACGACCTCGCCGAGGAGTTGGTCCGGATGAAGGTCGATATCATCGTCGCGGCCGGGGCCGGCGCGCCGCTCAGGGCCGCGCAGCAGGCCACCAGAACGATCCCGATCGTCATGGTCTCAAGCGCTGATCCGGTAGCGGAGCGGATTGTCGCCAGCCTCGCGAGACCGGGCGGTAACGTGACGGGAATGTCACGCATGCCCCCCGAGTTGGGCTCGAAGAGGCTCGAGTTGTTGAAGGAGGTCGTTCCTCGTGTCGCCCGCGTGACCGTCATGTGGAATCCCGCCACCAGCAACGATCTTGAACTGCAGGCGACCCGTGCTGCGGCCCGCCCGCTGGGAATCACGCTCACGTGCGGGCGGACGAGGTGATCGAGTAGCGCCAGTGAACAAAATGAGAAGGAGAGACCCATGCATCTAATCCTGTTTGTCCTGATCGGGCTGATCGCCGGAGCGCTGGCTGGGCGAGTGGTGAGTGGTCATGGGTACGGCATGCTCGGAGATCTGGTCGTGGGGGTCGTCGGCGCGTTCCTGGGCGGCTGGCTCTTCGCCGTCGCCTTCGGCGTGGTCGGCGGGGGCTTCATGGTCAGCCTGCTCACCGCCTTCGTCGGGGCGGTCATTCTGCTCTGGGTCATTCGACTGGTTGCGCCGGGCCGCGCCTAGAATCCTCGTGAGGAAGGCTTAAGGAGGTCAGCGATGAGGATGCGTCTTGCTCTACTTCTTGCCGCAGTGTTCGCAGTGTCCCCGCTTGCTGGAGTCGCCGGAGAAAAGCAGATCCGTGACGTCAAGGAGCTCGCCGGAAGTTGGCGGGGCTGGGTCACGGAGCAGACACAGGAGCGCGCATCGATGGTCGTCTCGGCGGACGGAAGCTACAAAGCTGCGACCACGCGTGGCGTGGAGACCGAGGGGAAGTTCTATCTTCAAGACGGCAAGCTTCGATATCAATCGTCGCGAACGGCAGGTACGGCGAGACTTTCCGAAGACCAGGGCAAGACGACTCTCACGATGACGCCCGAGAACCCCGACTACGGCAAAGCCGAATACGAACTGATCAAGTAGTGGATGTGAGCGCTTGCCGTAGCACGCGACGCGGCGGGAGATGTCTGTCTCCAATTGACAGGGCGCGCTTTTCTAGGCGCTGGGCAACTACCTCTCCCTCGGTCCACGCGGATCCACGGCGGGTGTCAATTCGAGGACGACCCGCTCGCGATATGATCCCCGCAGGCGGTAGATCAGCATCGCCAGAGACAGTTGCCAGCCGTACTTGCGCTGTAACGCCGTTAACGCTTCGCTGCCGCGCCCCTCATCCTCGACGATGCGTCCGACGCCTTCCTGCCATTCGCCCAGGATGCGGCGGCCGCTCATGTTGCTCGGAGCAAAGCGCACTCGACCGGTGGCCCGCACGCGCCGGGCTTTGCCGGTGCTCTTGGCGGTGACGACGTACAGCTTGCCGTCGAGGGGCGCCGACCACACAGGCGTTGTCACCGGGCGACCGTCGCGGCGATAGGTCGTGAGCGCGATGTATCGAGCGTCGCCAGGAGTCACGCTTGCCATCGCCACCTCTCCGCGCCTTGCGTGCTCTTACGCCGAATGTCGCAGCCGAGCAGACCGTCGCGGGAGGACAAGGAGGGTCGCGCCCCTCAACGGCTCAACCGATGCGCAAAGTCCGTCATCCGCGCCCCAGGCGTCTCACTACTTGGTATCTCCCCGGGCATGATAGCTCCTCGGGCGTTCGTGCGGCTCCTGAGCGCTCCTGCGAGAAGACCAGCTTTTGAGGGCGGGGCTGTGCCCGCCGTGCGGTCCGCTAGGAGCGGGGCGCATACTTGGTGAAGCGGGCCGGGAGGCGACGTTCTTGAAGGAAGGAGTAGGTCATGGATGATAAGGAAGTCCTCGGTCGCATCAACGAGCTTGCGCGCGAGGAGCACGAGCTATTCGAGCGCGAATCTCACGGGAAGGTGACCGACGCCGACCGGGCGCGCCTCCGCCGGCTCGAGGTCACGCTGGACCAGTGCTGGGACTTGCTGCGTCAGAGACGGGCGAGGCGCGCGGCGGGTCTCGACCCGGACGGCGCGCACGTTCGCGACGAGAAAACGGTCGAAGGCTACACAGCCTGACCCGTGAGTGACCTCATACCGTCGGCGGACGTCCTCGAGTGCCCGCCCGGCCTGGCGTCCGCGCTGGTCCTCGAGTCGTATCCGGCGCGGCAGGCTGCTCTCCCCGGAGGCCTCATCGTTCGCCGGGCGCTTCCGCGAGCCCAACGAAGGTTGGTCGGGCCGTGGTGCTTTCTCGATTACTACGGCCCGGTCGCGTTCGGGATCGATAGGCCGATGGCTATCGGACCGCATCCCCACATCGGCCTGCAGACCGTGACCTGGCTGCTCGAGGGTGAGGTACTGCACAAGGACAGCCTGGGCAATGAACGGTTGATTCGGCCGGGTCAGCTCAACCTGATGACCGCCGGGGCGGGCATCTCGCACTCCGAAGAAACGCCCAGCGGTAATTCGGGGAGGTTGCACGGTCTGCAACTCTGGGTGGCGCTTCCGGACGCGCGCCGGCGCGTTGCACCGAGCTTCGACCACTACGCGGATCTCCCCGTGACGACAATCGGCGCCGCCCGGGCGGTGGTGTTGATCGGCGAGCTCAACGGAGCGCGTTCACCAGCGAAGGCCTATTCGAAGATGGTGGGCGCGGACGTGGTCGTCGACAACGATGGCGACGTACGTTTGCCACTCGATCCGAGCTTCGAGCATGCCCTCATGCTGATCGAAGGCAATGTCGCGCTGGGCGACCGCACACTTGAGCCATCGACGCTCTACTATCTCGGCACCGGCCGTGGCGGCGTGGCGCTGACGGCGAGCGCGGGGTCTCGTGTGGTATTGCTCGGGGGCGAGCCGTTCGGCGAGCGGATCCTGATGTGGTGGAACTTCGTGGCACGCACGCCGGAAGAGATCGCGGAGGCCCGGAACGACTGGGAGCAGGGGAATCGGTTCGGCTCGGTGGCCTATGTCGGCGACCGCATTCCGGCGCCTCCCCTGTCATCGCGAGTGCAACGGTAGGCAGGTCGGCGTCGGAGCGGAGTGGAGGGGTCATCGGGCGATCGCCTTGTCGCGACGGCTCGCGATCCTCGCCGCCTCGAAGAGCTGGTGCAACGCCTCGCGCGGCTGGATCTCGCTCGAGCAGCGTCTTTGCCGCGATCAGGTCCGAGGTCCCGAAGCCCTGCGCGAGGTCTCGGATGCGCTCACCAGACTGGCCAAGCTGAGCGCGGCCGAGACGGCGCAGGACATGTCGGTGAAGGCGCTCGGGGAGGCCGTCGAGCATGCGATGGATCGCTATCGGCAGGGCCTGGCCAACTATTTCGAGGTGCTCGAGGCCCAACAGCAGCTCTACCCCGCCCAGAACACACTCGCCCAGATTCGGCAGAACCGCCTGCGCCCCTACG
>Ga0137403_10002345_pt1 | contig 23264 bp, 30 predicted proteins | sample CZOMad2_1_16fung_FD_122057 | JGI IMG/M metagenome (GOLD analysis project Ga0137403, IMG submission 122057) | Vadose zone soil fungal communities from Angelo Coast Range Reserve, California, USA - CZOMad2_1_16fungal (Hybrid Assembly) | ecosystem: Environmental > Terrestrial > Soil > Vadose zone...
AACACGCTGGGCATCCGTCGCGTCATGTTCGCCGTCGATGACATCGACGCTGTCGTTGCGCGCATGCGCGCCCACGGGGCCGAGCTCATTGGCGAAATGCAGTACGAGGACAAGTACCGGCTGGCCTACATCCGCGGGCCTGAGGGCATCATTGTTGCGCTTGCCGAGCAGCTCGGCTAAGGAGTGCCTGGTAGCAAGCGAGACTCGGGTTGGCAACCATCGGCATATAACAAGTCGTTCGAGCCGCCGTTTAGCAACGATAAACGCCGAAGGGTAGAGCCATCAGTTGCCGCAGGATTCATAGAACGCTGCGCGACTTATGGGACCTTTATCGCGAGACGACCCTCGCTAACTGCAGTGGTCGGTTTATCGCTGGTCACACGGCATTATCGTTGGAGGAGTCTTTGCAGCTTCAAGAAATTTCACGCTGTCCTTCGTCCAGAAGAAGCCAAAATCGCTGGCGACCTCCAAACCTCCAAATTCGTAAATGGTGACGTTTGCACCATCCCGGATGCGGTACACCACCAACTGTGTTGAAGGATCCAGTAGCGGAACAAATCTTGGGCGAGGTTGTCCAAACAAAACGTACTGCGAATCCGGAGACCAATGGATTCCCCAAATGATCTTGTGTTGTGGAATCAGGATGCGACGCTCGGTTGTCTGCGGGTCTACGATGTGCGCTTCGGATTCTGGCGAACGAAAAGCAATCCATTTTCCGTCTGGGGACCATGTTGGGTTTGATCCCCTTACCAGTGGGAGCGTCACTTTCGATTGGACATTGTAAATGTAGATCTGCTCCCGAAAATCATAGGCAAGTTTGCTGCCATCAGGTGACCAAGTAATCCACCCTATGTGTTCGGGCACCGTGGTTCCGTCGAATGAGTCCTTCAGCGGCAGAATCAGGGAAACGGAGTTAGTCGTCATTTCCGCTGTCTGTAAACCTGTAACCCAGTTTTGTCGATTGCTCGCGGTATTCAGAAACCCAGTTCCGTTTGGTTTGTAGGTTCCATCGAAAGCCACTCGGCGTCCATCGTCGGACACGGCGATTGCAGAACTATTGATTACGCTTCCTGGCACTTGCCAAATTTGAGTTCCGTCCGAAGTCGCAACAATTATCGGACTCGGACATGAGGCGAATGATTCGCCCGGCCAGGAACCAATATTCCAAGCGAGGATCTTTCCGTTGACCGCGAACCATGCACCTGATAATCCGCGTGGATTGCGGATTGTTCTTGATTGTCCGGTGATTGGGACGATTTCCCATTCATTACTTGGCGTCGTGCGAACTAGCGCCACCCCTCGCTCACCGCCCGCCCCTTGAGTTCTTGAAACAACTTACTACTCGAGTCCTGTGTGAGGCGAGGGGAAGCGTACTTAGCGCCAAGAGTACAAACAGTGATGAAAGGAACTGGCGATCGATCATGATATTCGGCCCGGATTACCTTGACGTTAACACAACGTTGCGAATCGTAGAACCGGCTTAAACCCGTGAAATCCGGTTGGCGGAAACGATGTCCATAAGGGAAACGTATTTCCTCAGACGTCCTCGTTCATTTCCTCGATCCCGACTTACCGTTACCTGAGGTGATCGACACTAGTTCCTCTTGCAAGAGGCTAGGGTGCGGAAATGGCTGCCATATACTGTCGCCTCAACGGAGGCGTGGCAATGCTCGTCCGTTCAGACTTATATTTAGTGTATCGGGTACCGAGAGAGTGACCGTCGAGGTGCAAGGACAAAACCTGGAATACAACCTCGCAACATTTTCGGCGATGCAAATACAGCTCAAATTAGCGCAAAAGCAGCCTCTTTAGTACCGTTTCAGCCTTTATCTGTGGAGGGCCTATGAAGCAGGGCGCACTGGTAATCCTCGGACTCCTTTGCTTCGTTTCGCTTACTGCACAACAGCGCGCGCCCGGCGCCTCTCCGGCGCAAGCAGGGCGTGGCCCAGTTGTGGGCGCCGGCGGTGCGCAGGCCGCAAACGGAACTGCTGTGCTCGTGCTTGGCGCAGGTACGCCTACGCTCACCGCAGAACGTTCAGGCACGTGTCTGGGCGTGATTGCCAATGGAACCGTGTATTTGTTTGACGCCGGTCCCGGGGTCGAACGCCGAATGTTCGAGGCGCGTGCACGGACGAGCATCGGTAATATCATCCGGAATATCGGGCCAGTGTTCATCTCGCACCTTCACTCGGACCACACACTGGGCCTTCCTGCAATGCTCTACTATGTAAGACCACAGGGGCAGCCCTTCAAGGTATACGGTCCCCCTGGAATCAAAAACATGATGAACCACATCCTGGCTGCGTGGCAGGAAGACCGTGACATGCGCGTCAATGGACTGGAGCGCGCGAATCCAGTGCGATGGGAAACCGACGTCCACGAAGTCACATCCGGCGTCATCTTTAAGGACGACAACGTGACGGTGATGGCCTTCGAAGTGCCGCACGGGAGCTGGGAACACGCGTTCGGTTATCGCATCGACTCCGCGGATCGTTCGATCGTAATTTCAGGCGATACGCGGCCCAGCAATGCCATCGTCAAAGCGTGTAACGGTTGCGACATATTGTTCCACGAGGTCGTTTGGGAAGACCCCGATGGTCCACCGCGCAGCGCTTATATGAGGGAGTTCCATACGAGCCCCGCGGAACTCGCCAATATTGCTGGCCGCGCTAACGCAAAAATGGTTGTGATGTATCACCAGGTGGGAGTCCAGCCCCCGGCCGCGTACATCCGTCTGGTGGCGAGGGAGTACAAAGGGCCAGTGGCGTTCGCACAGGATCTCGATCTCTACTGAGAGAGCGCTGGATGGCGGGAGATAGTGATTTTTCAAATCTGATCACAGTCATTTTTCTATCGTTTGATCGAACGCGGGGTCAAAGCGGCCCAATTGAAAGGCGCTAGCAGGAAACCCCAAGAGTTCCTTTCCCCAACGACGAGGAGGAATACATGAGACGCATTCTCGTATCGCTTGTTTTGGTTACTGTCGTCCTCAACGCACCAGCAGCCCAGTCTCAGACTGGCGATACGAGCGGAGTATGGCTCGCGACCAATGTTCCCTATGCGCCGTGGACTTTTGATTTCAAACAAGCGGGAGAGGCGCTGACCGGAAGAGTGTGGCAAAACGGCGCCGTTCGGACAGTCGGGGAGATCATGGACGCCAAAGTGAACGGCGATCTCGTATCGTTCAACATCAGCGGTCCGCTGGATGGCGCCAGCCGTGGCGTCGTTACATTCACCGGGACTCGAAGCGGCGACACGATCGTTTTTAGTCGAACGACAGAAAGATCCGGTGGAATAGGCAACGGTTTATATGGCACGGGTCCTAGCGCGCCCAAGCAGGTTACGGCAAGGCGTCAGCCGACCGGAACCGTTGCCACGCCACCGGGTCCTTCGACGCTGCCTCAACAATCGACTCTGGCCACGGCTCCCACAGCGGCGACTACAGTTACTGGGGGGCTTCGTTATGTTGCCGCTAGTGGAGTTGCATTCGCTCCCTGGACAATAAATCTGAAGATTGAGAACGGAACGGTCACTGGCAACGCAACACAGGGACAGTCGGATCCTGCAAGTGGCTACATGACCACTCTCGTCGGCCCATTCGAGATTTATGACGGAAAAGCCGACGGCGACCGGATCAGTTTCAAACTCAGGACGCCGGATGGCGGACGCGTGATCACGTTCACGGGAACACGTAACGGCGATCGGATTGCATTTACGCGCAGCGCCGAAGTTCTCGGCGACGATCCGGGACGTGATGGGATTTTGGGCGCCAATGGCGCGACTCAGTTTACAGCCCTCCTTGACTCAAACCCAGGAACGGCGCCATGCACATCGGCGCCGCCAGTCCGGGCAACCACTACTGCGCCTGAACGCGCCGACCTGCCGATAACGGGGCCCCCTATTGGGGGCCGGGCTTCCGGCCGCTGGCAAGTCATGGATGTTCCCGGAGCTCCGTGGACACTTGATCTCACCGAGGACGGTGCGGCCTTGAGTGGGACTGTGCAACAAACTGGAGACCCAAGCGCGGCAGTCACCATTGCTGCGGGGAAAGTCAACGGGTCGACGATTTCGTTCAAGGTCCTTAGCCTCGATGGCGAGCGCATCCTCACTTTTCACGGTGAGGTGAATGGAAACGAAATCTCATTCATTCGCGAAATCACCGTGCTTGACGGCGGAAGCCGCGGCAGGAATGGCCTATATGGCGGAGCTACCGCGCTGGGATTCGTCGCGAAGCGCGCCGCGCAACCATCTCAACTACAAGGACATTGACAATTGATATCGGTGCCATTTGAGTCTGGCCGGCAACCGCGTGCCTATATCGATCAACGGCTCGTTCATCGGAGCAGACAACGCACCTGTCCCGGCGCTCGACTCGGTGTGTCAGAGCGACTTTGGCTGAGTCTTGACCGTTTATTCTTTCAGTTGCAAGAACGGTTCTTATCCAGGGGATGTACGCGCTCAGAGAGCTTCTCGACCACTCCGGTTCGGCTGACCCGATATCGGAACTCAAAACACCGGACGGGCGCTTCATCGGTATGGCCGTGAAATTGGACAATCACCTGTGCAGGTCCATCCCAACGTTCAACGTGAAAATATGCATGGGCATTCGTGAAATGTCTCGATTCGGGATCGGCTGCCAGAATGTCTTCTCCCACATTTTGACGTTTCAACGTTTCCGTATCGTAGATATATGCACTCTCACGATCGCTGGCCCAATGATCATTTACCGAAAATGCATTTCCGTCCGGAGACCAAAACGCCTGCATGCTGCCGCCGAGGGTTAGCAGCAGTCTGCTTCCGCCCGTTGAATTATCTCTTATCCATAACTGTGAACCGGCATTCTTGCCATCCTGAAATTCCACGCCATACAGAGTGTGCGCTCCATCTGGAGACGGAAGGGGCTGAACTCGACCATAGGGCAGCGTCAACTCGGCCGGCCGGCTGTTTTCCTGCACAAACGCCGTCACTAGCGCTCCCGGTACTGCTATCGCGGACAAACACAGAGGCAACACGAACGCCGTCAGGCAGCGCATCTTGTTCTCCTTTTAGACTCGACAATGTTTACGAAATTTTCCTTTCTCATGGAACGCAAGTCAATTGGTCGTTGGACTCGGTCGCTGTCTCGTCAGCAACGTTCTCGAATGTTGCAGTCCGTCATTTTCATATAGATAGCTGCTTATCTTTATTCTCCTGAAGCTCCTTCCGCCGCCGCTCCGGCATCAACAGACGGCCAAGGTCGAATACTGCTGGAACTTGGACTTTTTGCACCGCTCCGCAGGGGGCCCATTCCTAACGAGTAACGCCGTAGTGACGAGGAATCCGTTGTCACCGGATCGATAAACCCTTCGCCACAAGTAATGACTCCCACACCGCCCGTCGATCAGCACCGTCACGCTGGCGACCGAGCCCTACTCCTCGAACCGAAGCACTTCGGCGCCAGGCGGCGTGAAGGTCGGGCGGCTCGGCACCAAGGTGGGCGGCGACAGGACGCGGTGCGTGCGCGTGAGGAACTCGCCCGAGCCCGCGGCGTCCCCAGGCGCGAGGCGCGCGAGCAGTTGCGGTGCGAGTTCCCTCGGGTTCCGCGCGAGTGCCGGAGCCGCCAGGTCAGGAAGTCTGAAGCTTCAAAACGCACTCGCCCAGCGCAGCACGCGGAGCGCCCGAAGGGTGTTCCAGCGGCTCGGCTCGCCGGCGCGGCCTTCCATCTCGAAGTGCACCGGACCCGGATGCGGATTCTCGAGCGGCCATCGCCCGTTCTCGTCACGCTTCTTCGCCACCAGATCGACCGCCTCGGCGATGCGCTCGTCTGGCGCGAAGCCCGCTCTGCGCAGGTAGTCGAGCCCCCACAGGATGTCGTAGTGCCAGCGCGTGGGAAACGAACACTGCGTCCACGCGGCGGGCCTCCGGAGTTTCCGATCGAAGTTGACAATCTGTCCAGTCGATCGCGATCTGAACAGGCGGCGCTCGAGGAGATATTCCTGTCCGCGAAGGCGAGCGCCGGTGACGTCAGGCACCGGACCCTTCGCCCTCTCGTACTCCAGCAATCCTTCGAGCACGCAGATCGTCGTATGGAATGACGACCGCTGGCTGCGCGGGGCGTCGCAGTTCCAGCCGCCGTCGCTCAACTGCTCCTGAAGCAGTCGGTCGACGAGACGATCGCTTGCCTCGCCGAAATACGCACCGATCGCAAGCACCCGTCCGTTGATACAGGGCTCGACCTCGCCTTCGAAGAACGGCGAGTCGCCGAACTCCTCGCCCCAGGTGCAGCGCTCGCGCACCTGGCCGATGGCCCTTCGCACCCGATCGCTCGTCGGGTCCACACCGAGATCTCGCAACAGCTGGAGCGTGTCCTTGGTGGAGATCCAGGCGTGCGGTACGAACGCCGCGCCGCCCCAATGGCCATCCGATCCTTGAAGGTCCAGCAGGCGAGCCCCCCAACCCTCCGCGGCCACACGCGATCGCTCACGCGCAACGGTCGCGTCCGACTCGGCGATCAGGTCGCGCATGACCTGCCACCGAATCGACGGATCCGAGTCGAGCAGCCACTCGATGACGCTCATCCGCATACTTTAGTCTTAGGCCAAGTAACATTTGCACGCAGCAGCCTTGGCCAATCGAGACGTTCCACCTCCTCAGCCATTGTGGGACTGATCTGCGCGGCTAGCGCGATCGCCTGCGCCACGCGAGTAGCCAGCCGAGCATCGCGCAGCCGATGCCGATGTCGTTGGCGCCAGAGCCGCTGGAACAGCCGCCCGTTGCAGTGCCACCACCGGTGCCACCACCGGTGCCGGCATCGGCGCCGGCCGCGCTGATCTCCACGTTCGCGCAGTGGTGGTAGAAGCAGCCGCCCGGAACGTTGAGCGGATGGTTCGACATGAACTCGATCACCTGCAGCGTGCAATTCGCGCAGGTCATCCCGGCTGGTAGCGTGACCTGAAAAGATTGCGGCCCGTTGAACGGCGTGGTGTGCGCCAGCATGTTGTCGGCGAGCACCGGCAGCACCGGCGTCGTCATGATGTCGGCGGTGCCGCACGCCGAGTTCATGTCGGGATGCGCGGTCGGATCGGCGGGCAGCGAATTCTGATCGGCCGCGAGCGCGACGCGATAGTGACCCGGGTGGAAGACCGTTTCGGTGACCGTGATCGTGACGGTCGAGCCAGTCGTCAGCCCCGTCACCGCGTTGGTCGCCACCGCGGGGTTCCCGGGATCGGATTGGCCGCACGGCGCGCTCTTGAGCGGCGTGCCCTGGCTGTCCTGATTCGCCCAGCTCGCTGGTGCATCGAGCTTGAAGTGAGCGTGCGCGCGCCCGGGGCCGCCGAATGCGACGGCGCTGGCAATGACGAGCGACCGAATCAGCAACTTCACGGCGAACCTCGTTGGTCGAACGATTGCGTACGCGGTCGACGAGGTCGAGCGCGATCGCTTCCGCGCGCCCTCGCGAGGAGCAAACTCCCCTCGGGAAACTCACTCAGGTCAGCTTCTCTCTCAAGTCGTCAGCGATCTCGGTGAACCTCACTCCGATACTGCCGCGGAGGTTCACCCGCAGCTCGCTGGCACGGGCCCAGGCGACCTTGCCGCTGAACGCGTACGCGTTTCCGCCGATCACGATCGACCCCGTCACCTGTGTGCCCGGCGATGGCACTCGCATCAACTCTGCGCAGAAACCGCCTGCCGAAACGTCTTTGGTGAAAGCGGTGGAACTGACCCCCGCGTCTCCAGCCTTCAAATCGATCCTCCAGCGCCGGCGAAGCCTTGGATTCGATCTTTGCTTCCGTTGCACGGTGACTTCCATAAGGTGTCCTCCCCGTTTCCGGGCCCGCGGCGCCGTTTGCCTCGCGATCGTTTCCGTGCGGCGCCGGGGCCCTCCTCTCGTCTGCCGATACGAGTCGTAGCGAACCATGGCAGTCGGGTGTCAAGCGAAGCAGGTAAGGAGCGCAGCGCCTTGGGAAGGATGGGAGAGCGGTCCTAGGACCCTGTGAGGTCGGCGCTTCCTACAATTTTCCAAGACCCGGTAACTTCCCCGGCGGAGAGCGCCGTCGGCGCTCGGCGCGGACACGCTCCTCGTCTAGGATGGCGCTGCCGCGCAGCCTTCAGCCTCGACACCCGACCAAGGCTGCTTTACGGAGGCGCAGCCGCCGACGGAGGAACAGAAATCGGCGCGCGCTCTGCCGCTGTCGTTTCCGAGCTCACGGTCCCGAAATGGTCTCGCTCCGCTTGCCTCGTCTCCATTCCGCGGGAGCCATGCCGACCCATCGCTTGTACGCCCGACTAAGCGCCGTCTCCGAGCCGTAGCCGACCCGTTCGGCGATCTCCGAGAGGCTCATCGACGTGCTGGACAGCAACGTCGCGGCGAGCTGCATGCGCCACTGCGCCAGATACTGCATCGCGGGGATGCCGACGAAATGGGTGAAGGCGCTCTGCGAGCACCGAGCGCGACATCCCGACCTCCCGATGCGCGGGGCGGCACGTGGATTGTACGGGGCAGCGTGGAGAGGAGCGGGTTGAAGGGGCGAGCGTCGCAGCCGAGAAAGCCGCAGATCACCTCCGTGCGGTTGGCCCCGCCCCCGTCCTTCTTGATGACGAGGGGAAGGCGGCTCTCTCGCGACTGTCGTAGCGAATCATGGTCGGGGATCCCGCGCATTCCGGGCGAGCTCGTCGAGGGCGACGCCGAACGCCTGCCATTCGAGGATGCCCACTTCGACGTGCCTCTCTCGACGTACGGCATCATGTTCGCTCCGGACCAGGAGCAGGCGGCTCGCGAAATCGTGCGCGTCGTGAAGCCCGGAGGCAAGATAGGCCTGTCCAAGCCCGACCTACAAGGCGTTCGGCACGCTCGATGAGCACGGGCAGGCTCGACTGGCCGCCGACGTCGGCGACCTCTCGTCCAGGTTCAACCGTCGGAGAACCTCGTTCGTGGTTCCCGGCGAGTACCTTGAGGTCGTGATCGAGCGCTGAGCGCTTGGGATCGGTAGACGAAACCATGACCGACGCGCCGACGCGGCACAAGCTCCGGAAAAGAGGGGGGAGCATGAAGCAACAATGCTGTCGCGCGGTCAGGCGACGCGGACCTGGTTGCGGCCGCCGTGCTTCGCCTCGTAGAGCGCGCGGTCCGCCCGCTCGAGGAACGCCTGCAGGTTGTCGACCGCGTCGAACTGGGTCACCCCGATGGAGACCGTCACCGGGATCCGCACGATTTCGCCGCCGACGGAGACCGACGGCAGCGCGAAGCGGTGCTGGGCGATGCGCTCGCGGATCCTGTTGGTGATGATCGACGCCTCGGCGCCTCCGGCTTGCACGAGGAGGATGCCGAACTCCTCGCCGCCGTACCGCGCCACCACGTCCGTACTGCGGACGGAGAGGGCAATCAGGTTTGCCAGATGCACCAGCGCGGCGTCGCCCGCCGGGTGGCCGTGCGCGTCGTTCACTCGCTTGAATCGGTCAATGTCCAGGATGCCCAGCGCCAGCTCCGCCTTGTAGCGTCGTGCGCGAGTGATCTCCTGCTCTAACCGCATCTTGAAGTACTTGTGGTTGTAGCAGCGGGTGAGGCCGTCCCGGATGGCCATGTCCCGCAGCGCCGCCAAGCGCTGCAGGTGGCTGCGGACGCGTGCCACTAGTTCCTGCGGCTCGAACGGCTTGGCGATGTAGTCGTTGCCGCCGACTTCCAGACCCCGCACGCGCTGCTCCAGGTCGCCCTTGCGGGTGACGAAGATTATGGGGGTGAACTGGAGCGCGGGGTGGGTGCGGACGCGGCGGCAGAGCTCGAAACCGTCCAGCCCGGGCATCACGACGTCGAGGATGATCAAGTCCGGCAGCTCCGAGGTGATCGCGTTGAGCGCCTGCTCGGGGTGGCAGCAGTAGCTGGACATGAAGCCCGCGGCCCGGAGACAACCGTCGATCAGGTTGGCCGAGAACGGGTCGTCGTCGATGACCAGGATCTTGGAGAGGACGCGCTCCTCGCCGCTCGGCGCCGGCTGGAGCAGGCCCGCGGCCCCTGCCCGGGCTGGGCGCGGCAGCGGGCGATCGACGTTTCCCGCCCCGTGGGCGTCCAGCACGAGAGCCACCGCTGCCAGCGCGTCGCCGAACGCGGCCACGATCTTCTCCAGCGGCAGCACGCCGTCGGCAACGAGCTCCGCGTTGCGCTCGCAGATCGCGCAGAGATAGCCGAGCTCGGAGAACTCCACCATGTGGGCCGTGCCCGCAATCCGATGGAAGAAATTCTTCAGTTCCAGGAGCGCCTTCGGATCCCCTCCGGAGCTGAGCAGCCGGTCCTGCGCTTCGCGGGCCTGGCGGTAGGCCGCCTCGAGCTCCCGCAAGAACGCGAGTTTCAGCTCGAACGTCGGGTCAGGGGGAAGGTTCCCTTCCAGCGAATCCTCGGGCATCGGTGGCTGGCCTCGAGAACCATCCAACCATAGACGGGCGCTCCCGCCGAAGTCGGTCCCACCCCGTGGACGTGGGATGGCTACCCTATACGGCGGGGTCCAGCACACCCGCCGTGCTCTGTTCCGGTGTCGTGGGGAATCTGGAAGAGACGCCCGCTGTGTGGGTCCCGATCAACGACCTCCGCCCCTGGCTTGGCAATCCGCGCAAGAACTCCGAGGCCATCAAGTCCGTGGCCGAAAGCATCCGAAAGTTCGGCTTGGGGCGCCCATCGTCGCCCGCAAGGCCGACCGGCAGATCATCGGGGGCCACACGCGTATTCAGGCCGCCCGCGGCTGGGCATGACGCACGTCCCCGTCCGGTATCTCGACCTAAGCCCTGAGGACGCCCAGCTCCTCGCCCTGGCGGACAACAAGCACGGACTGTTCGAACTCCTTGACCTCGTCCTCGCTCGTCGACTCAAAGCGAATGACTCTTCCCTTCAGCGCCGGGAAGACGCTCGCGAGCATCTCTTCGACCTTCCAAACCGGCACCGTCGCTTCAGCGACGCGCATCCACTTGCCAGCAGGAAACCGAACCCCCTTGGCGATCAGCGCCAGGGCGGGGATTTTGCTGTTCAGGTAGTAGGCCGTCTGGTCTGCGACGTCAGCCATTCTCGTAACCTCGGAGGAGAGCCCCGCCCGACCCCAGCCGCTGGGGGGGCAAGCGAGAGATCAGCGGGGCACGCGGATCGGAGCGTCGTTCGAACCGAACCGCGCAGCGCGCCGTGTCTCATGGTTGGAATGAAAATCCATTGGAGGTTCGACTCCGCGCGAATTTACTCGGAGGCCGGACCTCCACCGTGCTCCAGGTCGTCCGCGGTCCGATGCGGCGCTCATATCGCGTCCACGGCCTTCGTCTAGGTCGCGGCAACTGTCACTTATCGCGACCCGGGGCTCCCGTTGACTGGCCTTGTTGTGTAAAAATACATATGCAACGTCTATCTCGGGATCGTCGATGGGGGGGATCTCGAGCGGCGGCTCCCGTTCGCAGGCGGGGGCCGCCGTTTTCTTTGAGGCCCGCGCGCGCAAAACCGAACACAACACGCTCGGTCTGTGGCGATTGAGATCGCTCGTTGGAAAATTTCTCGCGTGCCTTACTCGGTCCACTTCGCCGCGGAAGTCGATGCGCCGGCAGACCTGCTCTTGCGCGTGTTGGAAGTCTTGCTCGAGATAGCGACGAGTATGGAGAGCATTTCACCGAGCAGCGCGTTCTGGAGCGAAGCACATTCTGCCAATGCTGAGCTGAACCTGGGTGGATGGCGATTCGAATACCGCATCCAGCACCGCGACCGCCGCATCCTCGTCGTTGCGGCGCGGCAGCTCGGTTCGCAAGCTCGATCTTTTTGATCGCAGGCCAGGGGGGAGACGGTCAGCGTCTCCCCAGATGCAGGACATCGGTTCTTACGCCCAGACCAAGCCGTACTCTGGATCGCCGGGCTGTTACACCATGCGAAAGGCTCTGGAGTAGGACCGGTTATGGGGAATATCGCTCCACGAAGGGAAGTCCAGAGGCTGGTCCCTCGATTGACCTCATCGTCCAGAGTCGGCGCGGCACTCGCGCTGCTAACCCTGGCCTCGGCGCCAGGCGGCGTGAAGGTCGGGGTCTCACGGCGAACATCTACAGCCGCGTCGACTTGGCGGACCTGCAGGCGGGGGTCGACCGCATGGGGATTCCGAGCGCCACCGCGTCCGCCACACCCTCGTAGGCAGCGAGCGCGCGTCTCCGCCATACTGCTGGAACATGTCCACCAACGACCTAGGCGAGCAGGCCCTCCGCGTTGACTTGGCTGCGTGCTACCGGCTGATCGCACTCTACCGCTGGGACGATCTGGTGTTCACGCACATCTCGGCGCGCGTGCCCGGGCCGGAGCACCATTTCCTCATCAATCCGTACGGCATGCTCTTCGAGGAGATCACCGCCACGAGCCTGATCAAGGTCGACGAGCACGGCGGCAAGCTTTCGGAGAGCCCGTTCCCGGTGAACCCGGCGGGCTTCGTCATCCACAGCGCCATCCACGCTGCGCGCCGCGACGTCACCTGCGTCCTGCACACGCACACGCGCGACGGCATCGCGGTGGCATCGCAGCTCGACGGACTGCTGCCCCTCTCGCAGCAGGCGACGATCGCACTCGCTTCGCTCGGCTACCACGGCTACGAGGGAATCGCGCTCCACGAGGACGAGAAGCCGCGGCTGCAGCGGGACCTCGGCGACAACGCAGCGCTCATCCTGCGCAATCACGGCCTGCTCACGGTAGGTGCGACCGTCGCCGACGCGTTCCTCGCCATGTACAACTTGCAGCGCGCTTGCGAGATCCAGATTGCGGCGCAGAGCAGCGGCGCGAAGCTAGTTCTCGTCGATCCGCGCATCGTCACCGGCGTCAAGGCGAACCTCGCGCTCGTCACCAAAGGCCTCGGCGGCGGCCTCGCGTGGCCAGGGCTCCTGCGCAAGCTCGACCGGATAGATCCATCGTACCGGCATTGAGGCGCCCCGGGAATGCGAACCCTGTCTCGACGCCGGGCGTGGTCCTGGCGGCGCAAGGGAGCCCCAGCTCCTCCACAGGCGGCCCGTGGCGCGCTTGCGCTGAGGGTGCCCCTGGCCCCACCCGGGTAGGCGCGCAGCGCTCGTGGGCCGCCTGGCGCGGCCGGGGGACCTTAAGCACCTGGCGGCGCGGATCCCACGGACACGAACGCGTAGCGACCAGCTGTCCATGGCTGTTGCAGGGAAGGCTACTGGCACCAAAGGCACAGCACAATTGGCCGGAAGGGAGACTGAAGGGATAGGGTCGAGAGGGTGGGAACGAGTGACGAGGACGGAACGATCGCGCTTCCGGTTGAATACAACCGGCTTGCGGAGGAGAGGCTCGCGCCGTTCCTCTCGGGCACGACTGTCCATCGACCGGAGTTGGCGGGGAGGCGGCACCGGGTACGGCGCATACAAGGAGCAGCTCGCCAGGCTCTTCTTCGCGAAGTTCGGCGGGGTACGGCAGCGCCACGCCGCCCTGGCGGCCGATCCCGCCGGAGTGGAGCGCGTGCTGCAAGCGGGCGCGCAGCGCGCGCGAGAGGCTGCTGCGCCCATCATCGCCGCAGTCCGCGGCGCGGCCAGCTTATAGCATTCCGCGCCTTCCACCCGCTGAGAGCGATGCGACGCACGCGCAATCCCGGGGCCTCGCCTCTCAGAGCGACCTCAGGTACTCGACCAGGTCGGCCTTCTCGGGCGCGGTCAACCCGAGTTACGCCGTCGTTGCCGATGCCCCTCTCGTCGTAGTGGTTGACCACGTCCAGCAGCGTGGGAAACCGTCCGTCGTGGAAGAAGCCTCCCTTGGCGCGCGTGAAGAGGCCGCCGAGCGGAGTCGTCCGGTAACGCTCGTCGGGTGAGCGCTTCGCCTGGAAGTCGTCGATCCCCATCTCGGCCGGCGTATGCATGTTCCAGCCGGGCTCGGTGAAGAGCGGCGGCACGTGGCAGCTGGCGCACTTCGCCTTGCTCTCGAAGAGCGCCCTGCCGCGCCTGGCCGCGTCGTGGTTGAAGCTGCCCTCCGGCGGCCGCGGTGCTTCCAGACCGAGTTGGTAGAAGTTGAGCGCGGCCAGCTTGCCGGTGATCCGGTCGTCGTCGTTGCGCACGTGGCCGGACCGGGCGCGCCGAGCGACCGGGAACTTCGCCGCGTCATCGAGGCGCGGATCGAAGAAGGTACCCTTGCCGTGCATCTCCAGATTGGCCACGAAGGCGTTCCAGTAGGTCACCGAACCCCAGCCCGTGTAGGTGTGCATGTTCACCCCGGCGAGACCGAAGGCCGCGGGCAGCAGCGTCGCGGCGGACTTGCCGTCGGACCGGAACGCCTTGCCATCGAGGAACACCTCGGCGTCGAACTTGCCGGGCCCCCAGTTCTGCAGCACGGTGCGCACCGTGGCCTGATCCACGCCGAGCAGATTGGCGACCACCGAGAGGTCGGGGGAGAGGTTGACGATCGCGCCGACGTTCAGGTCCCGGTTGGGCCAGCCGTCGAGGCGGTGCCCGATGCCCGGCGCGAAGGAGTCGTCCACCGTCGAATGGCAGAGCGGGCACTGGGTGCCGACCGAACGCAGTGAGCCGTCGTTCTCACTGAAGATGCCGGTCACGCCCACTACCGCGTTGAGCTTGAGCAGGGCGAGAGTCGTAGCCGGGTCGTTCAGGTCGACCCTGCCCTGCCGGATCGCCCGGCGCACCTCTTCCGGCAGCGCTTCCACGTCCACCTTGAGGCCCACGGCGAGGGCCGTCGCCGGGCTCACACCCGGGCCGATGCCGCCGAGCGCGGCGCCCTCGATCGCCTGGTGCAGCCTGGCTCGCGTCACTCCTCGAAGATCGTAGGTCGCGCTCAGCCTCGCCAGCGCGCCGAGGAAGAGGCCGAAGTCGCGCAGCGCCACGTCGTAGTAGCAACCCACGAGGAGCAGATTGACGATGATGCCTGCCAGCCACGCAGCCACGACGTACGCCCCGATCCGCGGCCTGAGCGCCACGACGAGCCCGGCGATGATCTCGACGAAGCCGACGGCGTCCATGGTCCTGGCCGCGCTCAGCGGCGAGAGGTTCAGCAAGGAGGGAGCGAGGTACTTGTCCCAATGGGTGAGGAGGTCGAAGAACTTGTCCACACCGGCAATGACCGGCGCCGCCACGAAGGCCCAGTGCAGCAGCCGGACGCCTGATAGGCAGGGGCTCTGGTTCCCTCGTTGCTGCGGTCGCTCGCTACGTTCAGTTCGGCAGCTGTTGCGGTGATCACAATGAGGTTCCTCTCGGCGAGCAGGAGCGCGCCTCCATGGCGGCATGCTCGCATTCATCAAATGGAGTTCGTCGCGGCGGGATGGTTCCCCGCTGACAACTTCCTCACCCGGTCAGAAATCGATCTTCCCTCGGGAACCCGGGAGACCTGCCGGCATCTAGTGACTGTGGAAGCAGCCGACCGAATCCCCGCGGAATCCGTCCCACCCCTCCCGGTAACGCTGACGGACGAGAAGATCGTCGCGCGCGTTTGCGCCGGCGAGCAGGGGCTGTTCGAGATCCTCATGCGCCGCCACAATCTGCGCGTCTATCGCGCGGCGCGCGCCATCGTCCACGACGACGGCGAAGCCGAGGACGTGATGCAGGATGCCTACGTGCGCGCGTACGAACACCTGCACGATTTCGAGAAGCGGGCGCGGTTCTCGACGTGGCTGACCCGCATCGCCGTCAACGAGGCGTTCGCCCGCGTTCGCCGAGGCAAGCGGTTTGATTCGCTCGACTCGATCATCGAGGAGCCGTTCATGTCCACGACGCGGGCTTCGCCCAGAGCAGCAGACGAGCGATGTCGAGATGCGAGCGCTGCTCGAGAAAGCGGTGGCGGCGCTTCCCGAAGACTTCCGCACGGTCTTCGTCTTGCGCGCGGTCGAGGGAATGAGCGGCGCCGAGGTCGCGGAGTGTCTGGGCATCGCAGAGGAGACGGTGAAGACGCGCCTGTTTCGCGCACGCCGGCGCCTGCAGGAGATGCTCGTCCAGAGCATCGAACCCTCGCTGCCCTCGATCTACGAGTTCCACCTCTCGCGTTGTGACCGCGTCGTCGCGGCTGTTCTTCACCGGATCGGGGGACGCCAGGACAGCCCCGAGCGCAGCGGCTGATCGGAATCCCCCAACGAAGAGTCGAGCTGATGCATTACCGATGCGGCGGCCCGGGTCGCGGCAGCCTTCGCTTGGGCTCACGCGGACTTGCCCACTCCATCATCCGGACTGAAAATCCTCGGGGCACCCCAGCGACCGTACAGACGCGACCAAGCGCGCTCATCAGTTGCGGCCCCGAAAAAGCGCTTGTAGACTGATGTCGTGAAAGTCGCAAAGACTACAACTAAGTATGTACGCACCTACAGCACTTCCCTGTCACGGAGGGAGGTCGCTCTCCTTGCAGGATGGGAGCGCGCGCGGCGGGTCTCGGTGACGCTAGACGACATCCGCCAGGCGGTCGGAGCTCCTGTTGCGCGCGACGTCGCTTCGAGGCTGGTCGCGAAGAAGGCGCTGGAGCGCATTGGCGCCGGTAGGTACCTGGTGCGTCCACTCCGGACGCTGTCTCGGCCGACAGCCTCTTCGGCCGCGGTGCAAGCGGCCGTGCTCCTCCAAGGCGAGCCCTACTACCTGGGTGGCCTATGGGCGCTCACGTTTCATCGGCTGACAGAGCAGCAGTACGTCTCCGTGCTGGACGCGTTCGTGGCCCGACGCCACCGGAGCCGGCGGCTCGGCGGCGCCCGGCTCGTGTTTCACCGCGTGAGCCCAGAGCGGTTGAGCTACGGGATGGTCGCTACCGAACTCGAGGGGATGTCGGTGCAGCTGAGCGATCCCGAGCGAACGTTGATCGATCTGCTGGACTTCCCTGAGCTGGCGGGCGGCGGTGGAGAAGCGCTCAGGATGGTGAAGCAGGCACTGCCCCGGGTGGATCGCGCGAAGCTCGTCGAGTACGCGGCGAGAGGAGCGCGGAGCAGCACATGCCAGCGGCTTGGCGTTCTTCTTGAGCGGGCGGGAACCGCGCCCCGGCGGCTGGCCGAGCTCCATCGGCGAGTGCTGAAGACGAAGTCCGTGCTCTCGATGGATCCCGGCACTTCGCGGAGGGGACACTTCAACCCACGCTGGGGCGTCATCGAGAACGACGGTTGACAGTGGCTCTGCCTCGGTTGCCCGATCGGGCGCTCCTCGCGGATCTGTGCCGCGAGGCCGCAGCGCGTGAGCGGGTGCAGCCGCAGCTCATCGAGAAGGACTTCTATCTCACGCGGATCCTCTGGGCTCTCGGGCAGAGCTTTGGCGACCGACTCCTCTTGAAAGGCGGCACGCTGCTCAGCAAGGTTGACCTCGGCTTCTTCCGGTTGTCCGAGGATGCAGATCTGGTTCTTCCTGGTCCGCCGAGTCGACAGAAGCTGACCAACGCTCGTCGCATGCACCGAATCCGCGATGTGCTCAAGGAGATTGGCCCGGTCGTTGGGGTCTCGGCCCGGTTCCCGGCTGGGGAGCTCTTCGACAAGGCGACGCATTGCTTGTGGCCGCTCGACTATCCGTCCGAGTTCGGGCCGCAAGGCATCCGGCTCGAGGTTTCGATACGGCCAGTTCTGCGGCCGCCGCGCGAAGTCGGCTTGCGCCAGCTCCTCGCCGATCCGCTGGCCGGCGACGTGAGAGCGGCGAAGTGCTTCGCGTTGGACGCGGCCGAAGCACGCGCAGAGAAAGTGCGGGCAGCGTTCACGCGGGAGGCAGTGCGCGACTTCTACGACCTCAACCGGCTCCGTGAGAGCGGCGCCGACTTGTCGTCGTCGTCATTCATCGGGCTGGTCGACGAGAAGCTGGCCGAGTTGCGCGCGCTCCCGATGGCGAAGCAAGGGAAGGCATTCGGGCTGAGCGAGAAGCGGCGACGGCAGATGGAGGCGGGGCTGACGCGCGATCTGCCCGCGGTTCTGCGAATGGATGCGCCGGGATTCGACCTCGATGGGATGCTCGCTCGGTTCGATCGCCTGTGGCGGAAGTAAGCACCGACCCCTCGTTTGGCACTTCTGTGATGACTGTTTCTAGAGTATTCATCAAGCATGGGACGAACGCCGAATACGATCGAGCTTGAGAGCCTGACGGTTCGCTATCCGCCAGGAGTGGGCGCCTTCCTCCGTGGGGAGGTAGCCCGCCTCATGAAGGCGAAGGGGCGGCAGTACTCGATGAACGATGTGGTCCGGGAGATGGTCGAGGCGTTCCGGACGATGTTCGGGTTGCCGCCCCAGGTTGTGGAGGTGCTCGAGCAAGAGCGGCACAAGCTCAAGATAGACGTTTACCAGTACGTCTCGCACTTGCTGTTCGAGCGCTACGAGCAGCTGCGCCACGGCAAGAAGTAGCTTCTCCAGTTCGCCGCTTAAAAGACTCATGTTAGAGTCTACATGACACCGTGATGGAGTGCCGATGAACCTATCTGCCCGAGCCGATACACGTAATCCAAGCCATGCTAACGCAGGCGAAGCGAAGTTTGGTCCACCTGTGTCCCAAAACTCAAACGGGAACGCCGCTGTTGCGGGCCGCCAGGGGCCGGCGGACAACGACATCCGGCGCTCGCCCGGCATAGCGATGGCATAGGCTAAATGCTATAGCTCCGTAATGAGTGGAGCGCGGATCCCGGATTCAGGTGAGCCCGCCGCCGTGTGGGTCCCGATCAACGATCTCCGCCCCTGGCTGGGTAACCCGCGCAAGAACTCCGAGGCCGTCAAGTCCGTGGCCGACAGCATCCGGAAGTTCGGCTTCGGGACGCCGGTTGTGGCCCGGCGCGAGGACCGGCAGATCATCGCGGGCCATACGCGGCTTCTGGCCGCCCGACGGCTACGCCAACAAGGCCTCGGCCAAGATCGCCTACGGCGATATCCGCGAAGAGAAGAAGTTGATCGACCTGTACGTGTGGATCGACCGTCACGGAACGAACGATGCGGTGTTCCGCTTCACGACCGATGCTGGTCTGAACGTTACGCAGCGCTTCTTTGGGTGTCCAGAGTCACTCGCTGGCGTCTAGGAGACCGGCATCTCCCGTATTCTCCAGCCCTCGGGCGCGAGCATCCGGATCTGGCGAACGATCCGGCCCATCTCGCACTTGCGATTTACGACAACGATCTCGCCCGGCTGCTGCGCACTCTTCAGCCCCATCCCCAGAGCCACGCCCGGTGCGGCGTCAACGGGAGAGAGACTGAGCCCAACGACATAGACGCGCCGCGCGAAGCCGAAGATGATCATCGCGCGCCAGCAAGCGTCGGTGATGCGCACGTTGCCCTCGGCGGTTCGGAAGAGTTCCTCTGGCCGCTCCCCTGGCAAGAGCATGCCTGTGGGTTCGGAAATGTCTCCGTGCAGGTGGACGATCTTCACTGGCTCGTCGGCGCCCTCCAGCCACTTGTCGAGGCAAAGGTCCCAGTTGGCGGTGAGGATCGCTGTCCTTCCATTGCCAGCATCGACGGCGATCTTCTCCAACAATTCTTCACGGACGCGGATCTCGCCCTTCGCGTACGCGGCGCGCAACTCGTCTGCAATCGCGTTCTTGAGATCGCGCATCTCGGCGCGACTCTGCTCGTCCTGCCTTGCCATCCGGCGCCGGGTTTCGTTGTGATCACCCTTTCCGAAGCGCGCCTCAAGCTCCTCGTCTCTGAGCCGACCCCACGACGCGATGAGATGAGTGAAGCTGCCTTGGAGCCCGAACCACCAGTTCGCGACGTCGTGCCCGACTGGGTGGTGGACCATCTTCTCGACGGCGCGGAGAACCGGGTCCCAGGCGCCTTGCACGCTCCCGGCGCCGAATACGTAGACAATGTCGATGCGGTCCATCTAGAGCTTGCGTATCACGACCGCGAACACGAACGTTGCGATGCACCATAGCGCGAGCGGATCGCTACCGTTTTCTCGCTCCTTTCGTGGGCGACCTCTTGGTGGCAATCTTCCCGCGTGTCCTAGCAGCGCGCTTTGGCAGCTTGCTCGCGCCCATCGGCTTGGGTCGAGCATGTCTCGGCTGATAGATGCCGAGCCTTCCTCCGCCGGGCAGGGTGACGTTCGTCAGGAGTCCCCAACCCTGGTTCTGCACGGGATCACAGGCGACGTTCTGCTCCTTCATCCTGGTGATGAGCGCTTCTACGTCGTCGCACATCAGATAGAATTCATGCTCGTTGTTCTTGTCAGATGGATGCACGGCGACTTCCGATGGCGGCAGTCCGAAGATTAACCATCCGTCCCCAACATCCACGCTCGGGAACCTGAGCACGTCCCGAAGGAAAGCACGGTCAGCCTCAGCATTGGTGCTGTAGATGATCGAGTGAGCGCCGGTAATCATGGAGGTCCCCAGCGAAGGAAAACAACAACACCATCCTACCAGCGTCGTGGCGGTGGAGGCGGCGCTGGCGGCGGTACCACCAGCTCCAACATCCGCAGCTGCACCAGTCGCTCGACCGCCGCGCGCACGTCACTGCGCTGCGGCCCGCAGCCATCCAGCGAGGCAGCGATCTCCGGGATCGTGCGAGGCGCTTCGAGCAACTCATCGAGGTACAGGCCGTCGGTCGGCTCCAGCTCCAGCCGCGCGGCCCACTCGGTCCGGGCCACGTCGAAGGACTTTCGGCCTGCCTCGGCCCGCGAGGCGACGATGACCTGGCGGTAGTTGAGCCCCGCCTCCCTGCCGGCTGGCGACAGCTGGAAGCGCTGCGATCGGTTCCACTTGGTCCGCGGTGTTTTTGAGTCGGTCCCGCTCACGGTGTTCCTTTCACCGCACGCGCACCGCGGCTGACCTTCAGATAGTGTACCCCGGAAGGAGTCCGCTCCGAACGAGCCGAGGTGAGAGCGTGTCGACTCAGGTGAACCCAGGACCACCTGGTTCAGACCACGACTCTCGGCGCTACTCGCGCTCCGCTCAGAGGGTGCCGGTCCGCGTCAGCGGCACGGATTCCGCTCCGGTTTGGTCCACCTGTGTCCCAAAACGCCGGAGTGACGAAAAGAGCAGGCCGCGAGCCGGCGGGGAAAGCCCCTGAACTCGCGGCCTTGGACTGGTCGGGGAGACAGGATTTGAACCTGCGACCCCCTGGTCCCGAACGGGCACTGGAGGAATTCCACCGCATACCCTCGGCTGGCACCCCGGAGCAACCTTCGGAAAACACGGGCGAGCAAGAAGCCTCGACTGTGGATACCGTAGCACTACTCCCACTGGTTGAGACTCCGGTTGGTGCGCCGGTGGTGCGCGAACTTCCGCCCGATCCAGGGCCGCATGAGCGCCTGCTGACGGTCCGCCAGGTCGCGACCCGCCTCGGCGTGAGTTCAGCCCTCGTCTACAAACTCTGCCAGAGGAACCTACTCCGCGGCCTACGGATCGGTGGAGCGCTTCGGTTCCAGCTCCAGGCCATAAGCGAGTACCTGTCGAGCATCGGGGGCTGATGAGGGTGAGATTCACAATGGACGCCCCACGTAGCCTGCTCCTGACAGGGAACGCCGCGCGGCGGCGCACTCACGTGCAGTGGGTGTTGGAGAATTTCGCCTTGGCAACTTGGGTGTCTCGGCACCTGACCGGCGATGAGGCACTGTCGCTCGCGCTGCGGAGGTTGTCGTTCGGCCCGGGTATAAACGGTATCGAGGAAGCAGCGAAGAAGTTCGCCGGCAAGCATCCGGATCAGATGGACGCGGAGGAAGTCGCGTCGGCATGGCGGCAGCGCGTTTCTTCTCCCCGCGCGTTGGCGGCGGAGAGGGCCTGCTCGAGCAGCCTGATCGCGTGGTTCAACACCGGGGACAGATGCATGTATCTCATCGTCGTGCTGAGGTTGGAGGCCGAGGTCCTTCATGTCATCGGTCATCGTCTGCGCCATCTCGCGCGCGACGTTGTGAAAGAAAAGGATCTCCAGCTCAGGACGGTCCCCCCGTGCGCCAGTGGCATCCGGAAAGGGGGATCAACCCGCAGAGTGCGTGTCTCAAGCCCTATCCGCTGCGCATCGTCGAAGGAGACATCCATGTCGAGGTGACCTAGGGCCGATCCTGTGTGTTCCGCTGCATTGCGGAGCTAGAGCCGTTTCACGAAGGAGACGATCTCCTCCGCCGCGGCGGTCGGATACTCGCCGGCCCCCATGTTCCGGAACGCAGCGAGTGTGACGCACCGTCGGGCCGTCACCTGGAGGCGTCACCTGGGGGGAAATTAGCCGCTCTGGCAAATATAGCCGTAGGTGACTCATAAGCGAGTACTTGTCGGGCATCGGGGCTGATGACGGTGAGATTCACAATGGAACGCCTCATGTAGCGTGCTCCTGACAGGGAACGCTGCGCGGCGCGCCAAGTGCGATGGTTAGACGTCGCCTTGCCAAGGCGACGTCGCCGGTTCGAAGAGCGCTACGGTTGCGAGATGGTGCTCGGTGCGCGCTGAACCGACACCCCTGTCACGGATCGATCAGAAAGGGCGTTCCTTTCGAATTTTTGAAGGGTGTCCTGACAGCTGGGTCGTTGGTCCGGATCCTGCTTTGCTGATGCCGTGCATGATGACCACAGGCGAGCACTCGAAGACTCCTTCACGCGCGACGACGCGTTGGCCGAGCGCGCACGGAGACCTAGCGGGGCAGCCCTCGCAACGCTTGTGATGCAGCACCGCGACGCGGTCTACGTGATCGCAAGAAACATGTGCGCCACCTTTCGCGACGCTGAAGAGGTGCTCCAGCGTCCGCCCGATCAAGCTCAAGAAGCCGAAACACGACAAGCCGCCGACGGACGGCAAAGGCGCACACGCAGCGTGATTGGCGGACCGGCCGCGGCGCATCCACCTCGCGGGCGGTCCGGCCCGGACGAGAGGACTCCATGATCGAGACGCCCGCGGTGCGGGCTTCAGTCGCCCTGCGTGAGAACGCCGCTGGGGACGATCGCGCTGAAGCCAAGACGCCTCGCCGGTGTAAGCGCAGCGTGGGATCTCTGAGCATCCTCGCAATCGCCGTGGTCGTGCTGCTCGCCCTGGCCGCCGGGTTGGCCCACAGGGTACTGCCTGCCGTAAGCGTGCTCGACGGTGACCTGAGAAGAGGAGCTGCAGGGGTCATCTTCGCCACGAGTTACCTCGCCCTTGCCGTCGGCAGGGTACCGGGCCTGCGCATCGACCGCGCCGGCATCGCCCTCGTGGGTGCCGCCCTCATGGTGGCGTCAGGCGCGCTGCCGCTGGACGAGGCATACAAGGCCGTCCACCTCGATACCATCACGCTGTTGCTCGGGATGATGATCGTGGTGGCGAACCTACGGCTCTCCGGGTTCTTCGCGGCGGTCAACGCGTGGGTAGTCCGCCGCGCGCACCACCCGTTCCTCCTGCTCGTCGCGATCAGCGCGGTCTCGGGCGTGTTCTCCGCTTTCCTGGTCAA
>Ga0137403_10002346_pt1 | contig 23264 bp, 20 predicted proteins | sample CZOMad2_1_16fung_FD_122057 | JGI IMG/M metagenome (GOLD analysis project Ga0137403, IMG submission 122057) | Vadose zone soil fungal communities from Angelo Coast Range Reserve, California, USA - CZOMad2_1_16fungal (Hybrid Assembly) | ecosystem: Environmental > Terrestrial > Soil > Vadose zone...
CGTCGCGATCTCGAGGTTCGACCGCCCCTCGACATCGCGCAGCACCAGCACCGCGCGGTAGGCGGCCGGCAATTCGTCGATCGCCGAGGTCAGCGCCGTGCGCAGCTCGGCCTGGATGGCAGGATCGTCCACGCGCGGCGACCAGTCGGCCATGGGGGCGAAGTGGCTACCGCCCTCATCGAAGAACGGCAGCACCTCGTCCAACGACAGCTCTCCCCGCCGGCTCTGCCGGCCGCGGAGCTTGTGGTAGGCGGCATTCGCGACGATGCGATAGAGCCAGGACCCGAAGGCCGACTCGCCGCGGAAGGTGTCGATCTTTCGGACCACGGCCCAGAACGCGTCCTGGACGACCTCCTCCGCGTCCTGGCCGTTGCCGGTGATGCCGCGGGCCAACCGATACGCGCGCTCGCCGTATCTGCTGACGAGGCGCTCCGCCGCCATCGGCTCGCGATCGCGGAGCGCTTGCAGGAGATCGAGATCACGGTCTGCGCGCCGCCGGTCGGCGACGCCGTCGGTCCCTCGTCCGAGCACCACTTGAAGATTCATGTCGCCCCTCGCTGTAGTCGGTGAGTCTGGCGTCGAATCTGTCGCGAAGGCTACGGTGCGAGGCGTGACACTTCTACCCGACGTTGGTCGGGTTGGGACACTCCCTACTTTAGTCGGGTGGGGATGCTCCCGGCGGAGGATGGCCGAGGGCGGCCGGATCGCTGCCCTCGCCATCCCGTTGCGGCTCTTAGCGGTGGCCTCCGCCGCCGCCGTGTCCGCCGCCAGCGAAGCCGCCGTGCCCGGCGAAGCCGCCATGGCCACCTTCGCCACCATGCCCGGCGAATCCCGAGTGCCCATGCGCAAAGCCGTGGCCCCACCCGCCGTGATCGAAGTGGTCGTGATCAAAGTGGCGATGACCCCAGCCACCGTACCAGCCATCGACATACACGTCAGGGCCGTAACCGTAGACGTCGGGGCCGTAACCCGGCGCGTACCCAACGGGCTCCGCGCAAGCGGATAGGCCAAGACCGACTCCGACCAGAAGCAGTACCAGGATTGTTCTCGTCACGATTCGACGACGATTCATCACTGCTCTCCCCTCACATCCGGTCGTAGACGTCGACGTAGCGCGCGGTGTGGCCGGCTCCGTCGGTCACGACGCCTTTGCATGTCATCTTCTTGTGGTCCGCCGAGACCGTGCACGTCTGCACGTCCGATCGACCGGCCGGGCCCTTGAACGTCGTCTGCAGAGCGCCACCGATCAAACGGACCGACGCGGTCGTATCGCTGCTGATGCGATGAGACTCACCGTCGGCTCCAGCCTCGAGCGTCACAACGTGGGCTTGATCGTCTGGCGTGACGATCGTCACCGACCATGTCACCGAGTCGCCATTCGCACGCGAAATCTCGCTGACGACGTCGTTCGGCGACGGCTCGCCGGGTGGCAGGGTAGATTGCGCGCGGTTCCAGTGCCAGCGGCCGACGAACGGGCTGTCCTCTGCCCACGCGGCACCGGCGGCCAGAGCGACACCAAGTCCCATGATGACTGCTGTCCCCCGAATTCGAGTCATTGCGTCCTCCCGGCTTCTCCAAGCCTGTAAAAAGAAACTCGTTCTCTTTTGTGATGACCACCGCCGATCCGTGCGCTGCCGACGCCGAAGATTTGCGCAAAAATCCGTGATCGCTTTCAGCCATTCGAGCGCGCGAAGGCTTCTGGCGGTTCCCCCTCCTCACCGCTTTTCGTCATCTTGCGAAAAAGAACGGTGCGAGGTCGGCATCGAGGTGGCATCCGGGCGCTCGCGCCGTCTCAAAGTCGATGGAGCACACGACGATCTGGCCAGGCGAGCCCTATCCGCTCGGAGCCACCTTCGATGGAACGGGGACGAACTTCTCGCTCTTCTCCGAGGTCGCGGAGCGCGTCGAGCTCTGTCTCTTCGACGAACAAGAAGAAGAAACGCGCGTCGACCTCGTCGAGGTCGACGGGTTCCGCTGGCACGGGTATCTACCCCACGCCCAGGCCGGCCAACGGTACGGGTATCGTGTCTCTGGGCCATGGGCGCCCGACAAGGGCCAGCGCTGCAACCCGGCAAAGCTGCTGCTCGATCCGTACGCGAAGGCGATCGAGGGCGATGTCGGCTGGGACGAGGCGGTCTTCCCCTATTGGTTCGACAATCCCGAGGGCCCGCCGAACGATCGCGACAGCGCGCCGTTCGTGCCGAAGTCCGTCGTGATCAGCCCGTACTTCGACTGGGGCAACGAGCGCCCGCCCCGCCGTCCCCTCGAGGAAACGATCATCTATGAGGCGCACGTCAAGGGTTTCACCGTCCGACACCCGGGGATTCCCGAAGGGCTGCGCGGCACGTACGCCGGGCTGGGCCATCCCGCGGCCATCGAGTACCTCGTGAAGCTCGGCGTCACGGCCCTGGAGCTCATGCCCGTCCACCAGTTCGTCCACGGCGGCACCACGCGGGGCATCCGAAACTACTGGGGCTACAACTCCATCGGGTATCTGGCGCCACACAACGGGTATTCGAGCGCCGGCCAGCGTGGCCAGCAGGTCCAGGAATTCAAGCAGATGGTCAAGGCCCTCCACGAGGCGGGCATCGAGGTCATCCTCGACGTCGTCTACAACCACACCGGTGAAGGAAACCATATGGGGCCGATGCTCTGCTTCAAGGGCATCGACAACGCTGCCTACTATCGCCTCGCCGACAACGCCGCCCGCTACTTCGATTACACGGGCACCGGCAACAGCCTGAACGTCCGCCACCCCAACGTCCTGCAGCTCATCATGGACAGCCTGCGCTACTGGGTCCTCGAGATGCACGTGGACGGCTTCCGCTTCGACCTCGCCTCGGCCCTCGCGCGGGAGTTCCACGACGTGGATCGCCTCTCCGCCTTCTTCGACGTGATTCATCAGGATCCCGTGATCTCCCAGGTCAAGCTCATCGCCGAGCCCTGGGACCTCGGCGAAGGCGGCTATCAGGTCGGCAATTTTCCTCCGGGATGGACGGAGTGGAACGGAAAGTACCGGGACGCCATCCGCCGCTACTGGAAAGGCGACGAGCGCCAGATGGCCGACCTCGGCTATCGCCTCACCGGCTCGAGCGATCTCTACGAGCAGGGTGGCCGGCGGCCGTCGGCGAGCATCAACTTCGTCACGGCGCATGACGGCTTCACCCTCGCCGACCTCGTCTCGTACGATGGCAAGCACAACGAGGCCAATGGCGAGGAAAATCGCGACGGTACCGACGACAATGCTTCCTGGAACTGCGGCGCGGAAGGTCCCACCGACGACCCGGCCATCCAGGCGCTTCGCGAGAGGCAGATCCGGAACTTCCTCGCCACCCTGCTCTTGTCACAGGGCATTCCCATGCTGCTGGCCGGAGACGAGGCGGGGCGGACTCAGCACGGCAACAACAATGCCTACTGTCAGGACAATGAGCTTTCGTGGGTGAACTGGCCCTTGCCCCGCACGGCCCTGCGCCAGCTCGAATTCACCCGCCAGCTGATCCGGCTGCGCCGCGACAATCCCGTCTTCCACCGGCGCCTCTTCTTCCAGGGTCGCCGGATTCACGGCTCGGCCGTCAAGGACCTGTCGTGGTTCCGACCCGATGGCAAGGAGATGATGGAAGACGAATGGAGCAACGGCTTCACGCGCTGCCTCGGCCTGCGCCTGGCCGGGGATGCCATCGAGGAGATGGACGAGAAGGGACAGCCCATAGTGGGCGACACTTTTCTTCTGCTTCTCAACGCCCACCACGAATCCATCCCGTTCATCCTGCCCGCCCACCAGGCGCGTGTCCGATGGGAGCTCGTGGTGGACACACGTGATTGGGGTCTTCCCCCCCGCCGCCCCATCTTCCGCGCCGGGGAGAGCTATCCCCTGGAAGGCCGCTCGCTGGCCGTCCTGCGTCTCCGGCGGCCCACGGTCAGGTCATGAGCGGGCAGCCGGCGGTGAGGCGCGGCCACCGGATGCCCTTCGGCGCCGAGACGCGTGACGACGGCACCACGCGCTTCCGGCTCTGGGCCCCCGCGGCAGAGAGCGTGGAGCTGTGGCTCGCTGACCGGCAGCAGGGCTTTGCGATGCCAAGGGACGGGGGGGGATGGGCCGAGTGGGTGACGCGGGAGGCCCCGATGGGGACGCGGTACTCCTTCAGGATCAATGGCGACCTCCTCGTGCCCGACCCGGCGTCGCGCTACCAGCCGCTCGATGTCCACGGACCCAGCGAGGTGGTCGACCCCTACGAGTACGCCTGGTCAGATTCGGAGTGGCACGGCATCCCCGCGGAGCGCCTCGTCTTCTACGAGCTCCACGTGGGGACTTTCACTCCGGAACGAAGCTTCGCCGGCGTGGCCGAGCGGCTCGATCATCTGGTCGCGCTCGGAATCACCGCGGTGGAGCTCATGCCCGTCGCGGATTTTCCCGGCCGCTGGGGCTGGGGTTATGACGGCGTGCTGCCCTTCGCCCCGGAGGCCGGCTACGGACAGCCGGAAGAGCTCAAGGCTCTCGTGGAAGCCTGCCACGCCCGAGGCCTCGCCGTCTTCCTCGACGTGGTTTACAACCACTTCGGGCCGGAGGGTAATTATCTCCATCGATACGCCCCGGCCTTCTTCCGCCGCGACGGCAAGACTCCTTGGGGCGACGCCCTCAACTTCGACGCGCCCGGCAGCGAAGTCGCGCGCGCCTTCGTCGTCCACAATGCGCTCTACTGGCTCGAGGAGTTCCACCTGGATGGCCTGCGCCTGGACGCCGTGCATGCCATGTCGGACAGCTCGACCGATCATGTGCTCACCGAGCTGGCGCGGGCCGTGGCCGACGGTCCCGACCGTGATCGGCTCGTGCATCTCGTTCTCGAGAACAATGCCAACGAGGCGCGGCTGCTCTCTCGGACGGGGCCGGACAAGCGCCCTCTCTATCTCGCGCAGTGGAACGACGATCTCCATCATGCGCTGCACGTCATGCTCACGGGCGAGACGGGCGGCTACTACGAGGACTACCAGCCACCCCTGCCTCATTTGGGCCGAAGTCTCACCGAGGGCTTCGCCTATCAGGGGCAATGGTCGACGTACCGCGGCCGGGCCAGAGGCGAGCCGAGCAGGGCGCTCCCGCCCACGAGCTTCGTGGGCTTTCTCCAGAACCACGATCAAATCGGCAACCGGGCCTTCGGCGAGCGCCTCACCACCCTCGCCGCCCCCGAGGCGGTGCGCGCGGCCACCGCTGTCCTCCTGCTCGCCCCGGCGATACCGTTGCTCTTCATGGGACAGGAGTGGGGGGCGCCGGAGCCGTTCCTCTTCTTCTCGGATCTGGGCAAGGACCTGGCAGCACGCGTCTCCGAGGGTCGCCGCCAGGAATTCGGGCGCTTCCCCGAGTTCGCGCAGGCGGAGTCGAGGGCGCGCATTCCCGACCCGCAGGCAGAGAGCACGCGCGCGCAGTCTGTACTCCGCTGGGATCGGGTCGGCATGCCCTCGCATGCAGAGTGGCTGGCCTTCCATCGCCACCTCCTCGAGGTGCGCGCCCGGGAAGTCTCGCCCCTCCTTCGCGGTGAGGCCGTCCCCGAGACAGGCCTCATTCTGATCGGAGAAACCGGACTCGAAGTCACCTGGACCTTTCCGGACCGGCGCGTTCTTCGGCTCGTCACCAACCTGGGTCCCCAGACCGTGCCGCACGAGGGCCCGCGGCCCGGGTGGGGCCATCAGATCTACCCGGTTGGCACCTGGCTGGGCGGGTGGAAGGAACTCGGCCCCTGGACCGTCCGCTGGTATCTTTCCTAGGGAACGCCATGAGCGCCGAGCCCTTCGTCTTCCACGGCTGCGTCGATCTCAAGGAGCTGCTTCCTTACGAGGCGCGGGACGTTCGCGAGCTCCTCGATCAGGTGGGGCGCGTGCCCGTCGAATCGCTCTTCTGCCATACCGCGGCGGCCCTCCTGCACCGGTCGGGGCTGCCCACGGGATATCCGAATGATTTTGCCCGCTGGACGGGCCTCGAGATGCGGGACCAGCGGCTGGCCGAGCGGCTGGCCGCCATCGACCCCTTCGAATCGCGCTCGCTGGAGCAGATGCGCGAGGAGCTGGTGGCGACCATCAGCGATCATCTCCAGCATTTCCCGGCCGCCCCGCCGGCGGCGCGAGTAGAGCCCTTCCGCTTCTTCCAGGCTCATCTGGTCCCGGTACCCACCGGTTACCAGGCCCGCACCCTGAAGGAGTTCAGGGACGCCCTGACCGAGGTCGACCTGAGCGCGCTTTTTTTTCATCTCATCGAGGCGCGCTATCGACTCAGCCGTGGACGGGGCGATTTCGCCGAGTGGGTCGCCGCAGCCCTCGACCGCCCCGACGTGGCCGAGCGCCTCGCCGCCATTGATCCCTATAGCGGCAGTCTCGAGCGTATTCGCGACCGCCATCTGACTGTCCTCACGGCTGCTTTGGACGAGCTACCACGATGACGTCCCTCGTGTCGTCGGCGAGGCTGGACGACTACCGGAAGGTCGCACCGCGCGGTGCCGTCGACCTCCTCCTCCGCCTGAGCGAGCGCCTCAAGGGCCGCCGCCTCGTCAACGTGAGCGGCTCGCGCTATCAGGGCCTGACCACAGAAGTGCTGAACCGTCTCGTCCCTATACTCAACGATCTCGGCATTGACGCGAGCTGGGAGGTGACGATCGGCACCAGCGATTTCGAAGGGATCACCCGCACGGTCGGCCGGGCCCTCACGGGCACCGAGCAGGTCGTCACCGACGTCATGCTCGACCGGCTTCGCGACGTCTGCGCGGAGAACGCCCGACGGCTCCGGCTCGATGCCGATCTCGTCATGGTCCACGATGCGGCCCCTCTCCTCCTTGTGGAGAGTCGCGGGGGCGAGTCGCGGTGGCTCTGGCGCTGCCATCATGATCTCTCTTCCCCCCAGCCGCAGCTCTGGAACGTCCTCCGCCCCGTCGCCCAGCGCTACGACGCCGTCATCTTCTCCGACGCGCGCTTCGCCGCCTCTTTGTCCATTCCGCGATTCGTGGTCTACCCGTCCGTCGATCCGCTCTCGGAGCGCAATCGCGACATGGGGCGCGCGGAACAGGCCCAGCATCTCGACCGCCTGGGTGTGCCTCGGGACAAGCCTTTTCTATTGCAGATCGGCCCTTTCCGCCGCTCGCACGATCCACTCGGCGTAATGAACGCATACCGCCTCGTAAAGAAGCATCACGACGTCCGGCTCGTCCTGGCCGGCCTCGCGCCGGGCACAGGCGGCGACGTGCTGGCGGAAATACAGGAGGCGGCCGGCCACGACCCCGACGTGCGCGTGGTCGTGCTGCCTCCCGATCCCCAGACGGAGATGAATGCGCTCGAGCGGGGCGCGGCCATCGTGATCCACAAGCCGCTCGCCACCGGCTTTGCCATCGACGTGGCCGCCGCCATGTGGAAGGGTAAGCCCGTGGTAGGCAGCCTCGCGGGCGGGATCCCGAATCAGGTGGTATTCGGAGTGACCGGCTATACCGTGGAAACGGTCGAGGGCGCCGCCTTCCGCATCCGGCATCTCCTCGGGAATCCCGAGTTGATCGGCCGCATGGGCGCCGCGGGGCGCGAGCACATCCGTCGGAATTTCCTCATCACTCGGCACCTGGGCGACTATCTGGCACTCCTCGCCCTCCTCACCAAGTAAGGACAGTGTGGAACGAGGACAGTCCTCTCCCGAGATGACCACGGCGCCTTCGCCGGCCGAGGGAGCCGATATCGCCATTGGCGTCTTGACCGCGGGCGCTGGTTCGAGCCTGCCCACGGTCACGAGGGTCGTCCGGGAGGGCCTGCTGACCCACCTGGACGGCCTCACCGCGGCCATCATCCACCTGGATCCGACGATGCCGGACGAACAGGCGGGCCAGGTCGAGCCGATCGCCGATGGCATTCGCCTCGTCCATGCACGACCGACGGGGAACTTGTCCACGGCCACCGGCCTGGATGGATGGAGCGAATCGGTCCGGACAGTCCTCGGCATGTCCCGGACCCTCCACACCCGAGCCGTCGTGATGCTCAATGCCGGCATCGCCAGCATGACGCCCGACTGGATCCGCGGCCTCGGCCAGCCCGTCCTGAAGGACGGCTGCGCCTTCGTGCTGCCCATCTACGAGCGGGGACGCTACGAGGGCACCCTGACCCAGCTCTTCGTGGCCCCCCTGGTGCGCGCGCTCTTCGGTCATCAGTTCTGGTATCCCATGGCCGACGAGTTCGGCTGCTCGGGGGAGACCGCGGAGTTTCTCCTCGGCCAGGACATCTGGACCACGGATCTCGCGCGGCAGGGCCTGGAATTCTGGCTGCCCATTGGCGTGGCCGGTGGCGCTCTGCCCGTGGCCCAGTCGGTCCTCGGCCCGCGAATCCTGGCGCCCACTGGACCGCAGCCTCCCCTGGGCTCTACCGTGGGTCGCGTGGCGGGGGCGCTCTTCTCCATCGCGGAGCGCCACGAGGCGGGGTGGCTCGACGTACACGGCTCGGAGCCCGTGGCGCTCTTCGGAATCCCGCCCGGCCCGGCAAAGCGGGTGGCGGCTATGGACCCCGCACGCATGATCGAAGGCTTCCGTCAGGGCGTCCGCGATCTCCTCCCGATCTGGGAGCGAATACTTTCCCCGGAAAGCCTCGGTGATGTCCTCGTTCTCAGCGAGCATCCGACGGGAGAGTTCCGTCTCGCCGACTCGCTCTGGGCGCGGATCGTCTACGATTTCCTGCTCGCGTATCGTGCCCGGGTCATGTATCGGAGCCACATCGCCCAGTCCTTGGCCCCCCTCTACCTGGGTTGCGCGGCCTCCCTCGTGCTCGAGACAGGCGACCGTCCGGACCCCGCCGTCGCCCACGCGGCAGAGCGGCTTGCGCGCACCTTCGAGGCCGAGAAATCCTACCTGGTAGACCGCTGGCGGTGAACGACCCTCTCTGGTACAAGGACGCCGTCTTCTACGAGCTGCACGTGCGCGCCTTCCAGGACGGGAATGGCGACGGCATCGGTGATTTCCCCGGGCTGACGAGCCGCCTCGATTACCTCAAAGACCTGGGGGTGGACTGCCTCTGGCTCCTCCCCTTCTTCCCCTCTCCCCTCCGCGATGACGGCTACGACGTGTCGGACTACCGGTCCATCCACGCGGACTACGGCACCATGGAGGACTTCGATCGCTTCCTCGAGACCGCGCATGCCCATGGCATCCGGGTGATCGCCGATTTCGTCATGAACCACACGTCCGACCAGCATCCATGGTTCCAGGCGGCACGCCGATCCCCGGACTCGCCGTACCGCCACTACTACGTGTGGAGCGACACCGACGAGCGCTATCGGGATGCGCGGGTCATCTTCACGGATACGGAGGCCTCGAACTGGACGTGGGATCCTATCGCCAAGGCGCACTACTGGCACCGCTTTTTCCATCATCAGCCCGACCTCAACCTCGACAATCCGACCGTGCGCGAGGAGGTGCTCGACGCCATGCAGTTCTGGCTCGACCGGGGGCTGGATGGCTTCCGCTGCGATTCCGTGCCGTATCTCTTCGAGCGCGAGGGCACCAACTGCGAGAACCTGCCCGAGACCCACGAGTTCTTCCGCGAGATCCGGCGCCAGATCGACAACCGGTACGAGGGCCGCATCCTCCTCGCCGAGGCGAACCAGTGGCCGACGGAAGTGCGGCCATATTTCGGCGACGGCGACGAGTTCCACATGGCCTTCCACTTCCCGCTCATGCCGCGTATCTTCCTGGCCGTCCGCCACGCCGACCGCCGGCCCATCACCGACATCTTCCGGCACACTCCGGATCTGCCGTCCACCTGCCAGTGGTGCCTGTTCCTGAGAAACCACGACGAATTGACGCTGGAAACGGTGAGCGAGGAGGAGCGCCGCCGCCTCTACCATGCCTACGTCCCCGACCCGCGCATGCGGCTCAACGTGGGCATCCGCCGGCGCCTTTCGCCGTTGCTGGACAACGACCGCCGGAAGACCGAGCTCCTCACGAGCCTGCTCTTCACCCTGCCGGGCAGCCCCATCCTCTACTACGGCGACGAGATCGGCATGGGCGACAATATCTACCTGGGCGACCGCAACGGCGTGCGAACCCCTATGCAGTGGACGGGCGATCGCAATGCCGGCTTCTCGAGGGCGGACGCGGCGAGGCTCTACCTCCCCATGATCGTGGATCCCGTCTACGGCTACCAGTCCATCAATGTCGAGGCGCAGCTTCGCACGTCTTCTTCCCTGGTGAACTGGATGAAGCGTCTCATTGCCGCGCGAAAGAAGACTCGCGTCTTCGGCCGCGGCACCCTGCGCTTTCTCCGCCCCGCCAACGAGAGCATCCTCGCCCATGTGCGGGAACACGAAGGCGAGACCATACTCGCCGTGCACAACCTCTCCGGCGCCGCCCAGCCCGCCGAGCTGGATCTCAGCGAATGGGCCCGTCACACACCGGTGGAGCTGCTGGGCGAGACCCGTTTTCCCATCGTGCGCGAGCGCCCGTACTTCGTCAGCCTCGCCCCCTTCGGCTACTACTGGTTCCGACTGGAGCCGCCGGCCCAGAGTGTGTCCACCTACGGCATCGAGGGCAACCCGCTGTAGCGTTGCGTCGGCGCGCTGGCACCGGCAAGCGGGGGCCGACCATTACCGATTGACCGGGTAGTCCGGCTCCATCGCGGGCGCTCATCCGGGAGTCCTCTAGCAAATCCCACGAGTTTCCCCGCTTTTCAATCCTTTCGAGCTCGCGACAGCCTTGGCACAGCGAATGCGATAGGTATAACTGCGGGCGTCATCCAAAACAGAACAAGAGCCAAAGGAGGCATCACATGATGGGGCTGAGCCGAAAGACCATTCGTACAGCGGCGGCGGCGTTTGCAGGAGCCGCCCTGCTCGGCAGCGGCTGTGTATCGTACACGAAGGAAACCACCGAACGGACCGTCCCGGTGCCGGTGGCCGCAGCCACTCCCGTGCCCGCCGACCGGGTGGTGACCTATTCCGAGGGTCGCTACCAGCTCTATGGTGACGGAACCCGGGTTCCCTATTACTGGGTGTGGGTTCCTTCTGGCGCCAGCACGGCCCCGGCACCTCCGCCTCCTCCTCCTCTCCCGACGCGCTAACTCGCAACTCGTGAACTCATAGGGAGGCTCCCATGCCCGAATCCGTCCAAGACTTGCTCGGTGTTCTCGTGGGCCTGGTCGCTCTCTGGTTTCTCTTCGGGGCGCTGATCAACCAAGAACAGCTCTGGCAGGACCGTGAAACCGTCCAGCGGCGGCGTCCTCGCCTCGCCGGCCCTCGCGGAGACCGATCCTCGAGCCGCTGAGAGAAGCCGGCCGGCCGGGCTTTCCCGGCCGGCCGGCTTCCACATCTCCTGGGATGCCCGACTGGCTTCGCTGATGTGGTGCGCGGCTCTCGGGCCGAGAAGATTCGAGCGGCGCGGATAGGTCATGGCGATCGTGCAGATCCTCCTTGCCATCTTCTCCCGCACGGCCGGCCGGGTGCTGAACACGGCCTTCGCCTGGGCCACTATCGCTCTCTTCGGGCGCGTACCGCCACGGCAACAGATCTACCTCTCGGTCATGGCCTTCGGCTCCATGGCGTGGCTCATCTCAGTGATCGGCATCGCGTCTCCCTCCTTCGCGGCCTTTCTGCTCGCCTTCATAACGATCCCGTCATGGGTGCGGCCGGGCTGGATACGGCTCGCCATGCTCGCCGTCGCTCTCGTGTCTCCCCTCCTCGTAGGGGGCATGTCCCTGCTCGCTCTCGACCCGGCGGAGCGCCCTCGAGATATGGCGCCGCGGGTCAGAGCGATTCTGAGAGGCTATCCCGTCACGATAGGTCTCTCGCTGACCCTCGCGCTCCTCCTGCTCTTCGTCCCGATACTCAAAGCCCGCGCCGCGCTCAAGCGCTGGACCACCACCCATGTGCCCGTCCTCGTGAAACCCGAGGACTATCCCGCGACCCTCCGCGATCTGGAGACCGCCCTCAGAGCCGAAGGGTGGCGGACGGCTCGCGTACCGGCCAGCTGGATGCTTCGCGTGCCCATGCATGTCTTCGGCGCCCTTGCCGGGCGCTCGATTCCGCTCGTCGCGAAGGAGCTCTCCACGCTTCGAAGCGCTCAGCTCGAGATAACCCTTCACCCGTCGGATCTCATCCTCTCCGGGCCGAATGGGGACGTCATGAGGGCGCGCGCGCGGATGGCCGAGCGACTCGCCTTCTCGAAGCTCTACATGACCTGGACGGCCGACGCGCAGCGCCTCGAGGAGAACCTGCGGAAGGTCTGGCTCGGTATCGAGACGGTCAACGGGCATCCTCGAACGGGCGACCTGCAGACCCTGGATCGCGAGCTCAAAACGGCGGAGCTTCCCTACGAGGAATGGGAAGTCCTCTTCAGGAAGGAGCTGCTTCTCGAGCGGCGCCTGGCCAGCCTGGACACCCCGGCGACACACGAGCTTCCCTCCACCCCTGATTGAGGCCCGTTGTCCCGAAGCGGATGGAATTGTTACTGGCCGCCGTGCTGGACGTAGTCTCTCACGAACTCCGTGGCGTTCTCCTCGAGGACGTCATCGATGGCATCCAGGAGGGCGTCGAGTTCGTCACCGATCTTCTTCCCCTTCTTCTCCATCGCATGCCCATCGTGCACTTCGGACGCGCTCTCTGACTGCGCCGACGGCTGGGTCTTTCGCCTTTGCTCGCCCATGTCGAGCCCTCCTTTTTCTGTGACCTTGTCCCACGCCCTGCTTGGAATGACGCAAGTCATGTGCCACGAAGACTCGAGCATGGGCGACCGAGTCAGAGTTACCGAGCTTTGTTTCTTGACGGTCTCCACGACCTTGCCCCTATAATTTGGCGCCTTTGGCAGGCCTGTCCGTCGGATCGTTCTCGTGATCCCTTGATGGAGAGCCCATACGCATGGCGGGTGGCGAGAAGATCGTAACCATCGGCGATGAGTCGGCAGGCAACAGCGCTATGCCCGGCCTGCGCCCCGCGGATCTCCTCGCCCTCTTCCTCGTCGCCGCCCTCTACATCCTCGCCGCCAAGCTGGGATTGAAGCTTGCCTTCGTGCATGCCAGCGCCACCGCGGTTTGGCCGCCCGCGGGCATCGCGCTGGCCGCACTGCTTCTCAGAGGCTATCGCATGTGGCCCGCAGTGTTCATCGGCGCCTTCGTGGCGAATATCACCACGGCCGGCTCCATCGGGACGTCGCTCGGCATAGGGGCGGGCAATACCCTCGAGGCGGTGGCCGGTACGTACCTGGTCACGCGATTCGCCTCGGGGCGCCACGCCTTCGCTCGCGGCCAGGACGTGATCAAGTTCTTCGTCTTGGCCGCGCTGGTGAGCACCACGGTCAGCGCCACGATCGGCGTCGGCTCCCTCGTCCTCGGCGGCTTCGCGCCCTCGAGCAGTGCCCTCCCGATCTGGCTGACGTGGTGGCTCGGCGACGCGGCAGGTGACGCGCTCTTCGCTCCCCTCCTGATCCTCTGGGCGGAGAGCCCCCGACGGCGCTGGGGAGCCGCCCGGCTGATCGAAGCCGGCCTCTTGCTCTTCTCGCTGGTGGGGGTAGGCCAGCTCGTATTCGGGTCCGTTCTGCTGAGTGGACCGCGAGACTACCCGATCGATTTCATCGCCGTTCCTCCCCTCGTCTGGGCGGCCTTCAGGTTCGGCCAGCGTGAGACGGCGACCGCGTCCTTCGTGCTCGCCGCCATGGCCCTGTGGGGCACGCTCCACGGACAGGGACCGTTCCATCGCGACGACCCCAATGAATCCCTGCTCCTCGTGCAGGCGTTCGTGGGGCTCAATGCCGCGTTGGCCCTCGCCTTCGCGGCGGTGGTCGCGGAGAAGAAGCGCGTTGACGAAGTGCGTCTCGCCCTCGTCCCCGAGGCGCTGGCCGCGCGCCGGTTCGCCGAGACCTCGGAGAAGCGGGCGCGCTTCCTCGCCGAGGCCAGCGCCATCCTCGGATCGTCCATCGACTACGACGCCACCCTGGTACGCCTCACGCGGCTCGCCATCCCGCTCCTCGCGGATCTCTGTGCCGTGGACCTGCTCCAGGAGGATGGGACGATCCGGCGCGTCGCTCACGCGCATGTCGACCCCGGCAAGGAGGACCTCGTGCGTGATAATCGAATCCGCCATGGCTTCAACCCGTCCGCGTCGAACGGGGTCCCGGCGGTGATTCGAACCCGACGCTCCGCCCTCGTATCCGATGCCACCGCAGATGATCTGGCCCAGGCCGCGAATAACCCCGAGCATCTCGGCATGCTTCGCCGGCTCGACCTGAGATCCTGGATGATCGTGCCCTTGATCGCGCACGAACGGGTCCTCGGAGCCGTCTCCTTCGCCATCACGGAATCCGCCCGCCGCTACACGCGCATGGATCTTGCCCTGGCCGAGACGGTGGGGAATCGGGCGGCGAGCGCCATCGAGAACGCGCGGCTCTATAGAGAGGCGCAGGCCGCCCGGGCCGAGGCGGAGACGGCCAATCGTCTGAAGGACGAATTCCTCGCCATGCTGGGCCACGAGCTGCGCAATCCGCTCGGGGCCATCAGCAACGCCGTGCACATCCTGGATCGAGTCGAGGATGCCCGCGGCCAATCGGCGACGCATGCCCGGGAGATCATCACGCGCCAGGTCCAGCATCTCGGCGGATTGATCGACGATCTCCTCGATGTGGGACGCGTGGTGACGGGCAAGATTCGCCTGGACCGCGGACCTTTGGATCTCTTCCAGGCCGTGGAGCGCGCCCTCCACACCCTGGGGGCGGTGGGCAAGAGCAGCGACCATGCCATCAGGGTGCAGGGGGAGTCCGTATGGATCGACGGGGACGTCACGAGAATCGAGCAGGTCGTCCTCAATCTGGTGGAGAACGCGCTACGGTATACGCCGGCCGGCGGCTCCATTCAGCTGGATACGCACCGGCAGGGCGCGCGGGCCGTGTTGCGGGTTCAGGACAGCGGCATGGGGATTCACCGTGATCTGCTCCCCCGCGTTTTCGATCTTTTCGTTCAGGGTGATCGCGGAGCGGATCGAGCGCACGGAGGTCTCGGCATCGGCTTGACCCTCGTCAAGCGGCTGGTGGAGCTCCATGACGGCACGGCGGAGGTGGCCAGCGCAGGGCCAGGAGCCGGGAGTGTCTTCACTATCACCTTCCCTGCCCTCTCTTTGCCCTCTCTGCCCTCGGCTACCAGTCCGGCCGCTCCCTCCGTGCCCACGCGGCGGATAGTCATCATCGAGGACAATGCCGATTCACGCGAGACGCTTCGCGTGCTCTTCCAGATCTACGGTCACGAAGTACACGAGGCGGAAGACGGCCCCACCGGCGTCGACCTCGTGCTCCGGTTGCGCCCCGACGCCGCGTTTGTGGATGTCGGCCTGCCCGGCTTCGATGGATATGAAGTCGCACGGCGCATCCGGGCCACTGCGGACAGCGAAAGACTCTGCCTGATCGCCGTCACCGGCTACGGGCTCCCCGCCGACCAGGAGCTGGCGCGCCAAGCGGGATTCAACTTCCACCTCGTCAAGCCCGTCCACCCGAGCCAGATCAATACTCTGCTGCGGAACCTCGGCTCAGCCCAAACGTAAGCGACCCGCCCCTCGCGGCCGGGGAGCAGTGTCCCCGGCCGCGCCGCCATTTGCCGTCAGCGCCCGGCGTGGGCGCTCGCGGCAGCGAGCCTGCGGTCGAGCGCATCCCAATCCGTGTTGGCCAGAAAGGCCTCGATGTACTTGGGGCGCTGCGCCAGCGCATAGTCCAGGAGGAAGGCATGCTCCCATACGTCCATCACGAGAATCGGGACGTACCCGGCGACATTGCCAATCTCGTGAAGCGTGACCCAGTGGTTGGACAGCTTTCCCGTGTGGGGATCCTGGAAACAGATGGCCCAACCGACCCCGCGCATCTTGCCTACGCTGACGAACGCCGTCTTCCAGACTTCGAAGGAGCCAAAGCTCTCGGCCGCGGCCCGTGCGAAGGCCGATCCCTTGCTCGGTCCGCCCGCCCCTCCCCGAGCCAGATTGTCGAAGTAGTACTCGTGGAGAACCATCCCGTTGTATTCAAAACCCAGGCGCCGCGTCAGCTCCGAATACGCCGGCATTTCCTCTTGGTCGACCTGTCCGTCCTTCAGCATGCCCGCGATATGCTCGGTAAGCCGGTTCGTCTCCGTGACGTAGCCCTCGTAAAGCTTGAAGTGCGTCTCGAGCGTCTTGTCCGAGATGCCATTGAGCCCGCTCAGGTTCCACTGCCGAGGCTTGTACGCTTGTGTGGTATTCATTCCCGGCGCCTCCTGTGTCGTCATAGATGGCATTCTGGCCCGCGGCTCACCCAACCGGGTGAGCGTGTTCACGCCCGCCTATCTGATGGAGCAACAGTGATGCCACGCTTCGTTGACCCCCAGTCTCTCTCTGCTCGAGGGCTCTCCGAGGCGCGCGTTGCTCCGCCCGGAACCAATTACCGGGAAGGTCGTACCACCATTACTTTGCGACGCGGAGGTGTCGGCCTCTCGGTTGACACGCCGCGAAGAAGCTCGTAGCGTCTTGGATATGGCCTTCACCGTGGCGAGCTACAATATCCATCGAGGAGCCGGGTTGGATCGTCGTGTCAACATCGAGCGGATCGCGGATGTCCTGAAGGAGATCGACGCCGACCTGGTGGGAGTCCAGGAGGTGCTCCGTCCTCAGGCCGATGAGCTGGCCGAGCGCCTCGACATGCAGGTGGCCATGGGCCCGACCAACAAGGTGAATGGCCAGCCCTATGGAAACGCGGTACTCACGCGGCTGCCCATCCAGGGCACCCAGACCTTCGATCTCTCGTGGGCCACCCGCGAGCCGCGCGGCGGTATTCGGCTCGACCTGACTATGAACGACGCCCTGCTCCACGTCTTCAACGTGCACTTCGGCCTCAAGGTGCGCGAGCGTGCGGAGCAGGTCCGGACGCTCGTCCGGGAGCACATTTTGCACCGGGATCTCACGGGGCCGCGCATCGTCATCGGCGATCTCAACGAATGGTTCCCCGGCGCGGTGGGACGGCTCCTGCGGCGCGAGCTCCATGGCCCACGTATTCGCCGCACCCACCCCGCTCCCCTGCCGATTTTTCCCCTCGATCGGATCTACTGGGACCGCCACCTCGTCTCCGACAGCTTTCGGGTGCACCGGAGCCGGCTGGCGCGCGTAGCGTCCGACCATCTCCCCGTGGTCGCGCGGCTGCGGTTGGGCCAGACCGGCGACTGAGCGCGCCGGGCACGCTCAGGGACTCGTCCCTCCCACGCCGGCCGGCGCGCCGGGCTCACCCTCGCTCTTCCGGTGCTCGGCCGGCCCGACGTCCGCGGACAGGTTGAAGGCCGTGTTGATGAGCGAGACATGCGAGAAGGCCTGGGGAAAGTTTCCGAGAAAGCGGCCCGTGCGCGGATCGTACTGCTCGGACAAGAGTCCCACGTCGTTACACAACTCCAGCAGTCGCTCGAAGAGGCGCCGAGCCCGGTCGTGGTGACCGAGGAGCCAGTAGGTGTCGGCGAGCCAGAAGGTGCAAGCGAGAAACACTCCCTCCCCCGGGGGTAGCCCGTCTAAGTGGCCGGACGCGCTCGTCTGATACCGGAAGACGAATCCATCGCGACACAGCTCGCGCTCGATGGCCTCGACCGTCGTCCGCACCCGCTCATCGTCGGGCGGGAGAAACCCCACCAGGGGAATCATGAGCAGGCTCGCGTCGAGCTCTTCCCCGCCGTAGTACTGAACGAAGCTTCGACGCTCGGCGTCGTAGCCCTTCCCGCACACCTCCTCGTGTATGCTCGCCCGTAGCCGCTTCCAGCGGTCTACGTCTCCCGGCAGGCCATACGTCTCGATGTCCTTGACCGCGCGGTCCGCCGCCACCCAGGCCATGACCTTGGAATGCGTGAAATGTCGGCGGGGACCCCGGACCTCCCAGATGCCCTCGTCCGGCTGAGTCCATACCACTTCGAGGAACTCGAGCAGGTGCTGCTGGAGAGGCCACGAGAACTCATCGCCCTCGATGCTCACACGCCGCGCCTGGTGCAGCGTATCCATCACCTCGCCGTACACGTCGAGCTGGAGCTGGCGCACCGCCGCATTGCCTATCCGAACGGGCGCCGAGCCTTCATAGCCGGGCAGCCAGTCGAGGACGAGCTCGGTCAACCGGCGCTCACCTGCGCATCCATACATGATCTGTAGCTGCGCCGGGTCACCCGCCACCGCGCGCAGAAGCCAGTCGCGCCAGGCCCGCGCCTCCTCCCGATAGCCCGCCGCCATCAGCGAATAGAGGGTGAAGGTCGCGTCCCGCAGCCAGCAGTAGCGATAGTCCCAGTTCCGCACGCCGCCCAGTGCCTCAGGCAGCGAGGTAGTGGGCGCGGCCACGATGCCCCCGGTCGGAGCGTAGGTGAGGGCCTTCAGCGTGATGAGCGATCGCAATACCTGCTCCCGATAGGGGCCCTTGTACGTGCAGCGACTGGACCATTCCGACCACCATGCCTGCGTCTCGGCGAGCGCGAGCTCCGCATCTGCCGGCTTCATCATCGGCAAATGGGAGGGATTCCAGGTCAGCACGAAAGGAATCCGCGCGCCCTCGGCCACGGCGAATTCCGCCACCGTGACGAGGCCTTCACCGTGCGTCTCCACCGGAGTGTGCAGATAGAGGGAATCCGGGCCGGCGGTCGCACAGAGCACGCCGTCGATCTTTCGAACCCAAGGGACGACCGAGCCGTAGTCGAACAGGATGACCAGCTCCATCCGGACGCGGACTTCCCCGCGCAAGCCCTCGACGATGCGGATAATATCGGGGCTCGCGTCCCGCGGCGGCATGAAGTCGATGAGCCGCACCGCACCGCCGTCGGTCTCGAATTCAGTCTCGAGAATCAGGGTCTCGGGTTGGTATCGGCGGCGCGACGGCGACGCCTGGGCGAGCGGGCTGAGCCGCCAGTGCCCGTGCCCTGCATCGCCGAGCAGGGAAGCGAAGCAGGCACCTGAGTCGAAGCGGGAAAGACAGAGCCAGTCTATGGAGCCGTCCCGCCCGACAAGGGCCGCGGTCTGGGTGTCGCCGAGGACGGCGTAGTCTTCGATGCGCATCAGATCAGCGCCACGATGTGCCCTCTGACCACCTCCGCCCCTCACGGCGACGCGGCTTCCGACAGACGACTCCGTCTCGCCTGTCGGAAGCCCCCGCGTTGTCTCTACTTCACCTTGGCGGCCTTCGGCTTGGCCGGCCCGTTGTCCTTCAGGGCCAGGTCAAGGGAGACTGTATCCCCCTTCTTCACGTCGGCAACCTCCGCCGGCGGGAAATGCACGATGATCGTCCCCTCGGACGTTTTCACGTGCACCCACCCCGTCTTCGCGCTCACACTCGTCACTTTGCCTTCCATGGTATGGCGGCCCGTCATCTGGTCCGGAGCCGACTGCGCCGAGGCGGCGCCGACGCTCGCGACCAGGAGGGCTGCGGCCAGGGACACTGCACGTAGGCTGTTCATCTGCACCCTCCCATGTTCTCGTCTGGTCCCGCTAGGCGACACGTCGGGCCGCGGGCGGGCGATAGATCTGTTCACCGCGCGCATTCCGCCACTCCCGGTCGAAGTACTCAGCGTCTTCGTCCGAGCGAGGCGTAACCCCCATCACGATTCCACCCTCTTTGATGCCCTGCTCGTACAGCCTTGCCCGCTCTTCGGGAATGCCTGATCCGACCAGAGCACCCACGAGAGCCCCCACCGCGCCGCCCGCGCCGGCGCCAGTGATGGCGGCGGCCAGCGGCCCCATCGCGAGAATAGGCAGACCGGGGACAGCAAAGCCGGCGGCGGCCAGGCCGAGCAGCAGAGCTCCCAGTCCACCACCTGCCGCCGCACCAATCCCCGCGCCTTCGGCCGCCTTGCTGCCCAGCTCCGTGGTCGCCGAGGTCTTGGGGAAGTGCCGGTTCCGCGCTTCGTCCGACATCAGGAGGCTGACCTCATTCTTTCCATATCCGCGGCTCGCCAGGGAGCCGTATGCCCGCTCGGCCGCCTCGCGGTCGCGAAATATGCACGTCATGATCTGTCGCGATCTTTCATCTGCCATTGTGTGAATCTCCGTTCTGGATGTTGATAGTGTGTGACTCCGCGACCTACTTCGCCGCCGAGATCTTCTTCATGCCGAGCTCGACCGTGACGCTATCGCCTACCTTGACGTTTTCCAGGGCGGGCGGGGGGAAGTGAACCTTCATCCGACCCTCCGGGGTCTTGATGTCGACCCACCCCTTCTTTGCGTCCACCTTGGTGACTTCCCCGTCCATCGCGTGCGTGCCTGCCGTGGGAGCCGTCTGAGCGGACGCATTACCGAAGAGCGCGGTCAGTGCGATCAGGCTTGCCAGTGCCAGACTCTTCATGGTGTCCCTTTCTCGTTGTTTCTCCATTCTTCGAATCTCCTTTGAAGTTGAGACATTTGACAGATGCTGCATATAGGCGGGGCAAGGGCTGTGCCAGAGGGCTGGGGAAGATAACTATTGAGAAGTGCGTCTGGAACAGCGGCGCGTAGGCCGGCGCGATCGCGATACGAGACGGTTCTTACCGAGTCGGCTCTTCGTGAAAGGTTAGACGGCCCCTCGTTTCAGGCTATCGATTCCTTTGCCGTGCCGAGACGATCAGCGCGGCGAGCCGGTCCGGATCCACAGGTGCTTCACTTCGAAGGCCGATGCCCGCTCAGTCGAGGCGAACCCGCTCCAGAAGCTGATCCCGCGACTGGGCCAGCGTCATCCCGACCTCGTCGGCGCCGGCCGCCATGAGCGCCTCGCGATCATTCGCCGTCGCGTCCGGCCCACCCCAGCGGCCCACGAGGATCTTGATGTCGGGCAGGCGGGCGCGGAGCCGCTTGCAGAGATGACGCGTCTGGGCGAGACCGTCGGGAGGCAGGGCGGCGATGAGGACGACTGAAGGTTTCTTCTCCGCGGCCAGAGAGACGATCTCACCCGATAGCGCATGCGCGGAGGCGAGCTCGATTTCGCATTCGGAAGGACTCACGAGCTCACGAAGCATGGCAAGGGCTATGGCGTCGCCTTCGTCCTCGGCCGCGCATGCGAGGACATATGGGGTGCCGCCGCTCACCCCATGTCGCCACCCCGCCTCCCCGCTCTCGCCGGCCGCGGGAGGGCGATGGTCGGCCAGCTTCACCACGCTCTCTCGCGCGGCCTCATAGATTCCCTGTACCTCCTCGCCTGAGACCCGCCGGGATGCCCGATCCCGCTTGGCCCGGCTCAAGGCGGGGACGAGGACATCGTCGTACACTTCCGTCAGCGAATGCTCGGCCAGATAGGCGTCCAGGATCTCTGTTCCTTCTACCGAGTCCTTGGCGAGCAGACGCTGGTAGTAGCTGACATCCATGGGGAGCGCCGGCTCGTCGGCCATCATGACACCGATGAAACCAAGGGCCGGCACGTGCTTGCCGAGCACGACCAGACATACGGTCAGGGGCGTGCCGAGAATGAGCCCGGTCGAGCCCCAGAGCCACGTCCAAAAGGCGAGGGCGACGAGAAGGGCGACCTGCGACACCCCGATGCTCTGGCCATACAAGTATGGCTCGACCACCATGTAGGTGAGGAGTTCGACGGCGAGGAAGAGGGCGATCGTGACCAAGGGCCGCTGCCAGGTGCTGAACACGGCCAGGCTCAGGACGAGGGGACCCACCGCGGCCATGAACGGTCCCAGGTACGGGATGAAACGAAAGGCAAAGGCGAGAAAGCCCCACGTGACCGCGTAGGGAACCCCGATGAAGAAGAGGCCTACGCCCAGTGCGGCCCCGTAGGCAGCATTGATCATGGTCTGGGCGACGAGATAGCGGCTGATGCGTTCCGCCGCCTCGTCGAGGGCTCTCGTCACGCTGGCGAGTCGGCCGTGACCCGTGAGACGGATGAACCGATTCCGTATCTCGTGCTGCTCGATGAGCATGAAGATCACGAGGACAATAACGAAGGTTGCCGCGCCCAGCGCTTCAAGAACTTTGGGAATCGGCCAGACACCTGCTGCTTCCGACTTCACCACGACGGGAACAGGTTTCGTCTCGCCCTTCGGGCTTTCGTTCTTCTCTAGCTCGCCCATCACTTCCTTCGCCGCCGACTGCACCTCGGCGAGGGCGCCATGCGTACCTGCCCCGCGAATGTCGGCAATCTTTCGCTTGAGGTTACCCCGGTAGTGCGGCAGCTCCGATCCGAGGGTGAGGACCTGTTGTGCCACCACCCATGCCGTTCCCCCCATCACGGAGAAAACGAGGACGACGACGAGCATGACGGCGCAGACTCGCCCACCCCTGATGCGCCAGAGGCCCGCGCGCTCGAGCGCGCCCACGACCGGACTCAGGAGGAACGTCAACAGACCGGCCAGGGCAATGGGGATGAGCACGCCCCGGGCCAAATAGAGGGTGGCCACCACCGGAAGAACGGAGGCGCCGATGAGATACGGACGGAGCTGGCGCGGAATGCCCGAATCCGACGTGAACGGGGCGGTCTGGGGCGGAGCCTCAGGTGCGGGCGACTTCCCCGCGTCCGGCGGAAGCATGCTTCGGGCACTGGTTCTCGGCATCCGCAATCCTCCTTCTCGTGAGGTCTGGTACTCCCCACGCAACCGCCGTGCCGACCAGGGCCTCGCCGCTATGTGGCCGGGCCTTACCTGCTCTGGCCTGCTCGCTTCTCGTGGCCTTTCGCCTCGGGCTGGAGCGTTTTACCGGGTCGTTCCTTCTCCACTCCTCTCGGGCCGAGAGCGCGTGCGCCCGTGGCGCGGAACTTGCCTTGCTCTATTGTTCAGACTCAGATCGCGAACGGAGGACCACTGGCCAAGCGCAACCAGAACGACCAGAACGGGAAGATGCATGATCGGCTTGACATCGCCCGCAGCCCGCGTGGCCGCGGGTGGGTCCGGCGCGGCGAGGTGCTCAATGGCCTCGGGACGCAGGCCTTCGCCCGGGCCGTGGCACCGACCGGTCGACAGACGTGAGCGACAGAATCGCGCCTCCCTATTCTCCGATGGAGGCCCTCCTCGTCCACGAACTGCCCATGGGCCCGGGATGGCAATACGAGCCGAAGTGGGACGGCTTTCGCTGCCTCGTTTTCCGCAAGGGCCGGTTGGTCGAGCTTCAGTCGAAATCGGGGCAGTCTCTCACGCGCTATTTCCCCGAAGTGGTGGAGGCCGTTCGTTCCGTGCGGGCGCGCGCCTTCGTTCTCGATGCGGAGATCGTGATTCCCGTGGATGGTCGGCTCTCCTTCGACGATCTCCTCCAGCGCATCCATCCGGCGGACAGCCGGGTGAAGAAGCTCTCCGCGACGCAAGACGGCGCGCGGCTGGCTCGCCACGACGGGGAGCACCTTCGA
>Ga0137403_10002349_pt1 | contig 23253 bp, 21 predicted proteins | sample CZOMad2_1_16fung_FD_122057 | JGI IMG/M metagenome (GOLD analysis project Ga0137403, IMG submission 122057) | Vadose zone soil fungal communities from Angelo Coast Range Reserve, California, USA - CZOMad2_1_16fungal (Hybrid Assembly) | ecosystem: Environmental > Terrestrial > Soil > Vadose zone...
CGGCGTCAACAAGATCGCAGCCAGCCCCATCAATAGGCTATAAACGAGATACACTCAGCAAGGCTCCGGTCTGACCCGCTGGGCGCAGGGCAACCCCGCACAATCCCAAGGAATCGAAGACGACGAGATGCAAAAACTTTATTATAACTGGATTGCGAATACGTACCGCCTTCCCGTTGCATTTCTTCTGCCGCTCGCACTCGCTCCGATTCCCGCGCTGTTTCCGCTGCCCGCCACTTCACAACAGCAATCGATCGCGAAACCAATCACCACGGCTTCACTGGACTCTCACGACGGCCTCACCGTCGCCGCCGATCCCTGGCTTTCCGCCGAACGCTACAAATCCACCTTTCCAAAAAAATCTCCCTACACCGTCGGCGTGCTCGCGATAAGAGTCACGTTCCGCAACGATTCCGACGACAGCATTCGAATCGGCCTCAACCGCATTCGTCTGAATCTTACCTTCGACGACAACAATCGCCAGGAACTCCCTGCGCTTTCCTCCGAACTTCTCGCCGACGCCGTTCTGCATCCAAGAATAAAAAGTAACAAGTCGCGCCTTCCTCTTCCGATCCCTACTTCCCAAGGCGGACGCGACAAGCACTGGGAGGACTATAAAAAACTCGCTGAAGACGCCGGCTTACACTCCAGCGTTGTCGCTCCGCACTCCTCTATCGAAGGTCTTCTGTACTTCGACCTGCAAGGCCAGTTCGATCTTCTCTCCAACGCCCGCTTGTACATCCCCGACCTCACGGCCCTTGAAAAGGATCGCAACCTCATGTATTTCGATATCGACCTGAGCCATCCTTCGTCGCGTTAACTGCTCTCTGGCAATCATTATCGATTGCCAATTGCCCAGAATTTTCTATTCCCTATTCGCTAATCGCTATTCCATGCTTTTTTGACGAAATTTGCGCGCACTCTCACCGTCGGCTAACATTGTCATGTCACAATTTTTGCTCGCTCACACCCATGCAAAACTTTCTCGACTCCCTGAATCCAGAGCAACGTCTCGCCGCTGCAACCACCGAAGGTCCGCTGCTCATCCTAGCCGGAGCTGGCACCGGCAAGACTCGCGCCATCACTTTTCGCATGGCCAATCTCATTCTGCGCGGCGTTCCCGCCGAGTCCATTCTCGCGGTCACATTCACCAACAAAGCCGCCGAGGAAATGCAGAATCGCGTCTCTGATCTCCTCATGCGCGCAGGAGTCCCACCGGAACGCCCGTGGCTCTCCACATTTCATTCCTTGTGCGCGAGTTTGCTGCGCCGCGAAGCTGCCTCCGCCGGGCTCCCGTCAAACTTTTCCATCTTCGACGATTCCGACCAGCTCGCCGCAGTCAAACTCGCAATGGCCACTCTCAATATCGAAGATGACGATCTGCAGCCGCGCGCCGTCCTCAGCCGCATCAGCTTCGCCAAGAATCACGCGCAGTCTCCCGCTGACATACGCAGAGAAGCCTTCACTCCCGATGCCCGCCACACCGCCGACATTTATGCGCAATACGAAAAAATCCTCGCGCAAGGCAAAGCAGTCGATTTCGACGACCTGCTCCTCCGCTCTGCAAGATTGCTCCGCGATTCCGCCTCCGTCCGAGAAAAATGGCGGCGCCGCTTCCAATACATTCACGTGGACGAATATCAAGACACCAACCGCGTGCAGTACGATCTGCTGCGCCTGCTAGTCGGCCCGCACCACAATATTTGTGTGGTCGGAGACGAAGACCAATCCATCTACCGCTGGCGCGGCGCCGATGTTTCCATTCTGCTCAGCTTCTCGCGCGATTTTCCCGAAGCCAAAGTCATTCGCCTTGAACGCAATTACCGCTCCACACAAAGCATCCTCGATGCCGCCGGCGCCGTCGTAAAAAATAATCCCGACCGCCTCGGCAAAACTCTTCGCGCCGAACAGCCCGCCGGAGCCAATCTCCGCTACTTCGAGGCACGAGATGCACAAGCCGAAGCCGAATTCGTCGCCGAAGAATTGCAAAAGGTGCTCGATGACGATTCCGACCAGACCTGCGCCGTCGAATATCGCACCAACTTTCAATCTCGCGCGTTCGAAGAAGCTTTTCGCCGTCGCGGCCTGCGCTACAAACTGGTAGGCGGTTTCAGCTTTTACAAGCGCGCCGAAGTTCAGGACGCTCTCGCTTACGTTCGCCTGGCCATGCATCCGGACGACGACATCGCCTTCCTCCGCGTACTAAATGTTCCGCCGCGCGGCATCGGCAAAACCACGGTCGAAACCCTGCGCGATACCGCCAACAAAAACGGTACGTCTTTCTGGAATGCCATGGAAGATTTTGTCACCGCAACCGCCGCCGGACGCGCCGTCGCGCCGTTGCGCGCTTTCATGGACCTGATCGCACGTATTCAAGCCGCGCTCGCCGAAAAAGAGCCCGCCGACTTCATCCGTTTTGTGCTCGACGAGAGCGGTTATATGGCCATGCTCAAAGATCGCAATTCTCCTGAAGATGTTGCCCGCATCGAAAATCTTCAAGAACTGACACGCGCCGTCGCCGAAAGCACCGATGCCGGAGAATCTTTCGGCGATTTTCTTGACGCCGCAGCTCTGGTCAGCGATGCCGACTCCTTCGAAGGCAAACCCGGCGTCACTCTGATTACGCTTCACAGCACCAAGGGCCTCGAATTCGATCACGTGTTTCTTACCGGCATGGAAGAAGGCATCTGCCCGCACGGCCGTTCCATCAATGAAGAAAAAGGCGTAGAAGAAGAGCGCCGCCTCGTCTACGTAGGTATGACTCGCGCACGCAAAACTCTTGCGCTTACGCGCGCCGTGTACCGCCGCGTTTTCGGCAACGAGCAGCAGCTTCGCGCCTCCGAACCGTCACGCTTTCTCGCCGAAATTCCCAGCGAACTGGTGGACACCGTGCGCGGCTCCATGGCCGAAATCGGGCAAACTCGCCGCTACGAACCCGATCCCGAATACTCCTACTCGGCCGACGAATTCTTGCGCCGAGTGCGCCGCGGTCCCGTGCCAGCCGCGCGCCAGCCGCAGCGTTCCAGCTCCACGCCAAGTTTCGGCCGCCCCGCAATTCGTCGCGGCGCTGACACCAATCCCCTGCTCGGCCAAAAAGTTCGCCATCCTCAATACGGAGTGGGCACCATCATCGGCGTCGAAGGCGACGACGACGACCGCCGCCTTTCCGTCACCTTTCCCGGCCGCGGCACCAAAAAATTCGTAGAACGCTACGCCCAACTCGAACAAGTCTGACCTGTGGAGTGCGGCGGCTCGACGCCGCTTTTCCGCCGTCGACCCCCAACAGCTCATAGCCGACAGCTCCCAACAGACAGCTCCAACGCAGAGCGTCGATGCCGGAGCCGAAGTACCCACAGGACTCAGCCAACTCGGCTCCGCCTCACTGTCGGCGACTGCACGCACGGCTCGATCAGTCACCAATCACCAGTCACGAGTCACCGCTCGCCGGTCACCGCCTTCGCTTGCCCGTTCTGGCGTCTCAAGGTAAAGTGGCGCTGCATTCATCCCCGATTCATCGGAGAGCCCGAGTGGCTTCTGAACTGCTCCGCTGCAAAAGCATCGACCAGCTCTTATCCGATTCGGAAAACGCGGAAATCAAACTCAAGAAATCCCTGGGCTGGCTCAGCCTGACGTCTCTCGGCATTGGCGCGGTCATCGGATCGGGCATCTTCACCATCATTGGCACTGCCATAGCCGGCCAGCAGCTCCAGGTCAAATCCATCCTCAACGCCCCGCTCCTCGAATACCTGATTCACCATTCGGCTTCGTTCGGACGGCCTGGCGCGGGCCCGGCCATCGCGCTTTCCTTCATCCTCGTGGCGATCGTCTGCGGATTCGCTTCGGTCTGCTACGCGGAACTCGCCGCCATGATTCCCATCGCCGGCAGCGCGTACACTTACACTTACGCCACCATGGGCGAACTAGTTGCCTGGATCATCGGCTGGGATCTCATTCTCGAATACGCGGTAAGCAACATGGCGGTCAGTGTCGGATTCTCTCAACACATCGTCAACTTGCTCGATTGGTTTGGCGTGCATCCCGATCCACGGTGGATCTCCCCAGCTTACTTGCCCAGCGGCTTGTCGGACTTGCAGGGCAACGTCCTCTACGAGCCCGGGTGGCACTTCGGCTTCAACTGGCCCGCGTTCATCATCGTGATGATTCTCACCGTCATTCTAGTGCGCGGCATTCGCGAATCCGCCGAGACTAACAACGTGATGGTCTTGCTCAAGATCGTCGCTATCATCATCTTCATCGGCTTTGCTTCACGCCTCATTCATCCCGCCAACTGGCATCCCTTCGCGCCCAACGGCTGGCCCGGCATCCTCACCGGTGGCTCCATCGTCTTCTTCACCTATATCGGCTTCGATTCCGTTTCCACTGCAGCCGAAGAGTGCAAAAATCCGCAGCGCGATTTGCCCATCGGCATTATCGCCACGCTGGTGGTCTGCACGATCCTGTACATCGCTGTCGTCGTCGTGCTCACCGGCCTGGTGCCCTGGCAAACACTGGTTGACGACGCCGCACCCGTCGTCAACACCCTGAAAAAACTGCATTTTGGCACCGTCCGGCTCATCGTTCTGCTCGGCGCGCTGCTGGGCATGATCTCGTCGCTGCTGGTCTTCCAGCTCGGCCAGGCTCGCGTATGGTTCGCGATGTCTCGCGATGGATTACTCCCGCGTATCTTCGGGCGCGTGCATCCGCGCTTCCGCACTCCGGATTTCTCGACGTGGATAGCGGGCTTCGTCGTGGGCATACCCGCCGGCCTGCTCGACATCGGCACGCTCGCCGACCTCTCCAATATCGGCACGCTCTTCGCCTTCGCCCTCGTCGCCGCCGGCGTTCTGATCCTGCGCTATCGCGAACCCGATCGCCCGCGCGCCTTCCGCGCTCCCTTTGGCCCGCTGGCGCCCATCCTCACCATTCTCACCTGCCTGCTCCTGATGGCCGGCCTGCCGATCATCAACTGGATTCGCTTCTTTGTGTGGCTCCTCATCGGACTTGTGATTTACTACAACTATGGACGTCGCAAGAGCACTCTACGCGCGACCCCGTCAGTCTAAGGACCGTCGCATGAGCCGCCGCCCGCAACGCAAAATTTCCGTCGTAGGGGCGCAGCATTTCTGCGCTCCGCCCACCCAGGCCTATCCCCCCGGCACAACCCGTTTCCGATTCTTCCTGGTCATTCCGGCGCTCCTGCTCTTCTCGCTAGCCGTCCCGCACTCCACCAGCGCCTGGGGTAGCAACGGGCAAAGACTGGTCCTCAACAAAGCCATAGACACCCTTCCACCCGACCTTCGCGCTTTTTTCGATGCCAATCGCAGCGATCTGCTCCGCCACGTCAACGATCCCTTCGACGCTATCGCCAAAAATCCCAACGAGCGCCACAATCATTACCTCGCTTTTGAAAAATACGGCCGCTTCCCCTTTTCCGCTCTGCCGCGCGAATACAAAGCAGCCGTGACCAAATTCGGCAAATCCAAACTCGATGCCAATGGCTTGCTTCCCTGGCAAATCGGCGTGTACAGCCAGAAGCTCACCGAAGCTCTCAAAGCCGGTAAGTGGGAAGAAGCCAAAGTGGACGCGGCGATTCTTGCGTACTATGTCGCCGAAGCCCACGACCCATTCAACACCACCGACAATTTCGATGGCCGCCTCAGCCTGCAACCCGGTGTCAACGACCGCTTCGGCACCATTCTCATCGATCGCTACTCTTCCTTTTTTCCAATGCGCCCAGCCGACGCATCCTTCGTCATCGATCCCACCGATCAGGCGTTCGAGATTTGCCTGAGCTCGCATGCTTCGCTCGAAAACATTCTTCTCGCTGATCGCAACTCCCGCCGCGGTGAAACTTCCTTCACCGACAATTACTACGACCGCTTCTACAATCTGGTAGCTCCCAATCTTCTGCACCAGCTTTCTGACGCTTCCACCGCGGTGGGCTCCTACTGGCTCACCGCCTGGACCAACGCCGGCAAGCCTCAACTCCCGCACTAACGCTCGCACATGACCACATCTGAGCTTCCGGCGAGCATCGCTTCCCTTCCCAAGGCCGAGCTGCACCTCCACCTCGAAGGCTCCATCCAGCCCGCCACGGTTGCGACGCTAACCGCACGTCGCGGGCTGCGCCAAACCGAAACTGAAGTTCGCCAGCGCTACGCCTATGGTGATTTTTCCGAGTTCATTGAAGCCTTCAAATGGGTCACTTCTTTCCTGCGCGAGCCGCAAGACTACGCGCTCATCGTCACCGATCTCGCTGAGCATTTGCTTTCACAAAACGTCGTGTACGCGGAAATCACGCTCTCTGTTGGCGTAATGCTGCTGCGCAAGCAGCAGCCGGAAGCTAATTTTGCAGCAATCCTCCGAGCCGCTGAGCCATTCGCGAAACGAGGCCTGCGTCTGAAATGGATTTTCGACGCCGCCCGGCAATTCGGCGCAGCCGAAGCCATGCGCGTCGTGGATGCCGCCCGCGTCTGCGCCAGCAAAGAAATCGTAGCTTTCGGAATTGGCGGCGATGAGCTGAGCACGCCCACCATTGGATTTCGCCCGGTGTACGACCAGGCGGCCGAGCAAGGTCTGCATCGGCTGATGCACGCCGGGGAAATCGGCGGCCCAGAGAAAATCCGCGAAGCTATTGAACTGCTTGGTGCCGAACGCATCGGCCACGGCATAGCCGCCATGCACGACCCGGCTTTAATGGACCTGCTGGCCGACCGCCGCATTCCTCTCGAGGTTTGCCCCACCAGCAACATCAGAACCGGCGCCCTCGACCGCCAGCTCCACCGCAGAAATGCCCCAATCACCGACCACCCACTCCCTCAACTCCTCCGCCACGGTGTGCCCATCGTCCTCTCCACCGATGACCCCGCCATGTTCCACACCACACTGGAAGACGAATACCGCGCCACTCACGCCATAGGCCTGACGGAAAGCGAGCTGATGCAGTTAGTAGCCAACAGCAAAGAATTCGCATTCGCAATGTAGGGCGCGACGCCGGGGCAAATCGATAGGTTCGGCAAAGCGAGGTTCGCGGCACCAACGAGCCCGAATTGACAGCTCTGCTTGTGCGGCACAAACTAAGACTGCAGCCAAGTTCACACCAATCCCCCAGCCTCGAACGTGTCATCAGGGGGAATCACGTTGAAAAGACCAGCGCTCGAGTTTCTCTTAGTAGCTTCGATCTTTCTTCCCACCGCCAACGTCTTCGCTCAACAAACCGACAACTTGCCGCAAAATCTCCAGGAGGTCCTAGCCTCCGCGCAAATCGACTTTCGCGAATATCGAAAAAATCCCGCCGCAGTCCGCTCTCTCTCCACCAACCTCGCCAGCGTCACCTGCCAGATGAACACCTGGGCCAACAACGTCCCCATGTACGTGTGCTACGGCCAGGTTCCGTTGGCGGGAGGCGACACCTGGTTCCGCTCCACTCTCGACATACTGAAGCGTCTTCAGCCCCAGTGGCCGATCAAGATGAATTCAAGCGGCGACGATCGCTACCTGGACGCCGGCCCTGAGAATTGCGAGCCTACACCCAACGAAGGCCCGTACCTCGGCCAATGCCCGATGCACATGCAAATGGTCAAGCAGCCCGACGGCACAACCAAACTCTATCTATGGATAAATTCGTTCTCATCGCCCTACCTGATGCACCACGCGGCTGCGCCGCAAAAAATCTCCGCGCGCGCATCGAATGCGTTAGGTTGCGATGAGTTCTGCCAAAGCTTTCAAAAAGTCTTCGCCGCGCGCACCGATTCCTTCGCCGCTCTCCGTGCCGCCGCCTTCAGCGCCAGCGCGGATTCCAGCACCAGCCTGCAATTCCCAGGCGCGAAAAAATGTATGTTCGCCACCGCGGCACGCCAGCCATCAAGCGATTCCGCAGGTAAAGATCCGGGCACGCGTTTCGTTTGCTATTGGACAGAATCTTCGAGCACCGCCGCCGAGAATCGATTCCGCGCCTTAGTCTCCAGAGTACAACCTCTCCTGCCATCCAATTGGCCTGCTCAGGAACAAACGGATTCCGACAACGCCACCGGCAATCCCGTCACGATCTGGTCCGCCACAGAGCCCGGCGCTGCAACGCACGACGTCCGGCTATTCCTCTCTGGCAACGCCATCAGCCTGCAGATCAACGCCTGGCCCCCAACCCCGTAGCAAAATAAACTGGGCATTCGGTCCGTGTGGTGTTTGCCCTTTCCGCTGGCGACCCTCTCCTAACTTTCCGGCTGTCCATCCGTCAGTTCATACGAGGAAATTTGATGTTGGCACTTTCTTCCATCCGCCGAATCGCAGCAATCTGCGCCCTCCTTCTTCTCCCGTTCGTTGGGAAATCGCAGGATGCCACTCCAAATCTTGGCGCCGTGCAGAATTCGGACCCCGCCTGGTCTCCGGATGGATCGAAAATCGCCTTTATGTCCGACCGCGATGGCGGCGACATCGAAATCTACGTAATGAACGCGGACGGCTCGCACCAAACGCGCCTCACCAACTCTCCCGGCCGCGATGCTCATCCCTCCTGGTCTCCCGATGGAAAGAATATCTATTTTCAATCGCCGCGCGACGGAGGCATGCCGCAAATCTACGTGATGAAAGCAGACGGCTCCGACCAGCGCCGCCTAACGCACAACGCCGGGTTCACCGGAGTACCCCTGGCATCTCCCGATGGCCGCCGGATCGCTCTTATGGTCAACGAGGGACCCACACTCGATCCGAGTCACTGGCAAATCTACGTGATGGATGCCGACGGCTCCCATCAAAAGAATCTCTCGCGCAGCCCTTCCAACGATCAGGTCCCGCGCTGGTCCGCTGACGGCTCGCGCTTTCTTTTCTTTTCCGATCGCAGCGGCAAAGATCAACTGTACCTGATGAACGCCGATAGCTCGAATGTCGTGCGCTTGACGCGCGATGATTTTAACAATCACTCCGCCGCATGGTCGCACGATGGGAAGCGCATCGCTTTCACCTCCGACCGCACCGGCGCATGGGAGATTTTCACGATGAACGCGGACGCGACCGGCGTGTCGCAAGCCACGCACTCGGCGCCCGGCTACGGCGTGCCGATGTGGTCGCCCGACGACGCCGTGCTTGTTTTCGGCCAATCCGACGCCCCGGATAATGACAAGTCACCGCGCGATATCTACACGATTCGCTCCGACGGTACGCACCTGCGCCGCCTCACCCACGGCACTGGAAACTAGCGCTCCATCGCTCAGGCGCTCCGCTACTTCTCCTTAGCCCCGATCCTTACGCCGACCGGAGGAGACTCGGCTTTTCAGCAGCGAAGAAAGCACCTGTGACAATTTCTCAATTTCAGCAATAAGTGGGTGACCTTGAAGGGTGGCCAGCCGCCAATCCCGCCACAATCCCTTGCCCAGCCGCACCATCGACAAACCCTTGCTCCGAACGTAAGGCTCGGCCAACCATCGCGCCAAGATGCTCACGCCCATTTCCGCCCGGACCATCTCGATGATGGCTTCGGTCAACTGAACGCGTCTGACCTGGCTCGGATACACTCTTGCAGGAACAAAGAACTCGTCGATCACTCCCAGCCGGCCGCCTGGCATGTCGTGCAAAATCAAGGTCTCGGATGCGAGGTCCCGTGCCGGCACAGACTCTCGCCGCGCCAGCAGATGCCGGGAACTCACCAGCAGCATCAATTCATCGCGAAACAACGGCCAATACGCCAGCCCGGGATCGGCACCCGAGGACTGCAAGATAATCGCATCCGTCTCTCCGGATGCCAGAGCTGCCTTGGCTCTTTGCGTGGCTTCGACGACGATGCGCAGTTCGATGCTGCCGCCATTTCGCGCCAATTCCCGTACCACCGCCGGAAGCCAGTGGTAGCTGGTGTAGCATTCCGTTCCGAGACGCACGATTCGGCTCTTGCCGTGCAGCATGCGGTCCAGCGATTCTTCCGAAGCGCGAAACTCCGCGCAGATGCGTCGCCCGCGCGCCGCCAACTCCTCACCTAACGGCAACATGGTCATCCGCCGTTTGCCGCGCCGAAACAGCCGGGCGCCAATGCGGTCTTCGAGAGACCGCAAGTGGTGGCTGACCGCGGGCTGCGAGAGATGCAGCCGCAACGCCGCTCGAGTCACCGAGCCTTCCTCGGCAATCGCCAGCGTAAGCTCCAAATCCTGCCGGCTCAGATTCTTGTTGCTATGCATGTCGTGCATTCCAGAGATGCGAAGGTTTCAATTTACTGCATGGCTGGGCCGAGCCTATCGTATGACTGCGAAGACAGCAACCGGCAATTCAATCCAGATTGGAAACGCAAAGAAGTCACGGAGGGAGTAATGAAATCGCAACGCGTGGGTACGCACCTCATAACACCGATCCTGTTCGGCGTCTTAGCCGTATCATTGGCCTTAGGAGAATCGCGAAGCGGAAGCCCCGCCGCCGAAAATGCCATTCAGGCTTCCTCGAACGAACTTAGAGAGTCCATTCAAGCCGTGCTCGACGCACAAATCGTCGCCTGGAACCGCGGGGACATCGAAGGGTTCATGGCCGGCTACTGGAACTCGCCGGACTTCATCTATATCGGCAACAAGCAGGTCACCCACGGGTGGCAAGCCATGCTGGATCGCTACCGGCAGGCTTTCCAGGCGCCCAATCAATCACAAATGGGGACGCTGGAGCTGCTGGAGACGCAAATCACCGCGCTCGATAAACAAGCCGCGCTGGTCTGGGGCACGTACCGCGTCAGCACTTCCGACGGCAAGCACCGTGGCGGTCTGTACACTCTGGTCATGCGCAAGTTCCCGCAAGGCTGGCTCACCGTTTACGACCGCACTTCAAGGGAGCCGCTGGCGAACTGACTCGAAGACCAGCCGCGCAACCATCCGGCCGGGATAGCCAGTCAAGCGCTACGCCGCAAGTGCACTCTTCGGACCGCCGACATCCGTAAATCTCCCGCATTCCCCGAGCTAATCTGACAAGACTGCGCCAAGTAGCATCCTAGGTCGATACGTTGCCAGCTCCTTCGGTTATACTCTCACCATGAAAGCTCACGTCTGGGTCATGCCCAAGCGCACCGTGCTCGATCCGCAAGGCCAAACCATACAGCATGCCCTTTCCGGACTCGGCTACGCCGAAGTGAAAGACGTCCGCCAGGGCAAGTTTTTTGTACTCAACCTTGATGGCTGGAATCACGACGAAGCTCAGAAGCAGCTCGATCGCATCTCCAAGGAAGTCTTGACCAATCCGGTCATCGAAGAATATCGCTTCGAGATCGTGGACTGAGTTCGCGCCATGACCATATCCACAAAGCGCTCACTCACCGCCTCACTCCTGGCGCCTGCGCGCCCGACGGCATTGGCCTGCGTCTTTGTCCTTGGGCTGTTGGCCGCCGGCTGTAAACCATCCGCGAGTCACACTTCCGATCCGCGGCTCAAACAGATCGACCAGCTCATCAACCGGCAATTGCCGCCTGGAACGCCGATGTCGCGCGTCAGTTTCTTTCTAAACACCCGCGGCTATCAGACCGAGCCCTCCGCCCCGCACACCGTCGTTGCCACCGTCGAGCATGTGGACACCAAGACGCTGCGGCCTTCCGCGGCGCGTATCACGTTTCATTTCGATGCCAACGGCAAGCTGCTGACCTACGACATGGTTCCCGCGGAGCTGACCCCCGTTCACCCGTAGCCTTATTCGCGTCCCGCCGTGCGCAAGCACGCCGCGCCGGGCGCTCAGCCGTGCTAGTCTCATTTGAAGCCATTAGGAGAAGCCGCTCATGTGCGGAATTGTGGGCTACATCGGCCCGAAGAAAGTCGTTCCCGTTGTCATTGAAGGTTTGCGCAAGCTGGAATATCGCGGCTACGACTCGGCGGGGATCGCCGTGGTCAACGGCACGGGCAAACTCGAAATTCGTCGCGCGCCCGGCAAACTGCGCAATCTCGAGGAAGTCATTCAGAAATCTCCGCTGGAAGGCACTTACGGCATCGGGCACACCCGCTGGGCCACGCACGGACGTCCTACCGAGGAAAATGCCCACCCGCACCGCGATTGCACTGGCGAAATCGTGGTGGTGCACAACGGCATCATCGAGAATTACCTCGAGCTAAAAGAACAACTGCAACACGAAGGACACAAATTTGTTACCGAGACGGACACCGAAATCGTCGCCCATCTCGTTGAGAAGAATTCGCAGGGCGGAGTTCCATTGGAAGAAGCGGTGCGCCGCTCGCTGAAGGAATTGCGTGGCATTTACGCGCTGGTGTTTATGTCCGCGCGCGACCCAAGGAAAATCGTGGCGGCGCGCATGGGCCCACCGTCGGTGATCGGCCTCGGCGAAGGCGAATACTTCGTTGCCAGCGACATTCCTGCGCTGCTGGCGCATACGCGCCAGATTTTCTTTTTGGTTGACGGCGACATCGCGGTGCTCACGGAAAACGGCGTTCGCGTCATGGACCACGACGGCAAAACCGTCAACCGCCCGGCCCAGCACGTCTCCTGGGATCCCATCATGGCGGAAAAGGGCGGCTACAAGCATTTCATGCAAAAAGAGATTTTCGAGCAGCCGCGCGCCGTGCGCGATACGCTGCTCGGCCGCATCTCGCAGGACACCGGCAAAATCTTTCTCGACGATATGCAAATCACCGAAGCGCAATTCAAGAGCTTTGCAAGCGTGCGCATCGTCGCATGCGGAACGAGCTGGCATTCCGGGCTGGCCGGCAAGTTCATGATCGAGCGGCTCGCGCGGCTGCCCGTCGAAGTCGATTACGGCAGCGAGTACCGCTACCGCGACCCCATCGTGGACGCGAAAACGCTCACCGTGTGCATCAGCCAGTCCGGCGAAACCGCGGACACGCTCGCCGCACAGCGCGAATCGAAGCTCAAAGGCTCGCCAACGCTGGCGATCTGCAACGTTATGGGCTCGATGATTACGCGCGAAGCCGCCGGAACGATTCTTACGCACGCCGGACCGGAGATTGGCGTCGCCTCCACGAAAGCGTTTACTTCGCAGCTCACTGCGCTGCTGCTGCTGGCCATTCACCTCGGCGAGTTGCGTGGGAAACTGGCGCCGGAAGCGGCAAAAACGCTGCTCCAGGAATTCACGAAGATTCCGCACAAAATCGAGACCGCGCTGCAGCCAGACGCCGCCGGCTTCTATGAAAATCTCGCCAGGCTCTTTTTCCGCTACACCGATTTTCTGTACCTGGGACGCGGCATTCACTATCCGATCGCGCTCGAAGGCGCGCTCAAGCTCAAGGAAATCTCCTACATCCACGCCGAAGGTTATCCCGCCGGTGAAATGAAGCACGGCCCCAATGCGCTGATCGACGAGAATTTGCCAGTCGTCGTGCTGGCCACGCGCGACGATAGCGACCCAGATTCCGTGACGCGCTACGAGAAAAGCGTCTCAAACATTAAAGAGGTGAAAGCCCGCGACGGTATCGTCATCTCCATCGTTACTGTTGGCGACCGTCTCGCGCGCGAAGCTTCCGACCACATTATCGAGCTTCCGCCTGCCCCCGAACTGCTGGCTCCATTGCTCGAAATCATCCCGTTGCAACTACTGGCCTATCATATCGCCGTGCGCCTGGGCTGCGACGTCGACCAACCGCGTAACCTGGCCAAATCGGTCACCGTCGAGTAGCCCGCGCAAGGCAGCTTCCGCGATTTTCTTCTGCTAAACTCTGCTCATGGGGCAGAGGCCACGGATTAAGCGCACGGCGGTGTTCTCAATTTTTCTTCCGGCCCTGCTCTTTTCTGTGTGCGCCGAGCGAACGGCCACCGCGCAAACTTCCCCGCTCCGCCAGATCCACACGCAAGGCAATAAGCGCTTTACCGAGGAGCAAGTTGCCTCGCTTACGGGCTTGCAACTAGCCAGCGAAGTGAGCCGCGACGATCTGCAAGGCGCTGCCGACCGCCTGGTCAACACCGGACTCTTTGCCAACGTCAAATACACTTTCCAATCCCGCCCGGACGGAGTCGTGGTCACATTTTCGCTGGAGGAAGCCCCGCGCCTTCCTGTTTTCTATGACAACTTTCCCTGGTTCGCCGACAGCGAACTGAATGATGTGATTCGCGCCAAGTTGTCGTTTTACGATGGCACTTTGCCGGCCGCGGGAACCGCGGTGGACGACGCTGCCGGCGCGCTGAATGCGCTGCTCGCTTCGCGTGGAATTGCCGCCACGCTGGAGCATCAGGTGCTGGCCAATCCGATTGGCGACGGCGACGTGCAGGAATTTCATTTGCAGGGCGCCGGCCTGCAAATTGCCAGCATTGAATTCGGCGATCCGGCGATCCGCGATTCGAAAACGATTCGCGTACATCTTTCCGAAATCACCGGCGCGGAATATTCACGCACCAAGATCGACCTTTTTCTGTCCGAGCAAGTCCGCCCGGTGTATCTCCAGCAGGGAAAGCTGCACGTGCAACTCGGTCCGCCGGAAGTCCGCCTCACGGGAAATCCCAATCAGAAATTGCCGCAGCAGATTCCGGTGTATGTGCCGATCGTGGCCGGCCCGGTGTATCACTGGAAGGACATTCGCTGGGACGCCAACTCGGCACTCTCGGACCTTACGCTGACCGTCCTGATGGGATTGAAGAAGGGCGATATTGCCGACGGCATGGCCATCGAGGCAGGATGGGATCGCGTGCGCGAGGAATACGGGCACCGCGGGCACCTGGACGTCAAAATCGATCCGGTGGCGACTTACGATGCGCAGTCGCACACTGTTTCGTACGTTGTGAAGGTTCAGGAAGGCGCGGCGTACAAATTCGGCACGATGGTGATTACGGGACTTTCGGTGAACGCCGAGAAGCGCTTGCGCGAATCCTGGCTGATTCCCGCCGGCGGTATCTTTGACAAGGCGCAGTTCGAGGATCTGCTCACTAAATTGGAGACGCACAAAGAAAAAGTCTTTGGTGAGTTGCCGGTGCACTACGATACCGTTGGGCATTGGCTGCAGGCCGACGCGGCCAAAGGCGTGGTCGATGTGCTGCTGGATTTTAAGTAGTGGAAGTTCGACCGATAGAACGGCGAGAGTAGGTATACTGGCGGCGATGAGTTCATTGATCCAGATTCGTGAGCGGGATGGCGTGGCGATTTCTGCCAGCGAGAAGGAACAGTTGTTGCTGGCGGCGCTTGGCGAATTGCCTTCCGTGATTGTCGCGCTCTCTGGCGGCGCGGACTCTGCGTATTTGGCTTGGGCGGCGGAACGCGCTTTGGGTCCTCGAGCGATCTCGGTTACGGCGCTGTCGCCGAGTTTTTCCGGACACGACCGCGAAATGGTCGAAGGATTCGTGCGCGGCGCCGGAGTGCGTCACGAATTTATCGAAACCCACGAAATAGCGAACCCTGCCTATCGCGCGAACGCGGCGGACCGCTGTTATTTCTGCAAGGACGAATTGTTTTCCGTGCTGGACGATCTCGCACGCACGCGGCAAATCGCGGCCGTAGCTTACGGCGTGAACGCCGACGACACGCTGGACTTTCGGCCCGGTCATCGCGCCGCTTCCGAGCACCAAGTGCTCGCGCCGCTGCTCGACGCCGGACTGCGCAAGGCGGAGATTCGCGAGCTTTCGCAGCGTGCAGGGTTGCCCACGTGGGACCGCCCAGCTTCAGCGTGCCTGGCCTCGCGCATTCCCTATGGGACCGAGGTAACGCCGGAACGCTTGTCGCTGGTCGAGCAGGGCGAGGCGGCGCTACGTGATTTGGGGTTCCGGCAATTCCGCGTGCGCCTGCACGACAGGCTCGCTCGCGTCGAGATCGCGTCAGACGAAATGGCTCGGGCGTTAGATCCGGAAATGGCTACAGCGATTTCGGCCAGGCTGAAAGCCGCGGGCTTTGCCTATGTTGCACTGGATTTGGAAGGGTACCGCCAGGGATCGCTGAACGAGGCACTTGGTAGGCCGCGCCAGGGAACTTAATCAGACCATCTTGCGTTACTCCTGATAGGTGGACCAGTTTGCAACTGACCCAACGAAACTTGCCACTTCTGGCCGCCGGAGGAAAAATGAATCGGCAACCCATGGTTCTGGCAATGGCTTGTGGGCTCGCATTGGTGGGCGTTGCGGGATGCTATTCGGGAGCCGCGGCGACCGGTAACTTTGACCGTACGCTGAGCGTTTCCGGGCCGGTCCGCATTGAACTGTCAAACGCCGCGGGTGACGTGCAGATCGTGGGCAGCGCGGACGGGAAAGTGCACGTGCACGCGGAAGTGCGCGCATCAGGGTTTGGGTTTGGCAGACCGCGGCAGCGCATCGATCAAATCCTCGCGCATCCTCCGGTCGAGCAGCGCGGCAGCACCATTCGCATTGGCAAAGACATGAACGGCATCCACAACGTATCGATTTCGTACCAGATCGAAGTTCCCCACGAGACGGAAATCAGCTCCAATCTGGCCTCCGGTTCGCAATCCGTGCGTCAAATCCAGGGGCCAGTGAAAACCAATGCGGCTTCCGGTTCGCTGCGCGTCGATCATATCGATCGCGAAGTGCGGCTGCGCTCCGTCAGCGGGTCGGTCGACGCATTTGACGTGGGCGATGATGTGTATGCGTCCAGCGTTTCCGGAAGCGTGGACGTGCGCAACTCAAAGGGCGATGCGCACACCAACGCCACCTCTGGCGCAATTCGCGTCACCGGCCCCGGTGGGCGCGTGGACGCCGACACTGCCAGCGGTTCCGTGGAAATTGTCGGAGCCAATAGCGACGTTAAAGCCCGGGCAGTCTCTGGGCGCGTTTCAGTGCAGGGTGTTCCTGGCGGAAATAGCTACTGGGAATTGAAAACCATTTCTGGCAGCGTCGAGCTGGCCGTGCCATCCAGCGCGAATTTTCATCTGACTGCCGAAAACGTGTCCGGCCAGATTCGCACCGATATTCCCATCGTGATTGAAGAACAAGACAAACACTCCCTGCGCGCACGCGTTGGCAACGGTGGCAGCCGCGTCGAGATCCACACCGTATCAGGTCAGATCGAGGTTGGCCCGTCTGGAGCGTCAGCACAACGCTAGTCGCTTACTCGTGGCCCCGGCAATTCCCTGCTGTTTCGGGATTTCAGCGCCAATCTGCTTTAGTATGGAGCGGATGACTTTCCCTCGTCGCTCTTCTCTTCTGCTCTCCTTTTTCCTCGGCGTATTGCCGTTAGCAGCCGTGACGCGCGCGCAGACCGAAGCCAAGCCGGCTTCCTCTCCTCCAGGCGACGCCAAAGGCACAAACCCCAAACCCGCGAAGAAGCCGCCGACACCGGACGAGGAGCTACAGCAGAGCATCAGCTCCGCGGGCAACGACCGGGCGGCGCTGCTGCGGAATCTCGAAGCCTTCCTGACGAAATACCCTGACTCAGCGCAGCGGCCACAAATTTACCGCGCGCTAGTCGAAGCCAGTCTGCAATTGCGCGACACGTCGCGCGCCGCGAATTATGCCGAGCGCATCGTCGCGCTCATGCCGGACGATATGTCTATGACGCTACTGACCATCGAGCTGCTGGAACGTGATGGCGATGAAGCGGCTTTACGGCGCGCCGTCAACTACGCGACGCGCGTTCTGGAGTACGTGCGGCACAGTTCGATGGACGAGAAGTCGCCGCGCGTCTCGCCGGAAGAATGGAATGCGCAGAAGGCCCGCGATTCGACCGCAGTCTTGGTGATGCGCGGCCGCTTGCGCTCCAAACTAAAGGATTATGCTGCGGCACAAAAAGACCTCGAAGAGAGTTACAAGGAATTGCCCAGTGCGGCCGCCGCAGCCAAGCTTGGCGAGCTGGCGGAATTGGACAAGAACATGACGCTGGCGATTACCCACTACGCGAGGGCGTTTGCATTGGCGGACGGCACAAACAGCAACGTGAACCGCCGCGAACTGCGCCAGAAGCTCGGGAATGTCTGGCGCTTGGCGCACGGATCGGACGACGGACTCGGCGACTTTCTCTTGCGCACCTTTGACGAAGTCGGGCAGGCCGCGGCGGCGAAACCCGCCGCCAAAAACGCCGGTGTGAACGAACCTCGGGAGTTTCAGTTGCGCAAGGCTCCGGAAGGCACGCCGCTGCCGCCGGCAAGCCTCAAAGGAAAAACCCTGGTGATGAATTTCTGGGCGACGTGGTGTGGCCCATGCCATTTGGTTGCACCGATCTTCGATCGCGTCGCGCTGCGGTATCAGGGGCGCGACGACGTGGCGTTTCTATCGGCGAATTGCGACGATGACGAAACGTTGGTTGGACCTTACCTGGAGGCGGAAAAGACTCGAACGACGGCTGTGTTCGCGGATGGATTGGAACGGGTGTTGGCGGTGAATGCGTTCCCTACCGTTGTGGTGCTGGATCGCGATGGCAAGATCATTTACCGCGCCGAAGGCTACACCGACACAACCTACGAAGGCCAGTTAGCCGCAGCCGTAGCTCGCGCCCTGGGCGAGAAATAGCGAAAAACGCGCGGTCCTTAGCGCGCGGAGCGCCTCTTTTGTAGTGGCGCGGCATGCCTGCCTGCCGCAGGCTGGCTGCGCCAGCCTTAATATTTTTGTCGCTCGCGTGGACCGCCTCAGAGGCCGGTCCCTACAAAAGCACAAAGAAAACACGACACCAACAAGCAATCTACGGGGTCATGTCGGGGTTATAGTGATCCACAAGTGAAATGAAGTCATCGACCTCGGCCATGTCTTTGCCGACAAAGCGGATAGTGTGCGAATCGATGCGCTGCACGCTGCGCAAATAGCTCAGGATTTCTGCCGGCGTGTAGTTCTTGAACGTCAGGTCCAGCGTCACGGGTGTTTTGATCACATAGGGCTTGAATTGCTGCAAACGATGAAGCGCCACGGGAACCGCAGCCGCGATTTTTTCGCAGGCAGCTTCCGGCGTTAGCGTTTCCGCGGAATGGAAGCCCAGGGATTTCTTCGTTTCGACGGTTTCGATATTCCCCAGACGAGAGCGAAGCTCTTCGACGGCAGCGTCATCGCCGGACGCGAAAATCACCGGCACGCCGAACGATCCGGCGTAAGCGGCGTTGAATTCCCCTTCTGTCACCGCATTGCCGTTCAGCGCGAGACGTGCGAAGTGGGCGCTGGAGATGGTGTGCGCGCGGACTCCGCGAGGATTTGTCGTGGAAGCGTGATAGCCGATGTATATCGCGGCGTCAAAGCTGGAATCAAGACCAGCCATCATGCTGCCGTGGCGCGGCCAGGACCGGACGGTGCGCACATCCTTCGGAAACTGGTCGATGAGCAGGCTTTCGCCGTTGCCGTGTGAATCGCTCACCACGATTTCCGTGGCGCCGGCTGACTTAGCAGCATTGATTGCGGCAAGCGTCTCGTTGGTCATGAAGCGGCGAAAACGTTCGTACTCGAAACCGGAGGGACCGAGTTGATCGACGGTGACGACTCCGGCGATGCCTTCCATGTCCACGGAGATGTAGATTTTCAGTTTCTTGGCAGCTTGGTTGGCCTGCGTTGAACTCAGCGGCGAAGCTGCTGCAGGGTCCGCCTTCCTGGGCGAACCTTCGATCGATCCGAACGTAGATTGCGCGTCCGTGCAAAAGGGTGCGACCAGAAACAGGACCATCGCTGCGATCGCAGGCGACGTCGCAGTGGAACGAACTTCAAGAAGGCGATTCATATTCTCCTCATCACAACGGCGAACAAAAAGAAAACCAGTGGCCGCGAGTGTATCAGTTTCGCGCGGCAGCAGCAGACGGAAACGCTTCTGCAACTTCACGCGCAGCCACGACGGTGTTGACATGAATTCGCACGGTGTCTTCGACGCGGCGCGCATAGCCGCCAGCGAGCGCGGTGACCACGGGAATGCCGCGCTTGCGAGCGGCTTCAAAAACACTGCGATCGCGGCGCTTCAAACCTTCCTTGGTGAGCATCAGGCCGCCGAGCTGATCTTCACAATAAGGATCGGCGCCGCCGACGTAGAAGAGCGCGTCAGGGGCGAATTCATCGAGTGACCGGTCGACGGCAGGGACGAGTGCTGCGAGATATTCGTCGTCATCGGCGCGATCGTCCATGTTCAGGTCTAGTGTTGAAGGCGGTTTGTGGGCCGGGTAATTGTTTTCCTGGTGGATCGATATCGTGAAGACTGTGGGATCGTTCGCGAAAATGGCGGCTGTGCCGTTGCCGTGATGCACGTCGGTATCGACAACCATGGCTTTGCGAATCGCGCCGTCAAATTGCATCCGCCGGATCGCAATGGCGACATCGTGAATGGCGCAGAACCCTTCGCCGTGGCCGGGGTACGCATGATGAAACCCGCCTCCAAGATTGCAGCCGAAGCCGTCGCGCAGGGCGGATTGCGCCGCGAGAATGGCACCGCCGGCGGCCAGCCATACGGCTTCCACCAACTCAGGCGAGTACGGGATTTCGAGTTTCATGACTTCGCTGGCGGTAAGCGTCCCGGTTTTCAGCTTATGCACCCAGTCGGGTGTGTGAACGCGAAGGATGTCTTCGTCGGCCGCAGGACTGGGACGCAGAAAATCTTCGTCGTTGGCAATTCCTTCTCTGCGCAAAGCCTCGGCAATAAGCCGGAATTTCTGTGATGGGAAAACGTGCGCGCCAAGATTCAAATCGTAGCGTTCGTGGTAGACCAGCTTGAATGGCAGCATGCCCGCCTCTGCGTTGGGGTTTGCGCTCTTAGTTCTCGCGCTCGAGGATGAAGTCCGGGAGCGTGGCCAGAGCACGGGCGTATTCGGAGTCGCTGTGGCCGTTGAGGCAGGCTTTGGCGCGGCGGGCGTAATCGTGGGCCAGATTGCGTGCGCGAGTCAGCGCGCCGGAATCGTGCACCAGAGCGACCAGCGTTTCCGGCCTCACCGAATGAAATTCTTTTTCTTCGAGGACTTGCGCCACCATGGCACGCGCTTCGCGATGGCCGTTTTCCATGGCGTAGATCAGCGGGAGAGTTACTTTGCCTTCTTTCAGATCACTGAGGACGGGCTTGCCTAGCTTTTCCGCGGAGGCGGTGAAGTCGAGGAGATCATCGACGAGTTGAAAAGCAAGCCCCGCGTACCGGCCATAGTCTGCGAGCGCTTCTTCTTCCGCTCCTTCAAGTCCGCCAAGCACTGCGCCTAGACGAGCGCAGCCGCTAAAGAGGCAGGCGGTCTTGTAAGTGGCCAGGCGAAGGGCGTCATCCTCGGTGACGTCGATGCGGCCGATTTTTTCTAGTTGGATGAGTTCGCCTTCGACCATTTTCTGCGTCAGGTCGATCAGAATATCCAGAATGCGGAAATTGCGTTCTTCGAGCGCCATCTGGAACGACTGCATGTACAGCCAATCTCCCGCGAGCACGCTGCGGTGATTGCCCCAGCGGGAATTCGGTGACGGACGGCCGCGTCGGGTGTCGGCGCTGTCGATGACATCGTCGTGAATCAACGTCGCGCTATGAAGCAACTCGACTACGGCGGCGAGACGAATCGAACCGGAATTCCGCTTGCCGGCGTAACCGCTGCAGAGAAGGAGCAGAGCGGGACGCAAGCGTTTGCCGCCGCCGCCGAGGAGATAGCTGGTGATTTCGGCTACCGGCTCGAAGGCTACGGAACTCTGGCGCGCGAGCTCCTCCTCGACGAGGACGAGGTCGTCTCGGACGAGGTCGAAAATTTCCTTTGCTGTTAGCAGCGCGATGGTCTGTCTCCTGCGTTCCTCAAACAGTTTCCCGGTTGGCTGCTGGTGCTGCCGGTGGCTTAGCGCTCCCTGGAAAGCGCCCGGTTTGACGGAAAAAGCGGCGAAAATTCTCGGCAGTGGCCGCCGCCACTTCATCCGGCGCTAAGTCTCTCACACTCGCGAGCGTGCGCGCTACTTCCGCGACGTAAGCGGGTTCGTTGCGCTTGCCGCGGTAAGGTAGCGGCGCGAGGTACGGAGAGTCTGTTTCAATCAAAATGTTTTCTAGCGGCAGAGTTTTTGCAACGTCACGAAGATTCTGCGTTTTCGGATAGGTCGAATTGCCGGCAAACGAAATCAGAAAGCCCATGTCCATCCCGCGCTTGGCGTCGTCGACCGTACTCGTAAAGCAGTGCAGGATGCCGCCGAGACCGGTCGGCCGCCATTCCCTTTCAATCATGTCGAGAGTGTCCGGCCAGGCGTCGCGGCAATGAATGATGATGGGCAGCTTGGCCGCATGCGCCAGCGCCATCTGATCGCGGAAGACCTTAGCCTGCGTGTCGCGCGGCGAATGATCGTAGAAATAGTCGAGCCCGATTTCGCCCCACGCGATCACTTTGGGATGCTGCGCCAGCGCTGCGAGTTGATCGAGATGCTGCTGGGTAACTTCCTTCGCCTCGTGCGGATGAATGCCAACACTGGTGTAAATCCAGTCGTGTTGCTCAGCGTAAGGAATGGCAGCGTCCAGCTTTTCCGGGCCGGGCCCTGTGCCAATCGCCAGCAACGTGCCAACGCCAGCCGCCCGCGCGCGCTCCAGCATAACTTCGCGGTCCTCCGCAAACTGCGGAAAATCAATATGCGCATGCGAATCGATCAGGTCCACTAGAGTCGTTTTCCTTGTAGTGGCGCAGCATGCTGCGCCTGTATGGTCCGACTCGCAGCTATCTTCCGTGCCTGGTTCTCCTCATCCCATTCCCATTTCAATGGGTTTTCCGCAATGTACCGCGTGGCAGCCGCAAGCTCATTTCCGTCCCGAATCACTCGATCGAAGTAGTTTCGCTGCCAGATTTCGCCCTGCCAATTCAATTTGACCCGCGCTCGTCTGGTCACTTCCGCTTTGAAAGAACGGACGATGGCTGACAAGGAGCCGGGGGAGACTGGCCCTGATGAAGAACCGGGAATTGCTCGGACTGGCGCAGCATGCTGCGCCACTACAACGGAAACGGTGAGTTCGAGGATGGCGTGGAAATGGTTGGGCATGACTATGAATTCGTGCAGGCGCGTCTTGGCGAAGTGCTCCGGGATACGAAGCCAAGTTTCGTGGACGATTTGTCCCAGTAGTGAACGACTGACTTTTCCTTCGGCAATTTTGGCGAAGAGGCATTTCTTGTAGGTCGCACAGACGGTTATGAAATAGGGGCCTTGCGCGGAGTAGTCGCATGTTTTCAATCGAGTGGCTGGCGACATTTTTGCTCGCTTTGCGAATCGGTGATCGGACCATACTGGCGCAGCAAGCTGCGCCACTACAAGGAGTCGGCCCGTGCTACTTCAGGCGAGCGCCGATTTCTACGTCTTCGTCGGGGAAGCCGGCTAGGACTGGGCGGCCTTCGGGACCTACGGAGGCTGCTACGATCATGCCGTTGGATTCGACGCCGCGGAGTTTGCGCGGGGCCAGGTTGACGACGACGGCGACTTTGCGGCCGATGAGCTTTTCTGGTTCGTAGAATTGCGCGA